>Ga0315548_1001505_pt1 | contig 19471 bp, 21 predicted proteins | sample SalMarSW160110MG_2_FD_202540 | JGI IMG/M metagenome (GOLD analysis project Ga0315548, IMG submission 202540) | Salt marsh sediment microbial communities from the Plum Island Ecosystem LTER, Massachusetts, United States - Salt Marsh Sediment SW1601-110 ...
ACCCTGCTCTTCCTGCTGTGCGGTCACGGCTACTTTGACATGCAAGCCTACGACGACTACAACCACGGCAAACTGCTACCATACGATTACCCACAGGAAAAAGTGCAAAAGGCAGTAGCGAAGATAAGGCAGCTTTATCCTTGGCTGGAAACCCTTCCTTTCTAATCACGACTGGCTGGCTAACCTGAGAATCGATGATGACACTGAAACCCTGAAAATCTCCCACCTTCCCTTTTTTGACTTTAAGAAAGCCGCAGATTATAGCATCGCATTTTTTCGCTGAATAACTCGAGTTTCCGGCTACAGCAGAAAACCTGTTTTGCCTTTAATAAACTGAAGACTTTGGTTCTTGTCAGCCGTTATTCTCAAATTGAGAGCTACACCTTAAAGTAGCTGTGAACATTAGTATTTTTGGGGCTGAAGTTGGTCAAAGTTTCTAAGATCAAAAAAAGGGACGGAAGGATAGTAGCTTTTGATGACACCAAGATAGCCGGCGCCATTCTTAAGGCATTGAAGGCTGTCGAGAGAGAGGACGAGAAACTTGCAAGGAAACTTTCAGAAGAAGTTGTACAGCTCCTTAACAAACGCTTCAAAGATAAAATTCCCAGTGTGGAAAACGTTCAGGACCTCGTTGAGGAGGTTCTCATAAGAAACGGTTACGCTGACGTGGCTAAAGCATACATTCTGTACCGCCAAAAACGCACAGAAATCAGAGAGCAAAAAAAGTTCTTCGGCGTCGCTGATGATTTGAAGCTGGGAGTCAACGCCATAAAAGTGCTAAAAACCAGATACCTCAAGAAAGACTATGAAGGCAAAGTCATCGAGACGCCCAGCCAGATGTTCCGCAGAGTTGCCAAAGCAGTGGCTAAGGCTGACCTTCTCTACAATAAGAAAGCTGATGTGGAACGGACTGAAGAAACGTTTTACCAAGTTATGGCAGACCGCGAGTTTCTACCTAACTCTCCGACCCTCATGAACGCTGGCACAAGACTTGGCCAGCTCTCCGCCTGTTTCGTGTTGCCCGTGGAAGACTCGATAGAGGGAATATTCACCACCCTAAAGCACATGGCTCTGATTCACCAGTCCGGCGGGGGAACAGGATTCTCCTTCTCAAAGCTGAGACCAGCCGGAGACATAGTGGGCTCAACCAAGGGAGTAGCCTCTGGGCCAGTCTCTTTTATGACCATCTATGACGCCGCCACCAACGTGATTAAGCAGGGAGGGCGAAGAAGAGGAGCCAACATGGCAATACTGGATGTGACCCATCCTGACATCCTGAGGTTCATTGAAGTGAAGTCGCGAGAGGGAGTTTTGACGAACTTCAACATTTCAGTGGCGGTTACGGACCAGTTTATGGATGCAGTAAAGAAAGATGCTGAGTATGATTTGGTAAATCCTAGAAGCGGAAAGGCTGAAGCGAAACTGCGGGCTCGCCACGTTTTCGACCTGATAGCATCCAATGCTTGGAGAACAGGTGACCCGGGTCTCATTTTTATTGATGAAATAAATAGGCATAATCCAACTCCGCAGGTGGGCGAGATTCGAAGCACAAACCCGTGTGGAGAACAGCCGCTGCTGCCTTTCGAGTCATGTAATCTTGGCTCCATCAATTTGGCTAAGATGGTTAAAGACAGAGACGTGGACTGGGAGAAACTGAGAAGAACCGTTAGAACAGCCGTTCACTTTTTGGACAACGTTATCGACGTGAACAAGTATCCTATCCCGGAAATCGGCGAAATTACACGGGCTAACAGAAAAATTGGTTTGGGAGTCATGGGCTTCGCGGACATGTTGATTATGTTAGGTATTGCCTATGATTCGGAGGAAGCCTTGGAGATGGGAGAAAAAGTAATGAAGTTTGTCAGTGACGAGGCTACGAAGAAATCTGTTGAGATAGGCAAACAGAGAGGAGCATTCCCCAACTTTAAGGGCAGCATCTGGGAAAAGCGGGGCTACAAGACAATTCGCAACTCTACGGTCACCACAGTTGCGCCCACGGGAACAATAAGCATAATCGGCGGTTGCTCAGGGGGAATAGAGCCGATCTTTGCAGTGGCTTTTGTTCGAAACGTCATGGAGGGCACAAGGCTGCTGGAAATACAGCCCACATTTGAGCAGGTAGCAAGGGAGCGGGGCTTTCACAGCAGGGATCTGATGCTGGAGATCGCGAAGACGGGTTCTATACAAAAAATGGAAGCGGTTCCAGAAGATGTGCGAAGAGTCTTTGTGACGTCCTTGGATATCGACCCGGAGTGGCATGTGCGGATGCAGGCGGCTTTCCAGAAGTACGTTGACAATGCTGTGTCGAAGACAGTGAATCTTCCGCCCGACGCTACCGTGGAAGACGTTAGGAGAGTGTATCTGCTGGCTTACAAGCTGAAGTGTAAAGGGATAACGGTTTATCGTTACGGAAGCAAAAAGGAGCAGGTTCTGTATGTGGGTCCGCTTTTAACCAAAGAACTTGCTACTGAAAAACATGTAAGCGCAGACTCCGAATATTCAGGCGGCTGCCCAACAAACGTGTGCCCATTCTGAAAATTGGTTATCTAGCCATGTTTTCGAAGTTCTATCTTTTCCTAATCTATAATTTCGTTCGCGCCGCTTCTAGTGTGGTAAGATTAAATTACTTGAAGTTATTTCAGATGTATCCGTGAACCTCAAAACGGCGCTCGGCGCAATTTTAGTTGCGATTCTCTTCTTCTTCGGTATCATATTCGCTTTAGCTTCGGCTTATGCGCCTTTACGGCTGATCGTTGCTACTCTGCTTTTTGTTATCGGCTTCGGAATCGCCTATTACATAACTAGAAAGCCGAAGACGATCATCCAGCAGTTGGAGCTGTCAGGGCGGATGAGTGCCGTTGCCCTCAAGTGTCCCAACTGTTCGGCTTCTGTAGATGCTAACCGGATCAAAATCGTGTCTGGGGTGCCTTACGCAACATGTCCCTATTGCGGACAAACATTCGAAGTAGTCGAGGAACCAAAATGGTGAAGCCCCGTTTTCTGCTCGTCACATTATCGGTTATGTTAATCTTGACGACGCTTGCGGGCACTGTGGCAGCCCAGAGGCAGTATCATCTGGACCATGAGTGGACGCAAATATGGATAAACCCTGAGGACGGAACCATTGACATTCTTTATGACATCAGCATAACTCTCAACTCTGGTGATAACATAAACTTTGTATATGTTGGCCAACCCAAACGCGACTTCACCATAGGAGCAGCCATGGACCAGCAAGGTCACACTCTAGAGTCTTCTGATGCAAGTTCTGGAAGCGATTACAGAGTGCGCATCAACCTTCACACGCCCTTAATGGCCGGGCAGACTGCCAGATTTAACCTTACCACAAATGTTGCAGGTATGATATGGGAAGACACTGAAAACCCGGGTAACGTTGGCATGCAGTTCACTCCAACATGGTGGGATGAAGCAAGCGTACTCGACCTTCGAGTGTTGATTGTTTTGCCGTCCGGAGTTACAGAAGACATGGTGAAAACATCGGTGGACTGGGACAACGTGCTGACTGAAGACGGTCGGTTAGGTGTCTATTGGGAGAGAAGTCTGGCGCCGGGTCAGAAATCCACCTTCGGAGTCTCTTTTCCAAAGGAGTATGTGCAGGCTTATGAGACAAAATCTGATGTAATGGATTTCTTTCAGAATTATTGGCTTGTGTTTTTGCTGTTTGGAGTTGCAGTTGTTGTGGTTGTCGCAGTTTTCATCAGTATCCGCAAGAGCCCGTATAAGAAGCCTATAATCGGCGTCGAAACCCTTGGAATAAGGCGCGGTCTAACAGCGGTAGAGGCTTCGTATCTTCTTGATTTAAAGCCAACCCAGATAGTCACGGAGATACTGTACAGTCTGCTAAAGAAGAGAGCAGTTTGGGCTGAGGCAGCGACACCCTCACTGAAACTTCGAATCATGGAATCGTTCCAGAACAAGACTGGGACGCCGGAAAACCCTCTTCGGTACTATGAAATCGACTTTCTCAACACCATCAGAGATGACGGAACCCTAGATGAAGAGAAGCTTGCTCAGACAATCATGTTTCTTAGTCAAACTGTTGAAGAAAAGTTGCGGGGTTACTGCAGACGCGACACCATAGACTACTACCGGAAAATCGTGACAAAGGCTTGGGAACAGGTGGAACAGGCGGGCACGCCAGAGTTAACATCGAAAGCCTATGATGAACAATTACTGTGGCTTTTGCTTGACCCGAATGTTCAATCTCGTACCCAAACAGCATTCAGCAACCTAGCCTTTGAACCGAGCCCCTTCTGGCTTTGGTACTGGTACAGCTACAGGCACTATCATCCCAACCCCACATACAAGCCTAACATTAAAGCACCCAACCAAGCGGCAAAGCCTCCAACAATTCCTGGCGCAGACTTCGCAAACAACATCGCAACGGCTGTGGAAAACACCTCAAACAACATTGTCACTAACATCGAAAAGTTCGCCAACGCAATAGTTCCCATGTCAGCTCCAAAATCTTCCAAAAACCCAGCTCACCACAAGTCCAGTTGCGTATGTGCCTGTGCTGCCTGCGCGTGCGCATGCGCCTGCGTATCCTGTGCCTGCGCCTGTGCAGGAGGCGGAGTGGGATAAAGGAGGCAATATGTGATCATGAGTTTTGTTCGTAAGAGGTTCCATGCGTCCAAGATTCCTCAGGGACGTTACACATATCGGGGAAAGGGCGATTTCACAGGTTTAGCTCTTCAGCTTCGCGTGGAACCAGACGGTCAAGGACTTTTAATCATCAACGCAAACACTGTTCTTTATCTAAACGAGACAGCTACCGCTCACGCCTTCTATTTTATGCAAGGCATGACAACAGACGAAGCCGTTGCGAAGATCAGGAGCATTTACCGAGTGAACAGGAAGACAGTGAGAACCGATTACGAGAGACTAATCTACACCATCAGCACCTTGGCGCAGACTGAAGAAATTTGTCCCATATCTTTTCTCGACTTGGAGAAAGTAGAACCATTCACCCATGAGCTTTCAGCACCCATACGTGTGGATTTGGCGCTTACCTTCAGATGCCAGAACAACTGTAGCCACTGCTACGCTGGTGGACCGCATGAGACCCCCGAACTCACCACAGAACAGTGGAAGGAAGTCATCGACCGCCTTCACCAAATTGGCGTTTTTATATTAACCTTCACTGGAGGCGAACCGACCCTGCGGGAGGACCTCCCAGAGCTTCTGCTTTACGGGCAAAACAAAGGTTTAGTCACTGGCCTCATCACCAACGGCAGAAAACTGAAGGACAAGAGCTACGTCAAAATCCTTGAGAAAACTGGATTAGACTTCATTCAAGTGACTCTTGAGTCGCACAAACCAAAAATTCATGACCTAATGACGGCGACAAAAGGAAGTTGGAGTGAAACTGTGGCTGGAATCAAAAACCTAATTCCAACACAGATCTACACTACCACAAACACTACTCTCAGCAGATATAACGCCCCAGATTTTCTGGAAACAATAGACTTCCTAAAAGAGCTCGGAGTAGCCACCTTTGGATGCAACAGTCTAATCTATTCGGGAAAAGCCAACGAAATAAGCGAAGAATTCGCCTTGCCCCTTGAAACCCTGAAACAGCTCCTACCCAAAATCCGCGACAAAGCGAACCATCTGGGACTTAAATTTCTGTGGTACACCCCAACCCAATACTGCCAGTTTGACCCCGTCAAATTAGGTTTAGGCGTCAAATCATGCACAGCAGCAAAAATCAACATGTGCATTGGACCCAACGGTGATGTATATCCCTGCCAAAGCTACTTTGAAAGCCTCGGCAACATCCTCAAAGAAGACTGGCAGAAAATCTGGAACCATCCGCTTGCATTACAGCTGAGAAACAGAGAATACGTAGAACCAAAATGCAAGGAGTGCCCGCAGCTTCAAATCTGTGGTGGAGGATGCCCGCTAGAACTCCAGAGAAACCAGTACCTCTGTGCCGAAGCCCAATAGGCTTTCCTGCATCCTTGGTCATGGAAATTAATCCAAGACTGCAAATATTTAATATACCTGAAAGAGTTGATGTTCCTTAGGTCGTGGTCAAGATTTACTGCTCGAATTGTGGAGAAGAAATGCCTGAGGGCACAAAGTTTTGTCCGAAGTGTGGACTCCTGTGAAGCTTGAGGCTAGAGCAGAAACGGTTGTTGCAAGGTTCGAAAGGGACCCGTATCTCCAAGACCACTGGATAAAACGAGCTGTAGCCTACCTCATCGATTCTATGATAGTGGGCACTGCAGTTGCAATTTTGCTCGGCATTACCCTATTCCCATTTTTTATAACAAATCCCACTTCATTGCTTAATATACTCAGTTTTCCCTTCGCTATGGGTTTGCTCTATATTCTTTATTTCCCTATTGCGGAGACAATTTATGGTGCCACCCTGGGGAAGAGATTAATGGGTCTCAGGGTTGTTACCAAAACAGGTGGAAAACCAAGCTTCGAAAAAGCATTCATACGAAACATAACAAAAATCCATCAGGTTCTGCTGCTTTTGGATTTAATCGGCGGCTTAATAACTTCAACAGACCTTCACCAAAAATACACTGACCGAATAGCCAACACCACGGTTGCCTAAATCCAGACTCTGTTAAAACTTGGGTTTTTTGGAAGATTCACATTCAGGCGACACCGTTAAATCCGCGTAACTGCCATAACGACTGCTCTTGTGATTATGGAAACACCAGCGAGAATTATTATTGTGGACCAGAATACAAACCATTGCATGGATTCGATGAGGAAGTATTGAATGAGAAAACTTGCTCCCACCCAGTAAACAAAACTGCCCACTGTTTCTGATCTTTTTCTCCATGATGAAGGAATAACGAATCGTAGTGCCAGGATGACGACCTGGAATATGCCTAAAGCGATGCTAAATTGTCTAGCAGCCTGATAGACTGTCGAGTATAGTTGCGGAGACTCTGGGGCAGGGAACATTAAGTCCGTGTGTGGGACATCAACTAACTTGAAGTCTTTAAAGAAGTCCAGAATGCTGCCGAACAGGTCAGCGTTGATAACAAAGAGGGTTCCCACAAGAAGAAGGAAAAATCCGATAGAAATGGCGGTGAAGAGTTCCTCTCGATATTGGCGGGGCGTCTTCTTGCGTTTGCTCAAGTAATTCACCTCAGTCATTTTCTTTTCGCTGTAAGAGCTTATAATACTTCTCTATGAATGGCTGACTATATGTTTTAAATACTCATCATTCAAATAATAGAGCAATAGAATTGTGTAAAGGTGAAAGTTTATGCCCTATTGTCAGAAGTGTGGCACAAAAATCAGCGAAAACATGGCTTTTTGTCCCCAGTGCGGCGCCACTTTAGGGGTTACGGCAACTAGATCAACTGAACGTTACATAAGCGAGAAGGCTGAGATAGAGGAAAAACAGGAGAAACACGAAAAAGAGGAGAAGACGGAGAAAGGGGAGAAAACAGAGAAATATGAGAAGCAAGAGTACAGCGTTTTCGGCGCATTGTTCGGCGGTTTCGTCCTAATATTGTTGGGCATTATGTTCTATCTCACAGTAACAGGCACTATTACTCTGCGTTCCATTTTTCCCTTCTTCTTAATCATAATTGGCGCATGCGTGATACTGGGAGTAATAATAGGCGCAGTGAGGGCTAAGGGAAAGCATCCGAGACCATAGATGCCTATGCAACATATATCCGTTAAAAGAAACTGCAACCTTATTCCCTGTTGGTCGATGGGTCAGCAATGATTGGCGTAGACATCCTGAAGCAGATTGTCAATCCTTGGCATGAATCATTGAAGAATCCCGCGGAGGCACAGCAGCAAGTCCTAGAGAAACTGCTTGAAGGATACGCAAAAACAGTCTATGGAAAAGGGCACTCTGTTCGCGAAGTGAAGGATGCAGCTACATTTCGAACAAACTTTCCAACAATCAACTACGATGATCTTCGCCCACACCTTAAGGAAGTTAAAGCCGGCAACTACTCCGCCATCCTATCTGAGCAACCCGCATGCTGGGTTATGACCAGAGGCTCCACAGGCACCGCCAAACTGCTTCCAGTCACAAAAACCCATATTGAACAAATTTTTATGTGCGGCGCACGGGCTTTTACCAACTATGCCCTCAGGAAGAACAGCATGGATGTTCTAGCGGGAAAGATACTGAACCTCAATTTTCCGTCAACAGTAACCACCGAAGAAGTTGAGGGACAAAAACTTAGTTACGGATACAGCTCCGGAACCTACGCGAAACTCAATCCTATGCTGAATCAGGTCAGCCTTCTGCCGCGACAGGAGGAAATCGACTCGTTGGGTTCCGGTATCACCAAGCCAGACTGGGAGAGAAGGTTTGAGCTGGTTTATCAGCGAGCCCTGAACCAGCCTGTAGTGGCTACCATGGGAGTAACACCCGTGATTCTTTCTTTTGCCAGATACGTTAAGCGGAAACATGGAAAACATCCTAAAGAGCTGTGGAATTTTAAGCTGCTCGTCTGCACCAGCGTCAGAAAGATTCAGTTCAAGTATGGTCCTGCTCTCAGGAAAGTTTTCGGTGAGGTTCCGATAGTTGAGATGTACAGCGCCACTGAGGGGGCTTTTGCGCAGCAACTCGATGACCTGCCTTACGTTTCTCCAAATTATGACACTTACTATTTTGAGGTGGAGACAGGCAAAGGCACCAAGATGCTTCATGAGCTAGAGCGGGGCGAGTGGGGGCGGCTCATAATCTCGTCCTGCCTATTCCCCAGATATGATATAGGAGACATGATTGAAGCCATGGGAAAAAACTATTTCCGCGTCTTCGGAAGAGCCAAACCCTTAACAATCCTAGAACACAGACTATACAGGCTATTTTTCGGCTGGTTCCTTTAAACCTAAACCCAGAATTTTCGGATAACAACCGTGCAGAGATTCGGGAAAAATCAGCAGAAAACCTTTTTATCAATCTAATATACAGTAATTAATACGGGGGAAACATTTTGAAAGCCAAATATCAAGTATACAAAGACACAGCAGGCAAATTTAGATTCAGACTTCGCGCTGCAAACAACAAAATTGTAGCCGTCAGTGAAGCGTACGAGAGAAAGGCAGGTTGCATGAACGGCGTAAAATCTGTACAAAGGAATTGTGACTCCAGAATAGAAGACAAGACAATTGGAGCAGAGACGCTGCCGCATCCTAAATACGAAGTTTTCACGGATGCAGCTTCAAAGTTCAGATTCAATTTAAGCGCTCCTAACGGAGAGGTAATCGCAGCCAGCGAAGCTTACGAAACCAAACAGAATTGCATGAATGGAATAGAAGCAGTGCAGAAAAGTTGCGACGCGGAGATAGAAGACTTGACTGTGGATCAGGTTATGGAGGAAGTGACTGAAGCTCCGATGCAACCAGCCGCTGGTGTAGTGGACACTACTCTTAAGATGTCTTGTCCTCCCACTAGCGTAGATTTGAATTCGATAATAACTTTCGAAGGAAACTTGATGACCAGCGACACTGGCAAGGGGATAGGAGACGCAAAAATCGACATTTACGAGAGGGACAGGTCTTTCATGGGTAACGATGTGCTTGTGTCTGGGATGACAAACAAAGATGGAGATTTCAGTATAGACTGGAAAGCGAAACAGCAGGACTGGTGGGATGACTCCGTAGAGGTTTTCGCCCATTTCGAGGGAGACGAAAAACATAACCCATCACAAACCGACACTTACAGAACCAGAGTTCTCTTCTACCTAAGAAAGAAAAGTTAACAGGCGACAATTCCAACTATCCGGCATCACCCTTATCTTCCTCCTTTTTTCTTCAATTCCTATAGCAGAAAAAACACTGTTTTCCCTGATAAAAACAGATGTTTTATTTTTAGATTAAAGTAGCAATCAAGTTTCAGCTATGGATAATTAAATTCAAATAATACTTCAGCATCATCAGGTATCTCATATTCATCTAAATAACTTTTTAACCATTTCACATCAATCTTCACCAAATGTTTATTGCCTCTATGAACAATTTTAATTGCTTCTGTTTTTGCAGAACAATTACGAACTATTGAACCTAAATTGGACTTGAAAATTCTAATATCCAAGTATAATTTGTCATCGTCTGAGGGTTTTTCTGCTAGATAAAAAAATATACGTGGAGCTTTTATGGACCTGATTTCTTTACAGGACATTGTGTCTTTGTATTCTTTCCATTTTGGTTCACTCAGAGGAGTTTTATATTCTGATGGTATTGATGTTTCTTTTTTTGTATAATAAACAGTGATAGTGTCCTTTTCAGAGATACCTCTTACATAGACTTCCGAATTGGTGAAACGTTCTTTTAATTCATCTTCAAGAAGGTCTTGCCCTAAGCTTTGGTCAATTACAATTCCAGATGGTCTTGCCATATCCATCAGTCTAGAAGCCAAATTAAGAACTCTTCCCGAATAATCTAGAACCTTATCCTCTTCTGTATTGGAAATACGACAAATACTGCCCCTAGCGATTCCAATTCCAATTTTACTAGGTTTAGGAAAATTAATTATATATTCATCATCACACATGGATGAAAAAGTCTCTACAAATTTTAAACAAGTTTTAACGACATAGTTAACTCTATCTTTCACATTACCACGGTCACAGGGAATGATTATAATGAGACCGTCTCCCGTAGACTTGTAATACGATGCAATATCCAAATATTCATCTAATATTTTTTGATATACAATCTTAATGTAGTTAGCAACATCCCAATCTTGCACTTCTTTACAAAACGAAGAAAACCCTCTAATATCCAAATTAATTGCAATAACGTGCTCTGAAACACCAATTGCATTCTCAAGCAAACGTTTAAACTCTTTATGCATTGTAAACCCCTTAGCTACTTGTATGCATCTTTTCGTTGGAAATACTTGTTAAATCTTGCTTTAACTTCTTTCGTCTTTTTTCATTTTGGATGTTAAGTTATATAGGTTTTAGATTTGTCTGGCTTAATTTTCTCTTCAAGAGTTACTAAAGAATCTTGTAGATTGAGTTCATCAATTGTCTTCTGGTCATCTATAAAGCTCCAAAGTAATTCCCGTGTTTTCTCACTTAGACCCTCTGGTTTTTGTGTTTCAAATATAGTGGCTAGAAGAATGGAATTTAATGCTAATGAGTAGCTTGCATCCTTTCCATTCTCTATTAATGTTGCCCATGTTTTTCTGATGTATGAATCCATTATCGGATGTATAACAACGGTTTTCTTGATTACACCCATATCATATTCCCTCCTTTTCCTACTTTCATACTGGAATACCAGCATATTAGCTTTTTGTGCCTGTTTACAAATCCTAAATGCGGAACTCACAATCCGAATAACCAAATCTTCACAATAAAAGTAACTATGGCAAATGCTGTTATCGAGAATTCAAACCCCAAAATTTCTATGTTAAGTGCGATTTTTTTCAATAAATCTCCACTAAATGCTTCCACAAGAGCACCAGCAACAAATGAAAAAAGTGAACCGACAAATACACCAACCAACCATTCAATGATAGAGTTTGTTAATTCGGCAGGAACATTTAACAATGCACTGTTATTAGTCTCCTAATATGCTCGGGGATGTGGACAGCCAATCATATTCTTGCTTGGAAAAACATAAAAAAGACTGTTTCCAACAATGAACCTCTATTAGTATACTGATATGCCTAACAAACGTGTGAATAAAGCAGTGTTGTTTGGTTTTTTGGGGTTATAAGTCGCCTCTGCGCCATGCCTTTACAGCTTCATAACAGAAGACAATGGCGAACACTAGTGTTACAACCGTGGAGAAGAAGTATTCGCGGTTGATAACGTTTGGCTTAAGAATGGTCTGTTCGATTATTAGTGCTGCAACAGCGAATGCAGCGTAAAAAAGGTGTCTTGGGATTATGAAGCGGCTGACTCTTACGCTGTGATTTAGTATAACCTTGCTGACGATATAGTCGCCTTTTTCTCGTTTCACAAGACCTGCTTCTTCTAGTTTAGAAAAGTGGTAGGCTACTATTGAGGGGCTGCTGAGGTTTAGGGCTCTTTGGACTTCTCGGATTCCCACAGGCTTATTGCTCTTCAGCAAGAAGCGGTAGATATCACGGGTGGTTCCCCTCAGAGCATCTTTGGCGTCTTCGGCAGTCAAACAGTTCACTCTTTTTAATACGGATGATTGATGATTTAAGAGCTAGCACATTCTGCTGCTAAGATACTGTTCACCGGCTTTAATTTTATTACGAAGAATGTGGAAGAGCGACAATACATCAGTTGCCTGTTTATATTGTCTAGTATTTCTGTAGAAAGGCAGATTACAGCACTAAACTTCTTTTTTAATTTGATGTGTAACCTAGTATGTTCTTTGGCACCTGAATCCATGTAGTGTTATCATATTGTAGCCAAATGATAGGTACATCAAGCATTATTCCGCCGTGGAGATAATCGGGGATGTCCATAGTGCAGTTTACAATTATCGACTCGATGTCTATTACTGTTGGAGAGTCTGGGTCAGGGAGACCATCGTTCATCGATGAAACTTGTTTTCCACAGTAACGAAGATCAATAACAAGGCAACCGTTATTATATATCTCCTGTGCTGTTGGGAGATTAGGCCAACGAGCAGTGATTTCGCTGTCTGTCAGCGGAATCTTCTGTCCAAGTCTTACTTCATCGGTTGTGCTTGAATCGGTAGCAGTTGCTTGGATCAAGGGTGTTGCCGAGATTACTAGCAAAGTAAGAATCAACAGCAGACCAAATTTTTTTCCGATTTTATTCATCTTTTTTCCTCAAATTTTTTGGTTCTTTGAAATACTTTCAGTTACATAGCCAATAAAAGGATATTTAGTTCTATGTTTTAGTACGTTTGTTCTAAAGTTTAGAACAAGGTGTATAGAAATATAGCATTAAATAATGGCTTGCAACTAGTAACTGTGTGAGCCTGTTAGTGAGTTTGGTCGACGTTGAGTGAGATAACAAAAATTGCATTTGGAGTAATTCTTGCTTTGGTTTTAGCCTTTTCGCTAGCGGGAATCAGTTACTATTTTCCAGCATCCAACAAAAATACGTCATCAGTTGTGGAGTTAATTGTAGGGAACGCTTCTTCTCAAGCTGGTACATATGTAGTCAGTGCAACACCAAATCCAAATCAAACGCTTTGGGTGTATCTAGGAATAATTGGTTTGGTTGTGTTTGTGACGATTGTTGTTGGAATGACGCTTGTTATTAGGCGAACAAAAGCAAAATCTAGTTTAGGAAACGTGGGCAAGTAAAAGTTTCAAAATTTATGTTTAGTAAACTTTGCTTCTTCTTATCTGTACTCCCTTTTCTACGGCTATAACCTCAACCAAATCCTGTATGCCTGAAGTCTTTAGTTTTTTCTCCAGCACTTCTTCTATCTGGAAGACGCCTGCAGGATTGTTCATGTTAACCAAAATTTGAACAGGTTTCCGTTTTCCTTTCTCAATCTCCACCTTGGTGATGGATAAAGCGGAGAGCGAGTGGATGTCCACCTTGCCGGTTCTGTAAGGAATTCTGGTCCTTCCCCGAGCCATATCCGTTCCATCAGCTATCTTCGCCGCTCCAGCCTCCACGCTTAAACAGTCAACTTCATCTTCATGAGAAAAAATGCAATGCAGTATCTCAGATTTCAGCCTCACCGCCAAAGCCGGGTCTTCTGGATAAACCTTCTTTAGAAGTCTGTCCAAGATGGGGTTGGCTATCACGCAGCTGTGGAAATGATGGTCGAGCCGATGGATACTGTTCCCCAAGTCGTGCAGATATGACCCACATAAGACAACAACTTTGGCGTCTTCAAGAGAGCAAACCTTGTTTTGGACCGTTGTAGGTGTGACTTCCTGAATTAAGATGTCGAAAATTTCGAGTGCGCTTCCGGCAGCGATTTTGGAGTGAACTGGACCGTGGTCATTGTATTTCAAACGTTCAACAGCCATCACGTTTGACATGCGGAGAGTATTCTGTATCTCCAAATCGGTTTCCATCAATCGAAACATCTGCTCAACCTTTGGTTCGCTCAGATGAGAGTTTATCAGATTCGAGGAAACTGTCACCATTACAAGTTCACCAACTTAAACTATGGATGCAGAATATAAGAAGCTTAGCAGCACAAGCCTCGGGGAAAACTTTTTTGTTTTTCTTTTTTTATGTTGCCAGCGAAAGGCTGTCCCGTTTTTTTAGGTAGGTTGCAGGGTCAACTTCCTTTGTGTTTATCTCGTCTACGTCTATTATGTAGATGTTGTGGATGCGCGCGTTTCTGATTTCTGCGAGGCTAACGGGCGGATTCTTGTAGTAGAGGTCGCAGAGGGTTTTGAGGTACTTCAGATCTTTGGGGGTTCTGTCTCTGGGAGGTTTAACTAGGATGTCGGGAATCTGCAGCAGATAGTATGGTGGCACGCCTAAGGCAAATTTGTCCGAGTGGTTGCCATACCGGATTATTTTGCTGGCTATCCTAGATTTACGGTAGTTAGCGGGGTTAAGAGCGTGACGTGGGGGAATGAAACCGGTCTCCACCTCAACGATGTGGGAGCCTAACCCCTTCACTCCGTACAGGTCACATACCAGTCCATCTACTGGGCGCTCAATGTCCACTTCGTAACCCTTAAGAACCAAATGCTTGGCACACACCAGCTCCATAACTGAGTGGTTGATCTTGACAACATTCTCTTCATGCAAGCGAATCAGCTTATCTCTTAGAACAACCAGTTTTTTCTGGGCTTCTTCGTCTGTGTCACTGTTTAATCTCGCCAATAGAATCTCTAGGTCTCTGTTGAATTTGTTCATGTCTCATCCTTTCAGAAATTTTGCAATACCCGATCCAGCTAATAAGGTGGATATAAGTCTGTCAAAAGCTTTTAGGCATGCAAAATTCCAAAAAACCTAAACAGGATTCGAATGAAAAAGGATTAAGCTTCCGCTGTTATGGTGCCGGTAAGGAGTTGGGTGTGAAAGAAAACGTGCATGGCTGGTCCTGCGGATTTTTAGTCTTTTATGGCTTCAAGTAGGCTCATGACGTTCCAGAGCTTCACTCTGGTGTAGGGGGGCATGTTGGGGTCCTGCAGAATCTCGTCCAGAATGGATATGGCGTTGGCTGCTCTGACTGCGGGGGTGTTTTCGGAGATTTGGAGCGTTGAGATTGCTTGTTTCGCGGCTCTTCTTATGTTTCTTGGAGTTGTGGTGTCTTCGGAAACCATGCCGAGAACATTCATGGCTTCTTCTATTCTTTCCTCGTATTCCTGTAGTTTCTTTTTTCTAACCATATAGAAGCCTCCATTAACATGCTTAAACGAGATGTAACCTATTTATTCTTATCCTATAAATAGGCGGCGATTTATACCGTTTACGGAGTACAAATCATTCAAAAATCAGCTTCAATAGAACTGAATGTATATTTAACTAACCAAAAACGATTATGCTATTGTTTTGGGATGATGTGATGAGACTGAATCATTACTTTCCTCATTTTTCTATCATAAGGATGAACAAAACATTGATTCTATTCCAGAATTTCCGTCTTGGGATGCAATTCTTCCACTTCTCATTACCGCAACCGTGATATAAATAATCAACAAACAGAGACTGCTCAAAAAATTTTGTCCAAAATTTAGTCAAGAAAGCTTGACCAAAACACTTTAAGCTTCATTTTTTAAATTATTCGTTAGGGGAGGCAACATGAAGAGGCTGTTTTCGGTTTTCACTATAATCATTATTTTACTTTGCGTTACATGTGTTGTTTTATCATATCAAATCCTTGAACTTGAAAATCAAACCCTTGATTTTCAAAATCGAATTAGTGAACTCCAAGACAGAATTTTAGAACTAGAGACACAAATTGAAAATTTATCTGATTTGGTGAAGATTACAGGACTTTTAAAATATGGTTGGAACAATCCTGGTGGTTTGCTTATGATATCTACAGTAAATGTTACCATAGCAAATTTTGGAATAAATACCGTAAGTGGGTTATCTTTGTTAATCGAAGATATTTCTGATTTCGAAACTGGAAATTGGAGTGATAATGAGACTATACAGATTGAATCTATTAATCCAAGAGAAATACGGACAATTACAACTAAAATTGAATGGAGTTTAGGGTCAAATGGGAATACAACTGCCACACTAATGTTAGGTAACGAAATTATTGATGTATATACCATATCCCGTTAAATTCTTCAGATATGCTTCACAGAAAAGAGTCGGTAACTAGTAACCGCTTTATAATGTATCGTATGTTATTATGATTATTACTACTGCCTTTCTGAAGTCTGACTTCCCAGTGCGCGCGGAGTGTCCTAGTAGATGGAAACTTTGTAACCCCAACGGTCAGCGAGACCACAGACAATACGTACCTTTACTTCACTTACCCGCACAGTGCAGAAGAAATAGAAATTATCGGAACAACTACAATCCCAGAGTTCTCCCCATGGATTATCTTGCCCTTATTCTTGATGGCTACTTTATCTGCAATAATCGTAAGAAAGAGGCTGTTCCGTTCAACTCCATAGGATAGTTAATTAACTGACGGCAAAAATATATTCTCTAAACTGTAAAGCTTGTTCAGAAGGGTTTGACGTGACTAAAGATTCAAAAAACATCAAAGTGATGGCGGATTTGCTTAGGCAGGGAGCCACCCTCACGGAGCATTCCTGCCCAGCCTGTGCGTCCCCTCTCTTTAAACTTCGGAGCGGAGACCTGTGGTGCGCCAGTTGCCAAAAGCGGGTCGTGATTGTTAGAGAGGGAGAGCCGGAACCAGAGGCATCTAAAGCTCCTGCTTTCTCCAGCCTAGAATTAACGATTTTGGGGAAAATTCAGGCGATAGAGAAACAGCTTGCAGAAGAAACGGATGCAGAGAAACTTAAGAGCCTTGGAGCAACCCTGTCAACTCTTCTTGAGAATCTTGAAAGGATCCGAAAGATGAGAAAGGCATCCTAATCCGGAACAAAAGGCGTTTGGGTTGCTTGGGCGTTACGAAAATTTTCCCGAAAACGTTCACGGTATAATCCTTTTTGAGTGTCAAGACTCAGCTAAAGATGTTCAGAAGGCTATTCTCTGCACGTTTAGTCGTCTGAATCAAGAAACCTTTGATTTGGGCGCCGTAACTCCCTATTTGAAACAGAATTGCGAGGTCAGCTTCGAGTTCGGCGTGGCTGAAGGCGTTGACTTCAATTTTTTAGACCAGAAGGAGCTTGAGCAGTGCCTGAAGAGCGCTGACGAAACAGAGGCGGAGAATTTAGATTTTTTCTTTGCTGTCTGTTATCACCATGTCAGGGATGGCGGTAAACGGGTTCCATTAAGGTTCGATTATTATGTGCTCCGTTTCTCATTCCAAGAAGGCGGCTTGGAACTGAGGATTCGCCATGAGAGGGGAACGCAGCGGGTTCCCTTAGATGACTTAACAGATTTTTTGGTTAAGCAGATAAACGTTGAGCTGTCCCAAAGGCAGTTGACGCCGTTATTTTTTGGAGATTTCAAGAAAGTCAGCATACAATAGGCTGGGCTGCTTTCGGCGGTATGATGTGGCTCTGAAAAGTGATATGTATAAATACCGAGAAGTTACTAGAAGGTAATAATGAACGCGATAAAGTTGGTTTCCGCAGACTTTCAGCCAGACCGTCTCACGAGAGACGAAGAGTCAAAGACCGAAAAAGAGTTGCCTAAGGTTGAGAGTTACAGTTTAAGGATTGATGAGGCTGAAGGCTTCCGCGGAATTTGGGAGATAGTTAAGGAAACCGTCCAAGTTTGTTTAGGCGAGCGCAGACGGGGTATGCTGCTTTTCTTGGATGACCTGCCTCTTCAATTGGGTGCATACCATCAGCTTGGCACAAACAACATAGTTCTGAACAGGAGACTGGTCAACATCGTGGAAGCGGTAACAAAATCGAGGAAGCTTGTCAACGCCTTCATCTACAGCATATTAACCCACGAGTACCTTCACGCATTGGGGCACGTCTCAGAGGCTGAGGTCCACTCCCTAGTTTATGACATATCCAAACAATGCTTCGGCGAAGACCACATAACCACAACATTGGCTGAAAAGACTCCGTGGTCACTCCTCAAAGGAATCCCACTAACTGGAGTACCAGCGTCTAAGCAAGCCATGGAACTCATCAAAGACCTAGAAAAACCCAACCAACCATACATCGTCTAAGAAAGAGGGGAGATGCGGGTTTGTGGTTGCAGTTTTTTGTTCATTAAAGCTTCGGATAAACGACATGATCAAAATTTACCATCTACAAACAAAGAGACATTGAATGATGAAGTGTATCAAACAATCTAATTATTAGCTGATTTTCTTATTAGTCGCTGTTTACAGATTATTGCCGTAAAGGATGCAACAAGAAGCAACGGCAAAATAGCCCATGAATGAAATTCTGGAATTGCATCCGTTCCAATTATTTCTACTGTTTTGATACTGTGTTGGTAAGTGAAGTATAGGTAGGTGTTATTTGAATCTTCGTTAGCTGTTGGAGTCACCGGGTTGCCATCGACTAGAACAGTCCAGTAGTCTTCAGTATTTAGTAGGTCTTTTGGTATGGTTACTCTGCAGAATCCTGTTGTTCCGGTTTCGCCCTCCACATTAAATCGTACTAGAGCCGTTTCAGGGTTGAAACTGAAATCCGAAACCGTGGAGTTGCTGATCACATCAATGTTGTAGTTGGTCCATTCCCATGTGCCAGCGTCAATGATTGTGATAGGAGCAATAAGCGGGTAAGGGTCTGTGCTGCTGGTACTTGGAGCATAAAAACTGACCGCCTCACTTAATGTGTAGGGTACGTCGCCTATGCCGTCTTTGTTATTGTCTGTGCCATTGTAGTTGCTCCAGTAGTTACCTTCTTTATCGTTATCCCAATAGTTTGTGCCGAGCCAATTCCAATCGACAGCTTGCTTACTGTTGTCGATAAAGTTGTTGTGATATAGAATGTTATGAAACGCTTTTGGACCATCCATCTCTCGGGATATACCTGACTGATCATATCCAATCCGAGCGCCCATTTGGTTGTTTGCTATATAATTTGCGTAGAAGGTATTGTTAGAACCCCTTTCTACATTGATTCCGTAGCCACAGTTGGTAACTCTATTTGCTACGAAAGTGTTGTTGAATCCCTCTGGTACATGGATGCCGTTGCCGCTGCCAGTTATGATGTTCTTGGCGATTATGTTTGATGTTACCTCGCGGTTCATCTTAATGCCAGACGCGCCACTGCTGCTTACGTTGTTGCCATAAATTATGTTGAAGGATCCGGACACATAGATACCGACATCTCCTCCTGCCGTTACTACGTTGTTTGTGATGTTGTTATAAGAACTGCCACCTTCGATGCCTTTTGCGACTATGTTCTCGGTAATGGTTTGATGTGAACCGTAGGCTCGTAGCATACCTGTTATGTTGTTTTCTGTTACAGTTTGATGAGAACCGGATTTTAGGTACACGCCAGTTAATATGTTGTTGTCTACTATTCTGGTGTTGTTTCCGGTTCCCGTGACTTCTGGTTTAACAG
>Ga0315548_1001506_pt1 | contig 19467 bp, 16 predicted proteins | sample SalMarSW160110MG_2_FD_202540 | JGI IMG/M metagenome (GOLD analysis project Ga0315548, IMG submission 202540) | Salt marsh sediment microbial communities from the Plum Island Ecosystem LTER, Massachusetts, United States - Salt Marsh Sediment SW1601-110 ...
TTATTAAGGCGACTGGTTTCGATGATAGACGAGTCTGGCTACGTTGGATCAGTGCTAGCGAGGGTCAGAAGTTCGCAAACACGATCGGTGAAATGGTAGCTGCCCTGAGGGAATTGGGACCAAACCCCATGCGGGTTAACTGGGCTGTTTGAGAGGTGGATGGCATGGACACAATAATCCAGGTTGAAAACGGTGATGCTCTCACAGCGCTGAGAACTTTATTGCGAAAGCTTTTAGAAAACAATGTGGTTGAAGCGCTCTATGTCCCTTTGCAGATTGATAGCAGCGCCATTATACCGGCACTGGTCACAGACCCCGACCGTTTGGCAAATGCCAACCCATTAGCACCTGTCATGCCCATTAATAGCGCCCGGGCCGTGTCTGCACTGACTGGCAAGCATGTGCCGGCACGTCTAGGCGTAGTTCTTCGCTCTTGTGAAATTCGGGCCTTGATCGAACTGGTCAAACTGCAACAGGCGACTCTGGATGGTGTTACGCTGATCGGCGTAGATTGCCTGGGGACATTTGAGTTGAGCGATTACTATGAGAAAAAGCAAGAGGCGCCCATGAATTTGGATGCCTTCTTAAATTCGGCAAAAGACGGCATACAAGCCGAGTTTGAAGGGCTTAACTTACGACCGGCTTGTCAAATGTGCGTCCAGCCAGAACCGCAGCAGGCAGACATCCATGTACATCTTCTAGGTGTGGATACTAGCCAGGGTATTCCAGTCAGGATCAAAGATGAAATTGGCGTGGCCCTGGAAATGCCGATCATCACTGATGAGGAGTCTAATAGCCGCAAGGCAGTTGTTGACCGCTTGGTTGCATCACGTACTCAAGCGAGAGAAAGAGAACTCGCAGCCATGCGAAATCGAATGGTCTCAAATGGTGGCATGGCTGGCCTGTTCGCCACCTGCATTCGCTGCCACAACTGCATGACTGCCTGCCCAATATGTTACTGCAAGACCTGTTTATTTAAGACGGTTGCCTTTGATCACACGCCAGAACATTACCTGAATGCCGCTCAGAATAAAGGAGCGCTCAGGATGCTTGGTGATAACTTACTTTTCCATCTGACGCGCCTGAACCATATGAGCACTTCCTGTGTGAGCTGCGGAATGTGCACTTCGGCGTGCCCATCAGATATCCCGGTAGGCACAATCTTCAGTGCAGTAGGCGCTCAAACGCAGGCAGCCTTTGGATATTTTCCTGGCCGGGATGTAAATGAACCTTTGCCTTTGATCACATTTCAGGCGGATGAATGGATAGAAATTGGCGAGGCGAGATGACGACATTACACGGCGAAAATGGAAGTGGATCTTCAGTGCTGGTCATCGGTGGCGGGATAGCCGGTATCCAGGCTGCTCTTGATATGTCTGATGCTGGCTTTCGCGTTTACCTGGTTGAGCGCTCGTCTAGCATCGGTGGCCGCATGGCGCAGTTGGACAAGACCTTCCCCACTCTGGACTGTTCGTCTTGCATCCTCACACCCAAGATGGCTGATGTACCTCGAAAACCCAATATCACTCTGATGACCTACACAGAAGTCGTCGCAGTTGAGGGACAGGCTGGGGCATTCCAGGTTGCCTTGGAAAAAAAGCCTCGTTATGTCGATGTGGAGAGTTGTACAGGCTGTGGTTTATGCACGGAAGTATGTCCAGTAGAGTTGCCAAGCGATTTTAACGCTGGATTGGACACACATAAAGCCATCTACCGCCTTTTCCCACAGGCTATCCCGGCTGCTTTTGTTATCGAGAAGCGGGAATCCCCATGCAAAAGTGCCTGTCCGGCGCACATTCCGGTCCAGGGATACGTGGCTCTGATCGCCCAGGGCAAGTTCAGGGAGGCCTTGGAGAGGGTTAGGGAAGCAGGTGTGCCTTTCGTGGGCTCGTTGGGTCGAGTGTGCTATCATCCTTGCGAAACCATCTGCAAGCGCGGGGAGTGGGATGAGCCGGTTTCGATCTGTGCGCTCAAGCGGATTGCATATGATGCGGGTGTTTCTGATGATTACCCAAAGAGAATTCCACCACGCTGGAAAGAGCGGGTGGCGATAGTAGGGGCTGGGCCTGCTGGTTTGACGGCAGCTTATGAGCTGGTACGCAAAGGTTATCTTGTCACCGTTTTCGATGCGCTTCCAGTGGCAGGGGGTATGCTGGCTGTTGGTATTCCGGCATACCGCTTACCCCGCACAGTGTTGAATCAGGAAATCGAATATATCCGTGCTCTAGGGGTGCAAGTGCAATTGAATACGCCGATTGGGCGAGACGGAGGGCCTAGCCTGGAGGATCTGCAGCAGGATTTTAAAGCAATCTTCCTGGCGGTTGGTGCCCATATAAGTAGTCGCTTGAATGTTAGCGGTGAAGACTTGACCGGGGTGTTGCATGGTGTCAACTTCCTAAGGCAATTGAATCTAGACAAGCCGGTAGAGGTGGGTAAGCGCGTGGCAGTCATTGGAGGAGGCAATACAGCTGTTGACGCAGCTCGTTGTGCCCTCAGGCTAGGAGCCCAAGTCCATATCCTTTATCGCCGTTCGCGGGTCGAGATGCCGGCGGCTCCTTACGAAGTTGCTGCTGCTGAGGCGGAAGGGGTTAATCTGACATTTCTGGTTGCTCCGTCGCGTGTACTTGAGGAAGATGGTCGCGTAGCTGGCATCGAGTGCATTCATATGCAATTGGGCGAGCCCGATTCCAGCGGTCGCCGCCGGCCGGTTCCTATTCCGGGTTCTGAATTCACTATAGATGCGGACACTGTGATTGCAGCAATTGGACAGAATGTGGATGCTGAAGGGCTTGGTGTGGAAAGAACCCGCTGGGGTTCTGTGGCGGTTGACCCTCTCACCCTGGAGACCTCTTTACCCGGGGTTTTTGCAGGGGGGGATGCGGTACTCGGACCAGCCTCGGTTGTAGACGCAGTTGGAGCAGGCATTCAGGCGGCTGATTCTATTCACCGTTACCTGCGCAATCTCGACATGCGAGACGGGCGCAGGACCTTGTGGCCCCAACCGGAGGATATTAATGTTGAGCCTTATTCTGAAGTTCGATATGCCCGGCGAGCGCAGCTCCCCGAATTAGCGGTGGCTGAACGGGTTGGTAATTTTCTGGAGGTTGAGCAGGGTTTAACCATTGAACAGGCTATCGCTGAGGCTCAACGCTGCCTGAACTGTGCCATCTGCTCTGAATGTCTGCAATGTGTGACAGCCTGCCAGCGTGGTGCGATTCTACCTGATGAGCAGCCTGAGCGGTTGGAGCTAGATGTTGGAGCGATTATCGTTGCCACTGGATTTGATATCTTCGACCCAACCCTAAAACCCGAGTTTGGTTATGGAGTATATCCCCAGGTCATAACGACTATGGAGTTTGAGAGGTTGGCCTCTGCCTCGGGTCCTACCGCTGGTAGTATCGTGATTAATGGACAATATCCAAAGAAAGTGGTGTTTATTCAGTGTGTTGGCTCGCGCGATCTGAGCTTAGGCTTGCCAAATTGTTCACGAGTTTGTTGCATGGCAGTAGCTAAGCAAGCTCATTTGGCTCATGATCGTCTGCCAGGTGCAGAGATCACTGTGTTCTATATTGATGTTCGGGCATTTGGTAAGGGTTTCGAAGAATTTTATGACCGTGTGCGGCAGGAAGGCATTCTCTACCGACGGGGGAATCCCTCTGAAATAGTCCGACGAGGAAATCACCTTGTTGTGCGTGCTGAAGACACCCTGTTGTCTGAGCCAGTGGAGCTGGAGGCCGATTTGGTTGTCCTTGCTGTTGGTATGGTGCCTCGTCAGGATGCTAATGATTTAGCCCAAAAGCTCAATATTTCAAATAGCGAAGACGGGTACTTCTTAGAGGAACATCCTAAGCTTCGGACGGTGGAAAGCGCGGTACCGGGCGTGTTCCTGGCGGGTTGTTGCCAAGGACCGAAAGATATACCAGATACGGTGACTCATGCTAAGGCGGCTGCTTCTGCTGCGATGATTTTGTTGGCAGGAAAAGGAGTCTCATATGCTTCAAATTGAAAGTCGCCAATTTGTTCAGGAGCATGGCTTATTCGCCTGCATACAGTGTGGCAAGTGCACGGGTGGTTGTCCGATGGCTGTGAAAACCAAGCTTAATCCCCGCGATCTGATTTACCGCTTATTAGTGGCTGGGAATGGCTATGATATTGAAGGCCGCGAGGAATTGTGGGATTGCACCACTTGCGCTACTTGTTACAGCCGTTGCCCCAAGCTGGTTAACCCTATGGAAGCAGTGATTGCCTTGCGGAGTGCGTTTGTCGAAAAAGGGCGGGTCCATCCAAACGTCAAAACTGCCCTAGAGAGCACCTTTCGCTATGGTAACCCCCTTTCTATGCCGCGCGAAGACCGGGGTGCCTGGGTGGGCGATCTCCAATTGAAATCTTTCGGCGAAGGGACCGAATACCTGTATTTTGTTGGGTGCACCCCTTCGTATGACCCGCAAGCACAAAAGGTTGCCCGTGCTTTAGTTCGCTTATTGGATAGCGCTGGGGTTGAATTCGGAATCTTGGGAGATCGAGAGAGTTGTTGTGGTAGCGAAACACGCCGGTTGGGTGAGCTTGGCCTCTTTGAAATGATGGTAGAAGAAAATCAGGATCTTTTTTCAAGTATGGGCATAAGCAAAATTTTCACCACTTCCCCCCATTGTTTCAATGCCTTCAAGAACGATTATCCTAAGAACGGCAGGCAAGTGCAACATTATACTCAATTGTTGGCTGACTTGGTCGAGACCGGAGCATTGCACTTTATGGGTGAATATAACAAAGTGGTGACATACCATGACCCCTGCTATCTAGGCAAGCATAATGGGATTTTCGATGAACCCCGCAGCGTATTGAAAAGCATCCCGGGTTTGGAGTTAATAGAAATGGATCGCTCGCGTGAGAAAAGCCTGTGTTGTGAGGGCGGGGGTGGGCGAATGTGGTTAGAAGGAACTAATCCTGGGACACGTCTGGCGCAGTCGCGAGTGAAAGAAGCCCTGGATACCGGAGCGGAAATCCTGGCAACTGCTTGCCCATTCTGCCTGCTGACTTTAGAAGAAGCCGTCAAGTATTTGAATGTCGAAGATCGGCTTAATGTGATGGACATCGCTGAAATCGCGGTGCAGGCGTTATAAATTTGGAGAGTCCTTTATGGCATTCACTCCAAGGATTGGTGTTTATATTTGTCACTGTGGCATAAATATCGCTGCTACCGTGGATGTAGCTCAGGTGACGGAGTTCGCAGCTCGTCTACCAGAGGTAACGGTAGCACGCGATTATACCTATATGTGCTCGGAGCCGGGTCAGGCGCTGATCAAAAACGATATTGCTGAGTTGAGCCTCAACCGGATTGTGGTGGCCTCTTGTTCTCCACTCATGCACGAGCCAACATTTCGTGCTACGGTTGCAGAAGCGGGTCTGAATCCATATTGCTTTGAAATGGCTAACATCCGTGAACAATGTTCGTGGGTGCATCCGGGTGGGACTTCCACCACTCGAAAAGCCATGCAGCTGGTTGCCTCTGCCGTGGCAAAAGCCCGACGGCTCCAGCCATTGGAGGTTAGGCAGGTACCGGTCACTCCCGCCGCGTTGGTAATTGGCGCGGGCGTCGCCGGTATGCAGGCTGCCTTAGATATCGCTGAGGCAGGCTTTCAAGTCGTTCTGGTGGAGCAAGCCCCGCATCTTGGGGGGCATGCGAGCAAACTATACAGGACCTTTCCAACCCTTGAGTCGGCTGTAGATTTGGTGAACCATTTGGTCGACCGGGTGTTGAGCCATCCGGGCATCACTGTGAAAACCGATTCTGAAGTCAAGGAGGTCGGGGGCTATGTGGGTAATTTCCGCGTGAGGGTACTCACTGGTTCACAGGAGATAGAGGTACAGGTGGGTGCCGTGGTAGTTGCCACAGGGTTTGAGATATTTGATGCACATCGCAAGCCGGAATTTGGCTATGGCGTATACCCTCAAGTAATCACTACCCTGGATTTTGAGCGTCTTGTAGGTAATCAAATTCAGATAGACGGTCGCGAACCGGAGAAGGTTGTCTTTATTCAATGCGTTGGTTCCAGAGACCAGTCTCTGGGTAACCCTTATTGTTCGAGGGTATGTTGCATGGTCACGGCCAAACAGGCTCAATTGGTCCGCGAGAGGCTGCCGAACGCTCAGATACAGATTTTCTATATGGACGTGCGTGCTTATGGTAAAGGGTTCGAATCGTTCTATGACCGCACCCGTGAACAGGGTGTGATTTACCGCCGGGGAAATCCCTCAGAGATCATTCGGCGAGGAAATAGGGTAGTCGTACGCGCTGAGGATACGCTGCTCGGCGAGCTGATAGAAGTCGTGGCAGACCTTGTGGTGCTGGCAGTTGGCATGGTACCTCGAGCTGATAGCGAAACCACAGCTGCTTTGTTAAAATTGGCGCGTTCTTCTGATGGATTTTTTCTGGAAGCTCACCCCAAACTGCGTCCGGTAGATACGGCAATGGCTGGTGTATTCCTGGCTGGTTGTTGCCAGGGGCCGAAAGACATCGCTGAATCAATTGCCCAGGCCCGAGCGGCTGCCACGGCTGCCATGATTCCTTTGATGCAAGGTCAAGTTCAGGTGGAAGCCGCTACTTCTTTTATTGATGAGGATTTATGCGCGGGATGTGGCCAATGCGCCCAGGTCTGCCCTTTTTCTGCCCTGTCTATGCATCCTGTGCGCGCGGTGATGTCGGTGAACCCGGTCTTGTGTCAGGGTTGTGGCGCCTGTGCGGTTACCTGTCCCTCTGGAGCGATCAATGTTCATCACTTCACCTTCGATCAGTTTATCCTGCAAATTGAGGCACTTTCCAATATGAGTACCCATCCATTGCCGGTTTCAGAGGTCGAGACGATGACAGTGATGGAGCACCCCTAAGAAAGGAGGGTGAGATTATGTGTACCTCCTGGGTTCTAAATACTAATGGCGACCCCCTCTTAATCGTTCGGGATTTCTTGAGAAGCCTGTGGCCTTATGCCTGCTTAGAAGGTATGCTCATCCCTTGTTTTCAGGCTGAATCGAACGCGATTGTGCTGCACCTGATGGAAAGCCCCTTGCAACTAGATCAAGCATATCCATTGATACCTTTAGTGCCTGTCAATGCAGCTAAAAGCATCCTTGAGCTGGCGCGGACGCATCCACAGGCTCGTTTTGCTGCGATTTTGCGATCTTGTGAAGCACGTGCCCTCACAAATATGCATTCGAGATTTCCAACCAAGTTTGATAATTGGTTTATCATTGGGATTGATTGTCTGAGCAGCTTTCCGATTGAAGACTTTGAGTGGCGCCTTGCTAGAGCCGGGGGCATCGAACAACTATCCCGAGGTAACTTCCGCTTTGCCAGGCAAGGAGGCATCGCTCCATATCGTTATCGCCGGGCTTGCCAGATGTGCGCCAACCCGGCTGCCCAGCAGGCAGATCTCTGCATCTGTTTGTTGGGTTTGCCAGTAAGTGAATATGTGCTCGTGAGGACAAAAGATGCGGCTATTGCCAATAGTCTGCATCTCGACGAAATTACTGGTGGTCCGGCAGCTATGTCCCAGATCGCTCAACACGAGCATATGCTGCATGTCTTGGGTCAGCGGCGTGACCGTTGTCGTGAAAGGATGGTTGGTGGGCTGGCCAGCGATCTTCCAACGGACCCGATCGATTTTGTGAACTTAATCGGAAATTGTGCGCCTTGTCAGAATTGCCTGGAGGTTTGCCCACTATATGCTGGTGAGTTGGAAGGTATAAGCAATTATAATTTAAGCGTGAGTGGAGAAGTTAGTAATTGGCTCGCTGCGTGTGTGGCCTGTGGGATGTGTGAGCAAGCATGCCCAAGCCAGCTACCTCTGACAGCGATTCACGTTCGCATTCTCCGAGAGTTGGTACCTCAGCGCCTCATGGCTGTTACGTGAAAGGTGTTTTTATCATTACCTCTGTACTTCTGAGGACATCAGACTTCAGGAGATAACCATGCCACTTTTCGTTCAAACTGATCCTGATCGCATCCAGTCAGTGTTGGGTGTGATCTTCTCCGAATCCCGTCCACCGGTTGCCCGTTGCCGTCTCTTGAGTTCGGGCTTTGGACCAGGACACATGCTCAAAATCTCCGAGGACATAACCGGCACAAAAGCATGTCTGGGTTGTGGTTGTTGCATGGACGCCTGTCCGGTACTGGCTCGTGACCCCAGTCGTCGCCGGCGTACGCCGGTACGTACTTCTATGGCGCTGGAAACCCTGGTAGGTGAGGATTGTGATCGCTGTGGTAATTGTGCGCTCGCATGTCCACAGGTGGATCCGACCATCAAGCATTATCTTGTTCAAACCTACTTAGCAGAAGGTATGGCCGAGTTGCTGGCTAAGGCTAGTTCAGATGAGATTTATTTACTCGATTTGGTATTAAGTAGTTAGTTACCGATATGTTGGGAGTCTTGTTTCAGTTGCGGATGTGTTTTTGTATGTTTTCGGGATGGGAGTAGATCATGATCGATATATATATCTTTGGCCAGCACTATGAAGTTCCCGAAGAGTTAACCATACTCAAAGCTTATGAATGGGCAGGATTTCATCTGACCCGAGGCGTGGGTTGCCGTGGGGGATTTTGTGGGGCATGCGGTACAGTTTATCGATTGAGTAATGATTACCAGCTCCGCTATGCACTGGCCTGCCAGACTGTAGTCCAGCCTGGTATGGTCCTTGGGTCGATCCCGTTCTTCCCGGCTCAGCGTCCCACCTATCGTCTGGAGGAGCTCAAGCCACAAGCTGAAACGCTAATGGAATTGTATCCGGAGATACTGCGCTGTTTTGGTTGTAATACCTGCACTAAAGCTTGCCCGCAAGAAATTGACGTTCTTGATTACATGTCGGCTGCCTTGCAGGGAGATTTACCGGAATTGGCAGATTCATCCTTCGATTGTATTATGTGTGGTTTATGCGTAGCCCGTTGTCCCGCCGAGCTGGTTCCTCCCAACGTAGCCTTGCTTGGTCGCAGGTTATACGGAAAATATCTGGCACCAGCCGCCCAACACTTGCGCAAGCGCGTGGAAGAGATAGAGGCAGGCGTTTTTCGGAAAGAGCTTGATGAGTTGAAATCCCTGCCGCTGGAGCAGTTAAAGGTGCGCTACAACACCAGGGATATTGAGGCTTGAGACGGAATTGATGGAGATCGCCCGATTATAGACACGAGGACATACCATGGATTTTGAATTCCCTCCTGATGCTCTCATGCTCCGAGATATGTTGCGGCGTTTTGTACAGAAGGAAGCACGTCCGCTTGAGATGAAATATTTTACTGCCGGATCGCTTGCTCAGGAGGAACGTGCCCGACTTCGCCGCGCCATCGAGCAATTAGGCCTGTGGGGACTGACAGTTCCTGAAGAATTTGGGGGCGGAGGATTAGATCTGGTAACCACCTGTCTGATCGAGGAAGAACTTGGCACCACTTTCGTTCCAATCGAGATGGGGGAGGTACCACCCATGCTTTATGCTTGTGCCGGAGAACAGGTGCATCGCTTCCTGGAGCCTGCCCTGGCGGGGAACAGGGCGGTTATCACTGCAGCTCGAGAGCCAGGAGCTCTACTTCCCGAAGATTGGTCCACCAAGGTCATTTCGGGAGAAAATGGGTTCATTCTAAATGGTTTTAAAAAAATTGCGACGCTGCCAGGTCGGGATGATTTTTTAATGGTATATGCTAAAGCGCCTGAAGGTCTTACTGCATTCTTGCTCGATTCTGATCATCCAGGTTTGAACACATCGAATAAGGGCGATATTGTTTTGGCTTTAAGCGATTGTCGTGTAAGGCCTGATGCGATCCTAGGTGAGCTTGGTCGGGCGCTGACCCTTGGCGTAGAGCAGGCGCCTCGTCATTGGATCCGGCTGGGGGCACGTTATGTTGGTCTGGTCGAGAGATTGATTGAAATGGCGGTCGAACATGCTAAAGAGTGGGTTGCCTTAGGGGCGCCCTTAGCTGTGCGACCTGCTATCCAGCGCACCTTGGCTGAGCTGCGCATCGAGGTCGAGAGTGCCCGGTGGCTGGTATACCATACTGCCTGGTTAGCTGATGTGGGCAAAGTTTCGGTACGGGTTAAAGCAGCCCAGGTGCGCCTAGCCACTGGCGAGATGTTGCAGCGCGCCACTGATCGAGTCACCATGATTTACACCGGCCCCGGTGCCTCTGACCAGATTGAACCGCGCCGACTTGTACGCAGCGTGGTTCCTCTGGAGGCTTTGACGCTGGCGCTTGATAATGCTCGTGCGGTGGTGGCCGCGCATGAACTACACCTCTTGGACGCTTGAATCCTTTTCCAGGATGAATGATGGAGGTGCCTCATGAATGTAAACCGGATTGTTGAGGCGCATTCGAATAAACCCGTCGAAGCGTTGATAACTTTCTTAACAACCTGGTGGCAGATATATAAAGGTTGGTAGTAAGTGACGATCAGATTACGGAGGTGAGCATGTCTTACCCTATCCCTATACGCACATCCCAAGCTAAGGTAGAAGCCTCGCGACCACGTCGTATCACCGAAACTTTTCCGCGCTTCTCTCCACAAGAACGTGAATCTATTTTAAGGGCTTTTCACCCTGACTACATTTCGGATGCTTTCCGGCGATTGTGCCTCGGACCGAACAAAGGTGATCTTACCCCTCGGGAACTGGCAGATGCATTAGAAGCTGCTCCTCTAATAGAAGCGAGCATGGTTTTGCCCGAAACTCCTGACGCATTATGCGATGTGCTGGTTATCGGAGGGGGTGGGGCCGGTGCTAGCGCCGCGCTTCTGGCACAAGCCAATGGTGCCGATGTACTTCTAACCACAAAACTCAGGTTTGGTGATGCCAATACTATTATGGCTCAAGGAGGTATTCAAGCCGCCGATAAAGAGAACGATTCACCAGCCATTCACTATCTTGACGTGATTGGCGGTGGGGCGTTTGCCAATGATCAAGACTTGGTAGAAGCCCTGGTAATGGATGCGCCTGGGGTAATCGCCTGGTTGGAATCGCTGGGTGTGATGTTCGATAAGGAGCCAAATGGCACCATGCGAACCATCCATGGGGGAGGCACCAGCCGCAAACGAATGCACGCTGCAAGGGATTACACTGGCGCGGAGATCATGCGTACCTTGCGAGATGAAGTTCGTTCGCATGCTAATGGTAGCAAGCCATCGATTTGGGTGTGGGAATTTCGTCCGGTTGTAGAGCTGCTACTCGATAACGATGGACGAGTCGCAGGGGGGATCTTGAAAGATCTTGATACCGGTCGTTTGATGTTTGTTTATGCCAAATCAGTAATCATCGCCACAGGAGGGAGTGGTCGGTTACATTATCAAGGTTTTCCCACGACCAATCATTACGGTGCGACCGGAGATGGTTTGGTACTGGCTTACCGGGTTGGAACTCAGCTATCTTTCATTGATACGATGCAATACCACCCCACCGGAGCGGCCTTTCCAGAGCAGATTCTGGGACAGCTGGTTACTGAGAAAGTGCGCGGCCTTGGTGCTCAGGTATGTAATATGGATGGCGAGCAGTTCGTATATCCGCTCGAAACCCGTGACGTGGAAGCTGCCGCTTTTATTCGAGAATGCAAAGAGCATGGGAAAGGCGTAGTGACCCCTACCGGTCAGCCAGCAGTATGGTTGGACTCGCCTATGATCGATTTGCTCCACGGTCCTGGTACGATCGCTCGTGAACTGCCGGCCATGGTACGACAATATAAACGGTTTGATATCGACATGATCCACGAGCCGATTCTGGTTTATCCTACTTTACATTATCAAAATGGCGGCATTGCTATTAAACCGGACGCCAGCACGGCTGTCCCCGGGTTGTTCGTGGCCGGTGAGGCCGCGGGAGGCATTCATGGTCGCAACCGTTTGATGGGAAACAGCTTGTTGGACATCTGTGTGTTTGGCCGCCGGGCGGGTTTGGCAGCATCTGGGTGGGCTCGCCAAACTAACCTTGGAAAACCCTGCCTGACGCATCTTAGCCAGTGGATACAGGCTCGTAAGGAAGCCGGGTTGGAGGATGGATCTCTCTCTCCGGTGTTATTGCCGGATTATACGAGGAGATAGCTCCTGCTGGTGCCCGTAAGTGGTGTTTCACAAATAATGTACTGAGAGACAACTACGCGCTTCAAGGCGATCGATTTTATCAAAAAATCCGTTTAATAGATACTGGAGGCATCTTATGAACGAATGGAGTGTTTCTAAGGAAATAAAAAAACTCGCTTCAGAAGGACCACAATCTGCATTAGAACGTACCCTTATTAACGAATATCTTCAAAGAAAGGGTTATAAAAGCGATGACCTGCATTTATTGCCTAAAGATGAAGCCAGGCAACTTCTGTCTGAGGCTTCCAGCTATGCCTCTCTCAAACTTGCCGAGGTCGAATCAAGGGCGCAATTTCGAAAAGATATTCGCGGACCTTCCTGAGATTTGACAATACTTCTTTGGGATTCTCGTTTAAGGAATCCGGTGTGCCCAGCTGCCGGCTCACCCATGCAGTTGGAATGAAGTCGTTGCATAAAGCCTGTTACGTGCTTATTAAATCGGATTTATATCAGCCGGTAAGGGGAAAAGATCCAGGGTGACCAGATATGATGGCTTCATCCTCGATGGTATGGCGCATGAATCCCATCATCCTGCTCTCTCGATAATCGATCGCACCTGTGCGATCTGCATTTTATCTAGTTGCCAACAGGTTTATAAGCGATAGGGCAGAATTCCTGCCTTTTTAAAATTAAACAAACCGAATATTCGAGCCTGGATTTATAGGTTCAATTGTAAGTGCGGCTTTCTAAACGGGGTGGAGTAGCATTGAAAATCTTCCTCGTAATTGGTCAGCAGTAATAACTTTCCTCGAAGCCCCCTTCTCCCTGCTAAATTGAGACAGCCATACATCGATAAATTCACTTCTTGAAGGGGAAACCTTACCCCTATCTAAGTAGCGGGTGACTTTTATCAATTGAACTTATGATTATAATCATATAAAATGATTTGGGAACTTTGTAATAATTAAGAATTATAATAATCCAGACTGCAGCTCCCTCGGGTATCTATTGAAACATGTTCATTATCTATTTTTTCTATGGCCTGTTTTTTGGAGGCCTTGGATTAGCAGCTTATCTACAGTACCGTAGAGGGGGAGACTTGCCTTTGAGCAAGCAGCTGCCTTGGTTAGCTGCTTTTGGCTTTACCTATGGCGCGGCTGGCTGGATCGATATGTTCTTGACCAGCGGGGTCACTCTGGATTTCGCAACGCTGTTGAACATCATTCGTATCGTTCTCCAACCAACCTCTGGATTATTACTTCTAATTTTTGGTTGGGGAATACTTACCCAACTGACCCCCTTACCCTCCTGGACCATTTTCATACCGGGGGTTTTGATCGTCCCCATCGCATTTGTCATCACGTACGCCTTGACTACCTTTATTACCCCCTCGCCTATCGAGATCCCTATCGATATCTGGTCTCGATATTTATTCTATCTTCCTGGAAGCATCATGGCAGGAATTGGCTTCCTGCGCCAATGGCGCATTCAGGGGCGTCTTGGATATCATGACGTAAGTAGCTTGATGTTAGGGGCAAGTTTAGCATTTTTGTTTGAAGCCTTTGTGGTTGGTCTGATCGTTCCAGCCGCTCCCTATGGTCCGGCTTCCTACTATAACTATAATCGTGTTACTTATAACGCCTTCGCCGGTGAACAGGCTAATCTGTATAGACTTTTCGGGCTCACCGCATGGCTTGATTATGAGCGTGTTTTGGAAGCCACCGGCTTGCCCATCCAGTTCTGGCGCTTGGTGTCTGCTATCGCAGTGACGTTTTTCGTTGTTAGGGGGTTGGATGTTTTTGAGGCAACAAGAAAGAGGAGATTAATCGCCCTGCAAACCGAGCGCGATCGGGCTCGAGAATCTGCTTTAGAAACCCAAATTGTTGCCCGACAGACAGCAGAAAGCTGGACTGCGGCTTTGGTCAGCATCAGCCGTAGAATCGCCGAATTAGATGATGTGGATGATATCCTCCTGTACATCGTGGAGAGCGCCAGAAAGTTGCTTAAATCAAACTTTATGGGGATTGGAATATTAAATGAAGAGCATGCATGCCTGGAATTGAAATGGTACTCCAACGATACCAGCATTAAAATTATCGATTCACCTTTGATGGTGAAGAACCCAATGGTGCAAAAAGCTATTCATTCTGGTCAATCTTATCGCTCTCAAGAAAATGAACCTTCCGAGATGCTCGAAGCCGTTTGCTTCTTCGAAGAAAACCTTGCCAACAAGATGGCTGTAGTCCCTCTCAATCTTGATAATGCTTCAATCGGCGCGATGTGGATTGCGCGCAATGGAGAAGAACCTTACTCAGAGACAGATCAAATCTGGTTGGAATGCATGGCTGATCAAGTAGTGATCGCCATAAAACACGGGTTGATGACCTCTCAACTGCAATCACTGTCTGTGATCGAGGAGCGCTCCCGCATCGCTCGTGAAATGCATGATGGGCTTGCCCAGGTTTTGGGTTATTTAAACCTTCAGGTCCAAACCCTGGAAGCCTTGCAAAAGCAAGGTAAGGAAGAGACACTTTTGGAAGAGCTAAAAAATATGCGCCAATCGATCCAGCTGGCTCATGCTGACGTTCGTGAAAATATTCTCAGCTTACGAACCACACTGGCCCATGAGAAGGGATTGGTTCCGGCTATTGTTGAGTATTTGGACGAATTTAGCATCCAAACTGACATTAAAATGCAGTTTATTAATCGAGCTGGAGATGAATTGAATCTCTCGTCTATTGCCGAGGTTCAACTGGTGTGCATCCTTCAAGAAGCGCTGACCAACATTCGAAAGCACGCTAAAGCAAGTCAGGTTAATGTGTCAATTTCAGAAGAAAATAGAATGGAATCAGACTATATCAAGGTAAGCATCCTTGATGATGGGGTTGGATTTACTTTATCTGAGTCGAAACGCAGTTTCGGTTTACAGACGATGCATGAACGTGCACATAGTGTTAATGGAAGTCTTGTTGTAAAGTCCTCCCCGGGTAAAGGTACCCATGTTTGGTGCAAGTTGCCATGCTTACATCAGGAAAAGCTGAGGAAGAAAAGCATTCTTCTACCGTAAAAATCTTTGGCGCCATTAAGGTTACATCTGGCTTTTTATGTAAGGAACGATCATCATAATGAATGTTCGTGAATGGGCATTGCCGGTCTATACCATCCTCATGCAGCTGGCTACAGGGGCTCTCTCTGTGATCTGGATAGTTCGATCTCGATTTATTTCAAAGTTCGGAGCAGAAAAGATTGATCGTGTGTGTGAGAACAGCATTTTTGTAGTATTTTTTACCATTGGCGCGGCAATGGCGGGATCGCATTTCCATTTGAGCAAACCTTATTTATCCTTATTGGCTGTGCTGAATTTCCGCTCTTCCTGGCTTAGCCGTGAAATAACCTTCACAATACTATTTTTTCTTGCAGTTGGTTTGTTATGGTTTATGCAGTGGCGAAAAATAGAAATCCATTTATGGAAAACAATTTTGGGCTGGGTAGCCATCTTCTTTAGCTGGGCAAACCTCTACTGTATGTCCATCATCTATATGCTGCCTACCCAAATAGCCTGGGACACCCCCATTACCATCATTTCCTTCGTTTGTACAGCCTTACTCATAGGGATTATGGCTCTAACTACATTATTGATTATGGATCTGAAGTATTCGGAGTTACGTGGCCTGGCTAAAGCCGGAATACAAGCAACGGTAATTAAAAAATCTCTAGGCTGGATGATCGGTGCTGCCTGTTTTATCGTTATCCTTCAAATAGCGGTGAATATTTCCCAGCTTATTTCATTAAATAACAGCAATCTCGAAACAGCCCAGATTAGCATATTGCTTCTGACGCGTCTTTATCCAGTATTGTTTGGTTTACGCTTGGCATTAATTATCGGTGGGGTGGGAGGTTTGTCACTGGCAGTGTATTTATACACCCGTGATCAAAAACCAGTGAGAGATTTACTTTTCCCAACCTATATTACCTGCTTATTGGTCATGGTGGGAGAGATATTGGGGCGTTTCTTGTTTTATGCGATTCATGTTCGCATAGGCATATGAAAGCACTGAACTGTTATGGAGGAGAAATGCAATGACGATTAGAGTGTTAGTTGCGGATGATCATAAGCTTTTTCGTCAAGGATTAATCAGTCTGATAAAAACGCGTGGGGACGAAGTTGAAGTGGTCGGGGAGGCCGCAACCGGGAGAGAAGCCGTAAGAGTGGCGGAACAACTACGACCAGACGTGGTTTTAATGGACATCTATATGCCTCAAGGAGACGGGTTACATGCAACCAAGGAAATACGGGAGCGCTTCCCGGATATAGCGGTGGTGATGTTAACCTCTTCTGAAGAAGATGAGCACCTTTATGAGGCTGTAAAGCTGGGTGCCTCTGGATATTTGCTCAAAAGCCTGGATGCAGTTGAGTTATTTGATTTACTGCGCGGCATCACTCGTGGGGAGGCTGCCATGACGCGGGCGATGGCGGCTCGGCTGCTGAAAAGCGTAGCAAACCAAGCGACTAATTCAAACCTGGGACAAGAGGCCCTGACGAACCGTGAGATCGATGTGCTGCGACTGGTAGCCCAAGGAGCCAGCAATCCACAAATTGCTGAAATGTTATGTATAAGTATAAATACTGTCAAGTCACACTTGAAAAACATCCTGGAGAAATTGCAATTGGAGAATCGAACCCAGGCGGCGACATATGCAGTGCAGAGTGGTTTGGTTTAGAAGATGCATTATTACTAAGAACGGCTTTGCATTAGATCCTTTCGAGTTTTTTCTCCAGTTTTTAGACGGTGTACGTCCACTGGATCGGCTTAGGTCCCAGATTTCCGCACCTTATAAACTCCATAATTGCCTGCGCTAACTCTCTTAGACTGTTGAAATGGCAGGGTATCAGCAGCTTTTGCTGTATAACGCTAAACCAGATTTCGATCTGATCCAGCCAAGAAGCATGAATTTGCTTCTGAAGCTAGGTTTCCAATTGTTTAAGCGCACAGGGTCGACTGTTATCCAGGATCAGATATAACGAATGAACCTTGCGTCGGAACGTCTTGGGCAAGATGGTTTGCAGCAGGAAAGCCGGAAAGTCCACAAAACGCTTGAGCTCAGAGGTTTGCCCATACTTGAACCCATCGGCCATATTTAGACCCGCAAAGAGTTGTAAGACTCCCCAGCGATTGTAACGGGGCGTGACCAGCATTGACTGTCACACCTGAGCTGCTCGCGGAGGTTGCTTCAGTTGGCAGACCTGGATCGAAGTTTTCTCATCCACGCAGACCACCCAACTGCCCTTGCGGAGCAATTCGCCGGTCTGTTCGTAGAGCCTCACTCAGCACCGGGTGCGACCGTTCCAGGAAAGCCTGGGGGCTGAGAATATACTGCCAGTGGTGATAGCGCCAGATTTTTAGCTTCTCCGCCGCCAACCAGCGCCCAATCGTGCTGACAACAATATTGGCCACCAGACAAACCAAGCCTAACCAGACAAGCTGCGATCTCGGTCAGGCTCCACAGTTGAAGTTTCCCCCCTTTTCCTTCGGCAAGCTGCACGCCAGTACCGTGGCTTCAGATCGAACTTCGGGAGGAAAAACGCTCCGACGCTCCAGGGCAGGGAAGATCATCCAAACAATGATTTTCGGCCTAGCGATAACGTCACCTGCCCACCACTCGATCTATACAGCCGGCCGCTCTTGCAATTTCTTGGTTGTTCCATTACTGATGTTTATGAGTGGCGAGGATGATCTTTGCTCTCATCACTTTGCCTTGGGGCGCTCTATGAGAGCCGATCAGTTGCACAATTCAGGGATTTGATCGTCAAGGAGCTGTATTGGGTATGTTGGTTTCGGACCACGCATGTTCTTCTCTCCTGGTGCAAGTATTTCTAGAAATCGATTTTCTCGGAATGGAATTTTTGCAATTTTAACTGAGATAAATCATCCAGTTGGGTGAGGTCAAAATAAAACAAAAGAGGGTTGTAATAATATTTATGAAGAAGTATCTTTATGAGAGATAATTATTTCGTTCATAACATACCTATTAATAAGGGTTGGGTCGTCACACAAGATTCCACTCCATACAATTAGCAGGAAATTAGGGTATATACATAAATTATTAGGAGCTTCTTAAATGAATAACAAACGATTACAAATAATTCTTACACTATTTATTTTCGGATTTCTGATAAGTGCATGTAAATCTGAACCAACCGCAGCACCATATACGCCAGGTGCTCCTCCACCAACTATAGCTCCAACACCAACAGAGGTAATACCGGGAGACCCTGTTGCAGGTAAAGTAGTTTTTGATAGAGAATGTGCAGAATGCCATTCTACTGACACGCAAGTTACTATTGTAGGTCCTACACTTTATGAAGCAGGCAAAAAATTTGATCAGGAATATGTAAGAGATTCAATTGTTAATCCCAATAAACCAAAAGAATATGAATCAGAGGCTGAGAGACCGCCACTTAATGCACCAACAATGCCCGAGGATATTGCTGAACATTTAACTGATAACGAACTTGAAAACGTTATTGCTTATGTTCTATCTCTGAAATGAGAGTATTTCATAAGTAGAAATGTATAAAGGCAGATCAAATTTTACTAGACCTCTTCATAGATCGAATTTTCTAAAGTTTAGACCTTTGAAGAGATCTAATTAGGCATTTCCAACCCCATCAAATACAATGGCTTATGTTACTTGCAGATAATTAGCGAATTCAATCTGAAATTATTTATTTTGGGAAATCGAGTTATGTTAATCACCCATATGAGGGATATGAAATTGCCCATGAGGTGGATGTATTTAACCCTATATTCATATATATTATTTTTAATCTTTGCCCTTGGATTAAATTTATATTTAAACATATGATGTGAACAGAAAAAGAATAGGAGGTGTCTTTACAAAATAGTCTTTTTTGCACTGTGGATTTTGTCTCAATATGATTATTCTAAAATACAACATAACTTTCACGTGGAGGTTAATTCCATGAGTGGAAACAACTTACTTATGAAAACCCTCACCGACACCGTTTTGACCCGGCGTAGCTTCCTGAAATGGAGTGCGGCGCTGGGGGGCACGGCTGCATTAGCCGGAGGACTCACCTATGGTCTAAAAGCAGCCGAAAAAGCGGCAGCTGATGGAGGCAAATGGATTAGCGCTGCCTGCTGGCACAATTGCGGTGGACGTTGCCCCAACTACGCCTTGGTCAAAGACGGTGTTGTCATCCGGCAAAAGATGGACGATACCCATCCCGATAGCCCCGATTTTCCACAGCAAAGGGGCTGCGCTCGAGGGCGCTCTCAGCGCCATCAGGTTTTTGATCCTGACCGGCTCAAGTACCCCATGAAGCGCGCCAATTGGGCACCCGGCGGTGGCAATAAAGAACTGCGCGGACAGGACGAGTGGGTACGTATCACCTGGGACG
>Ga0315548_1001507_pt1 | contig 19458 bp, 16 predicted proteins | sample SalMarSW160110MG_2_FD_202540 | JGI IMG/M metagenome (GOLD analysis project Ga0315548, IMG submission 202540) | Salt marsh sediment microbial communities from the Plum Island Ecosystem LTER, Massachusetts, United States - Salt Marsh Sediment SW1601-110 ...
TAAAAGTTGCTATGGCTGAAGTTGAGTTGCTTGCTGCTAAGGAAAGAGAAGATGAAGCGGTGTTAATGTTGAACAAAACAATAGAGGACTTTCCTCAGGACCCTAAGCCGGCTGAGTATTTGTCAATTTTGTTAGCTCGCCAGGATGAGCGTGAAAACTGTGTTGGTGTTATTAAGGACGCGTTGGCACGTGTCGAACAATCCCTTATCCAACGAAAATTATGCTTGCTGCTTGCCGACTTTTACAGCCGGTGGGGCCAGCAGGAAAACAAATATGAGTTGCTTAATAGGTTTGCAAAGAAGCTGCCAAATGATGTTCTTATTAAACGGCGACTTTTAAGCTGCGAACAGGTTGTCAGAGACCTCGAAAGGGCCCAACAGCTTGTGAATGATATTAAATCTCTCGAAGGCGAAAATGGCTGGCAATGGCGATATGAGCAGGCAAAAATTTGGTCCGCACAGGGTGATTTCAAAGACCGGTATCCACAAACTATTTCACTTCTTAAAGAAAATTTGCTTGCCAATCCGGATGACCAGACAAGCCGAACGCTTTTAGCTCACAGCTATGAACGAGCCAGCCAGTTGCAGCTTGCGATTTCAACCTATAGCGAGGCTTTGAATCGCTCGCCCAGGGATATTCGCATAATCGTTCCTGCGGTTGCTGCTCTATACAGGGCAAATGAATATGACCGTGCAGACGAGATTCTACGCAGGGCAGCTAACGAAAAACTCTTCCACCCTGAGTTAAAAAAACTGGAATTGCAAAGCTATCTCAAACGCGGCGAATTGAGTTCAGCCAGCGATATTTTAGAGAACTTGTTAGCTAACGACCCTAATAATCGGTCTGTCTGCCTGTCTCTTGCACTACTTGAGATACGACAAAACCGCTTTACTGAGGCAGGCGAGCTTTTGAACGAGTTGAAACATCAGGACCCAAATTCACTACCAGTAATGGTTGCACAGATTGAATTGAACGTTCGACAAGGTAAATCTTCCGAGGCGGTATCGCTTTGTGACCGAATAGTAAACAGGTCTAACAATGCTTCAGCTTATATTCTTCGCGCCAGGACACTTACTTCTCTTGGCCAAGCCGAGAAAGCAAAAGAGGATTTCGAACATGCTACCGCTATAGAACCCAATAATGCCGGAGCCTGGACAGCCAAAAGCGATTTTTATCGTTCCATTGGCCAACCCGACAAAGCAATCGACAGTGTCCAGAAAGCAATGTCTTTAGAGCCCAATAATCTCAGAATTGAAAGCCGGGCAGTTTCACTTTTCTTGGCATCTGCTAACCGCGACATAGTACGCGAAGGCAAGGATATTCTTGATAAATCCCTGAGAGCGAATCCCAAGGATGCTGAATTACGCTTTTATAAAGCACGTTCACTACTTGCCGAAGGAACAGCGCCATCTATCGAACAGGCGACAGACATTCTCGAAAAGATAAGCGAAGACCAGCCTGATACCAGGGATGTGTGGGTGCTTTTGGCTGAAATCGCCCTCAGGCAAGGGCAGCCAACCAAAGCTATGGATATTACTTTGCGGGGCCTTGTCCATCGGCCTAACGACGAATCCTTGCTTTTGCTAAAGGCACGGTCGGAGGCGGCGAGGTCGCCCGTCCTGGCAATACCAACTCTGAAAGCGCTCAGAGAACTTGAGCCGGGTGACGTTGATGTTGCGATATATTTGGCTAATACATACATAGATGCAGGTGAGTCTGAAAAAGCCGTAAATCTACTCAAAACACAATTAACATATAATAATAGTCCGGATGAGCGGCGAAAAGTAAGCATCGCACTTGCCACAGCATTACATAAGAATGGCAACAAGGCAGAAGCCCAAACAGCATTCGACTCGCTATATCAATCCGCCCCGGATGACCCAGGCCCTTTGTTAGCGCAAGTCCTGCTGCTCAAGGATGACCGGCTCTGGAACCAGCTAAGCCAGATAGTTTTACAGTGGTATCAAAACCACCCAAAGGATACTCACACACCCATAACTGTTGCCGGAGACCTGGTGGCAACTGAAAACAGCCAGGCTAAAGAAACAGCTGAAGACATCCTTAGGATGATATTGGAAAATGATTCTGATTGTACCGAGGCTATGAGTGTATTCGCTATGCTGCTACAGATTACCGGCCGCTTCGCAGAATCAGCGACAGTTTATCAGCGACTTCTTACCCTTCAACCTGATAATTTAATCGCCATGAATAATCTGGCCTGGATATTGTGCGAAGAGCAGGGAAAGTATCAACAAGCCCTTGAACTTACCCAACGCGGCTTGAGAATCGCTCCCGACTATATTGACCTTATCGATACCCGTGGCGTCGTATATTACAGACTCGGTCAATATGACAAAGCAATTGCCGATTTCAACAAATGTTTGAGATTGTATCCCAATGGAACACCGTCAGCAGTAGCTTCATACTTACATTTAGGAAGGGCCTTGGCGAAGCTTGGCCAGAAAGATGAAGCTGTAGAAAGCTTGGAAAAAGCATTGGATTTGAATATTAAAATTGGGGGTCTGTCTGCCGCGGATTACGACGAGACGCGGCATCTGATTGAAGAATTATCACAGGGGAGAGTTTAACAATGCATCATCAGAAACACTCAGGAATTGAGAAAAGGGTGGGTGGTGAATCTGTTTTCAAGATACCGCGCATAGCGTTACTTGATGAAAAGCATTGGTCTTACCTTCAAAGGCGGTACCATATGAGCCCAAGAGAACTTCAGATAGCTAAACTTATTTGTCAGGGCTTCAGAAATGATGACATAGCCAAGAAACTGCACATAACGCTCGGTACTGTAAAAACTCACATAAGAAATATTTATCGAAGGGTCCAGGTCGAAAGCAAAATTGCATTGCTGTTGCGGTTTGTCGCTGATGCAAGAGAGCTTTTTGCCCAGTATGACGAGACCTATCTCGTCCCTGCCGTTGATTTAGCAAAGCCGGCCAAGATAATTCCCGCCTCTTAATTCCTACCCTTTAAGACATATCAGCCCTCGACAAGCTCGGGCCGTGAGCCTGTCGAACGGAAAAACAAAAACTCCGGTAGCTTTGCTGTACCTTAGCATTCTCATCCTGCTCATAAAGACGAGAATCTAAAGAGATATACATTGCAAAGCCCCCTTTATACCACTTTGGGAGTACTCCTAAAGTGGTGCACCCATTCCTTATTTCATCATCTCAACAACTGAAGTCTAAAAATTTTTTTACTAAATTTTTTGTTTTTTTCAATTTTTTCTTGACATGTTATTTGTACGTTGGTATAGAACAATAGTAGCATAGCTCCGAAAGGAGGAGGCCATCTCCAAATGGGAGGGGTGGCCAGCAAAGTTATGTACTTAAGGATGAGGTTCTCTGTATGGAGGCAGAGGAAAAAACGTGTCAGGCAAAAGGAGTAAATGGTTGATTTTATTGCTGCCGCTTATTGTCACCACAGCGGCAGGCGGTGCACCGACTATTAGCAATAGCAATGTTGTTAATTGCGCCCGGTCCATAAGTTCAGGTGCACATATCCCTCTTGTGCTCGAAACAAGCCAAGTTACCAGCCCCTGTGATTATCAACAGTTCGACTGTCCTGAGCTCACTGCCGAAGGGCTGGCCGGTATCGCCGCAGAATTTCTCAAGCCACCAGCCTCGCCGCTGTCTTCACCAGTCCATGCTAAGCCTCTGCCTGCGGTGCCTGCGGCATTCTTTATGGCTCTAATAGGATTTATATGTGTTTCACTGGTTAATGACCGCAGGGTTTGGATGGCTGCCTTGACCGGACTATTGTGGGCAGGCCAGACCGGCATTGGAGCTATCCCTCAACTTGCTCTGCGCCTTAGCCACGGAAATCACAGCAACAAACGATTCTCCGCAGAGGTTGATTATTCAAATTACCTTTTAAATTCTGACCGACCGCGTAGTGATATTGAAGGTACGCAATACATAGGTTTACTTCATCACTTGGCCGGAATACCCGACAGCACAACATCATTTTACCGAACGTTGTCATTCCTGCAAAAGCAGGAATCCAGAAAAGTAACGACACAGCTTTACTACAGACTCAATCCATCTAAAAACACAAATTCATTTCAGTCACAATCAGCATTTCTTTCAGAACAATATAGCTCAAATACGCTATTGGTGTGCTTGGCTCCGAGAGCCGAGCAGTTTATTTGTTTCTCACCTGCATTTATCTTCTGTCAATTACCCCGCGGTCCGCCTATCCCTGCCTAAGAGCTGTCTTTCAAGCTTTAGGAGTGTATTCGCGAAACACTCCTGAGGTTTGAGCTGTTTGTGTTAAAAAATTTCCTGTTTTTTATAAGAAAATATTAATTAAAGGATAATAATCATGAAAAAGTTAATTTTAATGACAATTTTGGTTGGTTTGTTAGCCACACCAGCCTTGGCAAGTCCTACTCTTGGCTGGTGGGACAGCGAGCATCCTCGCGCTATCACTGCAACATGGGATTTTACGGACGCAGAGCCTGGGGATGATGGGCCCAATTGGATATATTCGGAAGGGGCTGTGACTAATGGTGATGGTGGGACAGCCTTTATCGGCCCAGCCGGTAGTGGTACATACTGGGACGACGCCATCATAGACAACGAGGCTATTATCGTCTCTATAGAGCTTCAAAACTTCCCGGATGCTCTGGCCTATAAGGAAATTTGGGTTGATATCGAGTTTTCAGGTAACCTGACCAGTTATTGGGTGGACGGTTGCCCTCCGGAGGACTTTGAAGTAATTGAACTGCCTCTTCCAAATCCCACGTCCCCAGACATGGTGGCGGATTTTGGCTTCAGGATATACCCGAATCCCTGGAAAGAGGATATTCAGTTCATAATTACAGCAGACGGTTGCCCAGCTGAGTTATATGGCATCCGCATTGATACCATTTGCATTCCTGCTCCGGGAGCTATTTTGCTCGGCAGCATCGGTGTAGGCCTTGTAGGCTGGCTACGAAGAAGAAGGGCGCTATAACGAAGTTGAATCACCTGGGATAGGGTGACTCCCAATCCCAGAAAACAGACGTATTTAATTTGGAGATGAATGTATTCGTTAAATATGCAACTTCGTAAAAGAAATTTTTTTGTGGCTACTTTCGCCGCAAAAAATTTAAGGAGAAATAAAGTGAAACGGATTTTAATTATATTAACAGTATGTGCTTTTATGGCCGTGCCGGCCTTGGCAAATTTGACCTGGAACTATAATTACGCAGACGGCGATGGCAACTCACTTACGAGTCCCTATTCTGGGGCTATTGTTGACACATTCAGCGGCGCGGGACCCGGATGGACTTACACTGGTAATGCCGTTATCTATACCGGCGACGTGTCTGGAAAAGCCTCAGCTCCGTTCAATCCCTATCTGGGTGTGAAAGAGAGCAGTCCCTATTTGGCGGTACCCGAATTGACGGCTGATCCCTATGTAACTGTAGATTTTGGTGGGGGCAGCTACAATTATCTGGGTCTCATGTGGGGATCGATGGATGCATACAACCAGATTGAGTTCCTATCGGGTGGAAGTGTAGTTGAGACGATTGCAGGAGACGATGTATGGATTGGCGGCGGTCCCGCTGGCGGCCAAGTAATTTACAATACCAATCAATATGTGAATATCTTTAGTACATCAGACTTCGATGCGATTAAAATTACAAGCTTTGGCGGGATGGGCGGCTCTTCGCCGTATGCGTTCGAATTAGACAACCTTGCCGTCGCCGTCATTCCCGCACCCGGTGCCATTTTGTTAGGTAGCATTGGTGTAGGTCTTGTAGGCTGGTTACGAAGAAGAAGAGCCCTGTAAAAGGGCAAGCAAAAGCAACCCCCACGTTTGTCTTCGACAAGAAGACGTGGGGGGATAGCTTTTTAGAAAGGAACAGCTATGAAGAAGCTAATTTTATTGATTTTTTTGACTGTCCTCTCTGCGAATGCAATGGCCAGCATGACAGTAACATTCCAGAACAGCTATGGCGAAACTGGTGGAGGTGAGTTTAGAGTTTATCCTTCGGACTTTAACTTTACACCTGCAAGTCTGGGAGAATTCAGCGGCTTCGAAACTTTCTGTGTGGAAATGGATGAATGGATTTTCTTCAACCACACGTTTTTCGTGGACGACATTAATGACGCCGCGGTAAAAGGCGGTGTAGGCGGCCAAGACCCTCCCGGCAGCTACCGCGACCCTCTTGATGAAAGGACCGCTTATTTATATGAGCAGTTCATCACGAGGTCTCTGGCCGGCTATGACTACAACGACACTGGTGACCGAGCTAACTCTGCTGACGCCCTACAACACGTAATCTGGTTCATTGAAGAAGAGGAAGACAAGGAGTGGACAGGGGGTGATGGCTCGCTTATGGACCAATTTTATCAGGATGCTGTGACTAACGGAACAGGCCGAGGAATTGGCAATGTTCGTATTATGAATGTTTATGCTGATCTCGGCTGTAAACGCATAAATTTGCAGGACCAGTTAGTGATGATAACACCAATCCCCGCACCTGGTGCTGTTTTACTGGGTAGTATCGGCGTGATGCTTGTCGGCTGGCTGAGAAGACGAAGAACACTGTAGAATTTACAAATTAAGCTTGATGGAGTAGGAAGAGAGTATCACAAGGAGGTGAACTCCTTCCTACTTCCTGAGAGCCTCAGTAAGTGAAGGTTAACTGAAAGTGAAAAACCTACCAACTGGTAATGTATTTGTGCATAGGGCGCTATTTCAGATTGTCTTTGAGCAGATCCTATCGGCTGGCTGAGAAGGCGAAGAACACTGTAAGGGATTACTTGTTTATGAGTTTTTTAAGCTTGCAGGGGATAGCAGGAAAGGCGTCACAAGCGTCCTTCCTGCCCCCTGAGAGCTTTTTGGTGGAGTAGAACGGTGAAGTGATGCATCTTTGTCTCGGAAAGGAGATGAAAGTATGAAAAAGTTAATAATAATTTCTCTCGTAGCAGGGTTTGTTATTGCTGCAAGCCCGGTAATGGCGGTTGTTACCATCGATTTTGAGGACACTCCGAGCGGGACTTTCAGCTCATGGATAAAAGAGGGAGTGACATTCACTGCGGTTGGAGGCGGGTTGCTGACATCCGATGCCCATGGGCCTACGCCAAACGGCACAAACGGTATTGCTGGAGACGTCTCGCCTTACCCGGAACTGCGTGCGGATATTGCGGGAGGGACTAATTATGTTGCGGTTGACCTTGGGGATTACAATTATGATTTAGACCGGCTTTTCCTTGAGGTATTCGACTCATCCGCCGTGTCCCTTGGTTTTACAGACCTTGTGATCCCGGATGATTTTGTGGGGATGGAGACCCTTTCATTGTCCGCATCGAATATTGCTTATGCAATTTTCGGAGCAAGAGATGCTGATTTGGGAAGCTCCGTACACGCCGACAATTTTACATTTGAGCCGAGTGCTATAATTCCCGTACCAGGCGCTGTCGTTCTGGGCGGCATCGGAGTCGGTCTTGTCGGCTGGCTACGAAGACGAAGGGCATTGTGAAAAGATACGATGATTAAACATTAAAAGAGCACATAATACTTCTCAAAGAGGGCAAAGCCATAGCGGCTTTGCCCTTTTTGTTTGTTCCACCCCGCTTCGCCCGCGAGCGAGGCGAACGAGGCGAGGCGTGGGGTTTAATTCATTTGTGTTAATTCGTGTAAACCTGTCCTCCGTTAGGAATCCCGAGGACTAAGCTCAGCCTGCATTGAGCAATCCTGTCCCGAGCGTAGTCGAGGGAGTCGAAGTGTCGAATGGATTCGTGGCTATTATCAGCTATTAACGTTGCCAGAGCCAGTTTTCGGCAAACTTGTGAAGGTCAGCAAATTCAACCACCCCATTACCACTCAAGTCTTCAATAAAGACACCTTCAAGCCGCCATTTATCAGCCAGCTCGCAAAAGTCCTCGAAGTTTACCGCTCCATCAATATCGAAGTCGCCGGGATTTCCATTCATACTTGCCTGCTGTGTTCCGCCGTAAGCACCCATATTTACGCGTTTGCCGTTCGGCCACGGCTCACTGCTCCAGTCTGAAGTTAGGTCTGCTGCATCAATACACACACTTGTGTCAGCATCATAGACCCAGCCGTCATAATTTGGGTCCCACCGCCCGTAGGTGCTTTGCAGATGAAAGTCCCATGTATTGGGGTCTCCATTCGGGTCAAAAGATGCAAAACATGGGTCAGAATCTATGTTGCCGCTACCCCAAATCAGCTCTTCACATGGGTCAACTGCCCCTTCACCGCCCTGGATGTTGCAATAACTGACCGTTAAAGTACTGTTATCCAGTAAGGATATCTGCAGGCCTTGTTCTGCTTCATTGGCCCAGATAATGCTGTTTTTAACATCTGTGCTACTGCCATCCTGACAACACAATCCACCGCCGAAGTTGGTAGCGCAGTTTCGAGTTATGGTGCAATTAACCAGGCTGGCTTCGGTTTCACCTGGGGAGTAGCAATTTATGCCGCCGGCGTTGGTTGCTTTGTTATTGGTGATAATGCAATTGATGACGGTAGGATTACTTTCAAACCAGCAGAGGCCGCCACCATCCTCAAAGGCGGTATTATCATTTATAACACACCCGATTATCTCCAGACTGCTGTTGTAACAGCTTATACCGCCGCCGTAGAAATCCGCTGAATTGCCTGTTATAGTGCAATTAATAATTCTCGGCTTGCAGGAGGTGCAATGAAGCCCACCCCCCGAGAATAAGGCCTGTCCATTCTTGATGATGCAATCGCGGATTGTTGGGCTGCTGGAATAACAGTAAACGCATCCACCATAGGGAACACCAGGTGCAGAATAAGCATTTCTGATGGTTAATCCGGCAACTACGCAGTTTGCATCTTCGTTGCTGTTAAAATAGAAACCTCGACCAGCCCAGTTTGGGTCGATAATTGTATTTGCTATATTATTGGGGTCGTTTGGGTTTATGCTGCAGATGGTTATGCTCTTTCCGTTCGGGTCAAGGTCGTAGTTGCCCTCACCCGTATATATACCGGGTCGTATCTCAACAATATCACTATCAACGGCTAAATCGATTGCATCCTGGATTCTAAGGAAAGGGTCATTAAATTCGCCGGTACCGGGGTCATTGGGGCCGTTAGCATCCACATATATAATATTGAATGCACTTGAAGTCGAAACAATAGACAAAATAAACGATATGATTAAAAGAACCTTTGCTTTAAACATCCTCGCTCCTCTCTGAGATTTACCGTATCACGGGCTTCCAGCCCGTGATACCACGGTCAGGATGGCCGTGGTACGTGCGAACAGACTTTATTGCTTTAACTGAGTGACGAATTCCGCCAGCTTCCGATACCATCCCACCAAACAGGTATATAGTCAACAATGGCCTCGCTTTGGCTTTTCTGTTTGCCCACGGCTATTGCCATATCACGAAGCTGCCGCATACAACTTAGCCCTCCGATTCGCCAGGCATTGACACCTATGTCAACTGCTTCACGTTCTGCTTGTTTAGTATCAATCCTGTTGGTTATTAGTAATCCGGCTAATTTTTCCGCTTGTGGCTTCAACGTCTCCTGCCAGTTGCGTTGAGTCAATTCGTCCCTTGCCAATACATCTGTCAACAAACGCTCACGGGCCTTTTGTTTCTCTTCTCGTTGGGCCTTGGCCTGGGCCAGACGTTCGGCACGATGCTTTCGGCTGGCAGATGGCAACAGTGTTTCCAGCAGCCCAGCCACAGGGTCGACAATCACCCAGACCAAAAAGGTCGCCCCCAAAGTCCCAAGTGCGATTCCCAACAGGAATTGACTGATTCTATTTTCGCCTATCATTCCCAGGCAGCCTGCCACGCCGCCTAAAAAAGGAGTTGCGATGTAGAAAGCCAGATAGTAATTCGTACTGGTTAACGGATGTTCTATTTCTATCTTTTGACTTCTGCCAGCCCCTCGAAAAATTGCGAACAAATATAAACTGACCAGCAGGAAAATAAGTAATGCCGAATATCCCGTTAATGAAAATATAACCCACCAATGAACGCCTGCCTGCCGCAATGCCAAAACCAGAATATAGCCAACGCACAGCATGAACCAGGCTGTGCTGGCAAGGTGGACCAATTTCAATTTATTTCGCTGAGTCATTAGCACCACCGATTTATTCCGAATTTATCATGCAGTGGTTAAGTGCATTTAACTGGAAAAAGTTATCTATATCCGCCACCCTGCCCAGACGCGCCGGGACCCTGGACAATGTAGATTCCCGAGAAAGCTCGTGCAATTGGCCGTATTATCTCTTCTATCTTCAAGCCTACCGCCGCTAACACAGTTGGTGGCACATATATTATGTCGCCTTCCTGCAACAAAACGTTCTTTGTGGTATCGCCATGAGCTATCATACGGTCGAAGTTTACTTCAAAGATTTTAGGTCGAATACCCTTTTTATTTGACGGCCTTACTACCTGTACCCGTCCCAACCAGGCCATAGGGTTAGGTTTCGCTTCAGCAAGGGCAGCTAACACACTATCCCGTCCGGTATAAGTTTTTGGCCCGGGCATATAGACCTCGCCTAATACGTAAAACACCTTGCTTCGGTACGCAACAACCCGAACATCGATAGGCTTATCTCCTGCTAATTTGTAAAGCTCTAAAACCTTCGGACCCAGAATGTCAGCAACCTGTTGCGGTGTTTTGCCCGCTACTTCTATCTCACCCAAAGTTTCAAAGCTTACCTTACCATCCGGCCGAATTTGCTGCCGTTGCAGGTGAATTTCCGGCACCTTTGAACAATGTATCTCGATTTCATCCGGTGGTTGTAAAATATAGCTCTCTGTAGTTACATTAACCTCGTCTGGCTTTTGAAATGCTTCTATGTCTTCACGATGAGATGAAAAGCAACCCGCTAAACTAATCATAATTAGCGACAAAAATACACCGACTATTAACCTTTTATATGTCATGATTCTCCTCTTCTCAATTACGGCACAGAAATATGCAGTCTATATACTAAATATGCTTGAAAACAAGCTTATGCATTAGCGAGTATACTAATTGATTACTGTGCTTGATGTCAAGCTTTTTCCCCTCAAACTTCGGGGTTTTTTGAGAACTTTTAGGGGTGGGATTCAATTCAAAACACCCCCTTTTTGTATGGCTGTAATTTAATATAAGCCCTTATTATACAAGAAGGTACGTTATGGTAAAACGTAAAGCTCTAACAGCATCTCCGCCGTCAAACCTGCATAGTTATCTGGAAAAACCGACATAAGTATGCCATTGTCGGATAAAGATTCCTTCGGGGTGGTCTTATCAGATAAACCTTCAGGTGCTGTTATCACTCCTTTATTTGTAGTACTGCCAACGAAAAAGTCGAGTATCTGCGACAAAAGGAATTTGCTTGCATGTTGACTGGCTGGCCAAACAATCACCCTACATCGTTCTGGCTTCTGCAAATAAAGCTCGTCTGGGCGAAGTCTGACCGATATTAAGCAGCATATTGGTAAAAAGCTATGACAACCCTGGCTGGGCGCCGTGGCGACCGCTAACACCAAAATGACTCCATGCGGTGATTTTTGCCCTTTTGCTTAACCAAATATTTGACAGCAGGTTTCGGAAGTTGTTATACTAAATCGACTTAAAGTTTTTAGCGCCCGTAGCTCAGCTGGATAGAGCAACGGATTTCTAATCCGTAGGTCGCAGGTTCGAGTCCTGCCGGGCGTGTTTTCACTTTCTGATATGAATCTGATGGTTTACAAAGAGTTATACTTTCTTTCTTTGTGTTCATTATAATTTACAAAATATCACTATGTTTTTTGGCTTAAAAAAGGGAATTGCAGTAAAAAATTTATATACCGTTAAACTTGACACTTTATAAAAAGCCCCGGGTATATAAAACGTTTACCAAAACATTAATTTTTATAAGCCTATATTTTACAATTGCTTACAAAATGGCCGTATTAGAAAAATTAACCAATAACCTGTTAGAAGGTTGTGGCTTGGTTGTAGGTACACCAGGGAAACTGATATGGACAAACTAGGCGGTTCAGTCTGGTAAAAATCGAAATTTCCATAACCATCGCAAAAACAAGGAAGTATTTCTGGAGCTAACCTGCAATAATATAGGTTGAATTTTAAGGCAGAGTTGATATTCTATTAGGAAAGAGATTTAGTGGTGTCCCCGAGTAAGTATATGTGAGGATACCCAGTTTATTAATGCGATAACGGAGAAAAAAGGATGTTGGAGTCAAGAAACACGATTTCAGAAATTGGGAGTAATAACTTAAAAACCCAAAAGACAAAACGGCCAATAGAAATCTTCAAAGTTGCTTCGGAATCAAACAAGTACAATGGACACGAAAGATATGCAATGTTCATAGGTAGATGGCAGCCATTTCATAACGGTCATAAATATCTGATAGATCAGGCGTTGTCAGAAAGGCAAAGCGTATGTATAGCTATTAGAGATACCGAAATATCGAGTCAAAATCCATATACTATTGAGCAGCGGAAAGAAATGATAAGGAGAGTTTATGGTGACAGGGTGAAAACCGTCGTAATACCCGATATTGTCAGTATTAATATCGGCAGAAAAGTTGGCTATGCCGTAAATAGAATTGACCCTCCTGAAAATATCGGGAAAATATCCGGTACTAATGTCAGAGCAGGCAAAGATGATAACGTCCCTCCAGAGATTGCTGAATATCTTAAAACACTGCAAACGACATTATGGCTTACCGGTTTACCCTGTGCAGGTAAAACCACACTTTCCAAACGTCTTAAGGAAGAATTGGACAACCGAGGATATAATACGGTTCATCTCGATGCAGATGATATTAGGGCCAAATTAAATGACGACCTTGGTTTTAGTCCTGAAGATAGAAAGGAGAATCTTCGTCGAGTTGCTCATGTATGCGAGCTCTTTAATAAAAACAACCACTTTGTTATTGCAAGTTTTGTTTCTCCGTTAAATGAACTTCGAAAGATGATAAGAGACACTGTTGATAATTTTAAGCTTGTGTATGTCAAATGCAGTCTTCGGATATGTGAGCAAAGAGATGTCAAAGGCATGTACAAAAAAGCCAGACAAGGCCAAATCGAGCAGTTTACGGGAGTATCGGCTCCATTTGAAGAACCGGATAGTGTTCAGACCACAGTGAATACTGATAATCATACTGTAGAAGAATGTGTCCGGCAGATATTAGAACAGTTAAATGTTTAATATTTACAGGTACAAACTGTTACCGGCATACGATAGCCGATTAGATCTTTGACAACCTTACCATCCGGTCAAACTTCTTATATTGGCTCGCAAGAGACTCGAACGTGCCTGTGTCAATTAACTTGCGCCTATCAAAATAAAAGATCCTGTCACAATTCTTCAAAGTGGTCAGCCTGTGAGCGATCGCAATAATTGTCTGCTGTCCCTTCAGGGTTTTAATGGTTTCTGCAATCTCGCCTTCTGCAGGAACATCCAGAGATGACATTGCCTCATCCAGCACTAAAACATCCGCATGATTGTACAAAGCTCGAGCGATACCGATTCGTTGTTTCTGTCCGCCGGAGAGCCGTCGGCCATTTTCACCGAGATTTGTTTCCAGGCCTTTGGGCAGAGTTCGCAGATGGTTATAAAATTTTGCTTTCTTAAGTGCGTTCTCGACATGCGACAGATCAATTTCGTTGTCGGCGATTCCAAATGCCACGTTTCGAATCACGGAATCATCGGTGACGTATACCTGCTGCGGAACATACCCCAGGCACTTCTGCCAGCGGACAATATTTTCATGATGCAAAGGTGCATTGTCCACTAGAATTTGCCCTTTCTTCGGCTGCAACAGCCCCAGCAGCAAATCGGCAAAAGTCGTCTTTCCCGCACCGGATTCTCCAACAATACCGATAAATTCCCCTTTGCTGATCTGCACGCAGATATTTCTAAGCGCTGGTTTTTTGGCTTTCGGATAAGTATATGAAACATGTTCAAACCGGATATTGGACGTAAATGGCAACGGGTAGGACGTGCTCTGCACCGCAGCGCGGCTCTGATCAGCCTTGATATATTCGGCCCACAGCGGGCTTTTGATTTCATCCAGCAGTATGCTTACCGAATTTTGTGATTTATTGATTTGCTGAAGCGAATTGAGGATTCGATTGAGAATGGAAGAGGTGCGGAAAGAAATTGCGGCCAGCACAGCGAGGGAGGCAATCATTGTGGGATTATCTCCCAAGTTGGAATGAATTACGCCGATACACATGATTACTACGCAAATGATTGCGCTGATTTCTGTGACGCGAGCCGGAAACTGCTTGTAAAAAGTCGCCCACATATCGTTGTCCATAGTCGAGTTGTTAACAGCATAGAAACTGTCCAGGAAAAACTGCTCTCGGCCTAAAACTTTTGTCTCCTTAATTGCGTGCAGCCCTTGAAAGATATTTTTATATTGTTTTGACATAAGCTCATTTTTTTCTTCTCCAAGGACTCTTAATTTGCGTTTTAAGTAATAGTATTGCAAAAGAGAACATGTAATCAAAACGGTTGTCGTAATAGTTGCAAAAAAGAAATATTCCTTAAAAAGGATTGATAGGATAATCAATCCTGCAATAACATTGGAGGCCAGCATAAACCCTTGAAAAATAAAATTATTCAAAGCTTGTACAACGATATTATTAACATTTCTGGTAATTTTATTCGAAGGTGTTAACAGATGCAGCTTATAGGGTGAAAACAGATAAAACCGCATCAGTGACGTGCTTATATCGAGTTTCCATTTCCGAAGCACTTTGTTCTGCCAGAAATAGTAGAATAACAAATAAATATTCTTGGCGATAAAGATGGCCACAATAATCGCACCGATGAAACATGCCTGCTGGAGAGCAGATTTGATTTGAAAATGCTGGATTATCGTGTGGATGATCCGATGACGGCCTATTGTTTCCGGCCGAATCAGCAGACGAACGAACGGCATCAACAATAAAAGCCCGGCGATTTCCAGGAGCCCGGCGATCGCAGCGCCTATAATCACAATCGGGATATATTTCTTGTATCCTATTCCAAAATGCTTAAAAAACTCTCTGTAATATTTCAGCATATGCGACTTTGCTCTATTCTATTCAGCAATACAATTTATTTTAAAAATTAGATTTTTCGGTATATAGACCTTGCAATGGCAAGTGACATTCTTTGCAGACAAGACGGTAATTTATTATATATACGCTTAAGCATCATGCCGGCTTTCCATGTTCTTGATGAGTATATTTGCCCCAGCCGAATTTTTGACATCGTTACTATATCTTTGTTTGCACCGGCCTGCAAATTACGGGTCAAAACAGTACTAATGTGTGATACAGGAATTCCAGGCAAAAGTCGTAACGCAGCTTGTCGAACTGGCTCGCTTCTCATATATTGTGCTCCTAAAATTCCCTTTACAATTATCTCAAACTCATCCGGATGATTTTCAGCCAGATAACCGTTAATAGTTCGGGCATCCTCTTCGAGCAACTCATCATAAGGCTGCCAGTCTTCATCTAAATCCGGCAGGGAATCGTAAAATAGCTTCCCGTCCTTCCTGCCAAGAAATTCGCGTGCAATCGCTGCGTTTTCCTTTTTATATTCTTTAATAAGCTCTAACCGTTGCCGAGGAGAAAAAACTGGATAATCCTTTCGTCCTTTCTCAGAGAGCATATCAGATGCACTGCGTAAAGGATTTACAACTTTGCGGTTCTGCAATAGCAGTATAGGCAGATGATTCACCTGCCTTTTATACTCCAAGACAACGCGGTGAAGACGGGTGTTTGCCTTTTCTTCAGGCAAAGTAAATTCGTCCTTGGGTTCCAAGCCAAAAACATGATGGAGAAAATCCGCCAGTACGTTCCCTTGATAAAGCTGACACCTTTCATAGGGACGCAAAATCACATTTTCTTTTCCAAATACCTTTGCCCACAAAGCAAGGTGTTTCTTGGAGGTAAGACCAGTTCGATATGAAGGAAGGGTACTAATTGCGCCCCTTTTTACAAGTTGATTATACCACGAATTTTCCAAATCGTCCCGCTGTCTCCAATAGACAATCAGCTTTACCTGAAGTTCTGAAGTAAATTTGCGTACTTCAGGAACAGCCTCAGGGGGGATCCACAAGAAATCCTCGGAAGTGATGAGTCCTTTGTCACTGGTAAGCTGCTTAAGCACAAACTCCCATTCCTCTTGGGGTTCTTTTAGATCATCGGGCCAATCCAAGCGTCGTTTCTTGGCTTTTGCCTGAAAAGACCAACTCAACCGGTGATGGGCGGCAGAACCATCTGGGTTGATAGGGTAGATAATCCCTTTTTTTCTCAGGGCATCTCTTTTGGAAGCAAGAAAACGCTGCAGGGCGGTTGTCCCTGTCTTGACAGTTCCAATGTGAAAATACAATTCCTTTTTGTCTGCCATTTTATCTCCGCAATACAATTTATACTTTTAGCCAAACGGCACGGTTTGCATACTGCATAAATCTCAAGCTTCTTCAGCGTTTCGAACGTCTTATTATATATACGGTTAAGCAAGATCCAAGTATGGGACAAGTATGTTCCATCCAATCTGTTCTAACGTTAAATATACTGGATTGTCCGTAAAACTTCAATTAAAATTTATAAGGCATTGACAGCGTTATTAAATTAATGTATAGACCTTTGTAGCGATGAGATCATCTATCGAATTGTAACAACCAAGAGTGTCACATGAAATACGATTATATAGTCGTGGGGGCGGGTTTATCCGGAGTAGTTTTAGCTCGTAGTCTTGCTGAGAGCGGCAAAAGAATTCTACTCCTTGAAAAACGTAATCATATAGGTGGTAACTGCTACGACGTGGTGGACTCCGCTGGTGTGATGATTCACCGGTATGGAGCACATATTTTCCATACGGATTGCGAGGAGGTATGGAACTATCTGTTGCGATTTACCCGATGGAGAAAATACGTACATGAAGTTCTGTGTTGTGTTGATGATAACTACTTCCCAATTCCCTTTAACTTCAATTCACTGAAAAAGGTATTCGCTAAAGATGCTCCTTCTATAAAGGAAATCTTGATCCAAAAATACGGCACAAAGACAAAAATCCCTGTTTTGGAAATCGTTAATGAGCAACATCCGGCTCTCAAACGTGTTGCTAAATTCGTTTATGAAAAAATATTCAAGAATTATACGATAAAGCAGTGGGGCCTGAAGCCCGAGGATATCTCTGCGGATATTGTTTCTCGTGTTCCTGTTTACACGGACTACGACAACCGATACTTCACAGATACCTACCAGGCAGTTCCTAAAAATGGGTACACCGCTATGATAAAAAAAATGCTCTCTCATCCGGCTATAGAAGTTAAACTCAACACGCCATTTGATTCGTTATGCCGATTTGATGAAGGAAAAATCACCATAGATAGTGAACGATTTTCAGGAAAGCTTGTCTATACCGGCCAGACAGACGCTCTTTTTAAATATAAATACGGATACCTTCCATATAGATCTCTTAAGTTTGATTTTAAAACCCTGAATCAAGATTATTACCAATCCAAAGCGGTCATTAACTTTCCCAATGAACACGCTTATACGCGCATCATTGAGTCGAAACATATTACCGGCCAAAAGTGCTCTAATACAACGATTTGTTGGGAATATCCACAGGCATATATTTCAGGAAAGAATGAACCATATTACCCAATCTCTACGAACGAGTCCCAAGAGCGATATAGATTATATGCCGCCGAAGCAAAAAAGTGTGATAATCTTATACTATCCGGCCGACTTGCAGAATACAAGTATTACAACATGGATGATGCAGTTAAAAATGCTCTTGAAGTGGCGAGAAATTTGTTGTAATGACTACTCTATCAATCATAATCCCTATTTATAATCAGGAACTTTATCTATCTCAGTGCCTGGAATCCGTGCTATCACAACGTTTCAGCGATTTTGAGGTCATAGCCGTGGACGACGGAAGCACAGATACGAGTAGTGCTATTTTAGAACAATATGCCAAAAAAGACCGCCGTGTAAAGATTGTTTCAAAGGAAAACGGAGGCTACGGCTCTGCGATGAATACGGGGCTGTTAAATGTTCGCGGTATCTATATCGGGATTGTAGAGCCGGATGACACGATTTTACCTCAGATGTACGAGGAACTGATTGCCAAAGCCGAACAAATGCAGATATCGTCAAGTGTTCATTTCAAAGGGTCTTCTCCGGCGGCCTTCGGCTGGAGGATAAAAGCTGGTATAACTTTGCGGGGAAATTGTTCAAGCTAAAAAATGTCCCGGAAATATGCCGATTGCATCCTGCTATATGGGCTGCGGTCTATAAAAGACAACTCATCCAAAAAAACAATATTACTTTTTCGGAAACCCCCACAGCATCATATCAGGAGCTTCCATTTTTTGCCGATGCCTATTCCGCCGCTGAAAGCATTTACATCATCCCGAAAGCTATGTACAATTATAGGATTGAATCTGCGAATAAATTTTCTTCGACAAACGCATTAGATGAAAGAATTTTCTACCGTTTTGAAAACCACAGAAAAGCCAAAGAAGTCTATATAAACCGCGGGATATGGCATAGGGTTAAATATCCGGAACTACAGAGGGAATTTATAACACTGAATAATTTGGCGCTCCGCATCAATAACCGTCTTAGATACAGATTCTACAACGAAATACATCGTTATTTTGCCGACATTTCAGAAGACGAGGCACATAAATTCCTGCCACGGAACTTTTGCAGGTCCTTCAAGCTCATTAAAAAGGGAAGTTATAGCAAGTGGCTCTTGCAGTATGCCCTTGCATATATTATGGTAATTCGCATTCTAAAAATATTTGGTCTGACAGACCTGCTGAGATGGATGTATTTAAAACGTAAAGACAGCATAGGAAGTCCGTTGTGATTAGAATCCAAAATGTGATTTTCAATAGCGAAATCCTCTCGAATTGGAGGAATCTGTACTACATTATCTCCGAACACCCAGACAGTTTTGTGCTCAGTTTTGGAACCTATTTCAACAGTCTTTGGCCTCAAAGATGGAAAGAATACACCAACATCTCAGATTTCTACCTAAATATACGGTTTAAGGGCGATTGCAGTATTTCCATAATACAAAGCCAGTTGGCCAGCATTGTAGCGAATGGGTTCGCAGGCGAGCAAATCTCTCGTGATATTATTTACAGGAAACAGCATACATCCGACGGCTCAAAATACGTCCAAATTAAACTCCCAGAAATTGACCCAGCATGTCGAATTATTCACTTCGAGCTTGAATATCCAAAAGCTGGTAAGTTCGAATATTTTGATGCATATTTTTCAGCGCAGAGTAACCAGCCACATAGGCGGATAAAAACGGTTATCATTTTCTGCACGTTCAAAGAAGAGCAATACATTCATAATAATATTTCGCAACTGAAAAACTATTTCGAACAAAATCCTGACTTGGCTGATGCTTATGATGTATTTGTTATCGACAACGGAAAAACACTTTCAAGGGAGATCGAGTCAAACAACATT
>Ga0315548_1001508_pt1 | contig 19454 bp, 22 predicted proteins | sample SalMarSW160110MG_2_FD_202540 | JGI IMG/M metagenome (GOLD analysis project Ga0315548, IMG submission 202540) | Salt marsh sediment microbial communities from the Plum Island Ecosystem LTER, Massachusetts, United States - Salt Marsh Sediment SW1601-110 ...
TATCGGAATCCATCCAATCACAATACCCACCACCGTGATGGCTCCAAAAACGTAAATCGACTGCATAGCATGGTAGCGCACGAACTTGCTTTCCTGTTCGATAAGGATAAAGACCAGGCCACTTACCCAGCCCAGCACATAGCACAGTAATCCGGCGACGTTTTCATCAAGGCCGGTAGATGATTTCTCCATTGCTTTCCTCCTGCACGTTTGCTTTGTGCATAAGAGTATACCAAGATGACGTGTCTGTCAATAGGGAGTATTTCTGCGGTTATTTGTAAAAATGAAACACTTTAATCTTCAGTGCGCCCGTTATCTTCGAAGATGAACAATTCCTCAATCGTGGCCTTAAGCGCCCGGGCCACATTGTGCGCCAGCCGCAGCGACGGATTGTACCGGCCCTGCTCCAGAAAAATTATGGTCTCCCGCCGCACACCGACCATTTCCGCCAGTTTCTCCTGAGTCAAATTAAGCCTTAGCCGGTATTCCCTTATTTTTGTTTTCATTGTTAACCAACCAGTGACATCGCCCGGTTTATCCCTGAAATGCACGCCTATCTTTTTCAAGTACTTCTGCGGAACAAGCCTCTGAGAAATATCACCAGACTGCCGATGATTCCCACGGCAAGGCCCAGCGGGCAGATAAAAACGGCAATGATGAAGAAGACAGGCTCCTCGAAATCGGCACCCCAGAAGTGCACAATCAGCGCATAAATGGCATTGTGCAGGAAGATACTGATTATCGCTGCGGCAAGCGATATTCCCGTGACCAGCATAAAAGTCCGGAACAGTTTTAAACTTTTTTCACTCAGCCCCGGCCCTACCCGGTCGTAGTAAAGATAGGAGAGCAAATACACGGCTCCGGCGGCGATGAACAAAGCCCCCAGGACCTGCACCGTATCTGGCTCTTCAACCAGTCTGACGCTGAAGGGCAACATCAGGAATGCCGTGGCAACAGCGAAAAAGAGAAAGCCATTGCGTACCGCTTTGCCGGTGTTTCCCCGTACGCGTTCGTCAATTGGCGGCATTTTGCGCCTTCTGAGCACTGACCACAGCTCACGGTGGCCCATGAGCAAGAGCCCAACCAGAAATGCCACCACCACGTAATACGCTTCCAGTGAGATGAGAATAATGGCCACGACAAGTGCCGTTATGGCGACCGACCAGAATATTTTCTTCGTTCTCATCCAGCCACTCCCTAGTTAATTATTTCTAACGTTATATATTTCTAACATTTTCCCCGCCTTTTGTCAATACCTCTTGCCCGATTTCTAGTAATTTTTTTGCGCTGAAATGCGGGGCCCCAGCCCCAGCGATGCCGGCAAAGCGGTCATCGCGTCCGGAACACCGTTTCAAAAATATTACAAATTGGCATGGCGGAGCCAGACCGTAGCTATATGCCAAAAGTCTAGGGCATGTCACTAGTTTACATCCGAATATAATATGGTATAATCTGTGGAAAAGAGGTTCCACATGCCAAAATGTCCTAATTGTGGTCGGGAGACACTTAGAACCGAAGACTGGGCCTGCCAGTGGTGCGGTCACCCACTTCTTTCCGGCGCTTTCAGGAAAATACCCAAGACCTACCGGGAAATACAGGAGGAGAAGTCAGCCAAGGCGCAGCCCATCTTCGAAGAGAGGCCGGAACCATCGCCGGTTGCTGAAGTTGCCGTGAAACCGGTGCCGGCACCGGAACCAGAACCACAGCCGCCCCCAATGCCGGAACCCGAGCCAGAAATGGAGCCTGAGACACCAGCCCCTCCCCAACCGGCAGCGGCGGTTGCCGCCGAGGTGGAGGAGGAGAGAGAGCCCCTGCCACCACTTGAACCTGAAGCCGAGACGGTAGAGGACAGCGAGGCAGCAGTTGAACCGGAGAAGTCATCTGTACCGGAAGCAGAAGCGGAACCGGCACCGGAGCCGGTAACTGCACCGGAACCAGAGGCAGAACCAGCTCCAGAGCCAGCGGCGGAAAGCGAGCCGGAAATAGAGGCGGTTCCAGCGCCGGAACCAGTGGCTGTCCCGGCCCTGGAACCAGACCCGGCCACAGGTACCATCAACGCCACCGTTGCCGGGCTGAATGCCGCCTTCAATTCGGACAAGGCGGGTACGAATACCAAACTGATGAACAAACCGCTTCAGGTAGCTGGAACCGTGGATAAAGTATTTGTCAGAGATAACCTGGATATTTTCTATATTATGCTGGCGGATGTGGGGAACCCATCGTCCTGGCAGGTACGCTGCACTTTTGACCGCGAACACAGTGCGCCTTTATCGCGTTTGGCCGATGGGCAAGCGGCAACGGTACAGGGCACGTACGCTGGCTATGAAAGGAACATCATTCTGAAAGACTGCAGTCTGGTACCATAATATGGTTAAGATTTTTTGATTCCTAGTTGAAAGGAGGAGAACCGTCAATGTCAATACTTACATGGGTTGGAATCGCCGTCCTTGTTATTCTGGTTATCGTGTTCTTCGTGGTAAGGGGCAGGCGTTAGGGCGGCATGGCTCTTCTCTTTTAAATGCTAACTGACGCCTACAGGTACTCCAGCCACAACGGGCGGAGAGCATTATTGGTAAATAGTGTCTATGGTATTGTGCGGCTGACATGTTAAACCGGCACCAAATTATGTCAGGTTTGGAATAAACGCCTGACGACCTGCCGATTTGCGGTGGACAGGCAAACAGGTTAGGTTTATAATCTCAACCAGAGATGAATTCCAGAGCAGAATTCCATGTCCTTTTCGACCGTAAGGTGATTGAGGCCACTGTCAGGCGCCTCGCTTCCGAAATCAGCAAAGATTACCGCAACAAGAACCCCCTTATGCTGGGCATTCTCAGGGGTTCATTCGTTTTTCTGGCTGACCTTATCCGTCACCTCGACTTCCCGCTTGAGGTGGACTTCATCGGCCTGTCCAGCTACGGCAGCAGCACGCAGACCTCAGGCAAAATCAAAGTGGTGAAGAAGCTGGAGACGCCGCTACAGGACAGGCATGTGCTGGTCGTGGAGGACATCGTGGATACCGGCCTAACCACCGCCTTCCTCCTTGATTACCTCAGAAGGCGCAAACCGGCTTCGGCAAAGCTCTGCGCCCTCACCGACAAGCCATCACGGCGGAAGGTTCCCGTGAACATTGACTACCTCGGTTTCACCGTGCCCGATAAGTTCCTCATCGGTTACGGGCTGGATGCAAACCAGAGGTTTCGCAACCTGCCTGATATCTGCTATCTGGATACGGAGGACGAAGCATAATGACCACCGGGCAAGCCAGGCTGATCGCCGTGGCCAGAGGAGACCAGCCCGCCGACCTCATCCTGGCCAATGGCAGGGTGGTAAACACCTTTACCGGGGAAGTAATATCGGGAAATGTCGCCATCTGCGGCGACCGCGTTGCCGGGGTGGGGGATTACAGCAAGGCAAGGCAAACCGTGGACGTTTCCGGCAGGTACCTCGCCCCGGGCTTCATCGATGGCCACGTTCACCTGGAAAGCTCTATGCTGGACGTCGGCCAGTACGCGCAGGCGGTGGTATCGCGGGGCACCTCGGCCATCGTCACCGACCTGCATGAAATCGCCAACGTCTGCGGCCTGGCCGGGATGCGTTACGTGCTCGACTGCGTCCGCAAGTTGCCCCTCGACCTGTTCCTGATGGCACCGTCCTGCGTGCCGGCCACCCATCTGGAGACATCGGGGGCCAGCATCAGCCCTGAGGACATCCGCCAGATACTGCGCTGGCGGGAGACCATCGGGCTGGGGGAGGTGATGAACTTCCCCGGCGTCATTCACAGCGATGCCACGGTGCTGCGCAAAATCGCTCTGAGCCAGGGCAAGATTATCGACGGACACGCTCCCGGCGTCAGGGGAAAAGACCTCGATGCCTACATTGCCGCCGGCATAGGCTCCGACCATGAATCAGTAGCTCTGGAAGAGGCCAGGGAAAAACTGGAAAAAGGCATGTTCGTTATGATACGGGAGGGCTCTTCGGAAAAGAACCTGGAAGCCCTGCTGCCGCTGGTCACCGATAAGACCTATAACCGGTGCCTTTTTGTCGTTGACGACCGCAGCGCTTACGACCTGCTCCACGATGGAGATATAGATGCCGTGGTGCGCAAGGCGATAAAGCTCGGCCTTGAGCCGGTGCGGGCCATCCAGATGGCCACCATCAATGCCGCCGCTTATTTTCGCCTTGACGGTCTGGGGGCAATAGCTCCCGGCCGCTTCGCCAATATATTAGTCCTCGATGACCTGAATAACCTGTCGGTGAAGGCGGTCTTCTACCGCGGCCGTCCCGTCGCCAGAGAGGGAAAGCCGTTATTCCCGCCGCCGCAGGCGGATAACCGTGCGGTAACCGGAACGGTGAACATCAAACCATTCGACGCCGGAAAATTGAGGCTGACGGCTGCGTCAGAAGAGCTGCCCGTCATTGAGGTCATACCGGGCCAGATAGTGACCCGCAAACGTTATCTGAAGGTCAAAACGGTCGATGGCCAGGTTATCCCGGATACGGAACGGGACATCCTGAAACTGGTGGTGGCGGAAAGGCACCGGGCAACCGGCAATATGGGGCTGGGCATGGTGGCCGGCTTCGGGCTGAAGAAGGGAGCCCTTGCTTCCTCCGTGGCCCATGATTCGCACAACATCGTTGCCGTCGGGACGAGCGACGACGATATAGTGACGGCGATTCAGGAAATCGAGCGCCTGCGGGGTGGTCTGGTAGCGATAGCGGACGGCAAGGTGCTGGCCAGCCTGGGATTGCCCATCGCCGGGCTGCTCTCCGATGAACCGCTGGAGACAGTGGTCGCCCGGCTGGAAAAGCTGGATCAGAAAGCCAGAGAGCTCGGCGCCAAGCTTCCCTCACCCTTTGCCACCCTTTCTTTTCTCGCCCTGCCCGTGATTCCCGAGCTCAAGCTCACCGACCGGGGACTGGTGGACGTGACCGAGTTCAGGTTAATCAGTTGAGAACCGAGATTTTAAGAAGATGAGCATGCGTCTTACCAGACACGAGCCGATTTTTGAGAACCGCTACGATGCCGGGCGGCAGCTGGCGACCTGGCTGACCGAGTACCAGAACCGGTCGGCCGTGGTGCTGGCGATTCCCAACGGCGGGGTGCTGGTGGGGCTGGGGGTGGCACTGGCGCTCAATGCCGACTTCAATATCATCATATCCCGCAAGATACCGCTGCCGCTCAGCCCCGAGGGCGGTTTTGGCGCCGTGACCGACGACGGCACCACCATACTCAATGAGGACATGGTGAAGCGATTTAACCTGAGTCAGCAGCAGATAAACTATCAGGTGAGCCGGGTAAGAGCCGCCATCCGCCAGCGCAGTCTGCTCTACCACGGCAAAAGGCCTCCCTCGCTGGTCAAGGACAAAACCGTGCTCATCGTTGACGACGGCCTCGCCTCCGGGTATACCATGATGGCCGCCGTGGAATCGATACGCTACCGCCAGCCCCGGGAGATAATCGTTGCCGTGCCGGTAGCATCAGCCGCGGCATTGCCCAAGGTGGAGAAGATAGCCAACCGGGTGGTGGCCTGCGTGTCCGGGTTCGGCCTGGAATTCTACGTCTCCGATTTCTACCACTACTGGCACGAGCCCAGCGATGAGGAAGTGCTGCAGTGTTTCAAGGAGTGGGGCCTCAGGCACCGCCCGGATATAAAATCGCTGGGCAAGAAGGCCAACGGTTAGTCTGAAGCCAATTTACGCGGTATCAAACTTACAGTCCCCCCAGCCCGCCATCCACGCCCAGAACCTGCCCGGTGATATATCTTGCTTCTTCCGACGCCAGAAACGCCACCGCCTCGGCCACGTCACGCGGCGTGCCCAGGAAACCGAGTGGTATCCGCTTCAGCATCTCCCCTTTCTGCTCCTCGCTCAACTGCTCGGTCATTTTGGTGGCGATGAAACCGGGGGCAATGGCGTTGACCGTAATGCCTCGCGAGCCGACCTCGCGGGCCATGGTTTTGGTAAAGCCGATGATTCCCGCTTTTGACGAGGCGTAATTGGCCTGCCCGGGATTGCCCACAATCCCCACGATGCTGGATATACTGATAATGCGGCCCCATCTCTGCCTGACCATATGCCGCAATACGGCGCGCGTGCACAGGAAAACGCTCTTCAAATTCACGTTGAGCACCGCTTCCCAGTCCTCGTCCGACATCCGCATTAAAAGCTGGTCGCGGGCAATGCCGGCGTTGTTTACCAGAATATCTATCCGCCCGTATTCACCGGACGCTCTTTCCACGAGACCGGCAACGTCAGATGCGGAAGTGACATCGGTCACCACCGCCAGACTCTGCCCTCCCATTTTCCTTATTTCCTCAGCCACCGGCTCCGCGTCGGCAACATCGCTGACGACAACGGTCGCGCCGGCTTCTGCCAGCCTGAGGGCAATTTCTCTCCCGATGCCACGGGCACTGCCGGTCACAATGGCTACTTTACCGGATAGCTCCATTTCTACCTCCTTGGATTATGCCGGACGGCTGCTCACCGACGGCGCATCCCCGATGTTGATGGTCTGGACCTCGCGGTTTATCCGCTTTATCAGGCCGGCAAGCACCTTTCCCGGTCCTATTTCAATGAACGTGGATACTCCTTTAGATATCATGTATTCCACGGAGCGCTGCCACTGGACACAGCAGTATAGCTGCTGGATAAGCTCTTCCTTTACCGCCTGAGCCGTGGTCAGGGGCTGGGCGGTGGTATTGGCGATGATGGGGATAGCGGGGTCGGCAAAGGCGAGCCGGGATAAGATTTCCGTCATGCCCTCGACGGCGGGCTGCATCAGCGGCGTATGGAAGGCACCGCTTACCAGCAGCGGTATGACACGGGCCGCTCCCCTGTCTTTGGCTATTTCCATGGCTTTGGCCACACTATATCTCTCGCCGCTTATGACCAGCTGGCCCGGCGAGTTCATATTCACGATATAAGTTCTTGTCTGCTGACATACCTCACGCAGCGGCGTTTCCTCGAGGCCGATAACTGCCGCCATGCTTCCGGGATGCATGGTGCCAGCCTCATGCATCAAACGACCTCTCTCCCTCGCCAGATAGACCGCGGTCCTGAAATCGAGCACCCCGGATGCGGCCAGCGCGGTATACTCGCCGAGGCTGTGACCGGCCATAAAGCGGGCCGGCGGCAGGCCGGGATTCACCTCACGGGCAGCTTCCAGACAGGCGTAACTTACCGTCAATATCGCCGGCTGGGCATTTATCGTCTGCCGCAGTTCCTCCTCAGGCCCTTCAAAACAGAGCTTTGAGAGAGGAAATCCCAGCACTCCATCAGCCTGCTGGAAGATGTTTTTCGCAGAAACAAAGCCCTCAGAAAGGTCCCTCCCCATGCCTACATACTGCGCGCCCTGGCCGGGAAAAACGTAAGCTACCTTAGTTGATGCCAACATAGATTACCACCGCACACCAGACTGGAGGGAAATGCCTTACTCTGACTTTGCTGACGGGCCTGATACCTCGATGACCTCTCTGCCCGCATAGGTCCCGCAGTTGGGGCAGGCGTGATGCGGCAGCTTCGGGCTATGGCACTGGGGGCAGTAATCAAACTGGGGAGGCTTCAATGCCATATGGCTTCGCCTTTTATCGCGACGCGCCTTGGATGTCTTTCTCTTCGGTAACGCTCCCATATTATACTAGTCCTTTATCTTTATTCTCCGAATTACATCAGATTCATGAGCTTTGACCAGCGCGAATCAACTGTCTGCACGGAGCAGCCGCAGGGCCCCAGGTTCAGATTACGCCCGCATTCCGGGCACAGGCCGGCGCATTCCTGGCGGCACAGCGGCTTCATCGGCATCACCAGCAGTGCGTACTGGCGCACTGCTTCGCTCAAATCAACCACGTGATGTTCATCAATGGTGAAGGCGCCGGGCTCCCCGGAGGGCCCAAGCAGCAGTCCGCTGTTAACGTCAATGGTCTGAATATATTCCTCCTCAAAGCTTATGTTCAGTGGAAAGTGAAACGCGCTCAGGCAGCGGCTGCAGGTGAGTTCGAGCTCGGCTCGTAGCTCTCCCCTGACCAGGACGCCGCGCTGTGTTCTCAGCAGGCTGACTTCACCGCTTACCGTTCTGTCATGTTCATCTTCGGCAATATCAATCGTTTCATCTATTTTATATTTACGGGATGACCCGATGGATTCCTTGAGCAACTGGGAAACATTTATCTCCGTAACAGCCACCTCCTCACCAGCCAGTTCATTCTATTATAGCCCAAGCTACGCATTGACCGCAAGCCTGAGGAAAAGGCGTCGCTTAACGCTTCCTGAGCTTCTCGGTAAGCATCGGCACCACCTGGAACAGGTCGCCCACGATGCCGTAGGTGGCCACTTCAAAGATGGGGGCATGGGGGTCGTCATTGATGGCGACGATGCACTCCGAGGTCTGCATGCCCACCACGTGCTGCAGCGCCCCGGAAATGCCCACGGCAATATAAAGTCTGGGGCAGACTGTCTTCCCGGTCTGGCCTATCTGGTGCGAGTAGGCAATCCATCCCTCGTCCACCACGGCCCGCGTGGCGCCCACCGCTGCGCCCATGGCCGAGGCAAGCTCCCGGAGCATCTCAAAATTCTCCGCCTTTCCCAGACCGCGCCCCCCGGCTACGACGACGTCCGCCTCCTCAATTCTCACCGCTTCCGCAATCTCTTCCACGAAGTCGATGAGCTTCGTCCGTGAGGTGGTGCGCTCCCGGTCAAAGTCTACTCTTATTATTTCTCCCTTTCGGCTTCCATCCGGTTCGCGCCGGGAAAAGACGTGGGGACGCACCGTCGCCATCTGGGGTCTCGCCTCCGGACAGGTGATGACGGCCATGATATTGCCGCCAAATGTCGGCTTTGTCTGCAGTAAAAGCCTTTTATCAGCATCAATATCAAGGTCGGTGCAGTCAGCGGAAAGCCCGGTGGGCAGCGCCGCCGCCACACGAGGAATGAAAGCGCGTCCCAGCGCGGTGGCTCCGGCCAGGACAATCTCCGGCCGGTGCTGCTGAATCAGCCCGATGAGCTGCCGCGTCAGGAGGTCTTCCTGATTATTCGCCAGCGCAGGACTGTCTACCCTATAGACCCGGTCGGCGCCGTGGGCTATCAAACTGCTGACGTCATCGATTTCGTGTCCCAGACAAACGGCGCTCAATTCCGTCTGCAGGGCATCTGCCAGCTCTCTCCCCCTGGCCAGAAGTTCGTAGGCAACGCCCCTGATTTTGCCGTTTCGCTGCTCGGCAAACACCCAGACGCCGCAGTAGTTTTCGTTACTCATAATTTGTGCCTTTACACCAGTCCGTCAGCCTTCAACCGGCCGAGCAGGCAGTCCACCTGATTTTCCACGTCTCCCTGGAATATCTCGCCCTGGCAGACCCGCTGCGGAGAGAATATCCTGATGACCCGGGTAAAAGAGCCGGACAGGCCGACCTTATCCGGTTCTACGTTTATCTCTTTTGCTCCCCAGACCGGAATGGTGACACTTTTCGACCGGGCGATGCCGCGCAGCGAGGGCAGGCGCGGCGTATTTATCTCCTTGACCACGGTGATTACGGCGGGGAGGGGGCTTTCCATGACCTCGTACCCGTCCTCAACCATGCGCCGGACGCGCATCCCGCCATCGGCTATCTCTTCTATCCGGCTGACATAGGCGATAAACGGGAGAGCCATCATCTCGGCGAGCTGCGGGCCGACCTGCCCGGTATCGCCGTCCAGCGTCTGCCGGCCGCATATGACAAGGCCGTACTGCCCCAGCTTGCGCAGCGCCGCCGAGAGCGTATAGGAGGTTGCCCAGGTGTCGGCACCGGCAAATGCGGGGTCGCTCAACAAGATCCCCTCATCGGCACCGAGGGAGATGGCTTCTCTCAGGGCGGCTTCGGCCTGAGGAGGGCCCATGCTGATGACAGTTACCCCGCCGCCAAACCTCTCCCTCAGGCGGACCCCTTCCTCAACGGCGTAGGTATCAAAAGGATTGATGATGTTCTCGATGCCCTGGCGGATAAGGGTGTTGGTCTCGGGGTCAATCTTCACCTGTGTGGTGCCGGGCACCTGCTTCAGGCAGACGACGATTTTCATTCCGTCCTTGCCTTTCGCTTTCTCAGCTCCACGGCAATGGCGCTGCGCAGGACCTGGTTGGCGCCTTCATATATCTGGGTGATTTTGGCATCCCGCATCATCTTCTCCACCGGGTAGTCCTTCATGTAGCCGGCGCCGCCGCAGACCTGCACCGCATCCGTGGTCACTTTCATGGCCACATCGGAGGCGAAGACCTTGGCCATGGCCGACTCCTCGGTAATCTTCCGGGCACCGCTGTCCACCATCCGCGCGGCGGCATAGACCAGCGCCCGCGCCGCTTCCACCTGAATGGCCATCTCCGCCAGCATGTCCTGCACCACCGGCAGGGTGATAATGGGCTGGCCGAACTGGACACGCTGCTGGGCATAGTCCACCGCCGCTTCCAGCGCCCCCTGCGCGATGCCCACCGCCTGCGCGCCGATTCCCGGCCGGGAGCAGTCAAAGAGCCGCATCGCCTGGATAAATCCCATGCCCGGCCTGCCGATAAGGTTCTCCTCCGGAACGAGGCAGTCGCGAAATACGAGCTCCCGGGTGGCTGAGGCGCGGATGCCCATCTTTTTCTCCTTCTTGCCGAAGGTGAAGCCCGGTGTACCTTTTTCAACAAGTATGGCACTGGCGCCACGGGCACCCTTTGTCCTGTCGGTCAGGGCAATCACCGTGTAGAGCTCGGCTTCACCACCGTTGGTGATGAACTGCTTGGTGCCGTTGAGCCGATAGCCGCCTTCAACCCTGTCCGCGGTCATCTTTATGGCGCTGGCATCGCTGCCCGCCGTGGCCTCGCTGATGGCGAAGGCGGTCAGCTTCTTCCCCGCCGCGATATCCGGGAGGTACTTCCGCTTCTGCTCCTCGTTACCATACTCTATCAGAGTGTGGGAGCCAAGGGCATTTACCGCATAAGTGGCCGCCACGCCGCCGCAGGCCCGGCTCAGCTCCTCCACCACCAGGCACAGCTCCAGGCAGCCGCCGCCCAATCCTCCATACTCCTCGGGAACGAAAACGCGGAACATATCGGCATCCGCCAGGTCCTTTATGATCGCCCAGGGGAACTCTTCCTTCTCATCCAGCTCAGCGCGAACCGGCAGAACCCTCTCCTCGGCAATCTTCCGGGCCAGGCTTTTCATTGTCTTCTGCTCATCAGTCAAGAAATATTCCAAGGAAACGCTCCTTTCCTATCCGCTGCTTTCGATCACCGGCGATTAACAGGGGAAAGGCACTGAAATTTTTTTAAATTCTTGTGGTTAAAATCAAGTAAAATTATAGGTAAAGCCCCTGCCGGCGTCAAGGTAAGAGCCTGACATCCACCTTGACATAGCTCCTTGCGATGGTTATACTACCGATTGCCAAGTATAAATGAGGTCGGTCTGTCTGGCAGAAAGGGGGTGTATCCGATGGCGGCTAAGGCATTTGTATTGATTGAGACGGAGGTGGGTAAAACCAAAGAAGTGGTTGCTGCCCTGCAAAAACTAAAAGGGGTTATGTCGGTGGATACCGTGACGGGTCCCTATGACATCATAGCTATACTTCAGGGTGAGAACCTGAATGATATTGGCGACCTGGTTACCGGCAAGATTCACCCTATTCCCGGCATATCCCGTACGGTTACCTGTCTGGCAATTTAAACCGCGTTTTCAACGCCCTCAATACTTCATTCACTATCTGCTCATCGGTGGAAGCGCCCGCGGTTACTCCGATGCGATGTTTGCCCTCGAGCCAGGAAGGCCGGATTTCAGCGGCGGTTTCAATCAGATGGGTTTCCGTTATTTGAGAACATAATTCGGCCAGACGATTGGTATTGGCGCTGTGATGCCCGCCCACAACCAGCATCAGGTCCACCTGGCTGGCCAGTTCGACGGCGGCTGCCTGGCGTTCCCTGATATCGTGGCAGATGGTGTCGATAATCCGCATCTCCGAATCCCGGGCAAAAGCAGCGTCAATCAGCTTCTTGACGAACCCGGTGAAGTGGGTCGGCACCTGCGTGGTCTGGGACAAAATCCCGATGCGGCGCGGTATCTGGTTCAGCCCGTCCAGGAATTTCTCGTCAAACGCGGCAATGCCCTTTCCCTTGGTCCAGCCGAGAATACCCTTGACCTCAGGGTGTTCGGCATCACCGTAAATAACCACAAAGAAGCCGGCTTCCGCCAGCCTCCGGGCGGCCACCTGTGCCCGAAGCACGAACGGGCAGGTGGTGCTGATGATACCTATATTTCTGGCCTTTATTGCCTCCTCGAGCTGCGGACTTATCCCGTGAGAGCTGGTTACCACCACATTGCCGTGGATATCTTCAACGTTTTTCGCTACCTTCACACCGACCTCCGCCAGCTTCTGCAGCACCTGCCGGTTATGCACCACCGCCCCCAGCGTTTCCACGCCACCGCGCTCGCGGGCCACCTTCTCCAGTATGTCCAGGGCCCGCTTCACACCGAAGCAGAAACCCACCTTGTCCGCCTTCTCGATTTTCACCTGGCTAGCTTTTTTAGCCACCATATCGCCCCCGGTATTCTTCGGGCAACAGCTCGGCAATCCGCGCCATTATGGAATGCGTGAACTCCGCAAGCTGTTTTCTGGTCACCTTGCCGTTTACCGACGGAAGCTCGAACGGGCGCCCGATGTTCACCGTGATTTCGGGACGGCGCAGCCACCAGGTAGAACCCGTTATCTTCTCCGTGCCGTATATCCCCACCGGCAATATAGGAACACCGTTTTGCACCGCGATGAGCGCCGACCCGGAAAAGGCGTCTACCATCTGCGATTCCATGCTACGTCGGCCTTCCGGAAAGGCAATCAGCGCACCCCCCCTGTCGAATAATCGTTCCGCAAAGCGCAGGGCGTCCCGGTTCATGCCGCCGCGTCGTATTGGAAAGGCGCCACAGTTATGGAAGATGTATCTTTGAATTCGCGAACGGAATAATTCCTCTTTAGCCAGAAACATCGCATGCCGCCTGATGCTGATGCCCACTACCGGCGGGTCCGCCATACTGAGGTGATTGGCCACCACCAGCAGCGGTCCCCTATCCGGAACATGTTCTCTGCCGAACACCCGGTACCTGGTTAAGAGGAACGCAAGCACGTGGGTCAGAGAGCAGCCAACGTAATAAAGCCAGTACATTTTGTACCTTAAGTAAAAAAATACTTTTTCATTATAACGGTGAGGCAGGTTAAAAACAATTTTGATAAGGAAACCGCTCGTTTGAGCTAGAGAATCACGTTCAGCAGCCCGCCCACGCAGAGGGCCACCGTAACCATTATGGCAGCGGCCTTGAGCATCCCCACCGCGCCCAGCTCCCTGAGGAGCACCACAAAGGTGGCGATGCAGGGGAAGAACATGGCCAGAACCACACTGCCAACGACCAACTGCTCCGAGGTTAACGCCAGAGGCGCCAGCATGCCCACGGCCACATCTTTGCGCAGGAAGCCGATTGCCAGCGCCACCACCGCTTCCTTGGGCAAACCCAGCAGCCCGGTTACCACCGGTGCCGTGAAATCGACGATAACATCAAAGAAGCCAACGGCATACAGTATGTTCATCACCAGAACAGCGCCCAGAATAATCGGGATGGCCTCACGCAGGAAACCATGAACCCTGAGCCATAGCTTCTGAAACACGGTACGCCACAGCGGTATACGATAGGGCGGTATCTCGATTAATAGCTCGGGGCTGAACCCCTTTATCATGTGGTTGAGGATAAAACCGAGAACCACCCAGACCAGAAACAGGGTCCCGTAGACGATGGCGACGTACTGAATCCCGCGCTCTCCCACCAGACCGAAGACCATTGCCTGCAGCGCGGCACAGGGCACGGCGATGGATATCAGTGTGGCCGCGATGAACCTCTCCCGTTTGCTTTCCAGTATCCTGGTCGCCAGAATTGCCGGAACGTTGCAGCCAAGCCCCAGCAACGTGGGAATAATGGCGTAACCGTGAAGGCCCAGACGGTGCATGATGGTATCCATGAGAACGGCCAGACGCGGCAGGTAACCGATGTCCTCCAGCAGCCCGAGCACGAGGTAGAAAGAGACGATGTACGGCAGCACCATGGCAAAGGGCACATAGAGCCCGGTGGTCAGCAAACCGAATGACTCGACGTAATTGACCTCACCGGCCATTATATGGCCGAGCAGCACTTCATGGAGAATGCCGGAGCCGCCCATGAGGTCGCTGAAAAACAGGATTACCGGCGTCCACAGGTGCTCGAACAGGGGGTCCAGAACATAGCCAATCAGGCTCTCACCGATGAAGCGTATACCGAGGAACGTGCCCACCAGGATCGCCACAGCAATAGTTATGCCGGTAAACGGTCGGACACTGGCATCCTCCAGGCTTTCCAGCCAGGTATGGTGACGGTGGGTTACCTGCTGCACCTGTTCCACAATGCTGCCAATAGCTACCCACCGCTCGTCATGGCTGCCTGGCGGCAGCCTGGGCGCCCTGGCTGCGGGAATGCTTTCCACCAGCTCCTTGATTCCCTGCCCGGTCACCGCCACCGTGGGAATAACGGGAACGCCGAGCAAATCTTCAAGCCGCTTCAGGTCAATGTGGATGCCGCGGTGACCGGCATCGTCCCACATGTTCAGGGCAACGACCATCGGGACGCCTTTTTCCAGTAACTGGAGCGTCAGGTTGAGGTTTCTCTCCAGATTGGTGGCATCAACCACATTTATCACCACATCGCCGGCGGCGAGCATTTCAAGGGCGATTTCCTCTGCCTCACAGGTCGGCTCCAGGCCATAAGTGCCGGGCACATCGATCACCTCCGCCACCTCCTCCCCAACCTTCGTCAATCCCTGGGTATAACCAACCGTCGTTCCCGGATAGTTTGAGGCGATAACCCGCACGCCCGTCAGTCGTGAGAAAACGACGCTCTTGCCAACATTGGGGTTTCCCATGAGGAGGATTTTCCTCAGGCCGCTCTTTTTACCCCGGCGCTTTTTAACGTGGGTTTTCATACCGTGACAAGCCATTCTCGTAATCCATTATTGCTCAAGCTCAACAAGAATCCTGCCGGCCATGCCAAACCCTATGGCCAGCCGGGTACCGCCCAGCTGCACGGTTACCGGTCCCCGCATCAGCATCGAGCTTACCTTGGTGATTTTTTTGCCCGGCCTGACGCCCATAGCGCTGAGACGGCTCAGCAGTCCCATCCCTCCATCGACTCTCAACACCGTGCCCCTCTGCCCGGGATACATCTGCCTTAAATTCACCTGCTTCTTTACGGTCATACCTCACCTTTTCTACGGAGCAACGCTGTCACTTCTGCCGAGACCGGCGACATCGGTCGCAGTAGCCGACGACATTTACTTCCGTTTCACTGATATCAAAGCCTTTCATTTCTGGCACCGCCTCTTTCATGTAGCGGGACAATGGAAAGCTGAATTCAATCACCCGGCCGCACCCGAGGCACACCAGGTGATGGTGTTCTCTGGCCGGCTTCACCTCATAGTGATGGCGCCCTTCCCCAAAGTGCAGCTCATCTACCATGCCCAGCTCTTTCAGCATCTGCAGGGTGCGATAAACCGTGGAGAGGCTGAGGCGGGGCTTTTTCTCACGGGCGCGACGGAATATCTCATCGGCGTCAAGATGCCCCTGCCCCTGACGTATGATATCCATTATCAGGGCGCGCTGGTGGGTAAATCTCTTCCCGGCATTATCCAGTTTCCGGCGGCTCGCATTCATCTCACTGCTTCCCTGGTTCTAAATGCTACTGCAAATCATTTGCAATAATAATTATAAAATATTATTTTATTTTCGTCAACCTGGATACACCGTTGTGATAAATTCCCTAGGTCAGCCGATGGGTTGAGGCAATGCCACCGCTTTGCGAGACTTCAGATTCCCAACCTGCTTCTGATTTCGGCTATGGCTTTCTGCGCCGCCAGTTCACCCTGCTTTATACACTCCCGGGCACGGTGAAATTCCGCCGCCCCGATATGCACCACATCCGGTTCAATCACAACATCGGCATTCTCCAAACTTGACCGCACCAGCGAATAGGTGCCAATGTGTACGGATTGAATCAGGACGTGTATGATATTTGGCTCCCTGGCGCCCTTCGTGCTTTCCTTAATTGACTCGTGGGAATGGTCGAGCACGCCCGGTATGACATTGACCGCAATGACGAAGTCGGCGCCCATTTTCTGGACCAGGTTAACCGGCACCGGGTTTGCCAGCCTGCCATCCACCAGATACCTGCCTCCCCGCTTAACCACGGTAAATATCCCCGGCAAGGAAATGCTGGCCCTGACCGCTTCTACCACGGAACCGCGGGCAAGCACTATCGGTTCCCCGGTATCGATATCGGTCGCGGTGCAGGCAAACGGTATCAGCAGGTCGCTGAATTTCACATTGCCGCCGAGAAACGAGGCCAGCAGGTCTTTGATTTTTTCACCTTTTATGAGACCGGTCCTGGGCAGGGCAGGGTCGATGAACCGGGTTAACCGTCGCCCTGACAGTGCGATGACCCGCTCCTTTATCTGCGCTGCGTTTTTACTCTGCGCGTAGAGCGAACCAACTGCGGCGCCAACACTCGTGCCCGCAATCAGGTCTATGGAAATGCCCTCTTTCTCCAGAATGGTCAGGACGCCGATGTGCGCCATTCCCCGCGCCGCACCACCTCCCAGTGCCAGGCCAATCTTTTTCCCCATTAACTCAGCCTCTCCCCAGGAACCAGGGACTGATATTGATAAATCTGCCTTGATACAAGAACACGACCATAAAGCCCAGGATAAGCATTATGATATCGACATAGAGCGCGCCGGCAACAGACAGCCGGTGCTGCGCCCATCTCTCCGCCATGCCAAAACAGCCGCAGGGTTTATCGCCGAGCCCCTGAACAAGCAGTACGCTGTTATTGACAATCAGGCTCACGGTAAGCGCCAGCGACAGGGAAGCCACCAGCCTGGCGGCAATGCCGGCGATGAGGAGCAGGCCAACTATGGTCTCGATGTAAGGCAGCCACCGGAAGATGAACCTGTCCAGCGCGGTCGGCAAGAATTCCGGGAAAACGAAAATAACGAACGATTCCGTCTGGTTGAGCAGCTTCCCCAGACCGGCGGCCAGAAAAATAAGGCCCAGGATGATACCAGCGCCGATAGCCAGCCAGTTAAGACGTGTCATGATATAATTCGACCCAGTTTTTTGTGTTCTCTGCGGCGGGTCAGCCCCTCACCCCCACAGCTCTTCGATGTCCTTCTCGGCCTGCTCCCCGCCTTCAGCTTTTCCGGTGGTGAGAAGTTCCTGATAGGACTGCGGCGAGCCGTACTCTCTCGTTCTGATAACCACCGGCATTGGTACGGCATGCCCGAAAATGAGCGCCTGCTGCTTGGACTCCAGCCGGGAAAGCACCGATTTTAAAGCGCTTTTGCCGGAGACGCCGGCGAGGACGCTGTCAATGTCTCTCTCGTTGTCCAGCAGGCAGGTGACCTTGGTGCCCATCTGCGACATCACCTCGGTGTCAATGCCACTGGGACGCTGGTCAATGACCAGCAGCGTCACGTTGTATTTTCGCATCTCGCGGGCGATGGTGCCGAAGATGGTCCGGCTGGCAACCTCGGGGTTAAGAAAACGATGCGCCTCCTCAATGGTGATGACCAGGGACGTCGGCTTGGCGGAGTCCTCCGCCATCGCCTTTTCCATCCGCTCGCGGTACTGGGCATAAATCCGCCGCGTGAGCAGGTTGGCCACCAGGACATAGGCGGTGATGTCCGTGTAGCGGCCGAACTCCAGCACCACATTCATGCCTCTATCCAGGTACTCCAGAATACTTTTAACGGAGTTTACTGGCGTATGTGGTTCAATAAAAGGAAGCCTGCGGATGCTGTTAAGCCCCCTCTTTAAATTCTGGAAGGTGCTCTCGTGGATGCTTAACTCATTTAAAATCTGGCTTGTTTCATCAGAGTCGGTTAAATCTGAGGCCTGCCGCAGCCAGTCCCGGCCAAACCGGCGCCGCAGCTGGTAAATCGCCTCCACGGCCGGCTCGGTGAGGTTCAGGGTCTGGCGCAGCAATGACATGTCCTCCGGCTCAATCTCATCGTAGCCAATCCTGACCACGAAGTCGGTGCTGACCTTCCTCCGGCGCGAGCTTTCCTCATCAAGGGTGAACACCGCCACCTTTGCGGGGAAGAGCTGTTTTAAGGCCTTGACCGATTTCCCCCCCTCGCTCGTCCCCGCCCAGCCGTACTCGTTGTGCATGTCAAAAATCAAATTCACCGCCGCGCTCTTCTGCAGCATGCCGATGAGCAATATGCGGGTTAAAAACGTCTTGCCGGTGCCGCTCTTGCCGAAGATGCCGTTGGAGCGTTTCACCAGCTCCGGCAGGTCGAGGCATATCTTGGTCTCCATATCCAGCGGCGTGCCGACGTAAAATCTCTTCTCGTCCTCGCCGCCGAAGACGAGTTCGACATCCTGCTGCGAGGCCAAGTTGACCGCCGAGAAGTGGCTGGGGACTGTTTTCACCGGCTGCGGCCCCTCAATCAGGGTATCGACATCGCCCGCTATGGTCAGCATGGGCAGCACGTGCAATGTGCCGTAGGTACTCGTCCCGGAGAGCACCTCGGAAATGAACGGGTCGGCAATATCCGGCGGCGTTAGCGTAAACCTCGGGTCGATGACGCCCAGGCCGATATCGGTTATCATGCCGAAGAATCTCTGCTTCTGTCCCTCGATGGTGACATATCTCCCCACCGCCATGTCCTCCACCGATACCGTCCCGTCCAGCTTGACTTCGACCCCGCTCTCCAGAGAGCCGGAGACCACTACGCCCAGCCTATCCGTCATTTCAGCCTCCCCAGAATCGCCCTGAGCTGATAGTACTGCCCGCCGAGCATGACGGCCAGTTCCTTGCCCGCCGCCACCAGAAAGGCGTGGGGGTCCTCCTGCGCCCGGCTCATTAATCTGAGAGCGGCGGGCACAATCTCCTCTTTGGCCACGGGCAGATTGGTATTCACCAGCAAGGTGAGAAATGCCAGCGACCGTCCGAACTCTTTTAGTTCGTCGGGCGGGCACTGATAGACAAAGCCGTGGATGCGTGCCGGATTTGGGGGCAGGTACTGGTTAATTCTATCTTTTTCCCTGTGCCCCACCACCAGCGCGCTGAATTCGCTGCGGAGCAGCTTTGAGAGCTGGGGGCTGGACTGGTAGATGGCCTCCTCGCTTTCTTCGTCTTTACCGCGGGCGATGGGCCGCCGCCCCGGCTCCAGGCTGCCGGTGGTGGCGTGGAAAACAATGCCGTAGATATCCAGCTCGCCGTCCTTGGTCTTCACCAGGCTGCCCAGAGGCGGAAGCTCATAGAGCTCGTAGCACTGTGCCACGAAGTCCGCGGTGCTGGCTTCGATTATCTCGCCAACTCTGTCTGTTAAACTAGAGTTTATTAGTCTCACCTCCTGTGGTACTCTATTCCCCCTTTGGAAAA
>Ga0315548_1001513_pt1 | contig 19428 bp, 11 predicted proteins | sample SalMarSW160110MG_2_FD_202540 | JGI IMG/M metagenome (GOLD analysis project Ga0315548, IMG submission 202540) | Salt marsh sediment microbial communities from the Plum Island Ecosystem LTER, Massachusetts, United States - Salt Marsh Sediment SW1601-110 ...
GGCTGTGATAATTCCTCTGACCGTTAAAGATTTAAAATGGCAGTTGATTAAAAATATCAAGGAAGTACTGACCGAATGGCACCCAGTGGATGTTGATTTAAAAGGGAAATTAATCCAGAGATAAATTAATAACATTTTTCTTTTTCATCGTAAACTAAAAATTAAACTAAAATACCTTTACAATATCTCGCTCGTTTCTTATCAGCAGGTTCTTTGAGTTATTCTACTTTTTAATCTGAAAATATCTTAATTTAGCACTCGTAACAAGTTGGATGATTTTTAGAACGTTTATGAGGAAGTAATGAAAGGCTATTTTACGTTTGTGCTGCACAGTCATTTACCCTATGTCATCAATCATGGTGAATGGCCGCATGGGATGGACTGGCTCTACGAGGCTGCGGCTGAAACTTATATGCCGATTTTACGCGAATTAGAGGCTCTGGTTGCCGAGGGCATTCAACCTAAAGTCACTCTGGGTATTACACCCATTCTGGCTGAGCAGCTGGCAGCGGATAAATTCAAGCACGGTTTTATTGGCTATCTCGACCAGAAGATTGATGCGGCTCAGGAGAACATGCTCGAATTTTCCAAAATTAAAGCCCGGCATCTTACCGAACTGGCAATCCATTGGGAAGAGTATTACGAAGAGATCAAGCGGATATTTGAAGAGGTGTACTACGGCGACCTCCTAACTCAATTCCGGAAGTTGCAGGATGATGGTCACATTGAGATTATTACATCTGCTGCAACTCATGGTTATTTCCCTTTGCTTGGTACCGATGAATCCATTGATGCCCAGGTGCGTATCGGAAAGGAAACCTACCGGCGGCATTTCGGACGTGATCCAAAAGGCATCTGGCTGCCGGAATGTGCCTATCGTCCGGCTTATGAATGGACTTCGCCGGTTCCGGAATATTCCAAACAATTTTATCGCCGTGGTATTGAGGAGTTTCTTTACAAATATGACATTCAATATTTTATTGCCGATAAACCCTTGATTATGGGCGGTGTCAGCCGCGGAGTATATATTGACCGTTACAAATCATTGAAGCAACTCTGGAAACAATTCGAGCAGAACTGGAAACCACTGGAGGAGGTCAAGGAGCGTTCGATCTTTGATAATTATCTGGTTACCTCTACCGGCACGAGCCGGGCGGCAGTAGTCTACGGTCGTCATGAAGAATCTGCACTGCAAGTCTGGAGTGGTGAGTGGGGCTATCCCGGCGACGGACGCTACCTGGATTTTCATAAAAAACATTTTCCGGGCGGCCATCGCTACTGGAAAGTCACCAGCGCCAAAGCCGATCTGGCGGATAAACACGAATATTATCCCGAGGATGTGGAGGAGGCTTTGGAGAACCAGGCGTCTCATTTTGTGGAAGTTATTAACAAAAACCTGTGTGAACATTATGACGCAACCGGCAAGACCGGCATGCTGACGGCACCGTTCGATACCGAACTATTTGGGCACTGGTGGCATGAAGGACCGCGCTGGTTGAGCAAGGTAATTCGGAAACTGCAGGGAAATTCCGATATTAAAAAAGTCACTTTGGGGAAACACCTGAAAGATCATCAGCCCACGGTTTCAATTTCTCTGCCGGAAGGCTCCTGGGGTCAGGGTGGTTTCCATTATATCTGGTTGAATGAATGGACGCACTGGACCTGGAAACATGTCTATGCAGCCGAAGATCGAATGCGGGAGTTAGCGGATCAGCATAAAGATACAACCGATGACACAATTTGCCGGTTGTTAAACACCATAGCGCGGCAGCTCCTGCTGCTGGAAAGTTCCGATTGGCAGTTTCTGATCAGTACCTGGAGTGCGCGGGATTATGCCGAACTGCGGGTCGTTAATCATAGTGAACGAATTAATAAAATTGACGAAATTCTTGGTAGTTATTTAAAGAATGGTCAACTGGATGAAGGTGCCGAAGAATATCTTAGCCGGATCGAACGGGACGATAATGTTTTCCCTGATCTTGATTTTCGCTACTGGTGCACATTAGTTGCCTGAATGAAATTTTAATTCACAGACGTGTGCAAAAAAAGGAGATTTATTGATGAAGGTTCTTTTTGTTACAGCAGAGATGTTTCCATTTTCAAAAGTTGGCGGTTTGGGTGATGTTGCCGGAGCGTTATCTGAAGCACTGGCAAATATGGGCATAGATGTCAGGGTAATTACTCCCGCCTATGGAATTATTGATCGTGAAAAATTTGCTTTGAAAAAGACCGACTTGTGTTTCAAAGAAGTCATTGGTAATAAGGAACAGACCTGTACAATTTTGAGTTGGGAGTCTCCGGAAAACAAAAATCTGCAAGTCTACTTTCTGGAAAATGAACAGTATTATGCTGGACGCAATGTCTATGCCGATGATGGCGGACTGGCTTATGCTGATAACCACGAACGCTTTTTATTACTCTCCAAAGCTGCCCTGGCATTGCCGACTCATCTGCGCTGGAAACCGGATATTCTGCATTGCCACGACAATCATGCGGCTCTTGTTCCTGTCTATTTGAAATACCTGCCTACCTACGGGTCCTATTACACGAACTCCCGGACCTTGCTTACCCTGCACAATATCGCCTACCAGGGAATGATATCCATGGAAAACAGATCGTTGTTCGATCTGCCGGATGAGCTCTTTATACCGATGGGAGCACTGGAATGGTGGGGGAAAATCAATCCGCTGAAAGCCGGGATTATTTTTGCCGATGGTGTAAATACGGTCAGTCCGTCGCATGCTCTCGAACTGATGAAGGATGAAACGATCAACGCCGGAATGGGTGGTGTTTTGAGAAATCGGAAATATCCGCTGGGAGGGATTCTCAATGGTGCCGACTATGGTGAGTGGGATCCGAGCAAGGATACCCTGATTTACCAGACCTATTCGGCGGAAAATTTAAAAGGCAAACTCGTCAATAAGAAAAAATTGATTAAGGATTTTAACCTGAAAGCAGAACTTGTCACCAAGCCGCTGATCTGTATGATTTCCCGCCTGGTGGAGCAGAAAGGGATTGACATTATATTAGAGAGCATGGAACAGCTGTTGGTACTGGATGCGGGAATGATTATCCTGGGCAGCGGCGATGATAGCTATCATACTGCTTTCATGGATTTCGCACAGCGTTTTCAGGGCAAATTTCATTTTATGAGCGGTTACAATCAGAGGGCAGCCCACCAAATCCTGACGGCAAGTGATCTGTTTCTGATGCCGTCACGCTACGAACCCTGTGGTATCGCCCAGATGAATGCTCTGAAATATGGTACCGTACCGGTAGTTCATAAAACTGGAGGCTTAGCGGATACAGTCTTTCAATGGACTACCAAAAAAGGCAATGGTTTTCTTTTTGAGGATTATTCGGCCGAGGCGTTGATTCAAACCGTGCAGAAAGCCGTTCAGGTTTATAATAATAAAGAGCGTTGGCATCGGCTGATGCTTAATGGAATGCAGGCGGAATACTCCTGGAGTAAATCGGCTCAAAGCTACTTGAAGCTATATTTTCGCCTGTTAAAGAGCTGATTATAAAAAATTGGAATCGGTCTTTTAATACTCCAATTTAATCCGGTAGTGAAATGACCGCCGGTCTTGGGGAGCCTGGAAGGGTATTTCCCATATTACCAGGTATTAATTCCCTGCTAAAAAGCCTGTCCCATACTGAAATATATTTTGCCTTTATCTTCACCGGACTGGGGTGACAAATTAACGGCATAGTCCATACGTGCCAGACCTATTAGTGAATTATATCGGACTCCAATACCAAGGCTGTGACGAATATCCGAAAGGGCTACATCTTTCGGCGATTTCCAGACATTGCCCAAGTCAACAAAACCTTCCAGACCAAAGGATTTATATACAGACTGGCGGATTTCAATGACATTCCAGACCAGGCTGTATCTACCGCCAGAAGGGATAAAATTGCCTTCATCGTCCACTTCAACCGGTCCAACGGTCTGATAATCGAAAGCCCGTAATGCATTTGGTCCACCGGCATACAGCCTTTCATATAATGGGATCGAGGAGAGTCCCCCGGCAGCATCAATCCAGGCCAGGTCAAGATGAGTTCCGATGAACGTATTGATTCCAGCCGAGAGGAATTTTTTCATCAGCAGGTTTGAACGAAAAAAGGAATTGGTTCCATACAGAAAGGAGCCCGCTAATTCATTACTGAATTCGATATATGTTCCCTTTGTGGTATTGAAGAGATTGTCGCGATTGTCGAAAATTAGTGATAGTTTCAGGGCACGGATATTACTCTTCATTTCCGCAGGAATGTTCGGGACCTTAATTTGACTTAATTTATCGTTTTCGTACCGGTAGGTTATGGTGCTGTTTGAATGTTCTCTGAATTTTCTACCGATTGCAATCCGGGCACCCAAACGAGTCAGATCGTACCCCGGTTCTTTTAAATATTCGTAGGTTGTTGCTAAATCTGTTCGCCAGCGGGTATGAAAGGTCCAGGGTTCGGTAAAGGACAGCTCGATACCGCGATTGATAAAGCTGAGTTTGAAGATGAGTCCCAATTTTTGGGCGCTTCCCCGCAAATTGTTGTATGAAATCTCGGTCTTGCCTCGTATTTTCTCGATAGTGCCATAGCCCACCGATACATTGAATTCCCCAAACGTTTTTTCTTTTGTTTCAATGAGAATATCCTTGGTGTTGGGCATGTCATTTTCGGGCGGAATAGGTCGGATGAAAACGCTCTCGAACAGTCCGGTTAGATAAAGCTGTCGTTGAGATTGGAGCAGTTTGGAATAATTGACAATTTCCCCCGCTTTAAAATTCAATTCCCGAGTCAGAATAAACGATTTGGATTTCTCCAGTCCTGATATGCTGATTTTACTTATTTTATACTGGCCCTTTTCTTCAATAATAAAATCAATCAAGGCGGTATGAGCTTCACTGTTGATCCGAACATCCGGTTTAATATCGGCGTCCAGATAACCGATTTCAGCGTATTTTCGGAGAATGATCAGGGTAGAATTTTCGATCTCCTTGCTCTTTAAAGCTTTCCCTTCTTTGATGGGAATTGCCACCTGTATATCTTGATCGGTAATAATGGAATTCCCGAGGATACTGATGCCTTCAATGCGAGTCAGCTTACCCTCTTCTATAGTGAAGGAAATCCTGGCCGCCCTTTTTACCGAATCCAGACTGACATTATAGTTTGTTACTTTCGCCTCAAGGTAACCGTTCTGTTGGTAGAAAAGTGGTAAACCTCTCAGATCATCCTGAAATATATCATCAATATAATAGACCGGATTAATAATAGAAGATGGTCTGGATAATATGACTTTATTCAATTGACTGGCGGAATATTTTTTATTGCCCTGATAGCTGACCGATTTGACCTTAAAACGGATTTTTTTAGACGGCGGAATTGCGTAGAGGATGCTCCCCGAAATAGAGATTAGAATTATTATGATTAAGGATCGTTTCATTACTTGAATTTCAGTTTATATTTCAAATCCATACCGGCGCGACCACGTTGATCGGTTTGACCCTCCAGTGAAAATTTTTCATTCAGCTTATAATCCAGCCGAACATTCTGATCATTCATGTGTCCGACAGTAGTTGAATAGGTAACCGACATTCGCTCGGATAATTTCTTGGAGGCCAATAGCTGCGGTCCCCAGGTCTTGCCAAAATTAAATAGATTACCCTCGAGGGACATCTCTTCCAAACCCAATAAGGTTCCTACTTTCGCGGAGGTAAAACTTGAAATGCGCTGACTGGAGTATTCAGTCAAGCGTTCCTGGATTGCGGTTCCGACACCACCGCGTGAATCGGTATCTCGTCCAACCAGCTCCTCTCTGGTGGCACCAAAAGTCAGTAATGCAATGATGTCCGATTTATCCAGAGACGGTTGAGATTGCAGATCAAAGACGACTTCATCCAGCGGTCCGCTAATTATGATTGTTACGGTATAGGCTTTTTGGGATAGAGTCTGATAACTCTTGATTTCCGACTCGGCGGTAAAATCAATGATCGGATTAATGGTATTAGGGTCAATGAAATCTATAATACCTTGCTTGACTTTGAATTTTCGATCGAGATACAGGATATAACCCTCCTCGATTTTCAAGCGGCCGGAGATATTGGTTTTCGCGGCAGTTCCAATGATGCCAATTTCAGGTCGGAGCCGGACCCGTGCCAGATTATTGTCTATCCAGATATTTTTACTATCCCGAATCCGCACATTCAACCGGATTTTCTGCATCAGGGGCAATGGTTCTCCGCTTGGTCGCCGGGAACTCTGTACTATAGATATCAGGGTTTTGGGTTGAACATTATATTGTAGCCGGGTTTCGTCGAACACGACATCACCGTCGAGGTTATAAAAATTATTCTGCCGCCAGAGCCGGAGCGTCGAGGATTTCAGGGCTACCTGATACTGTTTTTTACGATTGATGCTAATGTTTTTCATGGTAGTGTTAAGCTCCAGATCGCTGATGTCATTTCTGCGGTAAGCAAAATAGCCGGAGCTTTGAATTGTTCCCTTATTCAATTGAAGGGCGAGAGTATCGAGATAAAATCGGGTTTGCTCAAATCGTAAGCTGATTATGCCATCGGTAAAAACTTCATCAATCATTCTTGGTTGAAAACATAAACCGTTGATGCGGGCGCTGCCATTGATATGGGGTTTAGATATTGGACCGCTGATCTCTATCAGACTGCTTATATCGCCATTAATCTTTTTGAATTCCGTAATAAAGGGTTGAAAATAGCTAATTTTTAAATCAAGCATTTGAAGCTGCATTTGGATATTTTCCGGATCAAAGTACCCCCTGGCAGCAACTACTAATCCATTATTCACCAGAATGTTGAGATTTGATGAGAAGGATTGCCAATCTCGGGAAGCGAGCCGACCGTTCAGTTCTAAGCTCGTATTTTGGACAATTGCACGACAATATTCCACATTAGCGAGTGTGTCCTGAAAAGCAGTTTTTAGAGATATCGAGCTTATGGCGGGGGTCTCCGGATTGAGCTGGAATTCGCCGTTCTGGAATGTTATTTCGCCGCCAATTTTGGGGCGCTCCGGTACACCGGTCAGGTTGAGTGAAGCATTCAGCAAACCGGATAATTGGTAAATATCAGGCTGAAAATCTTTGAAAGAGCTGATGTCTAGATTGTTGATCACAAGGCGAGTGTCAATTTTATGGGGATCTACATAGCCGGTAAGCGTGGTAATCGGGCGGTTGTTCAGATAAAAAGTCAGTTGGGCGGCAACCGTCCGACGTTCTTCCAGATTGATGTTACCGGCGATGTTGAATTCATTTGACTGGTAGCGACCAAGCAGGCGGTTTATGCGAAAGTCATTGTCTACCATTTGCCCGTCAATATTTAGATTATCTATAGGTGGTTGCCTGAAATCTGTTTGCAGTAATCCCTGATTCAGCTGGATTGTCCCATTGAAGCGGGGATTCGCCGGCGTTCCGGTAATTTGGACTGCCGAATTAAGCTGACCTTCCAGGCGGTAAAGGGGAGTGAATGGTTTGAGTACTGCCAGATCGAACTCAGATATGGCGACAGTCAGATCGTTGTATTTTGGTTCGAAAATACCATCTGCATTAAGTATCTTCTGGTCGCGGCTTTTCATCTCTAAATCCAGCCTGTAATGACGGGTTTGCCAGTTGCTAATTTTGCCGGATATCTGGACCGGCAGACCACCAACGGATGCCGATAACGCGTCAATCTGGAAAAGTGTATCTGAGGCTGTAATAGATGCTTCAATGGAATCAATCGGGTGCGGAATATGCCGCATCTGAAGCAGACCGCCGGAAATATTTGCATTGGCTGAAAACTGTGGGGAGTTTATATTGCCGGAAATATTCAGCGATGCGTTCATTTTTCCGTTGAGTCGTTCGATAGATTTCAAAAGAGGCTGAAAATGATTCAGGTCTAGATTATTGATCTCTGCGAATCCGTTAATGTTAGATGGTGTTAATAAGAGATCTGTTCGGGCAAAATCTGTGTTATAAAGAGCTATGTCGAGATTCACGTGGTAATTCTCAAAATGACGGGTGCTGATAGTCCCGTGGCTTTGAATAGGTATTCCCCTGACCTGAGCGTTCAGGGAATGCAATGTGAAAAAGGTATCCTGAAAAGAGCTTGACAGGTTAATTGATTCAATTCCGGGATAACTGGTATCAATTTCAATGCTGGCATTCAGGATATTGAAATTGCCAGTGATGTGTGGTTTTAGGGGTTTTCCGGTCACCATCAGGTTTGAAATTAGCTGACCCTGGATGTCATGAATATTTTGGGTAAAAGCTTTTGCCAGGGACAGATCAAGACTGTCAATAGTTAGTTGAATGTCAAGAGTATCTCTTCCGAAAAGGCCGTTGATGTTGACGATTTTCTGATTGGCAAGATTGAAAGTGGAGCCAATCTGAAATCTTTGCCAGTCGAAACATTTTAAACGTCCCTCAATGGTAAAAGGGGAATTCTGCAGGATGCCAGAAAACTGCTGAAACTCAAGTATAGTATCTTGTAGTACTATCTGTAACTGCAGCTGCTCAAGCGGCGGTGAATTTTCACTCATCTGAAGAAAACCATCTGTCAGACCGATATAGCCCTTCAATCCCGGTTTCGCGGGGGTGCCGGAAACATTAATCTGTGAGGAGAGATAACCCCTTGTGATAAAACCTTCAGATGTAAAACTTTGCATCAGAGAAAGGTCAAATTGATCAACAGCAAGATTGACATTAATTTGTCCTCTTTGAATTTTTGCGGTTGTTCTCAGTGTCTCACGATCTTTAATATTTAATCGCAAGGTTCCGGCAAATTCACTTTGATTCTCAAAATCTAGATTTCCACTAGCGGTGAAAGGCATTTCATGGACAAGGCCACTGAGTTTTTCCAGTTCTAACCGGGAATTTCGATACGATGCCCGGAGTGTCAAATTTTTCACCGGAGGTGAATTGGAACTTACCTGCAAATACCCCTTTTCGATTTTAATCTGACCGGTTATATCCGGATTTTGCCAACTGCCGGATAAGTTAATTTCACCATTAACCGAACCCTGCAGAGCATAGATAGCGGGCAGTAGTGTTGTAAAATCCGCCAGGTGCACGTCTTCAAAATCGGCTTTTAAGTCGGCTGCTTTTTGATCGAAACTACCCTTCACAATCATGATTTTGTTATTATTAATTCGAACCAGGCTGCTGTTTTTAAATCGTTTCCAATCCCGGGTAGTAAATGTTGACTGGATGAAAAACGGAATATTTGAATAGGATCCTGAAAGTTCTTCAACATGGATTTCATCTTTACGGAGATTGATGTTTATATTTACATCTGTCAAGTGGTTCTGCTCAACTGCCCATTGAATTTTTCCATTTTTAACTGATATTGTACCGTTCCAGATTGGTTTATTTATCGTACCGGTGATGGCAATTCCCAGGTTGGATTTGCCCTGGATATATAAATCGGATGGAATCAAAGGATTAAACTGATCGAGATCAATATTGCTGGCGTTTATTATTCCATTAATATTAGAACTTTTATCAATAGCGAATCGCCTGCTCCTTTTCGTAATCGGAATGGAGGCAGCCAGGTGAATCTCTTCATCTGGTTTAATGAGTAAAAGCTGCTCGATTGTCAATTGATTTTCATTAAACTGGATATCTGCAGAAATGTTGTCATATTTTAGGTGCTTGAAATTGAAATTCCGGATAACTGGCTGAAGGCGGATTTCCGGTTTGTCAAGATTACCGGTGAATGTCATCTGAAAATCCAGATAGCCCATCAGGTTCGGAAACTCCGGAGTAATAGAATGGAAGCGGTTGAGATCAATCATCGCCCCATTCAAATTGATAATGACGGTTTTGAGATTCTGTAAATCGGCGGAGCCGGTTATGAGTCCGAAATCCAAACTGTTTGGATCCAAAGATCGGAGTCTGATGGCAGCCTGAGCTTTCATTTCACTGATTGAAAAGGAACCGTCTGAGTGAAATTGCCAGCTGGATTTGTTTAAAGATAAATCTGTCAGATTCACGATATCATTCTGGAATTCTACGAGTAACTGACCGCTATCAAACCGATATCCTGAATAACCTGGTTGAAACATTTTTACTTTCAGTGTTCCGGTGAGATTTGGTACAACACCTTGAAAATCGCCTTGATAGGAGTAAGTGCCAGCCAGTTGATCGAGATAAAAAGGCGCTGCCGAAGATACTTCTGCCAACTCACCGTGAAAATGACACATATTAATAGTGATTTCCTTTTTTAGGTAAAATAATTCGGCTGTCAATTCATCAACCGGGAAATTCTGATACAATAAATTATAAACTGATAATGATGTTTCGATTTTTGGATTTTCATAAGATCCGGAAATCGAACCTTTGACACTGATTTTACCGGAAGCATCGGCGATGTTTGCCAGCTGAGCTAGCGGTTCAATATTATGAATATCAAGCAGATATTGACCGGTTACCTGATTATTTAACAGGTTGGCAGTAACATTACCGCGGTTCAGATCGCTGTGAAATTCGGCAAAGAGTTGACTGTTCTGGAGTTTGAAAGACAGGAGAATATCATGAACGTTTTTATCAACCAACGTTAATTGGCTAAGTGTAATATCCCCAGAGGAGGAAAGTGAACTTATGTTCCGCAGAGTGCCCTCAGTTAATATAGAGGCGTCCAGATGACCGTGCCTGAGCAGGGGATTAGAAAAGGCTGCCATCCAGATTGGTTGCAGGTTCAGGTTGGCAATTTTTATCTCGGCAGAATGATGGAGCAGGCTGTCGTTGAGCACGAGTGCGCTCGCAGTGATGCTACCATCACTTATCCTGGCCCTGATTTGTCGTACTATCAACGAATCAGATTTATATGATACATCGAGTTTACCTTCGGTGAGTTCAATTCCTGCAATTGTCATTTTGGATATTGTCGAATATATATTTATCTCCGGCAAGGGTAGATCACCGATGGCGGTAATCCTTGTTTCAATATCGCCTTCCAAGGGAGCTAAAGTCGCAAAGAGATCGGGTAGTAATCTTTTCAGGAATAAATGTGGATTTCCAGAGATATTAATAGAAGCATTTAGGGCTGGCAAGGCGGTGCTCAGGGTACTGGAAAACTTTAAATCTGCCGCTGTCATATAAATTTCTGCCAGGGAGACATTCCCGTTTTTTAATTCTACACTTGCCTGGATATAATCGAACTCAATGGGGATTAGATCAAAAGTAAAATCTGAACGACCGGTATTCAATTGGATTTGGTAAGTAGAATCGGCAGTTTGGCATAGGTCAAGTGATGTTCGGTTTAACTGTCCGTTCAAAGGAATTGACAGGTCGTTGTATTGTATAAACGATCGTTTCATACTGACCTGTTGCAGTGAAATTGAGAGTGGGGATGCGGTCGTGTCTGGTGCAAGAAGGTCATTCAGGTAATCGAAAGTAAAGCGACCGCTGCTGTCTCTTTCGATTGAAAGATTCAAACTATCCAGATCGATGCTTTTAAGATTCAGGGACTTGAGAAGCAACCGAAACGCATTATAACGCACATGGGCACTTTTCAGATACAGAATAGATTGTTCACCTGCTTGGGAAATCCGCAAATCCTCAATCTTAAGCCAACTAATAAGGTTAGTTTTTAGTCGTCCGATGCTCACTGGTACTTCAAACATCTGGCTCAGCTGTTTCTGAACGGTTTTCCGGATCCAGTTTTCGCCGGGCGAGGAGCACACAAATAAACTTAAAATTATCAACAGGATTAAGAATCCAAGAATGAAAAATGCGCAGATGCGGAGGACTTTTGCCACAGGTCAATATTTTTTTGTTAATCGAAAACTACATTACAAACGGGATAAAAACAGTAAAAATTTATTAGTATTACGATTGTCCTAATAGCTTACGATATACGTAAAATATTTTGAAAATCGTAAAATAATACTTGACATTCAGTATACGATGTCGTAGAATATTTACGAATATTGTATTAATATCAATAATTCGTAAAATTAGGATAAAGAGATGGAAAAGGAACCTAAGAAAAAAACCCAAATCATCGAAGCAGCTGAAAAGCTCTTCAATCAGTTTGGTTTCAAGAAGGTCACGGTAGAGGAGATTTGTGCTGCTGCTAGCACCAGTAAAATGACTTTTTATAAATATTTTGCCAATAAGAACGAGTTGATCAAGCACCTGTGGCAAGTTATGATTGACGAAAGCTGGGCAAAACTGGATAAACTGGAGCAGCAGGATGTTCCCTTTGCCGAAAAGGTCAAAATGATTATCAAGATGAAAGAAGAAGCTACTTCGCAGATGGGTTCCGAATATATTCGCGATTATTTGAATATGGTTCCGGAATTGATGGATTTTTATAACCAGATATTCGGTGAGGTTATGACCCGCTTTATGGAAATCATCCGGAAGGCCCAGGAAAAGGGTGAGGTCAGAAAGAGTATTCGCCCAGAATTTTTCCTTACCGTCATAAATATGATGATGGAACTGGCTAAGAACGAGCAATTAGCCGCGGTTTATACGAATTATACCGATTTCGCCCTGGAGATCAATAATTTTCTCTATTATGGGTTGATGCCAATACCCGAGAAAGACAACTCTTGAAAATTCACTATTGGATGCTTTCGTTGATTATTCCGACATTAACATTTGCCGCAGAAAGGGATTTCAAGGGACAATTATCCCTGCAGGGCATTGCCTGGAATCGTGCAGGAAGTTGGTATCACAGCGGCAGGATCCAATATATTCCCAATTTACAAATATCGAACTCACTGTCTTCGGACCGCTTAGTGGATTTCGAAGGATCTTTTTATCTGTATATTAATCGCGAGGATGGTGAAATTAGTGATGATCTTCGTCCTTATCGTCTTAATTTGAGATATGCAACCCGGCAGTCGGAAATCCAGGTCGGCTTACAGAAAATCAATTTTGGTCCAGCGCAGCTGCTGCGTTCCTTGATGTGGTTCGATCGTCAGAATCCGACCGACCCGTTGAATTTTACGGAGGGAGTTTGGGGATTGCGTTATCGTTATTATTGGCTAAATAATGCCAATATCTGGCTCTGGGGGTTATTATGTAAAGAGCCAAAAGGATACGAAGCGGTCGGAAGTGATAAGCCAATGCCAGAGTATGGGGGACGGATTCAAGTGCCAGTTCCGGCAGGTGAGTTGGCATTGACAGTTCACCGTCGTGAAATTTTTGAGAATGCTTATGATTTGGAAACATATTTTCCCAGTCATACTTATTTTGATAATCGAATTGCTTTAGATGGGCGCTGGGATATCATAGTTGGCGCCTGGTTTGAGACTGTTGTCCAAGACATCCACAGATCAGATTCTGATTATTTTACGAAAATGTCAACACTTGGAATGGATTATACGTTTGGGATCGGGAATGGGCTCTATCTACTCGCCGAACACATGATTGTTCAAACAGCCAAAGAACTACTATCATCGAATCTCGAATACCAATATTCTGCAATAATGCTTAATTATCCGCTGGGAATTTTTGATAACCTTTCGCTGATGGCATTTTATTCCTGGGATACCGATGATTTTATCCAGAATGCCAGCTGGCAGCGCTCCTACGATAAAATTATGATCAACCTGGCGTTGTTTCATTTCCCGGACATAAGATTATTGACGATAAATACCGCAGGTGGTGACCTCGGTGTTCGTTTCATGCTAATTTATAATCATTAATAACCGCAAAGGGCGCTAAGGATGCGCTGAGAACGCAAAGAGGAAATGTAAATGATGAATTATTTTTTTATACTTGGTATACTTAGCGAACTTGGCGGTGAACTTAGCGTCTATGCGGTAAAAAGGAGAAACCTACCTTGACGGAAAACGAAATTTCCAAAGTGATTGTGAATTGTGCATATAAAGTTCATTCTGCTTTAGGACCCGGCTTGTTGGAATCATCGTATGAAGAGTGTCTATTTTATGAATTACAAAAAGAAAGGTTAAATGTTGAAAAGCAGAAGCCGCTTCCTTTAATCTATGAGGAAGTAAAATTAGATATTGGCTATCGGATTGATCTATTTGTAAATAACAAAGTGATTGTTGAAATAAAATCGGTAGAAGCGCTAAATGATGTGCATATGGCGCAGATCCTAACCTACCTGAAACTGTCGGGATGCAAATTAGGATTACTGATAAATTTCAATGTCGCATTAATTAAAAACGGAATACGACGGATCGTTAATAAATTATAAACCGCAAAGGTCGCAGAGAATACGCTAAGAACGCAAAGAGGAAATGTAGATGATGAATAATATTTTTATACTTAATATACTTAGCGAACTTGGCGGAAAACTTGGCGTCTTTGCGGTAAACTAAGAGAGGATGGAATTATGAAAAATGGTCAATTAATCACGATTCAAAATCTGGTCAAGGATTATCCGGTCGGGCGCGGTTATTTCCGGGCGCTGGACGATATCAACCTGACCATCGGTGAGGGTGAATTTGCCGGTCTCGTAGGACCGAGCGGCTCCGGTAAAACAACCCTGCTCAACATCGTCGGTTCGCTGGATGTGCCTACCCAAGGGGAAGCTCATGTGCTTGGACTTTCGATTGGCTCGCTCAACGCCCGACAGTCAGCCCAGCTGCGAAACCACCACCTGGGATTTATTTTCCAGACTTACAATCTTTTGCCGGTGTACAATGTTTTTGAGAATATCGAGCTGCCTTTACTACTGTTAAAAATGGAAAAGGACGAACGGCGTGAACTGGTGGATCAGGCGCTGGAGTGGGTTGGTATTCAGGATAAGCGCAAGTCCCGTCCGGCGCAGCTTTCCGGCGGTGAATGCCAACGTGTTTCGATTGCCCGCGCTATGGTCAAATCGCCCAAGATTGTCCTGGCGGATGAACCAACTGCCAACCTGGATGCCGAAAATTCACATAATATTCTGCAAACTATGGAAAAATTAAACAGAGATCTGAAAACGACCTTTATCTTTGCCACCCATGATGACAAAGTTATCCAGTACTTGCATCGCAAGATCACCCTGCTTGATGGCAAAGTGGCGAACGACGAACAGATCGTCAAACAATAACCGGGAGGATATTATGTTAGCACTGAAATTGGCTTATCGAAATTTGATGGGCGCCCGGTTACGGACCTGGCTGAACGTCTTCGTCCTATCGCTGGCATTTGTGGTGATTATCTGGTTCAAGGGCGTTTTAAACGGCTGGAACGAGCAGGCGCGGTGCGACACTATCGCCTGGCAAATCGGTGGCGGTCAATACTGGCAGGAAAATTATGATCCATATGATCCCTTTACGATTGAGGACAGCCATGCGCCATTGTCTAAGGTGATACTGAAAGCTGTTGAGCAGGGCAAAATGACGCCCATGCTAATCAGCCAGGCGAATATGTATCCCCAGGGACGCATTCAGAGCATTTTGCTCAGAGGTGTTGACCCAAATCAAAAAATCATCGAATTGCCAACAAGTTACCTGAATACAGAAGGCGATGACATTCCGGCAATCATCGGGGAAAGAACTGCTAAAAACAGTAAATTGTCGGTCGGTGATTTCGTAACAGTGCGCTGGCGGGATGTCAACGGCACCTTTGATGCTGATGAGGTTAAAATTGTTCATGTTTTCAATACCGATGTTCCAACTATGGACCTCGGGATTGTCTGGATTCCGTTGGAAAAACAGCGCGAGATGGTAAATATGTCCAACGAAGCAACTATTTTAACCACTTCATCGGAAAGCGGCTTTATCGGCGAAATTCCGGGATGGGAATTCAAAGATCATTACTTCCTGCTGTCGGAAATCCGGGAAATGATCAAAACCAAATCATTGGGTGGTTATGTAATGTTCATCATATTGATGTCATTGGCTATGCTGGCAATTTTCGATACGCAGGTACTATCAATTTTCCGTCGGCAAAAAGAGATTGGTACTCATATAGCTTTAGGTATGACCCAACGGCAGGTCATTGCACTTTTTACGGTGGAAGGTGCCATGCATTCGATCATGGCAGCGGTTTTAGCAGCGATTTACGGGATTCCGCTACTGGCGCTCCAGGCGAAAATTGGCTGGTCGATGCCCGCCGGTACCGATGATTTCGGACTGACTATCGCTGAAACAATTTATCCAAGATATTCATTGGGTTTGGTACTCGGCACCACACTTATCGTCTTAATCACAACCACGATCGTGAGTTATCTGCCGGCGCGCCGCATTGCCAAAATGGAACCCACCGATGCAATCAGGGGGAAAATACAATGATAAAATTTATAATTAAGGGATTGTTGCGCGACCGCCATCGCAGTCTGTTTCCGGTCATTATGGTTACAATCGGCGTTTTTATTACAGTATTCTATCAAGCCTTCATGGGTGGTATTCTGACAGATATGGTGGATTCCACCGCGCGCTTTACTTCCGGTCACGTGAAAATTATGAGCCGGGCTTATGTTGAAAACGAAGACCAGGTGCCCAACGATATGGCGCTAACCGGTGTTGATGAAATTATTGAGGACCTGAAAGCTGAATATCCGGACATGATCTGGGTTAAACGGATCAAGTTTGGCGGCCTGCTGGATATCCCCGATGAGAATGGTGAAACCCGCTCCCAGGGCACTGTTGCCGGCATGGGCGTAGACCTGCTGAGTCCCGGCAGCACTGAGATTAACACCCTGAATATCGCAAAATCCATGGTTTCCGGCAGAATGCCTGAAGAACCGGGTGAAATCCTGATCAGTGATGAAATGGCAAAGGAATTGGATATATCACTGGGTGATTATGCGACATTGCTGAGTTCCGGCATGTTTGGCAGTATGGCGATTTATAATTTCAAGGTCGTCGGCACCCTTAAATTTGGCATCCCCATGATGGACCGCGGTGCCATGATTGCCGATATTCAGGATGTTCAGCAAGCCCTGAATATGGAGGATGCCGCGGGCGAAATTCTGGGCTATTTGCCAAATCGGGTATATAATGATGAAGTTTGTGCTGAGATTGTAGCAAAATTCAACGCCCGATACGCCGAGGATAAGAGTGAATTTGCTCCCGTTATGGGTAAGCTCAAAGAGACCAGCGGTCTTACTGATTACCTGACCATGGCTAACAATATGGCTGGCACTATTGCTTTTATATTTGTTATTATCATGTCAATCGTATTGTGGAACAGCGGTCTGCTGGGCGGTCTGCGGCGCTATGGCGAGGTGGGTGTCCGCCTGGCAATTGGCGAACATAAAGGGCATATTTACCGCTCTTTACTTTGTGAATCCCTGGCAATCGGAATCGTGGGAACCATCATTGGCACCGGACTTGGACTGGCGGCAGCATTCTGGATGCAGACTAAGGGTCTGGATTTAAGCGACGCCATTAAAAATATCAATATGATGGTACCGCTGGTATTCAGAGCCAGAATCACACCAGCGACTTACTACATTGGATTCTTTCCGGGTATAATTGCTACCGTACTTGGAACTGCCCTGGCTGGTATTGGCATCTATAGACGACAGACCGCCTCACTATTTAAGGAGTTAGAGACATGAGAAAAATTGCAGTTTTCACAGTCATATTGGGATTTATTCTACCTATCTTTGCTCAGACTTCCAGCGGGGAAGAAATCCTGCGACGAATAGACCAGAACCAGGTGTATGATCAAGCCATTAGCACCTCTACCATGATTGTTCATAGTCGTACCGGCGATCGCACGATTCAGTCCAAAGCCTGGTCATCCGGCAATAACAAAGCCTTTGTGGAATACCTGTCACCACCCCGTGAAAGGGGTAAGAAGATGCTCAAGCTGGAAGACAATCTCTGGGTTTACACACCAGAGCCCAGCGACCGGATCATTACTATTTCTGGTCATTTACTGAAACAATCGGTCATGGGTTCGGATATGTCCTATGAAGATTTAATGGAAAGCGATGAATTGCGGAGCAACTATGATGCAAAAGTGCTCGGCAAAGAAAAATATAATGAGCGCGACTGCTGGGTCTTGGAGTTAACGGCGAATAACAACGAGGTTGCCTACCATTCCCGCAAAATCTGGGTGGATGCCGAACGCTGGCTGCCCTTGAAAGAGGAACGATTCGCTAAAAGCGGACGCCTGCTTAAAAAGACTGAAATACTGGAGGTTTTTCGTCAGGATGGGCGCTGGCTGCCCAAACGGATGATTTTCAAGGATATGCTTTCACGGGGTGGTGGAACCGAATATATAATCGATTCAATCGACTTTAACGTGAAGATCCCGGAATACCAATTTACCAAGGCGGCATTAAGAAAATAAATACCAAACTCCAAGAATCAAATTCCAATGCCGTCATATAATCTTCAGAAGGTTGGTGTGGATAATTGTGGTCTAAATAGGTACTATTACCAGACCTTCTGAAGGTTTCACTCTGCACAGTCAGGTTTTAGAACCTGGTGAAACTAAATGGATGAATTTTAATAAATAGTATCTATTGATAGATAAAATCAAAGCTGCTCGCTGCGGATGCGTTCGGCTAACAGAATCAGATTCCGCAGTTCGGCAGCATCTTTAGCTTTCATCCAGGAATCAATGAAATTTTTATTTTGCACAATCTGGGCAATCGCCATCAGAGCCTTCAGATGGAAAGTACGCTCATCAATTGAGCCAGCCAGTGCAAATACGATGTGTACTTTTTTTCCGTTAAAGCGAAATCCATCCCGTGAGCGAAATATTGCGATATCAAATTTACCTGAACCTTTTACGATGATGTGGGGAATTGCCAGTCCCTCATGGATAACTGTTGTCGAATCAGACTCCCGTTTTTGCAATAGCTGAAAAATATTTCCAGCTTCCTCAGATAACCGTTCGGCAAAAGTCTCAGAGATTATGTGAAAAAGTTCCTCGTGGCTGATGCTTTTAGGTACATCCTGGATTGCTGCATTCTTCATCAAGTGATCAAAACGGTCTTCAATAATCTGATCCCGTTTCATTAGGATTTCTTTCAACTCGTCGGTTAGACCCGAGGAGCGGATTTCTCGTGATGTCACTCGTTCAACGATATGGATTAACGCTGAATCTTTAATAATCCTCGATTTTGAAAATAGCAGGTACCAGCAGAGGGAAAGGATAAAAAATCCCAGGGTAATTAGTAGCGGAATCCGCCCCATCTCGATAATTAGAGTGATATAGATCAGGCTGCCACCGATCTGCAGCCAGGGATAAAATGGAGCATAGTAGGTTGGCTTATAGGAAACAATCTTACTTTCACGCATTAGAATGACGGATAAATTTACCAGTGAGAAGAGAATCAACATCATAGTAGAGGCTACTTTAACTAACGCCTCTAAATCGAGAAAAACCATGACAGTAATCATAAAAAGACTGGTAAAGCTCAAGGCAACAACCGGAGTTTTAAAACGGACACTAATATACGAAAAAAAGGAGGGCAAGAGGTTGTCCTGTGCCATTGCCAGAGGATTACGGGAGGCGGTCATCAATCCAGCATTGCCGGTTGTGATAAATGCTATCAT
>Ga0315548_1001514_pt1 | contig 19426 bp, 20 predicted proteins | sample SalMarSW160110MG_2_FD_202540 | JGI IMG/M metagenome (GOLD analysis project Ga0315548, IMG submission 202540) | Salt marsh sediment microbial communities from the Plum Island Ecosystem LTER, Massachusetts, United States - Salt Marsh Sediment SW1601-110 ...
CGCCTGTTTCATTCAGTAAAGTAATCGCCAAAATCAGCAAATCGTTCCTGTACTTTTCATAGATGCGCCCAAGAGCGCTTCTGCTTCCGCGTTTACATTTCAAAACAAGCAGCTTGTCTTCCATTAGGCCCGCCTAATCAGGTCCAAAACAAACGTTTGTCACCAATATAACAATTTGAACACATCTTTGGGTCTAAAGAAAAAAGTTTTTCTCCACATTTTAATCATAAAAAGCGCATAAAAAAGGCCGGGTAAAACCACCGGCCTAATTTAAGTGAATTAAACTCACTTATTCTTTGATATTGCGAATCGTGATATTTCGTTCAACAACCTCGTTTCTCTTTTTTCGCTCCGCAGGCATTGTGGACTCCGTAATGACAAGCTCGTCAAAAGTAACTTTCCTAACCCATTTCGTGGCAAGGTCTATATAGATATCACCCTTATAATGGGAACTGCCAACAGCCCTTTCTTCCATATTCGCACCGGGATTCATTATCATTTTAAATGAGCTTTGACCGGAATCCACGGTCACAATGGCACAGGGAGTATTATCCACCAGACAGAGACCCTTGAATTCGAGCGCTATCTTCCCATTTTTGAAAAACGACCCCTTGGCAACATTGCCAGCGACATCCACCGGCGGCTCGCTGAACGCTGATTCATGAACAATTGTATCGCCAATCTTCCTTAAGTCCTGGATGCCTTTCCCACTGTAAGTACGTTCGGCAAAAACGTTACAGAAACCGTGAAAATCGATGAAGGCATTATATATATGATACGCATTTCCTTGTGGTATTGCCTTGCCGTTGGCATCCTTAAGATTCGCGAACCTCGCATGGTCAATACCCAATACCTGTCCCGCTCCATCCAGATTTGTGGCAGTCATTTTAAAAATGTATGACCAGCCCTTAAGGGCCGGGATAGATACTTCCGGTGAATCTCCCACTTTCAGCGTAAAATCCAGGCAGGTATATTCGTCTCCCCCCTTGCCGGACAATTGGGCGGGGACACATTTCAGGCGGAGTTTATAAACATCGGTGCTTACACGGGTGCCGTCTAAGGCGTAATGGATAAGTCGGGATTCCATCTGAAACAATTGCGTTTGCTGCGAGCGCTTTCCCGCCAGATTAAAGGTCCGGCCCAAAACAGATTTATAAGAATCAGTTGGGTCTACACCGGCTGCAGAACAAACCTCGGAACCGCAAGCAACCATGATAACCAGCATTGTTACGACTATTCTCGTTTTCATCGTCTAATCCTTCCTATTGTCAAAATCTTTTTCAGATTACTTCGGCAATTGGTCTGCTTCGACGTCCACGACACTCAAATCACCGTAAATTACGCGATAAGTTCCCATTCCCTTAGGTTGATACCAGAATATTGCTTTTTCCGCATCGCCGAGCTTCACTCCGTTTCCGGCATAGTGCCAGTCGCAGCCTTCTTCCACTATCCTCTGAAAGAACATCATCCCGCGCCCAAAGGTCATCCCAACTCGTATTCCTTCCTCTTCCGAGAGATTCGACTGACTGAGCTTCTCTCCAAGCAGAGGAGCTATCTTGAGGAGGTCTTCTACACCGATAGTTTCAGCAAACCGGCCATCCAATACAAACTCGGCCCAGATACGCAGACTCTCGACGAAATCCTCCTCGGTGAACTGATTCATGCTGTATTCCATACTGGCCAGCTTATAATCCGCAGGAGGTTCCATGCTGACGAGCGATTCGTCGACCGGAACATCAAACTCAATGTCCTTGAGAAAGTAATGCGTCTGTTTCGAAAAAGACTGCCCCAGCAACATCTCGATACGAATCGGCAATGCCGTCTTCGGGTCGGCCCATATCGTAATCTCTTCGTTTGAACCGCTAACCTGAAATCCTATAACCCTTTGACCATCAATTTCCTGCTGTCCCAGCTCCTGAACCGGCCAATCGGGATGTTCCTCTATATCATTAACGATATTACGAACAAGCCCTATGTAGCTCCTGGTTCCCTCACCAATCGGACCCTTTATGTCAATATACATAGCGACTTTACTCTTCGGGTCTAATGAAAGCATCTTGGCATTATCAAGGTCGAGTATCAGGATAGTATCCATATTCGAGAATGTCCTTCTAATTCTCGTTCCCACGACTATATCATGAACGACAGGTGCGTCTTCTTCGCCCATCATGAGATCAAGGACTACTGTGTGGGCGTTCAGTATCGGCTGGATAACATCCGCAAAGGTAACTGTGCCTTCGAAAAACTGACTAACGCAGAATACTGCTGCTATTACTATCACCGCCGCAGCAGCCAATTTTGTTATTCTATTTTTCATAATATTCTCCCATAAAACATAATGTCCCAGCTTTTTTGTTTGTGTTTCGCTAAAATCTCTTGCTGTTTCTTTCGCGATTTTGTGCACATCAGACGGAACATCCTCACCGCCTAATTTTTTCAGAATTTCTTCGATATTTTCTCTGTTCATTTTAATCCTACCTATTCTGTCAAATTCGCCAGTTTCTTTTTCAAAGTGGCAACCGCCTTGGATACATTTGACCTTGCCCCGGCCTCGGTGCAGCCCAGTTCCGCGGAAATATCTTTATAATCCTGCTGCTCGAAGTATCGCATTACTATCGCCCTGCTCTGCCTGGCCGGAAGCTGTGATATCGCCCGTCTTACCAATACAACCAACTCGCTTTCGCCAATCTTATCGGCTGGGTCCTCTTCGACGCCCACCTGGCCTCGGCTGATTTGCCCGTCCCTGCCGATTCTGTTTCGCCACGCCTTCGAATTAGCCGTCAGTGCAATCCGATAGATATATGCACCTGCTTTTTTGCCACCGAGTTTCTCAACATTCTGCCACATCCCTAACAATGCATACTGCATTGCCTCGGTGAAAAGTTCACGGTCACCGGTCAGCTTCCATAGGACCGACGTCAGAAATCCGCAGTACTTGCTTCTCAGCTGTCTAAAAACTTCTGCTCGCTTTGAATACTTCATTACCGTGCTCTAATTTCACATAACGGTTAAACGCGTTCAACTTTCACATAATAATAACCCCCGAGAGCAAGTTTTGTGTAAAGCTTTTCCGAAAAAAAAAGACCGCCATCCTCTGGCGGCCGTTTTATTCCGGTTCTTTCTGTTAAAGCCCTTGGTGCAGCGTCTAACCGATAAATTCAAACTTTCTACCCGTTAGCCGTTCGTAGCCCTCAAGGTACTTTGCACTGGTCTTTTTCACAATGTCATCAGGCAGTTCTACACCTGGGCCGGACTTGTCAAAATCTATACTTTCAAGATAGTTGCGGACAAACTGTTTATCGTAGCTCTCCTGGTCCCTGCCCGGCTCGTATTTATCAGCCGGCCAAAACCGAGAAGAGTCCGGCGTCAAAACCTCATCAATCAGAATAACCTTGCTGCCTGCAATCCCCCATTCAAACTTCGTATCAGCCAGGATTATACCCCTGCTTTCGGCGTACTCGCTTGCTCTCTCAAAAATCATTATGCTGTTATCGTGCACGAATTCAGCCCGCTCGGCACCGAGAACTTCCACACACTTCTCAAAGCTGATATTCTCATCGTGTGTTCCCCTTTCAGCTTTGGTTGCCGGCGTAAAAACAGGTTCCGCCAATTTCTCGCACTGACGCAGACCAGCCGGCAGTTTCTGCCCGCAAATTGCGCCGCTTTCATTGTATTCTTTCCAGCCGGAACCTGCCAAATAACCTCGCACAACACACTCAATTGGCAAAACCTTCGTCTTTTTAACCAGCATACTCCGTCCCGCTAACTGCCTCTCAAGGTCGCAAAAAGGCTCCGGGAATTCGCTCACGTTGTCGCTAATCAAATGATGTTCGACATCTCCGCGAAGAAAATCAAACCAGAATTTTGAAATCCGCGTCAGGACAACTCCTTTATAAGGTATGCCGTTGGCCATAACCACGTCAAAGGCGCTTATCCGGTCGGTCGCAACTATCAACAGCTTATCGTCCAAATCGTATATATCGCGGACCTTGCCTCTCATCGGCTCACGCCCTACTATATTTGTTTGCAAAACCGCCTCCATAACAACTCCTTCCTGTAAACCACTAACTGCTACCCATCACGTCCTGTTCTCGAATCAGCGTACTTAAATCTCTCTTTTCCCGCACCTTGTTAATATCCTCGGTCTCCTATAGAAAATCAACCCTCATTTGGAGAAATTCACATTGATTTTGCACTTTTTAGGGGTATCCGCCGAGCAGGTCAAATCAGGCAAATGCAATATTGACTTTTATTTTTTCACAGAATACAATGTTTCATTCGTTATTTATAGTCGGTTATGTAAAAACAAACGACTGAGATTTGCATTTAGGAGAAATAATATGAACAAAATAAAGATTTCGCTGGATGAGAGTGATATTCCCCGCCAATGGTACAACCTGGCGGCGGATCTGCCGACAAAGCCGCTTCCGCCGCTTGGACCTGATGGCAAACCAATCGGCCCGGAGATGCTTGCACCTGTTTTCCCAATGAACCTGATAGAGCAGGAGGTGAGCACAGAGAGATGGATAGATATCCCCCAAGAGATTCTGGACATACTTTATCGATGGCGGCCATCTCCTCTAAGGAGGGCGGTATATCTGGAGAAGTATCTTGATACACCGGCCCGTATATATTTCAAAGACGAAAGCGTCAGCCCGCCCGGCAGCCATAAACCAAACACAGCGGTGGCTCAGGCATGGTATAATAAGCAGTTTGGTATAAAGAAGATAACAACAGAGACCGGCGCCGGCCAATGGGGCAGCGCCTTGGCTTTCGCCTGCAAGCTGCTGGACCTTGAATGCAAAGTTTTTATGGTCAGAATAAGTTTCGACCAAAAGCCCTTCAGGAAAATGATGATGCAGGTGTGGGGCGCAAACTGCGTAGCAAGCCCGAGCCCTGAGACAAATGCGGGTAGAAAAGTATTGGAAGAAATGCCGGATACACCCGGCAGTCTGGGAATAGCCATCAGCGAGGCAATCGAGCAGGCGGTAACTGATAAATCCGGAAAAACCCGCTATGCACTGGGAAGTGTATTGAATCATGTACTGCTTCATCAAACAATCATAGGTCTTGAGGCGAAGAAACAACTGGAAAAAATAGGTGAGAAGTCACCTGATGTAGTTATTGGTTGTGCCGGCGGCGGCAGTAACTTTGCTGGTCTTTCTTTTCCGTTTGTTGCTGATAAGATCAATGGTGCCGACATTAAAATCATTCCTGTCGAGCCAACGGCCTGCCCGACTATGACTCGCGGGCCGTTTGCTTATGATTTTGGTGACACTGCCTGCACGACACCGCTTCTTGCGATGTTTACGCTCGGACACGCATTTATACCGCCGCCGATTCACGCCGGTGGATTGCGTTATCATGGTATGGCACCGCTGATTTGTCAGGCGATTGTCGAAGGTCTGATGGAGCCGAGGGCATACCATCAATTAGACTCCTACAAGGCCGCGCTGACATGGGCCGGGACTGAAGGATTCATTCCTGCTCCGGAGACAAGCCAGGCCCTGGCAGCGGTTATTGAAGAGGCCAAAAAAGCAAAAGAAGAAGGCAAAGAAAAAATGATTCTATTCAACTACAGCGGGCATGGACTGATGGACTTAACAGGATACGATGCATTCCTGTCAGGAAAGCTCGTCGATTTTGAACTGCCGGAAAAGGAATTGCAAAAGTATACAAAAGCCCTTGAAAGCCTTCCGAAGGCGGAAATCAGAAAAAGTGGCAAATGGTAAAAAACTGTTATACGGTCAATGTAAATCTTTGAAAGGAATGGTTATGAGAAAAGGACTTTTGGCGAGTGTGGGGGTCTTATTGGCAATAGTAAGTATTGTCAACGCTCAAGATTCCGGATTGCACGGAGAGGTAGGTGTGGAATTCAACAGCAAATACATCTGGCGCGGCTTTGATGTTTACGACGACCACGCTGCTATCCATCCGTCAATCAATTTGGATTTATTTGGTACCGGTTTTGGTCTCAATGTCGTAGCGCACAGAGCAAATTCAAGCGGCTTTGAGCTGAACGAACGCTGGGATTATAACTTTTATTATCAGAATCGCTTATTTTCTGATGAACCGTATGCAACCAATTACAGGGTTGGCTACGTGTATTATAACTATCCGGAAAGAACCAGCCATACTATTCAAAGCATAGACCTGCAGGAAATGCATGCAATCTTTTCATGGCCAAATATTTTGCCGGTCGAAGGCTTAGTACCTACCTATGTCCTTGTAAAGCTATGGCCTTCTAATAGCGGAACAATGGTAGGCGCCGCTTCGCCTTCGGGAGGAACCGCATCCGGCTGGGCGCATATTTTTATGCTCGACTATGGTCTGAAGATAAACTGCCCCATCACCGGTGAGCCGAGAATTCTAAACTTGCACTCAGAATTTGTTTATAACGACGGTGTCAGCCCAATCGGGACGGATGTGGACCATGACTGGTCAAATGCTGTTTTTGGTGTTTCAACAGAATTCGACCTTGGCAACAATCTTTTCTTTACTCCTGGTTTCTATTATCAATCCTCCTGGGATGATTCGGTCAATAACGAAGATGAATATTGGGTAAGCTTAAAAGCCACATATAAATTTTAAAAATAGTTTTTAGTCTTCTTTTTTTATGTTTTTAAAGGCCGGTTTATAAACCGGCCTTTTTGTCTTTTAATTGTTTTTTTCAGAATCTTTTTCTTAAAATAACCTGACTGACGAACAATGCTGACACTAATAAATACAAACAAAATGTTGCCTCTGATTGGCCCTGTCGGTTTGGACTACATAGCCGGCTCGGCCGAACAGGCTCAAATTGACGTAGAAGTCCTTGACCTCGCTTTATCACAAAATCCTGCCGAATCACTCAAAGAATACTTTTCGACTCAACAGCCGGAACTTGTGGGTATCTCCTTTCGGAACGTGGATGATTGTTTTTGGCCGAGTGCTGACTGGTTCGTTCCGGGATTAAAAGACACTATTGAGAGCATACGAAACCTGACCAGCGCCCCGATTGTAATCGGTGGTGTCGGATTTTCTGTTTTTTCCAGACAAATTATTGATTATACAGGTGCAGATTTCGGTATACGCGGAGACGGAGAGATGGCAATAATTGCGCTGCTTCGTCAGCTACAGGGGTCAAAAAGCTTTACGGAGGTTCCGGGGCTTCTCTGGCGAAAGGATAGCGTAATTCTTAGTAATCCGCCATCTTGGCCCGACCAAATTTCTTTAACAACAACGCGAGATTATATCGATAACATAAGCTACTTCAAACAAGGCGGACAATGCGGCGTGGAAACAAAACGAGGCTGTAACCGAAGGTGTATTTATTGTGCCGACCCGTTGGCAAAGGGAACTAGGCTCAGACTGCGGAAACCTGCTGAAGTCGTAGACGAGATTCAGTCGTTATTATCTCAGGGAATAGATGTATTACACTTTTGCGACTCGGAGCTGAATGTCCCCCGAAGCCACGCTTATGCAATCTGCGAAGAGATTAACAAACGCTCCCTCGGCGGCACAATTCGCTGGTACGCTTATATGTCACCGGTGCCTTTTGATGAAGAATTAGCCAAAGATATGGCCAGAGCCGGCTGTGCCGGCCTCGATTTTACGGGTGACTCAACCTGTCCCTCTATGCTCAAGACATATCAACAGAAGCACGACAGCCGTGATATTGCTCACGCAGTCAGACTTTGCAGAGAGAACAAGATAGCGGTTATGATAGACCTTTTGCTTGGCGGCCCCGGTGAAACACCTCAAACTGTAGCAGAAACAATTGATTTTATTAAAAAGATAAACCCTGACTGCGCCGGTGCTGCTCTTGGTATAAGAATTTACCCCGATACAACTATGGGCAAAATTGCTGCCGAAGAACTAAGGCAGGGTAAAGATTTTAATATCCGTCGAAAATACACCGGCCCTATAGATTTTTTCAAGCCTACCTTTTACATTTCCAAGGCACTGGGCGAGCAGCCGGCAAAGCTGGTGAGGGATTTGATTGGTGATGACAAAAGGTTTTTTGCGCCTACCGACGAAACTGATTTTCAAACAAAGCAAAACATCGATTCTGCCAATTACAATTACAATGAAAACCTGCCGTTAGTACAAGCAATTCAGCAAGGTGCCAGGGGTGCATATTGGGATATCCTGCGGCAAAAAAGGTGACCTGATAGCGTGGTAAGGGTCGGTCGTATTTGTTGTGAAAAATGCCCCTATTTAAGCTTCTTCTTTTATTCTCGATTCAACATACTCAAATATTTTTCTGCGAACCTTATTAATATCCTCAGTCTCTGGTAGAAATTCGAATATTTTTTCCAAAAACCCGCGATGCTTTATCCGTTTTAAAGTCGCCGTAAAATTCACATCATAAACCCATCCGAGCTGACAAAGCTTCACTTCATTCAGCGTTCGAAGCTCTCCGTAATTTATCCGCTGACCGCGCAAAATCCTTTCAATCACATCATTAGAATATCCCGGCTCATCTGGAAATTCCAGCTCCAGCATAAATCCATTCGGATTTACCCTGTACTGTTTGTAGTATTCCAGAACCACATAAAATATATCCAGCTTATCGGCATCGCGTATCAATCTCGAAAACAGTAGTCCTTCCCCATCCAAATCAGCTGGCAACTCTATTAGCCCGTGATATTCAATCGCTTTTTCAATCAATTCCTTTTCTCCTACATCCACCTGCTCGAGCGTCTTCTCTCGGCGAAGAATTCCCAAGCCCAAAAGACAATGATTCACACTTCTCGAATCGCTATATGTTCGGTATTTGACAAACTGCTCAAACCGCCCGACATCGTGAAGAATCGCTATCACATCAGCTATCCGCCTTTGATTTTCTGAAAGGCCCAGCTGCCCTGCCAGATACTTCATCTCCTCGCAGACCCGCTGACTGTGCTCTTCTTTCAGCTTCAAATTGGCATTTATATACTCATCATCGCCGTAAAAGCCTGCCGAATAATCATCAAACCACGCCCTGAATTTCTTCAACTGCTCCTGTTCCATATTTTTTACTTCTAAAATTTACTTTCTCTGTGACTTTTCTCTTCCTTTTTTTCGTGTCACAATTATACTGTTCTATGATGGAAATGGAATAGCAAGGAGAACAAAATGCCCACTGTAAAAGATGTCATCGTTAAAAAGCCATCGGACGCCGAAGCTGCAGACTGCAAGACCTGGCCAATCTGGCAGTGCGAACCCAGCACTTTCGACTGGGCTTATACTGACAAGGAAACCTGCCTCCTCCTCGAAGGACAGGTAACGGTGACTGATGGTACAGATTCGGTAACCTTCGGCCCCGGCGACCTTGTAATTTTCCCCGATGGCCTCGAGTGCACCTGGCGTGTCACCGAAGCCGTGAAAAAACACTACAACTTCGGATAAGCTTGTCCGCCGGAGGTTACCCGCCGTTTGTCTGGTTGGTGTGACGGAAATCCAAATTGCAATTATCTTCCGTTCTCCACGTCCATATTCAAATACCTTCTCCCCTCAACGAATCAGCAGGAACCCAAAGCTCGTCATTCAGGGGAGGCGTCACAAAATGGTGAAAAGGATGTTTAGTCCTAATACGACTGGCCCACTCCAAAGAATTTCCGGTGAATACGCATTGTTTCTCTGCGCATAAGCACCTTAAGTAATAAGGATTACAAATGGGCAGGGGCGGAATTGAACCGCCGACACACGGATTTTCAGTCCGCCATCCACCCTTGTAAGTGATTGTAGCAAAAACGTTTATGACTGTCAAATAATAACTTATGATGCTGGCCGAGAGGCAACCGAGAGCTAACAGAGAGCCAGACGTGCACCTCTGTTGCAAATTTTGTTGCAAATGAGGCCTCAGGTTAATCCTGTACTTGATAGGGTAAATATGCTCAAGCACTAATTTTTTCAAGGATATATACACAATCCTAGGGCTTCTTGTGATTGTCTTCCGGCTCCATTAGAACTTGGGCCAAATAGTTAATCAGCGAGATGGCTTTAAGACTGTTTACTTCAGAACCATATGATGTAGACTCTCCATGCAAAACTTGGTGTCGGTTTAGCTCATTGAAATTGTCGTCTCTTTCTTTTTTTGATGCTGAGATCGGCAATGTCAAGGACAGAGGGTGGAGGAAAGCTGAGCTAATAGTGTCGTTTGCCAGTTTCTGGACATATATTGCAGTTGCTGGAATTTTATTTCTTTTCTGAAAGAATTGAATTCCTATCGCTTCCTGGCATATGCCGTCCGCTTGTGCCAAAAATACCGGAACAGATAATTCATATTCACCGCGTGAATGAGCCTTGAATGCAGAATGCAGAATTTTAGCTCTATCAGAGAATCGGCCGCATAAACTTTCTTCGATTTGCAGTGTTCTTTTGCGATAGTATTCTACAAGAGCATTTTCAGCTTCCTTGATGTTACCGCTATTTAAAGCCTCTTCGAGTTGCCAAAGTCCCGGCATAGGCATTTCCATATCCAGAAACCACCCGTGTTTACCAAGAGCGGCAACAGCTTTTCGTGTTTGTGCAGGTGCTTTTTTAAGCGATTCATAAAACTTTTCAAAGCTGGGGCTTATGAAAGAAATTAGTGTTTTCTGAAATTTTAGTGCTTGTAACGCCGTAGATGATATCTCTTTAGCGACACTCTTATAAATATCAAGTATCCTTTGTTGTATATCAATAGTAGGTTTAATTGATTTGACCATCTTTTCATGTGCATCGAGTATTGATTGAATTGGTTCCTTCATGGTTTTTTGAAACCGTATAGCTGGTGCAAGATATTCCTGATAAGCCTCTCTACTTCTTCGTATCTGGTCTAGCATGATTGCCAGAGAGTTTTGTACAGGTTTCCCATTTTCAGTCATATGTCAACTCCATATAGCATTTATAATTTCATCACTAAACTATTAGATTGTAACAATGTTAATCTCTACTCGTGCTGTTTTTTAATATTTTTCTTAAGATAAAATTCCAAGCTTTTTGATAACAGAATTTGGCTGTTTAATGTTAAAATAAAGAGTGTTCCAAAGTTACCCCAAGGACTTTAGCAAGGAGTTTAATTTCGACCAGTATATTAGAGTGCGACTTACAGATAAAACAGAAGATGGTGCCCTCTTTGGTATCAGATTTTAATATACTTGCCCGAGTTTCTGCTTGAGTATCGCCCTGAATTCAGAATCCTGCAGAAGTTCGACCTTTATTCTGTCAGCACGAGCTGGTTCCATACTGCCTATTGATTCATGGGTGATGACCTCTACGAAGCATGTTTGTATCTCTGCTTCTCGAATACTTCGTTAATTAGCAGGGAGAATTTACTTGCGAGATCAGCGTCCTTTGCAATCAGATTCAGAGCATTCCTGACGTGCTTGTGGTTTTCAATGAGTTTCTGTTGTTCCTTATCCAGTGCTGCGTTGCAATGGAAACAAAACCGATAACCAGTCGGGTTCTGCACGCCACATTCATTGCAGATCTCGGGTTCTTCGAGCGTATGAACCTGTTGCTCATGAGGATCAACTTTGCCGTACATTTCATAGTACCGATTTGTCATGGCCTTTTCTGTCAGGTGTATATATGTAGACGGCATGCTACTACTCTTTGTCCAACCAAAATACTGCCTTAGCATCGGTTCGTTCCATCCTGCCTCAGCCAATTGGCTTGCTCTGAGATGTCTGAATTTGTGCGGATGCATATGTATACGTTTCTCTACACCTGCTTTCTCAGAAGCCTTTCTGACTATTGAAGCTATTCCGTCAACTTTCAGATTGGTTTTCCACGTTCGGCTATAAACGAAACTTGTGAAAAGAGGTGCATGGGCGTTACTCTTGAAGGGGTGAAAGTTGTTTATCCAATTCTTTATATTAGCCATGCAAGCACATATCGGAATTTGCCTTTGACCGGTTTTGCCCCTCAATGTGAGAACAAAACCCTTGTCATTCCAGTTTATGTCCTTGAGTTGTATAGTACTTATCTCTCCTGCTCTGGCACCGGATTCAGCCAATAACGAAATTAGGGCTCTATCGCGAGGATTCTCAGTACATTCTATCATCCTCTTGACTTCCTTTGGTGTGGGTAGGTTTTGTGAGGTAAGCTGCCTGTCGCCTCTTATGGCTGCGAGTTTAATCCATCGTACTGATTCCGGGTATTGCCCCTTTTCCATATTATAAAGCCACTGGAAAAATCTTTTGACCCTCAACTTGACCAGATTCATGGTTGAGTTTGCAAGTTGTTTTTCAACATTCTGCGTCTTCACCCTGTACCTGTTATCCTCAAACTTCCTGTGCTTGGAGGCATTGAGAAAGGCCATGATATCAGCTTTCATAAATTTCTTGAAAGGCTTCCTGCGTGCAAACTGACACAGGCAATGCAAGGTGGTAAGCGCTGAATATCTGGAGCCGATCTTAAGGCCATTCTGTTCACATTCTCTATCAAACTCCAGGACACTTTTTATGTTTTCCTTGAGTGTATCCGTATTCTTTACTCTGACGATTTTAGATTTCAGATCCCCTTCTCTATTGTTCGCTCTGATTTGTTCCTTCATAAGTCTAAGCTTTGACTGCATTGCGCTCTCGTAGTTGTTTGGTCTTATCTTGTTATCTTTCATGCATGGCATATATTATCCCTCCAACGCTTCCGAAAACCTTATAAATCCTGACGTTAATCGGTTCTTGAAGCGGTTATATAAAGGCTAGGTATTAAACCTGCAAAGCATACTAATAAAAAGACTATATATATGCTCAGGAACGTTTAAATCCAGCCTATCACTTATAAATTAGTCTTTCTGACTTATAAAGGTTGCGCAAAAATTGGGAAAAACCCATTCCCTTTTATGAGAAAGAATGTCAATACCGCCGGTTCTTACAATTTCTCTCCAGCCTTCCTTGATCTAACTTTCTGTGCCACAGATAAGATCAGCTTCTCATAAGGTTCCAGGTCGTCTTCAACCATAGAAGTATACAAGATAAAAGCACTTTTATTAAATACACCTTATGCCAGCAAATCAAGCGGATGATACAATAATGATGAAAATATAGCATGTCAAAAATGCGACCAAGAAATAAGATGTGAAATTGCTTCAGTACGGATTTTCTAACAGGGGTTTATTTCATTGGCACTTTATCGATTCTTATAGGCGCAAAATTCTCAACATCATACTGCTCGATATGGTCTAAATACAGTTCTGCACCCACATCTTGTAATGCTGATTTAATAGGATCGCGGCGATGCCCCTGGAGTGTCTCCGAGACTATCAGCATTGCACCGCCGGGTCCGGCACCTGTGCATTTGCAGCCCGTGACAAAAGGTTCCTGAATAAGTCTTCCCAGAACCGTATTTGCCGAGCAACTGCTTCTCTCTATGGAATGAAGAAGACATTGGTAAGAATTTAATAGAGGACCTATTCTAGACCAATTGACGCCTGATTCTACTAATGTGCCAATTGAATCTGTTAAAAGTGCCAAGGCCTTAAGGCCTTTGAAGTCATTAGCTTCTTCTTTTCTGAGAAGCTGGCGTACTGCATCACGTGTGGAAACGCTTGGAGATCCCGGAAGTGGTGCTCTCGGCAATACTGCAAGCGATATTCTATGCGTGCTTTGTTCTAAGTCAACACTCCTACAATTTGAAACAAGCTCATTTAGTTGTATATTAAATGCTGCATTCTTCTTCTCAAAATTATCTAATCCTTTCTGTATGCTCGGCAGTTGTTTGCTTCTGTCACTGATTGCTATCCTTCTTTGAACAGGCAATTGCACATTAACTAAGGCTGGTAATAAATGAAGGTATCCTGTCTCCGGTCGGCGCTTGTATTCAGCTTCAAAAACCGTAGGTAATATATCGGAAATAAGTTGAGGCAGTGGTTTATTCCGGCCCGCTATTTCGGCATTCCACAGAACTTCCACAGTACTTAGGAGAAGTGCCGTTAGGTTATCCTCAAGACCCGCCCGAGGTGGTATCTCTGTATAGAGCTTTACACTTAAATTACCCAATTCACCGAGATGGACCGAGAATGGTTGGAAAGCGGCCAGGTTGGCCATCACCTTTTGTAAGACTTCACCAAATCGAGATGAGATACTGCTTAGGTAATCTGCTCCATACACGTCATTTAATGCGGGATTTATGTAAACAACAAATTCTTGTTGTTTCGAATGGCGTATTCCTACCCATGACCTTATGGGTAATAACAAGAATAATTCCAATCCATTCATATAAATGCCATAGTCCCCCGCCAAGATGAATGGTGCTGGCGCAGAAACCACGGCATCGTAATCTGAGAAGTAATTTTGGAGGATATTAATTTTGCTACTGAATACCATTGACGGTTTTTGGAGGGAGCAAAAGTTTGAAAATACCTTTCTTTTCTCTCCAACTGATGAGGACTCAAAGGCAGATAGATCCTTTATACCAACCTTTTTAGACCAGCTTTCAAAGAAGGTTTTGTTTTTTTCAGGAGCTATTCTATGTTGTACCGTGACCCCAGCATCTTCAAATGCTTGAGCTACACGAGGCTTGTTTTTCCAAGAATGACCTGTACAAAACCACACCTCTTTTAAAGTAGAAATCGTGCATGACAGCCATTCTTCAAAGAAATTTTCAATATCTTCGTCTCTCCCGCTGTATCCATAGAATAGAATATATTCCAAACCTTTCAATTGGTTGGTCAAGAGAGATTTCTTGTTGGGTTCAAGTTTCTCCAAACGATCCATTGTTATACACCAAGTATCATACCGCGAAAGCGTCCCATGTAACTTATGTAAGATAAACCTCTTTTGTGTTAATCTGGCATCATCACCACAACAAACCTTCCACTCGAAACCTTCCCGTAACTCCAAAACAAGGAGTGCCTTCTCCAATAATTCGTCGACATTAACTGTTGCATAGTTCTTAACTGCTGAAGAAGCGAGCAACTTTGATAACCACAGGTACGTATCCGATGGTTCACAATCTAGCAAATCTCTAAAAATTGTTTGATGTTCGGTGCGGCCAAAATGGCGCGTAAAAGCCAAGGTCACGTATTCAGGTTGAAGATAATTAGTCGACCCGGCCTTATCCTGTGGGACAAGCGTCGTATATGTTTTCTGAAAAGCTAGTTCGCGCTCATCGACAGATTGTAAGTAGAAAAACAAGTGCCGCAAAAGCCAATCCTTGATATCTCGCCATAGGGGCAATCCACTGTCTGCAGATAGGCCGGCTCCTGTAAAAAGCATAAAGGACTCTGGATCCTTTATGAAGCCTAGTTCGTCAATTTCCAATCTCTTTGTCATCAAGAGATTTCCTTATCTAATAATTGCAAGCGATGTTGTAATCTCGAATCCAAGATTTTTAAAAGAATTGGTATAGTCGTTGAATAAGTTAATCATTAGATCCAACAAACGCTTTAGCTCCTTTCTGTGTTCAGGGTCGTCCGTATATTTTAATTCAACAGACTTACAATAGCAACGGTTTATATATTGATTAATAACAGTTTGAGGATGCCATAACTCTATGCTGCTTATGATATTTTCAACATTTTCCTGTGGGAGAGTTGCAGCAATCTTTTTTATGTAAGGTAAAGCAAAAATACTGTCCGTTTTTATTAAGTCACAAATAACCTCATCAACTTTCCTTTCTCCAGATTGTAACTCAGAAGCTAAATACTGAACTAACTCAAACTCGTTAATTGGGTATTGTTTGGATCGCCCCTCAAAGTGATAATATGACGGACATTTTCGTTTAGCAAAATCCTCAAATGAACGTTTAAGTACTACAAGTTCCTCCTCGAGAGAAATGTCTCCCTGCATTACCACGCACCATACAGATTACTGCTCTATAATGAAAGCTAAAGATATATAAATGCAATATCAGAAAAAGTGCTCCCATCATTGTATTTTAAGTTATGTGGACAAAATCATCGCTCAAAACGTTCGTAATTCTTACGAATTATAAACCTTTTTAAACAAACACGTTTAACATTTTCCCCTTAACTAATTGATTACGAAAGGTAACATCGCAATAAGAGGAGGGTACATCGGATATTTTTGCTAAAAATATTTTCTTGATATGTATTTTTCGGCCAGGATTTGATGTTTTGCGCGTTCAGAACTGTTCAAATCTGCCATCTTTGGAGACGTATTGGAGACACGGTTTTGGCCCAAAAACATCATGCCTCAACCGCATATAGAAAAAGTGATTCCCAGATATTTCAGACTACGTCTGACACGAGGTATTTGCCTAATTCGTCAAATTGCTTTCCATTCTTATTATAAAAAGGAAGCAACTTTTGATATCTTTTGACCTTAGCGGCATCTTTTACTTCTTTAATCTGGATGTCTTTAGGAAGTCTTTTTTTTATATTGTGAAAAGCACCGATGAATAAAATTGCCTTCTCCTCAGCTTTTAGAGTCTGTTCTATTCTGTTGGCAATAAAGCTATCTCTTCGGTTTAGCAGTATCACTTTGACCAACTTATATTTTATAAATGCTATTATTTTTTTTGTTATCGATTTAGCCTGTGTTATGGCAAGCAGTCTGTCGTACTCTTTTTTCACTAGCTTAAAATCCTCTGTCTTTACCAGAACAGCACCTCTGTCAAGAAGTTTTAGGATTAGCCGGTAATTTTTGCTACCGGCTTTAGCTGTGTCCTCAGCTATTTTCTTTCCCACCTCATCTTCAGCAACCATCCCATCCTGGTATATTTTCATGTCCTTTACATCGATGGAATCAAAGTAATCCGATACAACATCCCAAAAACCTTCAACCGTTCTTCTATGTTTCTCCCAAAGCTCTTGCCCCAAATCCCTAATACCTATTTTTGCCACCTCTTTCGCTATGGAGCCAAGATCGGCACTGGTATGTATAACAGGAATATAAATCAATGTTCTCATAGGTGCTTACCCTTATGTTGCCTTTGCCCCGGCACGTTCTAATCTCTTTTTTAACTCCTCATTGCGTTCTAATTTCTTTTTTAGTTCTCTGTTTTCCTGTTCAATATCTGATTTCTTCGCCATTGTGGAAAGGTACGAATCCTGCTGCCACCAATTTATGCCCATTTCTAACGCTTTATCCACAGAGGCAACCAAAAGCCTTATTTTAATATTGAGAAGGTCAATATCAGCAATTTGTATCTTGATATCTCCGGCAATCACAATACCTTTATCCAATACCCTCTCGAGGATATCAGCAAGGTTGGTAGCCTCGGTGGCATGCATCATTTTTTGTTCCGCCATTGGTCTGCTCCCTTCTAATCACGCCAGTTTTTTGGCCTTTATGACCAAATCTGCCGTCTTTTTACGCACATTCGCAATAAAATGACAATTACTGCAATCTTTATTTTTCTCCTTGTAATCCGGGCAAGAAAGAAGGACATCCACTTCTTTTTGAAGCTCTTCAGCAAAATCCGCTTTCTCTAATACCCCTTTGGCACTGTTGATTTTAGCAGTGATATCAGCGATCACCGGCTCTTGCTTTTGAAATGTTGCACAGTTTATTTTGGCATCTTCTTTAGTCATTGCTTCTCCTACATCAAATCCCCTAAAGGGCCTAAATTCAGGTTCAGCTCTTCGTCCTTTAGTCCAAATATCCGCTTCAGTTCCTTCATCTTGCTTTCCAATTTCATCAGGGTTTCGCCCACGTTTTCTATCTGCTCGTCAGAAAGAGAGCCTGCTTCCACTCTTCTCATAGCCTGCTTTTCCAACAGCTTTCTTATCAGATCTATGAGCGTAAGCACTAGTTTTGCCAAGCCTTTCTCCACATTTTTGGGATTAGCATCAATCTTTCTAGGAAGAACGTCATTGTATTTTTCCATTTCTTCAACAAACTCTTCAGGAAAATCTGTTTCGACCACATTGTTTAATGTCATATATAGAAAGCTCCTACCAGTTCCCTATATTGGATTACTTTATCAAACAAATCTTCTTGCTCAGAATCTTTAAGCAAGTCACTTTTCTTCGGCAAAATGACAAAGTTATATGGAGGCCAAGGGCCGCTGAACAAATACTTGAGATTTGGGTCTGCACTTTTTATATGCTCAAAGGCCTTCCTGAAGTCGCTTTCCTTATCTTTTTCAACTAAATAAACCGCATCCAGAAGCAAGTTTTCGGTCTTTAGTTTTTCAAGTTTTTTTTCCGCAGCAAACTTACTGAAAAATATGTCCATAACATTGATAAACTTATTGGCCTTCTTCTCAAACTCTTCGTCTATCCTATACTTTTCAAATTTCTTTCTTATAAATCTTTTATTCGATGAATCATCTGGTATAGGCACTTTTTTGTTGTTTTTCTCATAGGTCTTGACGATATTTTCTTTTACTTTATCCGCGGGCCAGATGACTTTTATGCCGAACTCAAGCTTATCATGGAGTCTGGCCAGATTATCTTTAAAATCCTTATAGTAGCTCTGCATTATAGAAAGCAGATTATCTCTGCCGTCAATAATTGTTTGAAATCTTACTGGCAAAATGGTGAAATTGGTCATAAGCTTCTCTACAACTGCCTCATGTTCTAAAACGGTGCCTTCAGTTACCCGTTGAATCGGCTGGCTAATTTCACTTACAACGGCCCCTATATCGCAGAAGGATATGTTATAAACGCCAGCTCCTTCTAATCCACAAATTGATTCGTTTATCTGATCACTGGAATCTATTATGCCATATAAATATAGTTTCATTATTATTTTGCCTCCTGCATTGGCCCGACAAATGGCGAGCCTCTTAACTTCTCCATAGTTTCCACTGAGCTGAGCAAAACCTTCAGCCCCAGATATATAAGGTCCACATCTGCTACGGAAATTACCATATCACCTGATATGACCACACCTTTTTCCAGAACTCTATCCAGGATTTCTAACAAAGTAACATCCTTTGATTTTGTTACGACGTTACGCATTCTGCACCTTCTGTTTCGAAAGGCCGCAAAAATTGTAAGGGGGCCACGGACCAGTGCAATCTATGAAAAAACCTTTGTTCTTGTGGTGCACTCTTAGCATGTCAACCATATTTATAAAGTCACCTACCTCATCTTTCTCAACTAAGAATGTTGAATTCAAAACCATATCATCTTTCCTCTCGGTTACCTGTTTCGGAAGCAATTTGTTTATACGGGCTTCAAAACTTAATTCCTTCAATAAGTCAAAACTTTCTTGGCCATATTCATTAATTTTTCTATTAACCGCCTGTGCCAACAATTCGGCTTTTTTCCTCTTAAGGAAAAAGACTTTGCCAAGAGAAGACTTGTTTATTTGGTTTTCAATTTCTAAAATCTCCGGTTCATCATTAATGTAGAAAACCTTTAATTTTTTTATGTCGCAATAAATTTTGACTCCCCACTCTTCCTTGTTTTCTAATTTCCTCAGAATTGCTTTAAATTCTTCACCATACTCTTGCAGCATTGCCTTTAGGCTATCGTCTGTATTAAACAGTGTCCCAAACTTAAAGGGGATCACATCGGTATCAGCCATAACCTGTTCGATTATTTTTTCATGCATACTTGCCT
>Ga0315548_1001515_pt1 | contig 19426 bp, 18 predicted proteins | sample SalMarSW160110MG_2_FD_202540 | JGI IMG/M metagenome (GOLD analysis project Ga0315548, IMG submission 202540) | Salt marsh sediment microbial communities from the Plum Island Ecosystem LTER, Massachusetts, United States - Salt Marsh Sediment SW1601-110 ...
ATCGGGCCATCCCGGGCATCACCCCCATATCCAGCATCCGTTCCCCGCCGGCCGCAGCGGCGCTGCTCCCGAGCACGCCCACCTCGACCGAGACCGGATATGGCGGCGGGTCGGTGAGCTGGTGGAGAGGGTGCAGACCCTCGAGCATCATCATCACACCTTTGCCGACAGGCTCGAAGAGCTCAGCATCCATCCTCTATGGGGAAGCCTGTTCGCGCTGGTCGTCATCGCCCTGTCGTTTTCCCTGGTTCGCCTGATCGGCGAGTTTCTGATCACCGGGGCTGTCGGGATAGTCGGTAAACCATGGCTTGAGCTCCCCTTCGGGACCGAGCTGCTCTTCGAAAAGATTCTCCAACCGCCTTTGATCCGACTCTCCGGGCTCCTGGGCCCGGGAAGCTTCCCTCACCGGCTGCTCATCGGAACCCTGGTGGAGGGGCGGATCGATTTCATGCAGTCCTTCGGCATCCTGACCTCGGGTCTCTTCATCCCGATCGGTGTAGTCCTGCCCTACCTCCTCAGCTTCTACTTCGTCCTGTCCCTCCTGGAGGACAGCGGCTATCTTCCCCGGTTGGCCGTGTTCCTGGACAACTTCATGCATCGCATCGGCCTGCACGGCTATGCGATCATACCCACCCTTCTCGGGTTGGGGTGCAACGTACCGGGAATCATGGCCACCCGTATCCTGGAAAGCCGGCGACAGCGTTTCGTCACGGCCTCGCTGATATCGATCGCCGTGCCTTGCGCCGCCCTGCAGGCGATGATCATCGGACTCGTGGGTCGCCGGGGAATAGGACCCGTTTTGGTCGTATACGGAACCCTTTTCGTAGTCTGGCTGCTGATCAGCCTGGTTCTGCGCTTCACCACGCGGGAGTTCCAGCCGGAACTGCTGGTGGAGATTCCTCCGTACCGGCTGCCCACGGCCCGGGCGCTGGCGACCAAGATGTGGTTGCGAATTTCAGGATTCGTGCGGGAAGCTCTTCCCATCATCCTGACGGCGATCGTGGCCGTCAATGTGCTCTACCAGCTGAATCTGTTCACCTACGTGGCCAGGTTCGCCGAACCGGTCGTTACCAGGGTGTGGGGGATGCCCTCCGAGGCTGTGGTCCCCCTGCTGGTGGGAATCCTGAGAAAGGACGTGGCCCTGGGATTGTTCGCTCCCCTCGAGCTCACCGGCAAACAGCTGATTATCGGCAGCGTTGTGCTGGCCATGTTCTTTCCCTGCATCGCCACCTTTGTGGTGCTGTTCCGCGAGCTGGGTTTCAAAGGCGGACTCAAGTCTATAGGAATCATGCTGCTGGCGGTATTTCTCACCGGCGGCGCTCTGAATCTCATACTCTGAAGCGCAGGTGCCGGAGGCGAATGAACAGCAACATTCAGCGCTGGTTTCAGGGCGAAGGGGAACGCCTGCTGAAGCGGGTGGGCCTGCGGCCGGGCGATCTTGTGCTGGACTTCGGCTGCGGCAGTGGCTGCTACACGATTCCGGCAGCCGGAGTCGTGGGAAAGCGGGGCGTCATCTACGCCCTGGACAAAAACAGATACCTCCTGGCCGATCTGGTCAAGGAGGCCTCTTCCAGGGGACTTACGAACGTTCTGCCGGCAAACTCTCTCGAAGACTTGAAACGGATCCTGGCCGGAAGCCTCCTGCAGGGGGTGCTGCTCTACGATGTGATTCACAGCTACTATTTCACCAGCCGGGAAAGGAAGAGCCTGCTGAGATCAGTGGCGGCGTTGGTCATGAGGGAAGGGCTGATATCGATCTTTCCGAGGCACATGAGCTCGCCGGAAATCGGTGAAATCGGAAACTGTCTCGAGGCTCAGGGTTTCCCGCTCGAAACGGAGCTGGAGGCGGATCTGCTCCACGATGAACACTTCAGCTCGGGGAGGATTTATACGTTTCGCAAAGCGGCGGGCAGGATGTTCACACTCTGCTCACCGTCGGGATGAGGAGGCGGCGGGAAGCTATCGCTTCTTCTTGCAGCTCCTCGATCAGCTCAGGCAACGAAGGTACAGGAACCGGATCGGTCTGAAAGGGAGCGCCCCTTACCCGGGCGGCCCTCACCTGCAGCTGTCCAGCCCTGCCAGCTCGCTTCATCAGAAACAGATGATCCGCCGCCTGTTCCAAAACGATGCTCTTTTTCTGCAGGATGCTCGAGCTGATCGCCAGCAGATATGTCAAACCTCCGGTATCGCGGATCGTGTCGAGGAGCATCAGGAAAAACTGCTCCCCGTAGCTCGGAGACATCAGAAGGACGTTCAAGGCCGAAGCGAAAACCAGGATCGGGCCGTCCCCGCCCATCGAAGCGGAGGCGACGGCCAGGGCTTCCCGCCAGACATTCGGGTTCAGCAGATTGCATCGAATCGCATTGCTGCCGGCCACCTCCACGGCACTTTCCCTCGGCTCCAGCTCCGTGTCCAGGAGAACGAAAAAATGGGATCCCGAATACTCTTGCAGTGAAAGGTCGTGCACTCTCTTCAGTCCGCTTTCGAACAGCGAAGGATAGGCGGCGTGGATCGGAATGAAGATAACCCTTCCTCCCTGCTTCAGCCAGGCACCGGCAACTGCCAGACCGACGAAGGGTTTTCCCGTTCCACTCGGACCGGAAATAAGAATCGAAGAAGGAACCGGCACACCGGAAGGCACAATTGAGTCGAACCAGCCGAGACGGGTGATAAAGTTAGTCAAACCGGGGCTTTCTTTTTGGGGAAGGCTCTGATGAAGAACTTCCGCCCTTCATACTCGCTTTCCACAAGCTCTCCGCGCCGGATGAGCTGCTGCACGACCGACCACCCGGCCCGTGCCCGGTGTAGAAGCTCCTCCACCGCCTCCTCTCGCATCGGGTGTACGGCCGTGATGCTCAACAGATCCTCCGCAGGATCCCCGGAAAAGGCAAACGCGTTGCCCTCATACCCGATCAGAAGCTCCACGCGAGCGACTTCCCGGCCCAAAATCTGGTGAGCCCGGGCGACGTTCTCTTCAGCGGGCGGCTGGATCCGCTTCTCCGCCGGTGGGCGCGTGGGGATGGAGATGTAGGCCGCTTTCGGTTTCAAGCGGCTCAGAAAGGCGGTGATTGTGTTCAGGTTGCCGTTTTCGTCATTCAGACCTCCCACCAGCATCGTCTCGGTCACCAGGGTACCCGCGTAACCCCTGGCGAACTCGAGCATGCCCTGGTGGATGCGGTCCAGCCGCAGGGCCGAATGGGGTCGGTTGATCCTTCGCCAGGTCATTTCAGTCACCGAATCGATCTTGAAGGAAACCCAGTCGGCCTTCATCAGGGCTTCCCGTACCTCCCGGCGGTCGATGAGGGTGGCGTTGGTGATCACGGCGATCTTGATTCCCAGAGGTTTCAGCAGCTCGATGGTGCGGCCGATATTCGCGTCCAGGGTGGGTTCCCCATCGGGAACGAAGGTCAGGTAATCGACGGTTTCGTTCGATTCCCGTGCCCGGGCGACCTTATCGGCGACCGCCTTGGCCACGGTTTCCGGTTCGTAGAATGGCGAAGGTTCGAGCTGGAAGTGCGAGGTTCGGCCCACCTGGCAGTACACGCAGGAGTAGGTACATATCTTGGGGGGGATGTTGTTTATACCCAGGCTGTGCCCCAGGCGCCTGGAAGGGACCGGGCCGAAGGCGATCCTCACCGATTGGCCCGGGTCATCGAGCGGATCATCCGAAGCGATGCTCATGAACATTCTCCTGTTCTTTCTTTTCATTCCGTATTGATCTGTACGTTTTCAGGAACGCGTCGTTTTCCCGCGGCGTCCCCAGGTTTACCCGGATGAATCCGGGCCCGAGCTGGCTGGATAGGTCCATTACCAGTACGCACCGTTCCCGCAGCTCCTCAGCCGGGGCAGGTATCTTCGACCTCAGGAGCAGAAAATTGGTGCTGCTCGGAAAAACCACGGCTCCCTGCATCTCCAACTCCCTGGAGAGTCTCTCCCGTTCGTGCACGATGCTCTGAACGTTCTTCCACATGTAGTCCTGATGCAGCAGAGCCTCGATTGCGGCCTCCAGGCTCGGTCGCGGCAGGAAGGAAAAAGCGGCGGAGAAAGCACCGAGGAAAGCCTGGCCTGCTAGCAGGTAGCCGATCCGCGCTCCGGCCAGGGCAAAGGCGTTGTCCATGGTGCGGGCCAGGGCCAGATTGGCGTGGGTGGCGATCTTATCTGCGAAGGTCAGGCCGGAAAACTCGAAATAGGCCTCATCCACAACCAGCAGCGTATCGGGTTGGTCTAGAATCTCCTCCACGATCTCCCTGTCCACGAGCAGCTTCCCCGTTGGGTTGTTGGGATTGTCGATGATCACCAGGCTCGGCTCATTCAATTCCCGGAGCAGCGGCTCGCGAGCCAGGGTGAAGGCCGGACGGTCAAGCCGGATGCTGACCAGCTTCCCGGCAAAGCGTCCGGCCACCTCCGCGGTGGGTAGAAAGGTCGGGCTGACCATCACCACTTTTCTGCGACGGCCAAAGCACAACACGATCTCTCGGAGCAGTAGATCCGAGCCGGGACCGATCACGATCTGTTCGCCGCCCACCCCGGCGTAATCCGCCAGAAGTACCGCCAGCCGCTGAAGGGCATGGCGGTCGGCATAGCGATTCAGGCTCAGTAAGCCCCGCCGGGCGGCCCTGACGACATTCTCAGGAGGGGAACAAGGCATCTCGTTCAAATCGAGCTTGAGGCACTCACTCACAAACACACCTCCCCTGATATCCTTCCATCTGCATAAATGTTCTCGGCACGTCAAATCGAGCCCGACATCACGGGCCCCTTTGCTCTGTATACGGGTTTGCAAATGTCATGCCACAGGAGAAACGTCGGCAACCGGAGCGCCGGCAGCTGCCGTAGAGCCTTTCCCGCCATAGAGTTACGGGAGATGAGGTGGGACGGCTGCAATTCATGACGATCGTTCATCAAGCAAGTACCATTGCATTTTGCAAAATCGTTCTATCATTCCGAATTCCGACCCGTGAAGTCCTTGCCTTTTCTTTTCGTCCCGCCAAGCCGCAGCGTTTCTCCGATCGAAGCCAGGAGGGGCAACCGCACCGCGGCGTCCAGCAGCACGGCGAAGATAAACACATTCTGGGGACCGATATGCTCCCAGATCAGGCCCGCGACCAGCGGTGAGGGGATGCTGACCAGACCCCGGATCAGGCCGATCAGGCCGATCCACCGTCCCATCTGCTCCTTCGGAACCATCTCCGAAGCCATGGCCGCAGCCAGGGCCGTGGCAATGCTGTTGAATCCGAAACACAGCCCCGCAAGGAACAGCATCATCGGCCCGGTGGCCCGGATCAAAAGGAAACTGGAGAGGTAGCTCACGGGGGCGATCAGGAACAACAGCTTCTTGCGGCCGCGGCGGTCCGCCATTCTTCCCAGGGGTATGGCAAAAAGCAGGGAGGCGATGCTGACTGTCACGGCCATACCTGCAAGTTGGACCTCTTCGGCACCCTTGAACTGATGGGCGAAGAGGGGCATGTAGGGCTGTACCATCGACCAGGGAATGTCCATCAGGGCCAGCATGGCCAGCATCCGAATCAGGACCGGTCTTCCCCGAAAAATCTCCGCAAATTCGGAGAGGGCGAGCCTCGCTTTCCCGCCCCCCTGCCGCTCAGGCTCCCGGAGGAACAGAACCAGAACGATCATGATGAGGCCGAAGATCCCCAGCTGGATGTAGTACAGCGGGCGCATGCCCTGGATATTGATCCCACCGCCACGCGCGACCAGCCAGGCGGCCAGCACAGGAGTTGCCAGGGTGATCATGGCGGATAAGGTCCGGCACAAGCCCCTGGCGGTGGCCCTCTCCTCGCTGATAAGCTCTCGCGCTCCGATCACGGTACAGGAGGTGCAGGTGATGCGCACCCCCGTATAGAGGAACACGATCCCCGCGTACAGCAGGCGCCAGTCCGGAGCCAGTGCGTAGCACAGTGCCGACAGCAACAGCAGAGCGGTGCCCGTCAGGAAGACTCTTTTCAGGCTGTAGCGGTCGATCAACCAGCCCGACGGTACGGAAATCAAGGCTCCGACGGCATTGCCCGCGCTCAACAGAGACCCGAGCTGGACCGGATTTGCGCCCAGCGCTACGGCGTAGATGGAGTTGTACTGGGCCGAGAGGTTCAGGGCCAGCCCGTGCAGGCAACGGCGAAGGAGCATAATCTTGAAGTTCAGGGTCTGGCGCCGGATAAAGTCTCCTGAGCGCTGCCATATTTTTCGTAAGGGGTCAATCATTCGGATCTTTCAATTATACTGGCGGGGTTGATGTTTTCAAAAAGGAATTACCAATTCCTGACTTTGGGACCGCTTCTCATCCTCGGCGGAGCCTGTCCGGATGATCGAGAAACGTGTAGGCGCTGCCTCCCCGGATTCGTGAACGAATCCCCATCGCTCCTGTTGCCATTGACGTTCTATAGGTCAAACATTATACTATTGTTCGAATATAATCAAGATCACATTGAGGGGAGTACCGATGGGCGAAACACGGATCCAAACGAATCAAAAAATGCCGGTTGAATCAGGGGTATCCTTCGCGGACTGTTCGATCGTAGCCTGCGGCACCCTCAGTCTCGAGTTGAATCACTTGCGAAAAACGGGCTTCCTCGACGCAAGCAGGATCGAGTACACGAAGCCGGGCCGGCACGAGGTTCCCAGAGAGCTCGAGCAGCAGTTGGTCGAACGGATCGGCAGGGCCAGGAGTCACAGCCGGGCGGTTATCGTGGTCTACGGAGGGAAGTTTTGCTTTATCGATCTGAACGATCCTGGCAGGACCATAGACCACGTAATTGAAGAACAGGGACAAAACATCGGAAGGATCGGTGCTACGCACTGCGTGGATATGCTCGCCGGTGCCGAGGAGAGGGAGAAGATCCGCGACGGTGAGAAGGTTTTCTGGCTGACTCCGGGATGGATCATCCACAGGGATTATGTTTTCCAGGATTGGGACCGGGGCAAGGCTAACGAGACCTTTCCGCAGCACACCGGTGGAGCCGTTGTCCTGGATTCCATAGGATTCTGGGATGACTATTCTGCGCGACATCCGGAAAGGCTCCTGGAGTTTTCCGACTGGATGGGCATCCCGATACGTCCCCACAAAGTATCCCTCTCCAGGCTCAAACGGCTGCTGAGCGAATGCCTGCTGAGGGTATCCCAGAAGGGAGGTTCCGGCGTATTCTGAGGAGAAACCTGCCACGGGAGCAAAGAGCAGGAACCTCGAAAAATGGGAAACTAGAAATGGACAAGGAGCTCAGTTCAACCCTGGAAGATTACCTGGAAGCGATATTTCGCCTCGAAAAGCAAAAGCGGGCCGCCCGGGTAAGGGATATCGCTCATCAGGTGGGAGTATCCAAATCAACGGTCAGCGCCGCTTTGAAGAGTCTGGCCGGCAAGAACCTGATCGAGTACGAGCCTTACGAGCTGATCGTCCTGACGCCGGAAGGACGCAACAAGGCAGCTGCGATCGTCCTGAACCACTATATCATCAGCCGCTTTTTGCAGGATGTTCTGGCCCTCGGCCGGCAGAAAGCGGAACAGATCGCCTGTGAATTCGAGCACGCCGTGGATCAAGAGGCAATCGAGCGTTTCGGTTGTTTCCTGGCATTCGTCCAGGAGTCTTCTGCGCAGGGTGCCGATCTATTGGATCAGTTCAAGCACTTCATCCAAGCGGGGTCCGAAAAAAGAATCTGCCGGGAGCTTTTCAGAGAGTACCGCAAGAGAATCGAGACGGAAATGGGAAACAGATAAGCCGGAGCGGCGGGTTATCTGTTCCGGCTGCGACCATCGTAATCCGGCAAATCCAGCTCCAAAGCCTTGATCTTTCGATACAGCGTGCTTGCATCGATTTCCAGCTCCCGCGCCGCTTTGCCGCGGTTTCCGCGGCATCGACGCAGTGTTTCGCAGATCAGATGTTTTTCCATCGCCCTGAGGGACGTGGGCCGGAACTGGGCTGCGCCGATCGACCCAAAGGGGCGCAGCTCCGGTGGCAGGTGATACAGCTCGATCAGTCCGCCCCGGCAGAGTACGAAGGCCTGTTCGATGATATTCTCCAACTCCCGCACGTTTCCCGGGTAGTCGTATTCCATCAACCTGGCCATAACCTCATCCGACACACCGGCGATATCTTTGCCCTGGAGACGGGTGAACTTGGCCACCAGATGATCAACCAGCATCGGGATGTCCTCCCTACGCTGCCGGAGCTCGGGGATCTTGAGTTGTATGACACGGATACGGTAGTACAGGTCATCACGAAACCGGCCTTCTCGAACCAACCGAACCAGATCCTTGTTGGTAGCGGCTACCACACGGACGTCCACCTGGATCGGTTCCACCGAGCCGAGGGGCTCGACGATTCTGTCCTGGAGGACCCGAAGGAGCCGAACCTGCATGGCCGGGGAAATATCTCCGATTTCGTCGAGAAAAATCGTTCCGCCGTGGGCGAGAACAAAGCGACCGGGCTTGTCTTGGCGGGCATCGGTGAATGCCCCGGCCTTGTGACCAAACAGCTCGCTCTCCAAAAGCGTGTCCGGAAGAGCCGCGCAGTTGACCACCACGAATCGCTTCTCCTGCCTGGGAGACAGGTGATGAATCGCCCGGGCGAACAACTCCTTGCCCGTGCCACTGGCCCCTTCGATCAGAACGGTGCTGGAGCTTTCGGCGATCTGCGGCAAGAGGCCAAACAGCTTGCGCATGGCCGGGCTTCGGCCAACGATGTCTTCAAAAGTGTAGCGTTCCTGGAGCTCCTTCTGCAGCTGCTCGATCTGACTGAGGTCCTGGAAGGTTTCTACCCCGCCGATGACCTGCCCGCTGTCGTCTTTTACCAGCGCGGTGGACAGCCGAACGGGTACTCGTTTTCCCAGATGGTTGACAATGTGGGCGGTGGCGTTTACCACGGGAGCTCCCTCGGAAAAGGTGTGCTTCAACGCGCAGTCCTTCTTGCACACGTCGGCCCGCAGGATCTGCGAACAGGGACGCCCCACCGCCTCCTGTCGACTTACTCCGGTGATTCTCTCCGCTGCGCGATTGAAGCTCGTTATCCTCCAGTCGTGGCCCACGGTGAAGACCCCTTCATTGATCGAATCTAGAATTGTGCCTTCCGTGCTCTCCATCAACCTGTCAGGATCCATCCCGCTGTCCTTCCTATTCGTGCATTCCGCAATTGTATCTTAGAGGATATTCCTGCATCTTGCAAGAACCAAATCGGGGTGTTTCTGCAGAGAAGCCGACAAATCCAGCGCGCCGCAGGAGTTAGCGAACGATGGAAGACGATCGAGCCGGGGCATGGGTTTTGCATTGAGTTTTCCGATGCATAAACTCGATTCTCCTCCGCTGTCCGTTCAAGCCACGGCGTCCGCTGAATTCCTGGAGATACCCGCAGACCAGCAATCGAAAAACCGCGGAGGCACGGATGGCTAAAATGTACTTCCCCCAATACGCCCGGGGTCGAAGCGGTGTGGACCTTCGACGCGGAGAGACCGTGTTGCAGCATATCCGGAGAATCGGGGGTGTGGAAATCGATTCCGAGTGCGGCGGGAGAGGCGACTGTGGTCGGGATGTCGTCCGTTTGGAGAGAGGTTCGGCTTCGTTGACCGCGTTGACCTCTGCCGAACGGCGCCTGCTCGGCTGGAACAAGATCGAACACGGACAGCGTCTGGCCTGCCAGGCCAAGGTTGCGGACATTGGAGAAGACGTCTACGTATTCATACCGAACTTCGGGAAATACACGGTGCTCTCCGACTACGCTCAGACGGAGGTCGAGCTGGATCCGTGTGTTCGGCGGGCGGGGGATCGGGTGATGCACGCGAACGGGCAGGACCTCGGCCCGTACGGGGGAGGTATCTACGGGCTGGCGATCGATATCGGCACAACCACGCTCGTCCTCCAGGTCGTGGATCTGGAGAACGGCGGGAATGTCGGCAGCACTATGGCCAGCAAAAACCCCCAAATCGCCTACGGCAACGAGGTGATTTCCCGCATCGGCTACACCATCGATCATCCCGGGGGACTATCGGAGCTCCAGGAGGCGGTGGTTGACGGGATCAACCAATCTCTCCTCGAGTGGGAAAAACTGCTCGCGGTAGAGGGTGGGATAAGGGACCGCATCTACGAGGTCGTGGTAGTTGGCAACAGTACCATGCGGGACCTGGCCTTCGGTAAAAACGTATCCGGTCTGGGGGTTATCCCCTTCGAGGCCGAGGATACCTCTGCACTGACCTGCGCGGCTTCCAGCATCGGTCTGAGCACCCACCCGAATGCGGTCGTGTACGGGCCTCCCTTGATCGGAGGCCACGCCGGCTCCGACTGCCTGGCCGACATCATCGCCACGGAGCTGTATGAAGCAGAGGGAGTCGGAATGATCATCGACATCGGAACCAACGGCGAAGTCGCCATCGGCAACCGGGACAGGCTGCTGACCGCCTCCTGCGCCGCCGGCGGAGCCTATGAGGGCTACCAGATCCGCTGCGGGGTCGGAGCGATCGAAGGTGCGATCACGCGATTCAAGATAGAGGACGGACAGGCCGCCTATGAGACCCTCGGCGGCAAACATGCCGTCGGCGTATGCGGGTCCGGCGTCATCGACCTGCTCGCCGAGCTGCTGCACAATGGCATCATGGACCGGCGGGCCCGCATCCGACAGGACTATTGCTTCACCGACAGCCTCTGCATCAGCCAGGAGGACATCAACCAGCTGATCATTGCAAAGGCGGGCCTGCGTACGGATCAGGACCTGTTGATCCGCTACTACGGGCTGAAGCCCGGGGAGCTCGAGCGGATCTATCTGGCCGGCGCCTTCGGAAATTTCATGGATATCGACAACGCCATGGCGATCGGCCTGCTGCCCCGAATCGATAAAGACAGGATCACCCGCTTCGGAAACGGTGCGCTGGCGGGAGCGCGGGTCATGCTCTGCTCGAAGCATAAGAGGAGGGACGCGGAACGCCTGGGCCGAATCATAACGCACCTGAAGCCCAATGAGATCGAAGGGGAGAGATTCCAGTATTTGGTGGCGGAAAACATCTATTTCGATTGACGAATGCCCAGAACCGGACCCTTTGACGCACACTCCAAAGCCTACGAGGAATGGTTTTCCCGCAATCCCTACGTCTATCGATCAGAGCTCAAAGCAGTAGCCCACTTCATTCCTGCAAGCGGTGATGGTCTGGAAATCGGCGCGGGAAGCGGCAGATTTGCCGAGCCTCTGGGGATCAGGGTCGGGGTGGAGCCCTCCCGGGAAATGCGCAAACTGGCGCGCTCCAGGGGGATCAGGGTCTTCAATGCGGTTGCGGAAAGGCTCCCCTTCCCGGACGGGCGCTTCGATTTCGCCCTCATGGTAACCACGATCTGTTTTCTCGATGATATCGAGAAATCCTTCGAGGAAGCTCGCCGTGTGTTGCCGAAAGGCGGGCTTTTCGTGATCGGGTTCGTCGACAGGGACAGTCCTCTGGGCAGGATCTACCAGCAACGGAAGGAGGAGAATCTCTTCTACCGCGAAGCGACCTTCTACGGCTGCGGAGAGGTAGTTTCCCTTTTACAGAGAAGCGGCTTCGAGGCTCCCCGGGTCGTTCAAACCGTATTCGGCGCTCTGGAGGAGATCCACCGCGTGCAGGATTTCCGCAGCGGCCATGGAGAAGGAGGGTTCGTGGTGATACGGGCCGTCGCTTCTGATCCAAATAAAGACCGGGGTGCTTGACAACCGAGGGGAAAAGTACTATATTTGTTTTGAGCATATGCTCAAAATTATTTGTACCGGGAGAAAGTACTGAGTGGCGCGTCCCGTTAAACCCCGCTGGATCGGCTTTGACCCGCCGGGGGTGTGCTTCGTCCCCCAGCCCGTGGCTGCTCCGGGAATGGATTTGATGGTACTGACCCTCGATGAACTGGAAGCCATGCGGCTGGCCGATCTGGAAGGTCTTGGCCAGGAGGAAGCGGCCCGAAGGATGGATATATCCCGACCTACCTTCGGGAGAATCGTCGAGCGGGCTCGAAAGAAAGTGACTGCAGCGCTGGTCCACGAGAGAGGAATCGGCGTCGAAGGAGGGGTGATACGATTTCATCCTCCCTACGGTCACGCCTGGGGTAGAGGCGGACACGGACGCGGCCCGCACGGGCACGGCCACGGCGGCCGCGGTAAAGGACCGTGGTCGTAACTTCGAACGGAGGAGGTGAGAGATTATGCCGAGAGGAGACAGAACCGGTCCCGCCGGGATGGGCCCGATGACCGGCAGGGCGGCGGGCTACTGTGCCGGCTACAACGCTCCGGGATTCACGAATCCCTATGGAGGCCGTTTTGCAGCCGGCGTGCCCCAGGGGACAGGCAGATACCCGTACCCGCCCTATGACAGCGGCGCTTACCCGGCCTACGGGTCTTTCCGATCCCCGATCCGTCGTTTCGGTTTCGCGGGAGGTCGGTACGGACGAGGTCGCGGCGGCTCCGGAAGGGGCCGCGGCGGATGGTAAAACCTTAGACCGAAAAACGAAAAAATCTTTACCAAGGAGGCAACCAATGCCAAGAGGAGACAGAACAGGTCCCGCCGGTATGGGACCGATGACCGGCAGGGCGGCCGGCTACTGCGCCGGCTACAACGTACCGGGATTCATGAATCCCTACGGAGGCAGAATGGGCGGCGGCTTCGGCAGGGGTCGAGGACGCTGGTGGGGCACTCCCTACCCGGCAGCAGGCTGGGAAACCTGGAGTCCGCCCTACGGCGGCTATCCCTCCGCTCCGGCCTACTCGGCGGATCAGGAGAAGGAAGCGCTTCAAAACCAGGTGAAGTTCTTCGAAGATCAGCTTACGGCCCTTCGGGAGCGCATCGACGAACTGGAAGCGGAAAGCTCGAAGAAGAAGTAAACGCACAGCCGTGTTCCGGGGGGCTCCGGGCTGCTTAGGGTGGCTCGTCCCCCCGGATCATTCCGGGATGTTGAGGTACTCCTTGACCTTGGCCACCAGGACGTCCGGAGCTACCGGTTTGTCGTAGAAATAATCGACCGGTAACCACTGCTCGTGAGGCGCGAAGCGGTAGGGAACTTTCTTCGTCCCATGCACCGCTGTCAGGAGGATAATCGGCAGCTTCACCAGCTTGAGCTCCTCCCGGATTTTTCGCGCAACCTCGAATCCTTCGAAATCGCTGGGCATCATTACATCGAGGATGACCAGATCCGGCGACTCCGATTGCACCTTCTGCAGGCCTTCCTCCGAGTCGTATGCGGGAACTACCTGGAAGTCGTTCTTCTCCAGAACGATCCGGGTCATTTCTTGAAAATCCTTGTCATCATCGACCACGAGTATTTTGGGCATCTGTTTCCTCCCCTAGGACATCGCCAGCAGAGCGGATTCCGCCGCATTGACGAATTGGTAGACCACGGGCGAGGCGGTCAACGCCGGATGGGTTCCCATCTGAAAACAGGCGATGTCATCGATGGTCATCTTGTGCTGAATACAGGCGCTGGCAACGTTTACCAGTTCTCCTACCGCATTGTCGCCCATCATCTGCGTGCCAATCAGGACCTTCGTGCGTTTTTCGAAGATCAGCTTGACTTTCTGGTTCGCCATGCCGGGCATGCTCCCGGGATGACGATTGGGTCCTTCCGAGGTTCCGGTAATTACATCGTAGCCCTGCTGTTTGGCAAAAAACTCCGACAGCCCGGCGACTGCGAAGCTGCGATCGCCGATGGCGGAGGAAAACACCCCGATGGTTCCAACGCTCTCCCGCTGGGTTCCGAACAGATTGGCGCCGGCGATCCGCGCCTCCGAGCAGGCGATAGAGGCCAGCTTGAGCTTGGAGGGTTTGCCTCCGAAGAAGGAGAACTTCTCCGTGCAGTCGCCGCAGGAGAAGATGTTTTCGTCGATGGTGCGCATGGTCCGGTCTACCCAAATCGATCCCGTGGGACCAAGGCGAAGATTGGCCTTTTTAGCCAGCTCCACATTGGCAACGGTTCCGATACCGACCACCACCATATCCGCTTCCAGCACCTTGCCGTCGCCCAATTTCACTCCGGTAACCTTCTTGCTCCCCTCGATCGAATTGACCTTTTTATCGGCCAGGATCTTCACTCCCCGTTGGACCAGAAGCTTTTCGGCCTCCTCGCAGAACTCCGGATCAAAGGCCAACTGAAGACAGTGGGGGAGAAGCTCGCAGATCGTCACATCCAGATTCCCCGTTTTGTTCATCTCATCGGACATCTCTACACCGATGAAACCGCCTCCGATCACCACGACTTTCTTGGAAGCTTTCATTTTCTCCTGCATGTCCCTGATTCGTTCCACATCCTTGAACACCGGGAACACGTTCTCTCTCTCGAAGCCGGGAATAGGCGGCATCATCGGCAGTGAACCGGTCGCGATAATGAGCTTGTCATAGGCGATTTCCTCCCCGGATTGCGTCTTCAAGCTCTTCTTTTCCCTATCGATTTCAACAACATCGTCGATCATGAAATCGACGTTATTTTTTTCCAGCGGCGTGTCCGGAATCAGGTTTTTCTCCGGGCTCCCCACCGTTCCGAAGATATACGGAATGCCGCAGGGAATCGGCACCAGCTTCTCTCTGCGCACCAGCAGTATCTTCTTGTTCGGGTAATGTCTTCGAGCCGTGATTGCAGCGGTCAGCCCGGCGGCACTGCCCCCAACGATGGCTACATCTGTCTTTCTCATACGGTAACTCCTCCTGTTGCTTCGGTCTTGTCGAACACGATAGTTCTGCATCCATTATAGTGAGAATATTCTCGATTTACAATAGGAAATTCCGCGTTTCTGCCCAAAAATGAGGAAATCGATGATGCACGGAGACGCCCGCTCGCGGGCGAATCACGCCCCCCGTGCCTGAGCCCGAAGGTACTGCAGAACGCCTCCGAAGCCGTAAACGGTGGCGGCAACCACGGCGATGGTCCCGACCACCGAAAGGAAACGGCCGATTCCCTGAAAGAAATCTGCGGTCAGCAGGGTGAAGAGGATTCCGAGCAGAACGGGTCCTTTGAGAACCAGCAAACCGAGGAGTCCCGTGGTGTAGACTTCAGCCGGTCCCACATCCGGGGAGGACTTCCGCAGCCACAACCCCAGCCGAAAGGCCATCGCCACATAACCCAGGTAGGCCAGAAACATCAACAGGATCGAAATAAAGGGAATGATGAGAATGCCCACCACAGACACGATCAACAGTGCCGTCAGCACGGGAACGATCAGCACAGCCAGAACCAGATAGAGGATCGAACCCTTCCATCTGGTGGAGAGCACGGTTCCCAAACCGGACAGATGCTTGTGTCCGAAGTGGACGAAGAGAAACAACACCAGCAGAAACAGACAGACTCCCAATATCTCAATCATGAAGCGAAAGGTCGCCGCCGAGTGCCCGGAGCTCAGCAGGCTGAGAAAGGGAATCTTGATGTTCGGCAGGGACTGCTTGTTGCCCCCGATCTTCGAGCGTCTGTCCGCCTCCACGCTGCCGCCCAAGGCGACGGCATCGCCGGCCACGGTGGCTCCCGGCAGCAGGTTGATGTTCGCTCCGAGGGTCCAGACATCCCCTTCCACGGTACCTTCCACCGTGACATCGCCGCCGACGCTGATCACATCCCCCCGCCTCACCCCGCGAATCGTCACGGGTCTGCCGATCCGCATACCCACGGGACTCAAGAAGGACAAACCGTTCATGGCAATCAGGAAGCTTTGCTTGCCTGCCCGCAGCGACAACCGAAGGGGGAAGAGATTCCAGGTACGCCCCGGTCCTTGCTCTTCGGCCCGCTCGAGAAATCCAAAAGCCAGACGAGCGCCGCCTTCGGTCGTCTCGAACTCCAAAATACCAGGCTGAATGATGTATCGGTTTTCAACCTCCCGCTCCTGAGCATAAGCCCTGATTATCGTAAACAAGGCCAGCAGACCGATTACCGCAAACAGAATTCTTTTCACATTCATACCCTCTACTGTCAATATCGGGAGGTCATCAAGCCCCAGGCGTTGATGGGCACACCGCGGCGCCGGATTTCAAAGTGAAGATGCGGTCCCGTAGACTTGCCCGTGTTGCCGACGGCCCCTATGCGCTGCCCCCTGGTCACAGTGGCCCCCCCGGCAACCCAGATCTGGCTGAGGTGACCATACAGGGTGGAATAGCTGATCTGATGTCGAATCAAAATGTAGTTCCCCAGAACCGGATCGTACCCTGTCACGACCACCCTTCCATCCAGAGCCGCCCTCACCGTCGTGCCCACGGGCGCCGCCAGGTCGACCCCGCGGTGAAAGTGCATCTGATCGGTAAAGGGATCCCGGCGGTACCCGAAACCGGAGGTCAACCAGCCGGCAACGGGTTTCAGGAAGGCACTGCCGGTGATCACGCTTCGCTCGATCCCGGTATGCTGTACTCCCGGAAAGAACAGCTCGGCTCCGGGGCTGATCCGCGTCTCATCGATTCCATTGACCGCGTACACCACTTCGACCGGAACGCCCTTCTCCTGGCAGAGCAGATCCAGATCTTGATCGACTTCAATATAGATCCCGTCCTGATTGGGGATTTTTATCGCCTCACCAATCTGGATCAGATGCACTCCGCTACCCCATTCTCGATTGAGAGAGGCAATTGTATCGAGATCCATACCGAAGCGTTCCGCGATACCGGACAGAGTATCACCCTCCCTCACTCTGTACAGCTTGATATCAATGGGGAGCACACTCAGGGAACCCCCGCCGACGGATTGTGTTTGCGAACTGTCAATACTATTATCGGCGGATAGTCGATCTTCTCGCGCGGGAGTGTGAAAAACCCAGGAATCCGGATAGTACAGAAACCTCTGTTTTTCCAGCTGGACGATTCGGATCTGGAAGGCGGCCAACCCGGCGGAGATTGTGATGAACAGGATGCTTATCAGTACGCGAAGGTGCCGCCTCCAGTACCGCCAGGTAAACACCCGGAGGAAGATCTCCACCCGATACAGGAGGCGGGTGGCGAGGGTGTTCAGGGGGACAAGCACCCATACCTGCACGATGCGCCGGATGCGCCGTTTTCCTGTCTTCAGAAGATGCTGTACAGACAGTCGGACCGAGCGGGAGGCTCTAGTGCAGATACTCGAAAGGGTCAATCGGCTCTCCTCGACGAAAGATCGAAAAATGAAGATGGCTGCCCGTGCTGTAGCCGGAATTGCCCATGTCGGCGATCCGCTGTCCTTGTTTCACGCTCTGTCCCTTCTGCACCCGGAAGGCATCGAGGTGTCCATAGAGGGTTTGAAACCCTTCGGGATGCGTGAGGATGAGGTACTTTCCGTACGTTGGATTGTACCCCAACATGGCCACCTTCCCGGACATAGACGCGAACACCGGGGTGCCGACCGGGGCGGCCAGATCAACCCCGTTATGAAACCTCCGCATACCCGTGAACGGATCGCGGCGCATTCCGAATCGATCCGTAATCCTACCCTTGGTCGGGTAGATGAACAAGCGGCCGAAGACCCGGTTGCGCTCCATCTCACTTAGCCGCGCGCTGGGGATGAACAACTCCTGGCCGGGCACAATCACCGATGTCTCGAGATTATTCCAATCCAGCAGCTCGTTCAGCGCAACCCCGAACTTCTTGGCAATGCCGCCGAGGTAATCCCCCCGTCTCACCCTGTATTTCAGGCCGCTGGAATTCGGGATCGTCAGGACCGTGCCCACCGTCAGGCTCCTGGCGTCCTGAATATTATTGAAACTGATCACGGTATCCATACTGAGGTTGAAACGCTGGGCGATTCCCGAGATGGTATCCCCGCTACGGACTGTATAGCTCGTAGTTGTTATCGAGTCAAGAAAATTTTCTTCAGAGGTATTGAGATCGCTTCCCCCCTGCTCGTCGGGGATGAGATATTGGATCATCGCGTTTTCGATATCTTCGCTCAGGGGCAGGTCGATTTCGCCTTGCGAGGGAGTCAGGAAGGACAACCGGAAGCCCAGGGGAATGAGCAGGGACAGGGCCAGGACCGCTGCCAGTATCAAATCCGCCCGGGGGATCCTTTTCAGCAATCCCCGAATCTTTACTGGGAATCTCGGCGTCCGCTGAAGCGAACGGAGATCGGGAGTCTTCTTGCGGGGGATCGTAAGACTGCGGGGTGCGGCAACCCGCTTGGGACGCCGTATCTGCTGGGTCGTCCTCCAGCTGGTTCTTTTTATCGGCTGAGGCCGCCGAATCCCGGGATAGGTGAACTCCAGGATTTTGGCTCCCCCCTGCCGCTCATTCGCCGGCCGTCGGCGCCGGACTCTCTGCTGCTCGATGACTGCAATCAAACCGGTGATATCCTCTCGGTCGCGATGTCCTTCATGCCAACCCTGTTCGGGGTGTTGTTTTTCTGTACAATCGTAATATCGACATTAAATGCACGCCATATTATGATGAAAGGGCGAAAAAAAGGGCGTGAGAACTACACCTCGGGGGACAAATCATCCCAGAGACATGAATAACATTAAAGAACGGAGAAGGTTGTACTTCTTCATTCTGTTCCTAGCTGCATTGGTGCTGCTGATCCTAGGCAGGCTCGTGCAGCTGATGATTTTCACACCTCAGAGCAGTGCGCCGGATTCGATCACCTTGCCGGTGGTCGAGCGCGGTCCCATTCTCGATAGAAACGGGAAGATCCTGGCCATCTCCACGCGGCTGGACTCGGTCGCCGCTTGGATACCCGATGTGGTGGAGCCAAACGACTCCGCCGAGCTGCTGGCACGGATCCTCGAAGTCCCCTACGAGGGTATTCTCTCCCGTCTGGAAAACAATACCGGATTCGTGTTCATCGAACGCAAGATCACTCCCACAGAGTCGGAGGCCGTCCAGGACCTGAAAGAGGAGGGAAAACTGGCCGGTATCAATCTGATCCCGGAGTTCGGGCGCAACTACCCGGAGCAGACCCTGGCCAGTCACGTCATCGGGTACGTAGGGGTCGACAATATCGGTCTGGACGGAATCGAATATACCTTCAACAACGTCCTATCCCCGCAAGCGGTGAGCACGGTACAGGAGCAACAGGAGGTACTCGGGAACCAGGTGTTTCTCACTCTGGATATCAATATCCAGAACGTGATCGAAGAGTCCGCCCGCAGGGCGTACGAGGAGAATGAAGCGGACGCCGTCTACGTCGTGGTTCTGGAAGCAACCACGGGGGAGATCCTCGGTTACTGCGGGATTCCCAACTTCGACCCGAACGAGTACAACCGCTATGACGGCAATGCCCTCAAGAATCTTCCTCTCGTGCGAGCCTTCGAACCCGGCTCCGTGTTCAAGATCTTTTCGATATCCTCATTTCTCCAGCTTGGGGGACTCGGCGCCGACCAGGAGTTCTTTTGCGGGGGCATCTACAAGATGGACCTTCCAGACGGCCAGACAATCGAGATACGGGATCTGGCCAGCCATGGTTGGGTCAATGCCCAGAAGATCCTGAAGTACTCCTGCAACGTCGGCGCCGCTCTGGCCTCCGAGCAGGTCGGGGAGGAGGAGTTTTACAGGAT
>Ga0315548_1001516_pt1 | contig 19397 bp, 24 predicted proteins | sample SalMarSW160110MG_2_FD_202540 | JGI IMG/M metagenome (GOLD analysis project Ga0315548, IMG submission 202540) | Salt marsh sediment microbial communities from the Plum Island Ecosystem LTER, Massachusetts, United States - Salt Marsh Sediment SW1601-110 ...
TTCAGATGCACGAGCGCCTGTATCAACTAGGCTACGAACAGGGGCAGCGCGATGCACTTGCCCAACTTGCCCTCGCTGGTGCTGCTACTGCGGAGGGCTCTTCGTGAAACAATTGAACACTATTGGGCTTCGAGCTTGAACTCACTTGTGTAGGTTCGTCTGGTCTTTTTCATTATATTCCTCCGAGTGTGGTATTATACACGATTCGCTTATCTTCGTGTCCACTTTTTCGGGGGAACATCATTGCAGACAATTGAATTTGTCAAAGAACTGGTTCAGAAGACGGAAAATGCTTTCCCAAGGTGAGGTTGCTCTGAGATTCCTGACAGCGAGGAGTCACACACTGACCCTAATCCATCCCCCCTCAACAACGGCATCCCGGCCTGGCTGGATCCAATATACCGTGTCTACGCACCACTCGTCCTGAGCAACTTCTAGCCAGACGCATCGCGCTGAATAACCCTCCCAGCGGGCACAGGAGCCCCTGGGAGGGTTCGCTTTTTGCTGAGGCGGGTCGTCCGCCTGGCACACGTGTTGGAAAGCGAGTATAATTGTGAAAGGAATCCTGATTCAGAGAGTTACCGTTTGGAGCAAGCGTGCCACCCATCCACTGTACCCAGGTACAGGAATGACTTCGGCCACAGGCACGATGACAGGCGGGGTAGAAGCTGGTACAATGGCAGCGCAATCTGACTTCCATAGGAGCGTTGAATGCAAAGCGAATTTCGCCCCTCAAAGATAACCCTGCTCCATAAGCTGACACTTGCCCACACGGCAGTAGTTTTGGTGTCCGTCCTTGCCGCCGAAGCCGTTGCCCTGGTCGGCGTGGCCCTGCTCCTTGACCAACCGTTGTTCAGTCTCTTTGGCTGGGGGCTTCACGTCGTACTGGTGCTCGCTGTCGCCGGAACAGTTGGCTTGATCATGGGAATATCGATCAACCACCTCCTGACTCGCCGCCTGCACCACGCACTCGAAGTCAGTCGTGCATGGATGCGCGGCAACCTGGCACTGCGCATCAGCGATCGCAGGCGCGACGAGATCGGTCTACTGGCCCGGCAACTGAACCTGCTAGCCGAGCATCTAGAGGAGGACGAGGAAGACTTGGAAGAGCTGCGGGAGCGGACCACGCGTCTCTCCGACCAAGTGCGCGCCCTGGCCGTGGTCGAGGAGCGCAACCGGCTGGCCCGCGAGCTGCACGACAGCGTCAAGCAGAATCTCTTCAGCCTGGCGATGACGGCCAGCGCCATGCGCGCCCGCTTCGACACACTGGACGACAAGCCGGACAATCTGAAGGAGATGGTACAGGAAATCGAGACGACCGCCAGGGCTGCTCAACAGGAGATGACACGCCTGATCGAGGACCTGCGCCCCGAGTCACTCCACAGCCAAGGGCTGGCAGAAACTCTCAACGACTACACCCTTCTGTTCGGCGCACGAGAACACCTGCTGATCTATCTCGACGTACAAGGCAACGACAAACTCCTGCCACCAGCCGTGGGAGAGGCGCTCTATCGCGTGGCCCAGGAGGCGCTGCACAACGTGGCCCGCCACGCCCGCGCCACCCGGGTGGACGTCGATCTGCGCTGCATCTCCGAGCAGGTTTCGCTGACCATTGAGGACAACGGCGTTGGATTTGATCCCAGCGAACCCCACAAGGGATTAGGAATGGGAAATATGCGGGAGCGCATCATGGAAGTCGGGGGCGTGTTATCGGTCGAGAGTCAGCCCGGCATCGGCACCACGGTGATCGCCGAAGTAGCACTCCCCCACCCACTCGGCATGCGGCCCGACTTGGCCGAGATGGAAGAGAGCCGCCCCATCCCGACCATCGAGAACTGGGCTTGGCTGGGACAAAAGCTCACCATCCCGGTGGGGCAGACCTGGCCCTGGCTCCCCGCCGACCAAGTAAACTTACGCCGGCCCATGGTCGAAGCCACTGACGAAAGCACGCTACTCGTCAGGCACAGTTCCAGCCTCCTGGGCCTCCTCAGAAGCTATGTCATACAAGTGGGGCAAAAAGCCCCCCTGGCCCGCATTCACTGCGGCAGAACGGGGTACGAGTGGGAAATGCTGGGCGCATCGTGGGCACTGCGCCGCATCCGTGGCGTGAGCGGCAGAATGGTGCTCACGCGCAACGGGCAGCCCCTGGCCGCGATGCAGCCACAAGGCCGGATGCTCCATACGTGGAGCGAGATCGTCTACGACGGGCGCGGCTATCGCCTATCCTACGTCAAAGGAGGGTCGAAAGGCTATATTCTTACAGACGAAACAAACGACACGCTGCTTGCGGCAGCAGGCAGCAACCCAGATCAGTTCGAGCTGCGCCGCGCGTTGCCATTGCCCTTGCTGGTCATGGTGACCATGCGCATCGCAGATGAAGTCATCGTGGAAGAGAACAAAGAGACGTCTGACTGAAAGTAAATCACACTTGAAAAGGAGAAAGAACAATGAGAACCGTTTACAGTGCACTCTACACGCTAAAGCCCTATGAGCGGGGCATCCAGGAGACGCTGGGCAAGTACACCGGATTCATCATGCCGGGACTGGGGTTCCAGATCCCCTTCTTCCAGCTCGTCCGCGTGCGCGACATCCGCGAACACACCATGGACATCGCACCTCAGTCGGTGATCACCCATGACAACGTCGAGATCCGCGTGGACGGTGTCATGTGGGTGCGTCCCGCCGCCGACGAAGAATCCATCAAAAAGACCTTTTACAACATCGACAACTGGAAGCGGGCGGTAATCCAACTGGCGATGACCAACCTGCGCCAGGAGTTCGGCGACCTGACGCTGGACGAGAGCCTGGTCGCCCGCGAAAAGATCGCCAACAACCTGCAGACCGTCCTCAACAAATTCGCAGTCGAGTGGGGCCTATCGGTGAGCAAGGTCGAGATCATGCTCATCGACCCACCCGAGGACATCAAGCGCGCCATGCACAAGCAAAAGACGGCCGAGCAGGAGCGGCGTTCGATGCGGTTGCTGGCCACCGGCGAGTTCGAAGCCGCCGAGCAGCAGAAACTGGCGATCATCCAGCGCGCCGAAGGTGAGCGAGAAGCCGCCATCCAGGTGGCCCAGGGTAAGGCCGAGGCCATCCGGCTGGTCAACGAGTCTGCGGAGAAATACTTCCACGGCAACGCCCAGGTGTTGAAAGCGATGGAAATGACCGAGGCGTCCCTACGCGACAACGCCAAGGTCATCATCACCAAGGAAGGCATCAACCCCACCCTCCTGCTGGGCAACCTGCCAATCTCGGTCACACCCGAGCCTGCGCCTCGTCAAGCGCCAAAGAGAGAAGCGCTATAGACCGATCCGATGACGCAAACTGAACAGAGCTACAATCGGATCACCGTGTTCGTGGTAGACGACCACGACGTGGTGCGCAAGGGGCTGCGCTTTTACCTCAACGCACGCCCAGAGATCGAGATCCTGGGCGAGACCGGGGATGCCCAATCTGCCATCGATGCAGTGGCCGAGCACGTCCCCGACGTGGTGCTGATGGACCTGGTGCTGCCGCTACAACCATGCACGGAGCCATCCGACCAAGGGGGCGTGCAGGCCACCCGCCGCATCCGGCAGGTTAGCCCGCATACCCAGGTCGTGGTACTAACCAGTTTTGCCCAGGACGAGTTGATCTTTTCCGCCATTAAAGCCGGGGCGCTGTCGTACCTGCTGAAAGACGCCGATGCAGAGACAGTCCTCGACGCCATCCACGCCGCCAGTCGAGGCGAAGCTACCCTACACCCGCGCATCGCCCGGCGGCTGATGGCCGAGGTCACCGCGCCCAAGCAGACACGCGACCCGGCTTCGGAGCTCACCGCGCGCGAGATGGAGGTGCTCAAGCTTGTCGCCCAGGGAATGTCCAACGCCGAGATCGCTGAAAAGCTGGTCATCACCGAGCGGACGGTGAAGGCACACGTCAGCAACCTGCTGGGCAAGCTGCACCTCTCTGACCGCACCCAGGCTGCCGTCTATGCCTGGCGCGAGGGATTGATGAAGTGATAAAACGAGAATACAGACAGGGGAGGATGCAATGAAGCGCGGAAAGCTAGTCAGATGGACAGTCATCGCAGTCTTGATAGTCATTGGCGTGGCACTTGCACTGTCAGTCGCCAGCCAGCATTTCTACTTCCTCGTTCGGGTGAATCAGCAAGAAGTGGGTGTTCGCTTCCGGAGTGGGCGCATTTACGAAATCGTGGGCCCAGGTGTGTACAGCGACGTTGCGCTGTACGCCGAGATCAAAAAGGTCTCCAGCGAGGGAGTGCCGTTCGTCGTGGAAGACCCAGAGGTAATCACGCTGGACCGGCAGCGCGTCGGACTCAAGGTCAGCGGAGATGCATTCCGGCCCGGCATTGGAAGGGCTGGCACCCTCTTGGAACTATGGCCTGAGTATCAAGCGCTCTTTCTGAGCGATGCGGCACTTCTCGAGCGCATAGAGAACCTCACGCTTCAGGCAATGAAGTCCTGTGTCGGTGACAGAACGTTCAACGACAACGTGATCGGCTCCGCCCGCGACGAGCTCCGGGTTTGCATCGACACCGAGCTCAGCGATCTGGCCGCTGGCTACGGCCTGGACGTCAAGAACGTCGCCGTGCCTAACGTTATCCTGTCACCAGAGGTGCAGGCCAGCCTGGACGCGATCACGAAGAGCCGGCTGGACACAGAGTTGGCTCAGCAGGACGCGATCAAGGCCAAAGAGCAGGCGGCCGCCGACCAAGCGCGTGAAGAGGGCGCCATCCGGGTCCAACTGGCCAAGCAGCAGGAGGAAGTACGCCAGAAGACGACCCTGGCCGCACTGGAGAAGAAGCGTCTCGAAGCACAACGTGAGGTGATCGAGGCAGAAAAGGCAAACGACCTGCTCTCCGCACAGAAGGACCTAGAGATCAACCGCGCGCGTGCAGAGGCCGCTGCAGAAGCAGCCCGCGCCGATCTGGCCAATGAGCTCGTCCTGGCAGAGCTTTACAGCCAACACCCGGAGTACGTATACCTGCAGGTCGTTCTGGCGAATGCGTCGGCCCTCAAACCAACGGACAAGATCATATTCACGCCTGAGGGCACGACGCCGACGATCGTCCTTCCCGGCCCCGGCATCACACCGACAGTGGAGACCTCACCGGGTGAGTAGAGGAGGCAACAGTCTTCCGCCCGGCCTGGTTTGAAGAACAGGCCGGGCGAGTTCTCCACTGAGCAACGGCAGGAGATTCTCAGATAAGCGCAGGTGCTACCGGTGCCATCGCAGCCGCAGCGGCGGCGAGACGCCGCCGGGTAATGGAAACAATACTGACAGAAGAGGAAGAGGGTATGACCCAATACACACCAGACGAACTCGACGACGACTGGGAGTTCAAAATCGTGCGCTCGACGGGTGCTGCATTTCGCAGACCCGATGAGCTCGAAAAGCTCATCGAAGAGGAGGCGCGCGCCGGGTGGGTGATGCTGGAGAAATTCGATAGCTCCAGAGTGCGCTTCAAGCGCCCGCGTAGCGCGCGAGCAAAAGACCCCTACCTGCCCCCCGACGTTGACCCCTACCGCACGTACTACGGCTCAACATTCGGTCAACCGGCGCTGATCGTGACACTCATCGCATTCGGTATGATGATACTGCTTGGCTTGGCAGTTCTCGGGCTTGTTATCGCCTTTGCGCGATAGAACGATTATTGGAACGATTGCCCTCGCTGGCCAATTGCGATACAATGTAGACACAGGAGAAGAACGCAATGAGCAAAGTCAAGGACCTGGCCTTCGAGCAAGCCTTTGCCGAGTTGGAGGAAAGCGTCCGCAAGCTGGAAGCGGGAGGGCTCACACTGGACGAGGGGTTGGCCCTCTTTGAGCGCGGGCAGGCACTGGCCGCCCACTGTAACAAACAACTCGACGAGGCCGAGCTCAAGATCAAGCAGATCACACCGGAGGGCGAGGTCGATTTCAATCAGGAGGAGTAGTCAGTGGCAGGGACAGGGCTCTTTGTCATGATCATCGCCGCAGTAGCCATCCTCATCCTGCTGCTAGTCGTGGCACTGGTGCTCGTCGCCTTTGTCGTGAGCGGCCGTGAGGACCGCTGGACGGTCGCTGCCATCGTCGGGGCCATTGGACTGGTGATTCTCTGTTGCATCGTCACCCTCGCGGCAACCGCCTGGTTCCTGTTCGAGTTCGGCCCTGTGGCATGATCAGAGAGCACCCAACAGCCGCCGCGTCGCCGCCACCAACCCGAAACAACCGGTGAGCATCATATCGCCGTGGGGCGCAACAGAGGTGTAGCCAAGGCCAGCGGCCAGATGGCGCTGCGGGCCGGTCACGGCCACGAAACCGAACCCGTCGCCGGGCACGTAGTCAGGGCTGATGTGCGCGCCGTGCCCGTGCCCGTCAAAGACCTCCGAGTTGGTCAACGTCCCCGCCCGCAGCCGATCCACCAACTCGGCCAACTTCTCCGGCGACATCAACACCGTGTGGTGCTCGAAAAGCCCCAGGATACGCTCGCCCCGCAGCAACACGCCCAACGTGTGCTGGTTGCCCAAGTTGACCAGGACAAATCCCTCCTCGCGATGAGCAGCGGCCCGCTCGTCCTCGAGAATCCCCCACAGCGCCGCAGGGCCGGTATCCATCACCACCGCACCCGGCGCGTCCTGTTGCACCGCCCGCATGCGCGTGTAACAGGGCGGCGGCTCGTCATACACCAAATCGAGCAGACGCCCTCCACCCTCGACAAACTCCCGCCACAGTTGGAAGCGAAACGCCCGATTAGACCCCTCCAGACACTCGCCGTGATCCTGCACCGCCACGGCGACGGTTTCGGGGACGGTGACACCGAAGAGAGCCAGCGCGGTTGCCAGCGCACCTAGATCGACATCGCGGGTACAGAGTGTCAGCAAGTCAGGCACATCCGGCGGCTCCTCGACGATGGTATATCCCCGCTCGCGCACCTGGTCGAGATTGTCGCGCACAGTGAGCGCAGCGCGTGGTGTGGCGTAGACGGGACAACGGGCCTGCATGTGACGCTTCATCGCGCCCACCACCGGCCCACCGCCCATCAGGTTGCCGGTCAGGAACACCGGACGCCCCTCGCGCGTGGCCCGCTGAACCTGTCGGGCCAGGATCGTCGTCCACGAGGGCAGCACCAGCTTCACGTTGTTCTCCATCGGCTGTTCGGTCTCCCAGAGTAAGACGTCCTGCGTGCCAGCGCCGACATCGATGGCCAGAATTCGGTCCAGACTCATCCCTCAGCCTCCCTAGCCCTTTCCAACCTGATCGCCCGCCACAGGATCAGCGCACCGACGAGGCCGCCAAGGACAAACGGCAGCGCCAACTGGACCCCCATCAGCTCGTAGGGCAGCAGAAAAACCGGCGGCTCGTGCTGCAGGTTGGGAGGCACCGTGCGCACGTAGTAGGAGACCGCCGCCGTCAGCCAGTTGTACGTCCAGGCCAGAAACATTGCGATGCCCAGCCACTTTTGCTTACCGTATAGAGACTTTTTCCGAAAGTAGGACAGGTAGGTCTTCCAGATCACGACGAACAGGACCGGAAACGAGCCCCAGGTATGGATGTTGAAGGACGCATTCCTCAACTCGAGCGGCGGCTCGTTTCGCGTCAGCGCGCCGATCAGTCCATTGACGCCGGCAAACAGGCCCAACAGGTACAGCACCGTGACAAAGCTGCCGAAGGCGTGGTGAGCCTGAGATAGAACGCCGTTGACCTTGAGCAGGGCTGTTTTCTTTCGATAGTAAGCAGCATAATAACCCGTAATGCCCTGCACGGTCGCGCAGAACATCCCCAAAAACGTGATGATCGTGTTGAACTCGACCTGCCGGATAGGGATGGCTCACCTCCTAAAAAGGACCAGGCACGTACGCCGTCTCGCCCACCGCGGGCAGCGGGAAGGGCACGTAGGCTTCCTTGTGCCAGTCCCACTGCAGCCAGTGTAGGGACCCGTCATCCAAAGGCACGCCGAACTGGATAAACGCTTCTGCCGGTCGGCCGTCGTCCGTCAGCGCCGTCACCTCGGCGCTCATCCCCGTCAGCTCAACCCGCTGCCCCACCCTCGCACGATACGCACTGCTCCGGAAGAGCGCATCACCGTGCCGATACCCGTATGCGGGGTGAATCGGGCGAAGCGGATCCTGGCTCCACAGCGCCCGCACCCCTGCTGGAGCGACGTAGCCATACTCGGGCCGGACGACGACCGTGCGCTCATCCACGCAGGTGACCACCACCGATGCATACCCCGGCGCGAGAACCCGCAGGTGCGTAGGAACGGGTTGGCCGCGCCCTTCCCTCACACTGCGCAGATAGATGAGCTGACCAGGGCTCGGGGCATTGACGACAACAACGTCCTGCCGCTCGCCCCCTGGAAGCGAGCCAAGCTCCACCACCGACGCGATAAAGTCGTGGGCAGTGTGGGCGATAGGCAACAGGAGAGGAGAAAGCACGGCATGGATCCCCAGCAGAACGAAACACAGCGCACGAGCAGTCGTCCTCCATGCCTGCCGTGAGGACAGGCTTTCAGATCGGCCGAGCAGCCCTCCGATAAACCCGGCCATCAACCCAAAGGCACCAAACTCGATGAAGACGAGCAGCCGGGTGCTGGGCAAGCTGACCGCGCAAGAGGGTATCACCGCCAGCACCATCCCCAACCCCCAGAAACGGGCCATTCGATCCCGTTGGAGCAGAGGCCGCAACATCACGCCCACGAAGGTCATGGACAGCACGGCGATGAGCCAGAACAGAGCGCTGGCCCATCCAGACACTCCGGCGTACAGGCCGGGCTCCAGCAGAAACCACTTGCCAAACAGCAAGATCGGGCCGTTCTCCAAGGCAGTCGCAGCAAAGCGCAGCGGCTCCCGCCCCGGATCGATGTAGAAGCCTGACCCCCAGGCCCCGTAGCCCAGATGCTGGTACACGAGCCGCCAGATCACGACCACAGCCCCGTAGGGCACCAGCGTCGCCAGTCGCCGGGGCCACGTCGCGCGATCTAAGAACACGGCATACGCCGCCAGATAGGCCAGCGTCGCCACCCCCGCCTCTGCCGACAGGAGAGCGAGCAGCAGAGAGATCGGAGCCAAAAAGGCACCGGCCCTCCGGCCATCCCGCCGCCACCAGTCGTGGAGCATGAGAGTCAACAGGCCAAAGACGGCGACGATCAGGACGTTGCGACCGGCTATCGATCCCAAGCCGCTAAGGTGAGCGACGCTGCCGGCGAAGAGCAAGGCAGCCAAGCCAGCAGTCGGCGTGTGCCCCAAGAAGCGCCGATAGAAAACCACCACCAGCGCGCACAATCCACCATACCACAGAACGTTGTGCGCGTGCATCAACCCATCCGAATTGGGCCAAAGCTGGTAATCGAGCCAGTGGGTCAGGGTGGATAGGGGCCTGAAGAACGCGACGCGCACCCCCTCCAATGTCCACCAGGGGATCGCGCCCAGGTCCATCAGTTCCGCGTTTCTGGCCGGGTGAAGGAATTCAAACTGGGCCGAGAGCGCCTCGCTCAAGGTCGAGGAAAGCATGGCCTGCCGTTGCAGCACGTCGTCCGTCATCCCCCAGCCGCGCCCGATAACGGGTGCAGCGAGCACGACGCCCACGGTCGCCGCCAAGGCCCACAGGTAGCGATGGGTCAACGCGCCGCGCAAAGCGTCCAAGAACCTGGGCCACGCGATCCTCCGATAGCGAGGCCTGTAGGACAGCCTGCGCCCCAGATCACCGATCTGACTGGCGAAACCGGAGAAAACACGCGCCCAGCGCGCGCTCGGATGCTCGAGGGCGATGGCTTCTATATGGGCGACGACGGCCTCGATCGTTCTCCTCCTCTTGGCCACAGCGACCTCCTTTCCTTATCGGATGCGCGGAAGCAGCAGAACCTCCACCTCCGCCCCCACGTGCAAGTGGTCAACGTTCTCCGGGATGACGGCCAGCCCATCGGCTTGCACCAGCGAGTTTAGAATACCCGATCCTTGATCGCCGGTCAGCGACGCCTCGTACCCGGTCGCTGTCTCGGACAGGCGCACCCGCAGATAGTGACGGCGGCCATCCTTGCGGGCGACGGGCTGGGCCAGACGCGCCCACACAGTCGGACGCGCGAAATCGGCAAATCCCTGCATCTTGAGAAGCGCCGGGCGGGCAAACAGCTCAGTGCTGATCATCGCCGCCACAGGATTGCCGGGCAGCCCCAGCAGAGGAACGCTACGCCCTGAGCCCGTCGAAGGGCCGCCAACCACGCCAAAAGCCAGCGGACGTCCGGGCTTCATGTTCAGCGACCAGAAGTGCATTTCCCCCTCGGTCGCCAGCACCTGCTCGACCAGGTCAAAGTCACCTACGGACACGCCGCCGGAGGTGATGATGAAATCGGCCTGCTGCGCCAGCGCCTCCCGCATGCCCTGCCGCACCAGCTCCTCCTGATCGCGGGCGACGCCCAGGAGCAGCGGGACCCCGCCATACTCCTGTACCTGCGCGGCGACGGTGTAAGAGTTGGCGTCGCGGATCTGGCCGGGAGCGGGGGGCTGGCCGGGCGGGACGACCTCGTCGCCGGTGGCCAGGATGGCGACGCGCGGCCGCCGCACCACCGTGACCTCGACGCGCCCCACAGTCGCCAGCATGCCGATCTCTTGCGGGCGCAGCACAGCACCCGGCTCCAGGACGACCTGGCCTGCGCGCACGTCCTCCCCTGCCCGCCGCACGTGCGCGCCGGGCGGCGGAGCCTTCAGGATCTCGATCACATCGCCGTCAAGCCGCGCATCCTCGAAACGAACAATGGTGTCTGCCCCCGCAGGCACGGACGCGCCCGTCATAATACGCACCGCTTGGCCGGCCCCGACGCTTGCCCCGCTCACGTGGCCGGCGGCGATCTCGCCCACTACCCGCAGCCGGATCGGAGGCTGGGCCTCGGCGACATCCACGCCGCGCACGGCGTAGCCATCCATCGCGGAGTTGGTCAAGGGGGGAACGTCACGGTCGGCGGCGACCGGTTCGGCCAGTACGCGACCGGTCGCCTGCAGCAGATCCACACGCTCCGGCTCCAGGACAACCACTGCCGCCAGGATACGTTCCAGCGCCTCCTCGACGCTCAACACGGGACGGCGCTCGTCAGGCAAGCTGCTTCTCCGGAACGTGCTCGGTATCCACACCGCGCAGCATCCTGATCGCGTGGGGCAGGATCGGCATCAGCGTCTCCATCCCCTCGCGCACTGCCTTCGGGCTGCCGGGCAGGTTGAGGATGAGCGTCCTGCCACGGATGCCGGCCACACCTCGCGAGAGGACGGCCAGCGGCGTCTTGTGGTATCCATCGAAACGCAGCACCTCTGCCAGCCCCGGCACCTCCCGCTCGATCAGACTCTTCGTCGCCTCGGGCGTCACGTCCCTGGGCGTCAGACCGGTGCCGCCGGTGGTCACGACCAGGTCCACCCCCGCCTCGTCGGCTAGGTCAGTCAGCACACGCCTGATCTCGCCCTGCTCGTCGGGCACGACGGTCTGCGCCACCACTTGCACGCCTATCTTGCGCAACAAGTCCGCCAGCAGCGGCCCGCTCGCGTCCTTCCGCTCCCCCGCCGAGGCCTTGTCGCTCACCGTCACGACGCCTGCCCGAATTGGGTTCTCTTTCGCCATCGACAACGAACCCTCCAGTGTGGATACCGCTACGTTACGGCCCCTCCCAGGTGACAAAGGAGATAACCAGTTCCTCGTCGGGCCGGATCTCATCCACTCGCAGGCCAGCCAAGTTTCCTTCCGTGGTATCTATGCACAGGCGCATACCCACCTGCAACGTGGGGACCGATAATCCACCCGTGGCGGTCCTGGGAGTAGAAGAGCAGCCAGCATAGCTAGGCACACCGCTTCCCACCCCCACACTGGCCCACTTGGTCCCGTTCACTGCACGGAAAAACAGGGTTCCGCCGGGTTTCTGCCACAGCATTTCCGAACCGGGACCGAGCGGTTCCACTCCCCCACTGTCCAGGTCTATGCACTCGCCCAGGGCCAGGGTCAGCCCAGATCCCTGCGCCACGATGGGCGGCGGGCAGGGCGGGCCGACGTACTGCACCTCATTGGACGGAGCGGACCATTTGTCCCCCTTGTAGGCCACCACAGTCAAAGAGACCGTTTGATCGCACCAGACATCGGCATAGTCAGAGTACATGAAATCCCACCCGCCTGCATCTGCCCCCACGGTGTGGAGGATCGCACCGTTGGCCAGGACGTGAAAGCCCTGCTCGTCACTGGCATTGTCCTTCCACACCAGGCTGACGTATCCGCTGGGGAGCGTCGTCATGGTCAGGTCGCTGGGCGCAGCCGGGGGTGTCGTCGTCGCCGTCGGCTGAGACGTGCGGGTCGGCGTAGGCGTGCTGGTTGGCACCGGTGTAGCAGTGACCGGCGATGGCACCACGATGATGACCCAGACGGTGCTCCCAAAGACCTGACCATCAGCCGACTGCATACGCCAGTTGCCCTTGTAGGAGCCACGCGCCGAGGGCGCGGTCATCGGCACCGATACATCGGCAGAGGCCCCAGAAACGGTGGCAGGCGCAGACACCGACGCAGGGGCTCCCAATTGGTCGCCCCCCACGAACACGAGGTGGAAACCGGCTTCCCAGTCGCAGGTGCCCGAGTTGCGGATGCGCCACGTCTTGACGAAGCTGACGCCGGGCTGAAGCTCGCTCTCGTCGGGGATGGTCACGTCGGCGGCGAAGGAGGCGTTGAGGGTGCAGCCGCTCTCCGCCGTCACGTCGGGCACCGGCGTCGAAGTGGGAGCTGGGGCAGGCGTGGCCCCTGCAGCGGACTCCACGATGTGCAGGGTGATGGAAGCAGGCAGCGAGGCCTGGTTGTCAATGTTGTAGGCAATGACCTGAACGACGACGTCACCGGGGGTGTCAGGGAACCAGGGTTGGACAATGGCAAAGAGCGTGGTCACCTCCTCGAGCGGCGGGTCGGCGCGGATGGGGACAACGTTTACGATCAGCTCAACACGGGAAATGCCCTTGCCGTCAGAGGCGGTGGATTGGATGAGCACCTGTTGGCCGACGACGACGGTGGACCCATCGGCCGGGGAGACGATGGTCACCGTGGGGCCGCCTGTTCCCATCTCGGCGGGCATGTTGCAGGCCAGGATGGGCGCCAGCAACAAAGCCCCCAAGAGCAGCAGACGCAGGGCATCTCTTTTTTCGGGCATCAGTACCTCCTGTGGGAGCAGCACCATTATAGCCTTTCTCCATCCCACAGGCAAGCGCCGCTTCTCGAGGGAAACGCGCTCGACCCGAGGCCGGGCTGTTTTGCGCACTTGGCTGGAATGTGGTACAATCTTTCGCAAGAGGAGGGCTTTATGGCCAAAGAGAAAGATGAAACCGCAGAGTTCGTCAATATCCTGCACCAGACAGACGTTTTCTACGATCTGACCAAGCCCCAGATGGAGATGGTCGCCAATCTGTGCTCAGAGGCTGCCTTCGAGTCGGGCGAGACCATCTTTGAGGAAAACAGTGCCAGCGACGAGCTATACGTCATCGCCAGCGGCGAAGTGGACATCTTGGTCAATCCCGCCCTGGTTCAGTCTTCGACCACAGGAAAGTCGTCTCGCCCATTGACCATCGCCACCCTGAGACGCGGCCAGACCTTTGGCGAGATTGCGCTGGTGGATCAAGGGCTGCGGTCTGCTTCGGCCCAGTGTGCGTCCAAGAAGGCCCATCTCCTGAGCATCCCCAGGGACCAATTGATCCAGCTCTGCGACAGCTACCCCGATCTGGGGTACCGACTCATGCGCAATATCGCCGCGGACCTGGCATTCAAGATCCGGGGCACCGATCTGGCCATTCGCGAGCAACTGCTGTGGCGCCCACGCCCGCGGTAGCAGAATTTGACATTTCGCACGCGCCCGGTATAATTCGGGCCAAGCGGGTATAGTTCAGTGGTAGAACGTTTGCTTCCCAAGCAAAATGTCGTGGGTTCGAGTCCCACTACCCGCTCCTGATCCAAGATGGACATTCACCAGACTCTGCGGATCTATGTGGAGGAGCGCTATCGCATCCTGTACATAACGGCGGTCATGTTCAAAGTGGCCGCCTGGGTCGTGCTTGCTGCCGGTATCGTATTTTCCGGCTGGGTGGCGAGCCTTGCCTTGATCGACATCGCCGCGCCGTGGGCCTCGTTTCTCGATAAGGTAGCCTCGTTCTTTCTGGCCGGGGTCCGGTTCGTGGCTGGCGTTGGTGTGACCATCGTTCCATTTGCGCTCATCCACTCCATTGGAGAATATCTCTTGGTACAGATTGCCATCGAGGAGAACACGCGCTATCTCACGTACCTGATTCAGACCCGCATGAAGCCGCTGCAATTGCCCATCGAGACGCATGTGGTAAGCAACCCACCAGAGGTCGAGAAGGCTAAAACAGGAGAATGACCATGGCCACAGAATTGACAAGCTACATCCCGATCCAAGAGGCCGCGCGCCGTTATCACATCGATCAGCGACTATTGACCGCCGCTATCGAATCTGGTACAATGAGGGCAGTACAAGTCAATGGAGATCTGGTTGTGGCAATTGAGGATTTGAACACCATGAGTGTGAAACAACAGATTTGGAAGCGCGTAGCCTCCCTCGATGGTAAGCCTATCGGTATTGAGGACGCTAAGCTAAAGTATAACCTAGGGATGGCCAGCATCTACAATTGGATCAAGCGCGGATATATCCGCATCTTGAATAACCAAACTGGCGGAGGCCGGGGGAATCAGCGCACACTCAATGAGGCAGACGTGGCCTATATTTCCCTTGTCGCTGATGAACGCGGCAGGCAACCCGGTAAGCGGATTATCACCAGGGAGTTTGTGCCCCCTCACTTATCCGCTTAGACTTCCATAACCGACTTTAACCCCGCTCGACCAGCGGGGTTTTTCTTTTCATCATTCCTTCCAACTTCTTGACAACCTAGAAGGTTTATGAGATAATCTAGTCACCTTTTCAGTGAGGTGGCCGAGAATGAAGTCAATCCGCTTTCTGTGGCACGTGGGAAAATCCCTCGTTTCGTTTCTCCTCTCCGAGCTTCCCTGGTTCGTCATGTACTTCGCTGCTGGCGCTGCGGTCATGGCCGTGGCGCTCGATGTGCCACAGGAACAAATGTCCTCAATGGCCGCCATATTCCAAGCGAACAAGACTACACTTCTCGTGGTCTCGTTTTCGTTCATGGGAACGCGCTGGCTGGCAAGCAAGGTCTTTTCTGCCGCCAGGCAATTAGCAGCAGGCAAACAGGAGGTTGCTATGATCACACCACCAGTCAAGATGCTGTGGCTCGATGACAATCCGCTGCGGACATTGGCCGAAAAGGTTAAGGCCGGAGCGGATTACTATCAGCGCAAGCATGGCCGTAAGCCTACTGTTTGCGGGGTCAATCGTGCAGTTACCACAGAGGGGGTTATGGTCCCTGGTATCGAGGTCCGAAATGAAGAATTTACTCCGGAGGGCCACATGTGGTTCTATGAGGAACAGAAGAAAGGCGGCAAGCAATGATCGATATGCAATGGATGATACTTGAAGCCAAGGCTGCTGAGATCGACCGGCAGATCGCGGAATTGGAACGAGAGCGAAGGCGCGTTCTCTGCGAGGACCTGGAATACGGTCAATACATTGAGGATTATGAGACAGCCAATGACGGGGATACTACGCACGTACTCTCTATCCGCGAGTTTCACCGTCTCTCCTCGGAGTTGTACGCGCTCAATGAGGAGATACCAAGTATTTTCGCCCGCGAATTCGATAGCTGGTGGAATAAACACAAGCCACGCATTCTCGAGCTAGAGCGGCTATTGGCTGCATAGGAGGCGAGATGTTATTGGAAATTCTACGCATCATCTGGTGGGTCATTGTGGGTAACCGAAAGAAGTAAGATGGTAAATCCGGGATACCCATCACTTTGCAATGAGGCATTGAAGCAAAAGATAATTCTCTTATTGTCGCTGCTGTGCATTGATGTATTTCTCTATCTGCTTTTCTACCACGATTTCGATCCGCGCTACGATCCCAAGCACCGGCCCGGCACTGACAGCAGTGAGACGATCCAGGAAGGCGACTTGATCATCACCTGGGATGACCGGGGTGTACAGCATTTCGTCACGGTCACACCAGGCGGAGGGGATGAGTGATGGGAGACGGACTGAATCCTCGCGCGGGCCGGGTCTATGGGATGGCCTTTGCTCTGCGGTGCGATTTGATGGAGCGGCGCTTCGTTGGCGCGGTGCGTGTGACCGGCACTATCGAGCACAGCGCGCCGGTGGATTTCGTGCTTGTTTTGACTGAGCAAGATTACGCGCCGGCGAGTCTAATGGCGGAAGGTATCCGGCCGGATTTTAAGCCGGCAGGAGAGAGAGATGACCAATACCGATTGGCCGCCTTGCCCCAAGTGCCATAGCAGCCGTGTCCGCCGTGAATACAAGACAGTCACTATTGATGGTAAGCGCCTCAACACCAGTTGGTATAGCTGCCTGGATTGTTGGCACAAATGGGATGGGCGGAATGATGCAGGCTTGCCTTATGGAGAAGATGGGATCGAGGCAGCGAGGTATCTAATCAGATGACGAAAGCTCTGTTTTCCTTTCCCCGCGATCATCACCTACGAGAGCGCTTCTTTGTCCAAGAGAGCTTCCAACACAAGGCGCGCACCAACCTTTATTGGCTGGCTTCATTGCTGGATGCCTACACTGAGCGCGATACATTGGTGCTCGATCCGATGAGCGGTCCGGGGCCCATCCTCATGGCTTCACTCAAGGGAAGGATTACGCTGAGCGGAGACATTGAGCCATACTGGTGTCAAATCCAACACCAGAACATCGAGCGGATCCACACTCAAATGATGTTCACTGCGCCGGCGCAATGCTACCAGTGGGACGCAGCCAGGCTTCCATTCTCCGATCAGTCCATTCCGGCCATCATCACCAGTCCTCCCTACTTTGATCTGTTCAGCAATTGGAACCGCACGAGTGGTCATGATCTCGATGGTCGGCACATCGGCCCATCTGGTCAATGCTATGGCTTCCATGAATGGCAAGTCGGGAATATCCATATCTATGAGAACTATTTGGCTGCTATGCGCAAGATCTATCTGGAATGCCGGAGAGTGCTCAAACCTAGCGGGAGGCTGATCGTCATCATCGGAGACAAGGTGCGGCGAAGATCCATCGTTCCGGTCACAGCGGATACCGAGACATTGCTGCTGGCGAACGGCTTTATCCCTATCGCCAGGCATGACCGCCAAGCGATCCCCTCTCAGTTTCGGAATATTCATGCGGCCCGGAATGGCGATGAGTATCCCCTGGTCGATATCGAGACTGCATTGGTTTTGGATTCTGTTCAATTCCCACAAACCTTTGATGCGTTCAAGTTTCATTGGTCTGTTATCGAGGCCCCAAGTAACGGATCGCGACCTGGTCGGCAGTTGTTCAATAAACAGTTGAAGTATGCAGAGGCACATGGCGGTAATGGTACACTCATATTGACCAATGCCGGCTTGATGGATGGCCATGGGCCAAACATCGTTTGGCGCGGTGATCATCTCTACAAAGCGAGGGCCCGGCGCGAGTGGGCCTTTGGCGTCGTGGCCGACATGGTGAATAACTACAGCTTGCGAGCTGGCGATATAGTTGCCCTTCACGTCACAGATCGGTATGCACGCTATCTCCAGCAGCGTCTAAACACGCTTGGTGCCCGGGCGTCCATCATCGCTTCACACTGCAACCTGGGGCAGAAATTAGCCTGGTATACGAAATGCCTACATTCGGATCATTGTTCTCAGGGATAGGAGGGCTTGATCTTGGGCTGCAACGCGCAGGATGGCACTGTCATTGGCAGATAGAGAAAAACGATTTTCGCCGATCGATACTGGCGCGACACTGGCCGAGCGTGAATCGTTACAGCGATATTCGGGAGGTAGATTTTGACGACGTCGAACCGGTTGACCTTATTGCAGGCGGTTTCCCTTGCCAGCCGGTTAGCAGCGCAGGTAAGCGCCAGGCTCAAGATGATGAGCGTTGGCTGTGGCCGGAGTTCGCCAGAGCTATTCGCGCATTACGACCCCGATTCGCGCTCATTGAAAACGTGGCAGGTCTCCTTCAGCGGGGATTTGGAGACGTTCTCTCGGACCTGGCCGCCAGCGGGTATGATGCGGAGTGGCAAATGCTACCGGCTTGTGCCTTTGGTGCCCCGCACACTCGGCAGAGGATTTGGATTGTGGCCTACCCTCATTGCGAGAGATGCGGGGCAGGTAGTTACATCAGAGCGAGCGAAGCGCTTGTATTCGGCCGGCGAATCGCTTACCAGTTGTATGAGGCGCGTGGAACATCGCACCACTGGAGCATTGAACCCGGCATGGTGCGAATGGTTCATGGGTTTTCCAACGGGATGGGGAGATACGTCTCAGCCCTCGGAGATAGTGTAGTGCCAGAACTTGCCGAGTTCATTGGAAGGCTGATATTAGAGGCTTTTGGAGCAGACAATGAGGCTTTGTAGAATCGCCGGAAATTCATCGCTCGCAGGCGTAAATCGACTTCAAGGTATCATGAGACCTATCGGCACTTTTCACTTCTTAGCGGTGATTCCTAGAATTCCTAGGCCGTGTGATCGTTTCGCGAAGTCATACGTAAAAGTCAAATCCACTGGAAAAGCGCGTGAAATCAAACGAATCCTCTCAAAAGTCCAATAAAAGCTTTCAGAAAATCTTTCGCCGTTGGCTTGGAGGAGATCCAGAAACAAACATCGCCTGGCTTGCTAAGACGACTGGCTATACCAGAAAATACTTGCGTTGGGTTGCTGGATTGTCGGGGGGGAATACTCCATGGCCGGGCAGCAAGAAGTTTGTCCGCAGGATGGAGGCGCTGGGTTGCTCCGAGCGGCCATGGCGGGATAGGTCGGCTGCCGAATTGATCTGGGCATTCCAGAATCGGCAGCTTCTGTGCGAAGGACGGAAGCAGCGACGGCGACAGAGGAGATCTTGAGATGCCGACAATGGATTCCGATATGGAGTTAGCCTGGGAATTTGCCACTGAGTTAGTTGTAGCAATCTATGTTGCAATACTTATTTCCATCTTTATAGGTGCCCTGGCAAACCGCTTTATGATGGGGTCAGAAGAGGACGATAAATTAGCCGATGACAAGTTATCCTAAGAACTAGCCCGAGATTGCTGCGCGGATCAAGCAAGCTGCTGGTTGGAAGTGCGAGCACTGCGGCCATAGACACAACCCGGCAGATGGCTATTGCCTGACCGTCCATCACCTGGATGGAGATCCGAGCAATTGCGCTGATAACAACCTGGTCGCGCTGTGCCAGGGACATTTACCCAAAAAGTTGCACCAGTAGATAATGTGTGAAGTTGACCTCCTCTGGCAAGTGTGAGATCATACAAATTGCACAGGGGAGGCCAATATGGGAAAGCGATACTCAGCAAAATTGA
>Ga0315548_1001517_pt1 | contig 19395 bp, 12 predicted proteins | sample SalMarSW160110MG_2_FD_202540 | JGI IMG/M metagenome (GOLD analysis project Ga0315548, IMG submission 202540) | Salt marsh sediment microbial communities from the Plum Island Ecosystem LTER, Massachusetts, United States - Salt Marsh Sediment SW1601-110 ...
GACCCAATCACCGATGCGAATATCCTTGTGGTCAATTTCATCCTGGTTATGCAAAGTGGCATTGGAAACCGTTACTCCGCCGATTTGAACCGGCTGCAAATGAGCCACCGGAGTGATCGCGCCGGTCCGTCCGACGCTGGCTTCGATGTCCAGGATTTGGGTGATCTCCTGACGGGCTTTGAATTTACCGGCAATCGCCCAGCGCGGGCTGCGGGATTTAATGCCCAACTCCTGCTGCTGACGAAAAGAATTAACCTTGAATACCACGCCGTCAATATCATAGGAAATCGTATCGCGTTTTTCCTCGATAGTATGATAATAATTAAGGAGATCATCTGAGCTGTGGCAGAGTTTGACCAGCGGGTTGACACGCAGGCCCCATTTAGGCAGGATTTGCAAGAATTCGTAATGAGTATCGAAAGTCATTCCTTCGCAACTGCCGAGGGAGTAGCAAAAAATGTTCAGCGGGCGAGTAGCAGTGATTTTTGAATCCAGTTGCCTTAGCGAACCGGCGGCGGAATTGCGCGGATTGGCAAAGAGTGGCTTGCCCTCGGCCAGCTGCTGTTTATTCAATTTTTCGAAATCCTGACGATTCATATAAACCTCGCCGCGGACTTCGAGCAGTGAAGGAATCTTCTCCTTGTAAGCTCGTAGTCGCAGCGGGATTGTCCTAATGGTTCGCAGATTTTGGGTAATGTCCTCACCGGTAAATCCGTCGCCGCGGGTCGAGCCGCTGATCAATAATCCGTTTTCATAGACTAATTCAACGGCCAGGCCGTCGATTTTCGGCTCAGCGACGAATTCGATTGTTTCGCCCGGTAGTGCTTTCCGAACGCGATTGATGAACTCCAGGACTTCCGTTTCATCCATGGCGTTGTCTAAGCTGAGCAAGGGAATACGATGGGTGACGGTGGCAAATTCGGTTAGCGGGCTGGCACCAATGCGCTGAGTTGGGGAATCGGGAATGATCAACTCCGGGTGAGCGGCTTCCAGCTGCTGGAGTTCGCGCAGCAGGCGATCGTATTCGGCATCACTGATCGTGGGATTATCGAGAATGTAGTAGTTGTAATTAGCGGTCTCTATCTGCCGCCGGAGTCTCTCTATTTTCTCTTGAATAAAGTCCACGGATTAATTTAAGTCAGGCAATTTAAAAATGGTATGGTAATGTGTCTCTCGCAAAGTTGCGAGATGCAGAGAAATTAATATTCGTCAGGTCTGAGGACCTGACATAACATCAAATCAGGTTATTTTTTTTCAGTTTTTTCGGTAGCTTTAGCCAGTTCTGCCAATTTTAAAAACGGTTTGACCAGATCTAATGGCAGTGGAAAAATGATTGTGGAGTTGTTCTCCGTCGCCACTTCACGCAGGGTCTGCAGGTAGCGTAGCTGGAGCGTTATCGGCTCTTTTGTCAGCACTTTACCGGCTTCCAGCAACTTGGCGGAGGCCTGAAATTCACCTTCGGCGTTGATGACTTTGGCGCGCCGTTCACGTTCGGCTTCAGCCTGTTTGGCCATCGCGCGCTGCATTTCCTGGGGCAGATCTACGTGTTTGATCTCGACCTGGGAGACCTTGATACCCCAGGGATCGGTATGGGTGTCGAGTATCTGCTGCAGATCGGCGTTGATCTTCTCGCGGCTGGCGAGCAGTTCATCGAGCTCAGCTCGGCCGAGGATGCTGCGCAGGGTAGTCTGGGCTAGCTGGGAGGTAGCGTAGAGATAATCCTCGACTTCGACGATGGCTTTGTTTGGATCGAGCACACGGAAATAGATTACGGCGTTGACCTTAACCGACACGTTATCCCGGGTAATAATGTCCTGCGGCGGAACGTCCATCACCACCGTGCGCAGGCTGACCTTGACTATTTTATCAACGATGGGAATGATCAGGAAAATTCCCGGTCCCTTGGCGCCGATCAAGCGTCCCAGACGAAAGATGACACCGCGCTCATACTCTTTCAATATCCGGATGGCGCTGGAAAGCAGCAAAATGACAAATAATGCTACGGTTAATAATGATAACTGCATTTGACTCTCCTTATTCTATGTTTGTTTATATTCTTCAACTGTCAGTACCATTCGCTCGACAGCCTTAACGATGATCTGAGTGCCTTTAGGAATTGGTTGGGTTGCCCGGGCGTGCCAGATTTCACCATGGACTTTCACTGTTCCGGTCGGATTTATTTCCGTAGCCGCAATCCCGATTTCACCAGTGATTCCCTCCCGCCCCGTAGTCGGTTTATTTTTGTGGGCTTTGACTACATAAGATAGGGCGACCACGAAGAACAGAACAGTGCAAATGACTACCGGAATGATAACCGCCAGCGACACATTGTAAAGCGCTCGCGGAGCTTCATTGACATTGAACAACATCATGGATCCTAATATCATGGAAATTAATCCTCCAATGGTGAGCAAGCCGTAACTGATGATCTTGATTTCGAGAATAAACAGGATTATTCCAACGATGATCAGCGCCAGTCCGGCATAATTGATTGGCAGCACCTGAAAAGCGAAGAAAGCCAAAATGAGAAAAATACCACCCAGTACACCGGGGAAAATCGCACCAGGGCTGCGGATTTCAAAGAACAGTCCATAGAATCCCAGGATCATCAGTAAATAAGCAATATTGGGTTCGCTAATCACATCCAGAATTTTACGGTGGAGACCCATCGGCTTGTTGATAACTTTAGCCTCGTGGGTAGCAAGGGTTTTATCACCTGATGGCAGCTTGGCAACTTTGCCATCGAGATATTCGATATAGTCGTCCAGATTTTTAGCCACGCAGTCTACGATTTTGAGCTTGACTGCTTCGGTTTCGGTGATTGAGACACTTTTGCGCACCGCGTCTTCCAGCCACTGCTCGTTGCGACCACGTTGATGAGCCAGGCTGCGGATCTGAGCAACCGCATCATTGGTTACCTTTTCCATCATGGTTTTCGTGTCAGCCGAATCGGGTTTCTCCCCACCAAACGGGCTGCCGCCACCGCCCATATTTACTGGGTGGGCTGCACCAATATTCGTTCCGGGAGCCATCGCGGCGAAGTGGGCCGCAACAGTAATGAAAACTCCGGCTGAGGCTGATTGAGCGCCCCGGGGACTGATATAGATCGCAACTGGCACCTCGGAATTCAGAATTTCCTTGATGATGTCCCGCATCGAACTCATCAGACCGCCCGGAGTATCCATTTGCAGAATCAGGCATTCGACATTAGTTTTTTCGGCGCTGCTGATGTTTTCCCGGATGTAAGAGGCGGCTACCGGATTAATAACGCCGTCAATGGTCAAGACCCAGATTTCTTTGTCAATCTGATCGTTAGTTTGGGCATCTAAGCCATTTATCTGGCAAAACAATAAAGCGAGAATGCAAAGAATAGACAGGTTTTTCATCTTAGTCGGCATCCTATCGGAATATACAAGACATTGAGATGATTCTCAATGCCTTTCTGATGATCATTATTGGCGTCGGCCCTGGAATACGCGGTAATCACCATGCTTGTCGAATTCATCAGAAGGATAAGATATAATCGAATGATCGGTGAATTCGATCAGGATGTAATAGTAACAACTTTGATTTTTTACTGAGGGCGGAGATACGGTGTATTGAAAACGCTCTTCGGATAGTTTCATTGGATTGTCGGTATAAGCTCCTTTGTCCTGGTAGCGGGTATAGATGTTGACGGATTGAATATTATTGAGATTGCGCCCCAGATCGCAAAAGATTTTCGCCACCTCGGCGGCTGATATTTTCCTGGCGGTCCGCTGCGGTTGAACTATCGGCAGAGCAATTGGATTTACCTCGGGATTATTTTCTGGATAGGCATGAATTGCGAAGTCGCTGAATTCGGCCGTGATGAAATAGTAAAAGGAATCGGTGCGTGCCATTTCCGGGATTATCTGAAAGGTGTATACCCCATTGTCATTGTACATATTAAATTCACTAAATAGTTCTTTTTTTGTGTTGCGGAAAAATATTTTCACGGTCTTGATCTGCAGCCCATCTGGTTCGACGACACAGGTGAGCTTGCTAAATTGATTATAATTAATTGCTGCTGGTTGTTGGTGATGGATATTAGGAGTGGCAGTAGTAGTAAAGGAAATAAGGAATAATAGCCAAGTCTGAATTAAAATTCGGGGAACTCTACTCATTAATTCAGCTGGATTTTTACTCCGTTAGGATTATAGCACGATAGCCAGTGAGAGTGATAATAGATCGTTGGTGTATGATTGGGTGCTGTAGGTGCCGAAATAGGCATGGGGGACAGTTTGGTTACCGAAAATCCGCTGATAGGAACAGCCGATAATCAGCGAATTTTTAATTATGGTTTCAATGCTTCCACCCAGTAAATGATTGTAATCCTCATCGGTGTTCTGGATGTCATCATAAGGTGAGGGAATTAGACGGTAAGCAAGGCGAGTCGAAATAGTTTTAGCCAACGGGACTGCCACTGAAAAGCCGATGTCAGTTGTCCGGCGTAAATTCCAATTGAGATCGCGGTTGACTTCGCTATCATCTTCCAATAAATCGACTTTGATATTGCGCCAATTGTGAATGATAAAGTCCAGACCCAAGGTAAAATTGCCGAGTTTGACGCCGAAACTTGGAGCAATTTCCAGCGGGTAACGGGAATTATATTCAAAATCATACGTTTCGGTAGTATCCGAACCAGATCCGTCATTGTAAGAATAGACATAGCGAAATTCGCTGAGTTCGTGAATCGTCAATTTCAGCGGGGTGGATAAGCGACAGCCAAATTTTAGATTTGCGGATTGGAAGGAAAGCCCCAGATCCATGTTGAATCCGCTGTACTCAGGTTTGATGGACTCGAGATATTGAATGTTGGGGTAATCCTCAGTACCGGTATCCAGCTGGTCTTCATTCTCGGTTTCGACTGATTGATAGTGACGATTGCCACCGTGGAAATTCAGCGATGCTCCGAGATTGAAATTGGGTAGGAATTCCACCGAGCCAGCAAGCCGTAAGGTATTTAGCGATCCGGATTCTTTGATGCTAATTTCCTCATATACATCTCCCAGGTTGGTGATGGTGAAATCGCCTTTGCTCTTCAGCGCGGAATTATAATAAGCCGAGGGGGTATAACTCAGGGCAAACACCAGACTTCCCTGATAGACTGGCACGGGATAGGCAAAACCGAAATAGTCGCTGTGTAATATTGATGAATTGGATTGCAGCTCAGGATTGTTAGCCCCCAGAATGGATTTTTGGTCAGTGTTCAGGTAGCGAACTGAAAGGCAGGCCTTCGGCGAATGGATATTACTTAAAAAAGCCGGATTCGATTGGGAGGAGGAAATATCAGTTGAGAGTAAGGCGTTGTTATTGAGGAAAAAAATCGCCGAGTTAAAGCCATTTAAATCCCAGAATGGGCGGAGAGCTTCGCTGCTCATGGCTTGAGTGAAGAATTGGGCTCTCAGGTGTAGTGGAATTAGCAGGCAGACAATTAGCAAACCGGGAAAGATTTTGCGTGAAATGAACATATTTAACTCTGTTTTTACTTTCCTTTAGACGACCGATCGGCTGAAGAAGAGCTTCTTGAGGAACTAGAAGAACTGGAGCTGGAAGAACTAGACGACGAAGAGCTGCTCGATGAACTGGACTGCGACGAGGAGCTGCTGCTACCGGAGGAACTTTGGCCTGACCTTGAACGGCTCTTGGAGCTGGAACTGCGGGAAGCGCTTTTACTTGAGGATGAACGACTGCCTGATTTACTGACTGTGGTCGAACGAGGTGGACTCATAACAGCCTGAAAATTCCGCTCGGTTTCACTCGATGATCTCACAGTACCGGTAGTCTGAGACTGATCCTCGCGTGACACTGATGAACCTGTGGTGGTTCTCTCTATAGTTGCGGAGGTTCCCGAGCGCGCACTTCTGGTGGCTGAAGAGCCGCTGACTCCACCTGCAGTCATGGGCAGATTGAGGGCATTTTGAAACTCCCTATTAGTGCTAATTGAAGACCGGCTGACTTGATTGCTGGATGGTGATGATTGCTGGGGCTCACGATTAGCGTACTTTTGCTGTCGACCCTCAACCGATCTCTCCCAGCTGGCGTATGAACCATAATAATAGTACGGATGGTAATAATAACCATTGTGATAATAAGCCCATGAATGGGGATAATACCAGTCACTATAATAGGAGTAGGGATAGTAGTACGAATAATAGTACGGAGAGTAGTAGCCGTAATAGCCCCAATCCCAGAATGGGTCGTAGAAATAGGGATCATAGATTCCTAAATAGACTGAGTAGTAAGACCGTCGGGACGAGGGCCAGTAGGGATTGTTGCGGTAAAAATAACTATTGGGATTATACCCGTACCAGAGATATTCATTGACAAAATCACGGTATCCATCGCGGTAACCCTGATTATACTCGGACTGTTCCGGCTTTTGGGATTGTTCTTCGGCGGTATAAGTCGAATCGGGCGTGATATAGTAGTTCTCTCGGGTAATTGGTGCAGATAATTGGGTGTAACAACTGGCTAAAAATGCAATACTTAGCATCATAGCCATGATTGAAATAATTTTTGTTTTCATAATTTCACCCTATTTTTCTGTAAGAATATAGTCATCATAACAATTGCCGTCAAGAGATACATTAAGTTAGACAATTTGTTGTTGGAAAAGTTTCCCTGACGAAGATAAGACCTAATCAGGCGGCGCTATAGTGTTTTTTGCGGAGATCAGCAGACTGGCTGGTAAAACGTCCAGACCGTAAGCCGTCTGAATCAATCCCCGAATGACGATTGGGCGGTTCCGCAGACCTTCTAAGCCTTTGATCGGCACAATTTTGCGGCTCCACTGAGTTGTAGTACAGTGGTCAAAGACCAGCTCATTGGCCAGTTCGATTTCCTCATTTGTAGCGGTGGTGATTAACTGCAGCCGGACACTATCCATTGCCATTGAGCGGCATTTCAAGTCAATCAATAATTGACCCTCTTCCCCATTGCTCAAAAAGCCATCGTCATTGACGTCTTTAAATTTCATTCCGGCAATGAATTCACCTTTATTCGGCGGTGGCTGCGGATTTTTGACGACCTGTATATCGCTCCAGTTGGGACTTTGTATCACTTCCAGCGTGAACGATTGGTGGTCACTGGCACCGGCTTCATCGCTGACTTCGACCTCGAAATCGAACTTGCCAGTATCTAATGCTACCCAGTAGAGGATTCCGCTCTCCGGTAGCAACTCGGCATCAAGTGGTCCGTCGAGCAGAGTATAGCGTAGATTATCGAACAAGTCAATATCAACGGACTGAATCCGATAGAGGTAAACATCTCCGGCGAGAACTGTCTCCTGGGGGTCGGAAATAATCTGTGGTGGGTTATTAGCGACTACTGGTTGACTCTCAGGAACGGAAGCTTGAACAGGAGATTCAGAGGGGAATAGGTTAATCTGCCGCGACGAAGGTGCCCGAAAGATATCTGGATCGTCAATCTTTTGCCAGGATAGCTGTCCTACGATTAGGTCGGCAACGTAGTAACCGCTTTTCGAGAAGGGATTTTGGAGCTCAAATTGACTGTAGGGGACGCTGGTAAAAGCTAGCTGCCGGCCATTGGAGGACCAGCAGGGCTGGGCAAATAAACGATGGGTATCCTCAACGCCATTTTCGTCTATAAGGGCTACCGTGGCATGGAGGGAATCCTCGGGATTGATGCCGAAGAGTTTGCCATTCGTTTGACAGGCAATCAGCCATTTTCCGCTGGGACTGGTGGCTATCGCTGAAATCGGCTCAGATAGACTGCAAGCAGAATTAATAGAATTACCGTCAAGTTCGCCAAAATCAATTGAGTGGTGCCCATCTTTACGGCGTTCAATCCAGCGCAGTTGGTAGTTACCGGGGAGAATTGTCGGAGAAAAATTGGCGCTAATAAAAGAATCAGTAAAACTTTTGCTTTTGCCAGTTGGGATATGGTAGAGCCTCAGGTTAGCGTCCATGACTCCGGAATAAAGGACTATGTTACCATCTTGCAAGAATAGTGGCGTATTACCGAAGATCGGTAAGGAGGTTGACTGGTTAGTTTGTAAATCCAGGAGGATGATCTGGCGTGTCAGTCCTTTGGAATAGGTGATTTGATTTCTGTCGGGTGAATAGCAGGGGAACAGTAAATCGTCGGTATCCTCAGCCAGCTTTTGATATGCTCCACCTGCGGTAGGTATTGAATAGATACAATCCCAGGAATCGCCCTCCAGCCGCCCATTAAAAATGATTTCGCGACCATCCGGACCAAATCGGGGAACCACCACGTAATTGGAGGCAATGTCTTTGACTAATAGTCGAGCATTTTCAATCAGAAAAGCGGGGCTCTCGCCCGGTTTTATCTGGTTACAGTGGAAATTGATTATTACCAGAAAGATAAGCAGGAGGGTGATGGAGAGTAGTTTACGGTGATTGTGAAATCGCAATGAACATCCTTTCTGTAACGTAAAAAGTTTAATCAGTAGCGCTTTTAAAAACAATAAAAAACCTCGGGCAAATGGGGAGGGATGGTTTTTATCGAACTGGATGCTCCGGATTAAGGTTATGAAAAATTTGGGGATTAATGTATATTTGTCCTCGTGGATCGGTTAATGCGTAAATTTTTTGCAGTCTGTGGCGTTTGGATTGGTTCCCGCTATATCTATCGGGAACTGTTGTTTCCGTTCTTTTTCTCGATTGGTGCGGTTACCTTTGTGCTGTTATTGAATTTTCTGATCAAATCGGTAGATCGGCTGCTGGGTAAGGGATTGTCATTCCGGGTAATATTTGAATTTTTATACCTTAATCTGGCCTGGATCATTGCCATGTCGGTGCCTATGGCAGTGTTGGTGGCGGCTTTGATGAGCTACGGCCGCCTGGCGGAGGATAATGAAATTACAGCTATGCGCTCCAGTGGGATCAGTTTTTTAACTATTCTTGGTCCCGGAATTGTATTTGGCACAGTAGTCGCCGTACTGATGGTTTTTTTTCACAATAATATTTTGCCTGATTTCAATCATAAAGCACGTCTGCTGACCGGCGACATCTACCGCAAGCGCCCCGGCTTGAATATTGAGCCGGGATATTTTATGGAAGATATTCCGGATTACTCAATTTATGTCAAGGAGAAGTCCGGTGATCACCTGCGCAAAATCACAATTTACAGCAAAGATTCCCAGACGGTGCAGACTACTATCTATGCCGACAGCGGCTATGTTGTCGTAGATGGTAATACCGTTCTTTTTACCCTTTATAATGGTGAGATTCATGAATTGGGATTAGAAAATTTACAGGATTATCGCCGGACTGATTTTCAGAAGCACCGAATTGCTATTCCGGTAGACAACCTGATGCTTGAGCGACGTGAGTCAGCGCGCCGCGGGAATCGCGAAATGACTATTGGCATGATGCGTGAAAATGTGCAGAAGTATACTCTGGAACGTAACAAGGTCTATGTTAAAATAGACAAATTATTAAAAGCCGAGCTGGATACGGTTGGGATTCGTAATCTTGAGAAGGTCAAGCAGCTGATCAATCTTAAAAAGCAGCAGAACCTGAGGAGTATTGAGAAAGTTCAGGCTGAGGCTAAAAATCGCCGCCTGAATTCTTTGCAGTCGCGACTCACCGGTGAGTTCAATCTGGCGTTCAGCTATCAGAGACAGGTCAATATATATTCAGTCGAAATTCACAAGAAAATTTCAATCCCCTTTGCCTGTATTGTGTTTATGCTGATTGGTGCTCCATTGGGAGTTATGACCCGGCGGGGTGGGATTGCCATGGCGGCGGTCTTGAGCATTTTGTTTTTTCTGATCTATTATGTTTTTCTGATTGGGGGTGAAGAATTGGCTGACATGGTAATCATCCCTCCCTTTTGGGCAATGTGGACACCTAATATATTGTTGTTGGCAGTAGGAATATTCTTGATTTATTACACAACCTGGGAGCAGAAGATAATTGATTTTGCGAGACTAACACAACTGTTCCGGAAGATATTCAAATTTAGATCGAAGATTACCAAATAACTGTTAGGAATAAGTAATGATTGCACCCGATTTCATTGAGCGTAAGAAGCGTGGCTTAGAACATTCGGCGGAAGGGATCCGCGAGTTTGTTGAGGGATATGTGAGTGGTACGATTCCCGATTATCAGATGGCGGCTTGGCTGATGGCGGTGAATTTTCAGGGAATGACCAACCGCGAAACTATTGCCCTGGTCGAAGTGATGTTACATTCTGGTGAAACAATCGATTTGTCACCTATTAAGACTTTCAAAGTAGATAAGCACAGCACCGGTGGCGTTGGCGATAAGGTTTCATTAATTCTGGCACCTTTAGCCAATGCGGTTGGCTGTGTGGTGCCAATGCTCTCAGGGCGTAGCCTAGGCCATACCGGGGGAACCCTGGATAAACTCGAAAGTATTCCCGGTTTTAACGTCATGATACCCAAAAAGGAATTCATTCATTTGGTAAAAAAATATGGCTTGGCGATGGGCGGTGCAACTCAGGAAATGGTACCTGCGGATCGCAAGATGTATGCTCTCCGCGATGTGACTTCGACCGTCAGGTCTATTCCACTGATCTGTGGCAGCATCTTGAGTAAGAAAATTGCCGAGGGGATAAATGGTCTGGTACTTGATGTTAAAACCGGAAACGGTGCAGTTCTGCCAAAGTATGATCAATGTTTGCTATTGGCAAAACAGTTAATTAATGTCGGCCAGCATTTCGGACTGAAAGTCAAAGCCCTATTAACCAACATGGACCAACCTTTGGGCCAGGCTGTCGGTAATTGGCTGGAGGTGTGGGAGTCAATTGAAGTGCTTAAAGGTGGTGGACCAGCTGATCTGGTGGAATTGACGTTGCATCTGACTGCTTGGATGGTGGTACTATCGGGAATTGAAAAAACCTTAGACCAAGCAAAGACCAGGTCGGAAAAGGCGATCACTTCCGGACTGGCATGGGAAAAATTTATCATGATGGTTGCTAATCAGGGCGGCGATGTCAAATCGGTTGAAAATCCTCAAAAATATCCCAAAGCTGAACACATAGCTCCGGTTATAGCGGCACAGAGTGGTTATATCAAGAGCATTGATACTTATGCAATTGGGATGATTGCCTTGGAGCTTGGAGCCGGGCGACGCAGTCTTGAGGATATGATCAGGCCCGAAGTTGGATTGCATTTTGAAAAAAAGATTGGGGATTTCGTTGAGTTAAATGAACCTTTGCTAATGATTCACGCTCCGGATAAAAAAGCCTGGCAAATGGCCGAAAGACGGGTCAGGCAGGCATTTACATTCAGTGAAGATAAGGTAATCCCACCACCGTTGGTTTACGAAACTTTTTAACTATTATTTAATAAGATTTAACCGCTTTTGCATTTTAATTCCCGCAGGGCATCGGTGGTGATCCAGTGCGCGCTCTTCGATTCCTGGCGGAGAATTTCCTCAGCCGATAGAATCGTCTTTTGGTTTAAATGTGAATTCCTTTTGCCGATTTGGCGCAGCGCCCAGTTGACCGCCTTTTTGACTAAATTACGGTTATCATAAGCTTCATTTTTGATAAAAGGCAAAAATGCCTCGAAGCGATTGTCGGGAGCTTTTTTATCACCTATAGCCAGGCATGCCATCAGGATAAAAGCCGCCCGCTTTTTGCCCTCATTGGCAGGGGAACTCCATTCAATTGCTTTTTTCCATGCCAGGAAATGTTTCTTGAATAGATTCGCACAGCATTGATCACAGATTTCCCAGTAGGTAAAATCCTTGGCCCAGGCTTCCATTTGTGATTCGGTTAGCAATTTTGGATCGTCAATCATGGAGGCGAGTATGCGGGTTTCGCGTGAGTTAATTTGCCATAATTCGGCAGCAAGCTCATGGTCGTTGCGATAGTTCTTTGCAATTTTACGCAAATTGGGAATCGAGACTCCCAGGGTGTGTTCCGGAGTGATTCCAAATCGGGTCATGAAACTGATGGCACTTGGATTAGCTAACCGGTTTAATTCTAAAAGAATCTGTTTGACTTTGATCTTACTCATTGGCTTTTTGAAAAACTTCTGTTACTAATTTCCCTTTGTCTTCTTGCTTTTAGTGGTTACTAAATTCTTCAATTTTTAGGGCAATCCAAAGTTTTCATATTTAGTTTAGTTAAGGTAACATGCCGGCTTTTAGAAAATTATCTATTCAATCCGGTGGCTATAATATTGAGTTCTTGAGTTAGATGCAAGCGGAAAGCACTCTTTTCTTAGAAGACTTTACCGATGTTGGAAGATTTTTAAGTTGGGGAAATTGAATAACTAATGAGAGTTGTCAATAATCATTTTCAAAACTACTTGGCTCTCATCTTAGACTTAATTAGTTACTGCTTGATTTCATTGATGTAGACGTTAGTCATTTTTAGGTCGGTAACATGATTGATGACATTTTTATTTTTGGCGCCTTTAAATTGACAATCTTTGAGGTTGATATTAGTAATTGGCGAGCGCTCATAACCTTCAAGAAACAAGGCATACATACTACTTTGGCTAGTCAGATTCTCGATAAAAATGTTGCGTACTGTCGGAGTGTGCTGACCGACATCGCCCTCACCGTAATAGAAGTAGATTCGAATCACTGCATCACTAACATTACCAATGGTGACATTCCGCAGATAGATATTTTCAATGATCCCGCCGCGTAGTGAGTTGGTCTTAATGCGCAGCGCCCGCTCTAGATTGGGACTGTCCATGGTACAGTTCTGAGCAAAGATATTGCGGCAATTTCCCGATGTTTCACTCCCGATGACGACGCCGCCATGCCCATCCCGCATGATGCAGTCCTGAATGATGATATTTTCACTGGCTGTATTGATCCTTCGGCCATCGCCGTTGCGCCCCGATTTGATCGCAATACAGTCGTCGCCGGTATCGAAGTAACAGCCCTGGATCAGCACATTTTTGCTGCTTTCCGGATTGCAGCCGTCATTATTGGGTCCGTGACTAACGACCCTAACCTTGTTGACGGTTACATTTTCACATAGTACTGGATTGATTACCCACATTGGGGAACGTTCAATTGTAATTCCCTCAATCAGAATATTTTGACACTCATAGAATTGGATAAAGTTGGTTCTCAGAAAATGGTCTTGGCCAAAAACTCTTTCTTTCACGGGCATGTTTTCTTCGCCCATCTGAAATAGCATATCACGATCCGGTTGATAATCCAGATCGGTCTGCTGCGGTCTGCGCTCAACCATCTCAGCCCAGTGCCACCAGTGACTGCTGTCTGCTTGTCCGTCTAATTTACCAGATCCGGTGATCGCCAGATTTTGTTGCTGATAGGCATAGATAAGAGGCGAAAAGTTCAGACATTCGACCCCTTCATAGCGAGTATGTACTACAGGTAGATATTTGTCAGTGTCGGTACTGAATAGTAGTCTGGCATTTTCTGCTAAGTGTAGATTCACATTATTTTTCAAGTGAATCGTGCCGGTCAGAAAATTACCCTCGGGAATAATGACCCGTCCGCCGCCAGCAGCATGACAAGCTTCGATTGCCAGTTTAAATGCTTCGGTGCAATCGAACTTGCCGTCACCAATAGCACCGTAATCGGTTATTATAAAGTCATGGGCCGGGAATTCGGGTGGTTTAATCTGGCTGAGTATCTGCGGCACCTGCTCCCAGCCTTTAACGACGGATTTGGGATTAAAACACCAAAGGGAAGTAGGAAGTATTAAGACAAGTAAAGATATCAGATAGAGAACATTTAATCGGAGGCTTTTTTTCATGTATTCAATTACTTTCCAGAATCAGATCAATTTTTCTTATCGCTTTTATTCAATTCGAATTCGATACTGGCAAGGATAAACGAACCAACGGATTTTGGGTCGTTATCTACGACTTTTTCGCTTATATAATATTCGTAGGATCCGTCCCGATATGGATCGCCGCCGAGACCGGCTACGGAGCATCCCTGGTGAATCGTGACCAAACCACTAGAATCAACTGTGATAAAATTTTTGAGAATCCCATTGTAACCTCGGTGAGCTGCAGTGGCATAATTGTTATCGAGATAACCAAGCCGGGTTCCTTTGGCCAGTGCATATACAAACATACAAGATGCGGACGACTCCCGATAATTTCCCTCTTTGCCACCTTGATCAACAATCTGGTACCACAGTCCTGTCTCTTGATCCTGATAGCGCACAACCGCCTCGGCTAAACGGGATAAGATAGCGATGATTTCCGGGCGTTGCGGGTGATCGCTTGGGAAAAAATCCAAAACATCAACGAGTGCCATGGCATACCAGCCCATGGCTCTACCCCAAAAATTAGGGGATGTACCAGTGACCGGATCAGCCCAGCGCTGCTGGCGACTCTCGTCCCAGCCGTGATACAGCAACCCGGTTGTTTTATCCCGGGCGTGCTTTTCCATCAGGATAATCTGTCGCGCTACGTCATTAAAGAGTTCCGGCTCATCATAAGTTCGGGCATATTGAGCTAAAATTGGTGCTGCCATATAAATCCCGTCGAGCCACATCTGGTGAGGATATTTCAACTTATGCCAGAATCCACCCTCTTTTGTCCGCGGATGGGTTTTCATTTGACTACGCAATAATTGAATTGCCTTAGCATAGCGCTCATCCTGGGTGACCTGGAACAGCAGGAAAAGGGGCTTACCGGGATTGATCCGGTCAATATTATATTCGTCTAATTGGTATTGTAAAACGACGCCATTTTGGTCAATAAAATGGTCGTAATAAGCCTGGACGTATTGAAAATAGCGGTCATTGCCAGTCAGCCGCCAGACTTCCAGGATTGCCTTTAAAACGAGTCCATAGGTGTATTCCCACTGAGGTTGTCTGCTAACCTCCATATTCCACGGCTCGGGACTGCGCTTGATGACTGACTCCGCCATTTTAACCGACCAGCGCTCGGAATCAGCTGATAGTATTGGGGATTTAGAATTGGGTTTATTACAGGATAGTAGACCTGCAAGCAAAATAAACCCCAGTATCTCTAAAACTTCAAATCGAAGTCTCAATTTTTACTCCGAATTTAGTAATTAGAAATTATGGGAGGGTTTCGATAAACCCTCCCATATTCTTCAACAGGAGGTATGAGAGAATTCGAAAGAGCAAGTTTACTTCAATAAGAGCATTTTGCGAATACTCTGCTGATGTCCGGATTTGAGAGCATAGAAATAGACTCCGTTTGCTAAATTGGATGCGTCGAAAGTGATGTTGTGGGGACCGGCTTTCAGATTTTCGGCTACTGGTGTTGCTACAACCTGGCCTAATACATTGTAAATCGTCAAGGTGGTGTAAGCTGATTTTTCGATTGAGAAAGCGATTGCAGTCGTCGGATTGAACGGATTGGGATAATTCTGATTGAGAGCAAATTTAAACGGAGTAGCTACATCTCCAATAGCATCAATAGGTTCTGTACCATCGTAAGGTAATGAATTGGTGACACCAGTCATGTTGTTCGAGGGGATGAACTGAAGCTTGTTGTCTGCCAGGAATTTCACCGTTCCACAATATTTCGGTGTATTCCATACCGCATCCTTCAAGACCGCCGCCCACTGAACCGTTCCATCCCGGGCGCCAGTCGTATTATCGTTGTCGTGATTCTGTACCGCAAAGCCAAATACATTCCCAACACCAACATCTACAGTTTCGGAGCCGCTCACAACATCACTCCAGGGAATAGCTACCTCGATGACATAGCCGTCAGTAGTTGTTTTCCGGGCTGAATAGGGCATTGTGGTATGACCATTTTTACCACCGGTGGTATCTAATGCGGTCATCTGTAAAGCCACAATCGAGTTAGTGACACTATCTGTCGGTTGGGGATCAAATTTAAATTCAACGCAATCGTTTTTATACGTAGCGTCGCTTGCTGACATGGAGACCATGTCATCTGTGACTTCTTCGTAGAAATATAGCCAGTTTTGATCCCAGGCAAACCACATCTTCGCCGACAGGTCGGCATCATTATCCGGGACACCGTTGTCATTCCCGGTAAAAGAACGCAGCTGCAGATAACCATCGTCCGGACCGGTCAGGGCAGCGTAGAAATCATCCTTACTGGCGTCAATGACGAAAGTTGGAGCGGTGGAACCTTCTTCCCAGGCAGCTTTCAACTCAGGAAACCAGTTGAGGTCGCCGACGGGGAAGGTGCCTTCGGCGCCATAATAAGCATCGGCAGTCATTGGATAGCTGCAATCCAGCGTGTCGCGATAATACTCGATCATTCGCCGATCATAATCGTGCTTGGTCCAGTCAAAGTTTTTGGTGGATTTCGTTTTTCCAGCACCGCCAGCGAGCGTATCGGCTTCATACCAGCGTATCATATTCGTCATTAATCTCGGTGTATTACCAAGATGCACCTCGTCTTTAGTGAAGGCATTGGCTGAATCAGCACCTAATTTGCTGCAGATATGATGGGACAGCGGTGAACCAGGTGGAAAATTAAAATCATCCAGAAATGCCTGGCCTGAATCACCGATTGCATAATAATTATGGGCAACAGTCCAGGCTGTTTGGTCATTTGGGGTTGAGAAAATCCAGGTAATCCGATTGTTACCGTTTGGATAAATCTCGCCGGTGTTTGCCCATTCAGCAGCACGGCTAGCATCTGTCGAATCTTCACCCAGTGCAAAGGCATCCACAAACAAATTGTTGGTGATGATGATTTTTGGACCGACATTGCCGAGCGAGAAAAGTCCATGATAACCCATTCCATTAACAAAAGTATTATGATCAACCAAAGCATAATTGATTTTGCCCTTGGTAGGATCAGTGGAATAGTGCCGAAGTGGCCGATCCTGATAATTAACAAACGTATTATTGACCAGGATTAACGTATCACAGACAACATCCCGCAGATCCAGAGCCTTTCCGGCACCAAGATTCGAGGTGGATAAGGAACCCATATTCGCAAAAATCGAGTTGGTTACTTCTACTTTAACCGTACTTTGATCAGTTCGAACATGATTGCCGTTACAATTGGTTAACATAACTCCATCAAGGATAATCGAAGAACCTGCTGCTTGAGTCCTGATCAAACAACCTTGCGTAGTATTAACTCGCTCTGGCTCCCATTCATAAAAACCGGCAAGGTAGATATCCTTCATTTCAAGATTGGCACTATTTACTACTATAAACTGTCCCGGCGGTTTGGTCGGTGTACTTCCGGTTCCCGTTTCCATAAGATAAATGATTGGTTTGCTACCAGTGCCGGCGGCTGCTCTCATACGCAGTGTCTTACCGGCAGGAACAGTAAAAATGGCATTTGCCATATAGACCGAATCCCGCTTGAGCTCATAAACCGTGGTGTCTGATAAACCACCCGCAGCTGCGGTATCCGCTACAATCTGAGCATTTACCATGCCAGCTGCTGGCAGCAGTGTCACCACTCTACCCTGACCATATAAGGATATGGTGCAGATGAAAGCAATGATAATCACAATTCCCAAAATTCTACGATTCATACAAATTCTCCTTTCAAGTTAAAATGAAAAAGTTCCCTTAATTCTCTAAGCAAGATGTGTTTTGGTATCACCTCCTTTTCGTTAATACTTTTTTTGTTGGATTTTGCTCATTTAGCCACATGTTTTTAGTTCAAATCGTCTGATTAATTACAGTTTCACGGTCAGACCAAAGTCAGCCGTTGTACCATACATTTCGCTGTTACTGAATAGTGTCCTGTGGTACTCTCGATTATAGATCGAATTGCCCTCTTCGATATTTGTCAGGTTGCTGATATTGAGAAATACTGCGATGTTCTCGGTAATTCCCTGTTTAAGGGTTAGGTCAATCCGGGTGAAGGGAATATTAATCTGATCACTCCAACCTAAGGCAGAATAGGAAACGTTGTACTCGCCCTGATAGAAGATTGAAATTCTGCCGGAAAACTTGCCTATATCATAACCGAGGGCAATATTGCCAAAGAATTCCGGCATGCCTTCCAGTTTTTGTCTTCTTTCAATCAGCACGTTGTAATATTTCCAAGTTCCCTTAATTGGTCCGGGTGGATCATACCAAAGTGAATCTGTTCGGGAGGCATAAATGAAGGTTTCCGAGCGGACAAAGGAAACATTGTAGGATAACACAATATTTTTCAATAAACCGGGCAGGAAATTGAAATTTAATTGATGCTCGAATTCCAATCCCCAGACCTTTGTGGGTTTGGGTGAGTTATAGGGCAGAGTCAGGTTATAAGGTGTAGCCTTCATCTGGCTGGGCCATTTGATTCCAAAATGTTGCATAATTGTATCTTGATATACTCCATTGGTATCTAACACCGCTGTTGTGTTGAAATTATTGAGCATGTGGAACATGTCTTTGATTTCTTTGTAATAGGCCGAAATAGATATTAGCCCGATGTCATTGCTAAAGAAAGATGTATTGACCTCGTAGTTCCAGGCTTGAGCCGTCTTTAATCTGGAGTTGCCCACATAGACCTGATGTTGAGTCCCCACTTCAGCCGGACGACCAGCGATATATCTTTCTAATCGCATATTAAAATCAGGTCTGGCCAGGGCTTTATAGGCGGCGAATCTGAGCTTCATAAAATTTAATGGGCTGATTGCCAGATTTAAATTGGGCAGCCAAACGGTTTGAGAAATAGAAGAGGTTGTGTCAGCGATTGAGGAAGCATCAACGGGAAAGCCGGCTACCGGCATGGGCATGTAACAGGCAGTATAGTCGTTATCTTCTTTCTCGACCCGCAATCCGGCAATCAGGGTTACTGCCCGTCCAATATTCAGAGTATTCATCAGGTAACCGGCGCTGACTCTTTCGGTAATATTATAATCATCATATCTGATCAGGGGATTTGGCCAAACTTCATAGATATTTCCAGTAGCATCAATTCCATAGCGGTTCAGATACCACCACTGGCGCATTCGCTTTCGATCAACGAGGGGATTTAATGAGTACGAACCGTAGACTTCTCGAGTAGTGGAGTCACCATAGAATTGATTTATTGGAATGAATAGAGCTCCGGTTGCGCCCCAATCTTCAAAATAGGTTCCGGTAAAATCTTTCTCTCTGAATATTCCATCTGGTAGTAATTCATAAGGTTGCCATTTACCAAGATAGTATGGTGTAAAATCTTCTGTGCGGGTATTGGAGCGGTTTTTGATTTTGTATTTGCCCCCAAATTTTAGCTGCCCGGAAACCTGTGGAAGCAATATGTACTGCCTGGCAATATCCAAATGGGCCGTCCGTTCCTTATCGTAATTATGTTGAGTACGGTAATAGACCCAATATAGATTTGCAGCAGAAAGGTCGTTTGTGGCATAAGAAATTAATTGTCGGGGGTTGGATTGAAGTTTCGGCGTAGCTGCCATTCCGTCGGGTTCCACAAAAATTGTCTCATAGTCAAATGGATAGTAAGATTCTGATTCGCTGTATGATAATCCCCAATTCAGATTGAAGCCTAACAAATTA
>Ga0315548_1001520_pt1 | contig 19391 bp, 19 predicted proteins | sample SalMarSW160110MG_2_FD_202540 | JGI IMG/M metagenome (GOLD analysis project Ga0315548, IMG submission 202540) | Salt marsh sediment microbial communities from the Plum Island Ecosystem LTER, Massachusetts, United States - Salt Marsh Sediment SW1601-110 ...
ACTCAGCTGGTCCACTGCAAAGCGGGAGCCCGAGGCGAGTCTGTAATAGAACTTAACGCAGTATTTTTTCCCCGCCTCCATAGCTTTTTTCAGTTCACCCTGGATATATTCCCTGCGGCCTTCAAAGGTGCCGCTGAGTATGGCACCAATATAGCCGTCGCCGTTGTTGGGTTCGCTTGTACCTGCAAAATTCACAGGTACGCCCGCATCATGGGGACTGCACCTGTTGAAATAGTCCGGTGCTGCGAACGTCGGGTATGTCCAGCCGGGAATTATTGCATGGGACTGGTTTTCGGGGTTGTGGGATTCGGGACAGACTTTATAATCTTCGAATCCCGGGTTGACAACAAGGTTTTTATCCTGTGTAAAAGAATAAAACCATGTAAATGCCAAGATTAGCATGCATGTTAGTAGTTTCATATAAGTGGTTTTATCTTGTTTTCGTTATGCATAATAAAAATAGGGAATTTTTTTTATATAGGCCGGACTGTGGGAAAAAAGTCTATGTTGAAATGAAAATACCTGTTAAAAAGTGTATCTGTAACCTACGGCAAACTTAATTGGAAACAGGCCAAATTCCGAAATAGAATAAGTATACTTTAATTTATCTGCCCTGTCATAGAACTTCGGGTTATAAATATATAAGATTTCAAGTGTAGCCGCGTGTTTTCTCATCTCGTCAATACTATATGTCAGTCCGCCCCCGCCGCTGATACCCGGATATGTTTCAGATATAATACTGCTGTAAGTATAGGCGTCCCTGATATTTACCAATCCGTTAATTCCATAATATCCTGATATGAAAGGACTGAACTGGCTTCCCGATGGTGTAAAATAAAACCTGCAGCCAACACTCCATCCTACTCCAATGAAGAGAGCCGAACCGATACCGGCAGTAAAACCGATATAGTCTACAGGTTTCACCTCCAGTAACATGCCCAGTATCCCGTAAGGTATTCCGAAGCCAGCGCCAACAGATATATTGGCCGGCGCAAATTCATTAATACTTACAACCTGGTCATACTTATATGTATACATGCTGGTTTTTGAAAACTGGATGGTAATACCCTCCTCATTCACGGATAAGACCTTACCACTGGTTTGTGTTCCGTTGCTTAAGATAAATATATAAGTCTGGTTCGGATTTATTTCTTTACCCTTGAAATAGAAATTCTGGGAAAGCAGATTAACCGAAATTAACAGGTAAAGTAATGTAATTACGTAGCATTTTTTAAGCACTATAATTAATTTACGGAATTAATAAATACTGAGTACAGATTGCTTTAAGTGTCTGTTCCCGGACCTGACTGGCAGTGTGTATGTAATGAGCCCGGGAACAGACATAAATTGAGGGTTTTATTTGAGATGCTTATCTCTTATCCTGTTATATTCTTCTTCGTCAACATATTTAAAGGAATCTACTTCTCCGTCTTTATTCAGCTGGCAGACCATATATCTGCTTTCCAGTTCGGTAGCTGTGAGAGACGGATCAATAAGCGGTGTTCCTTCTACGGTGTAACCCGACATGGCAACAAGAATGAAATATGCAAATTTACTATATACAACTCCATCCACCAGGGCAACAGCACCGGGGACTTTTTCCAGGGCGCGGTCAATAGCTTCCTTCATATTTGCAATACCTGTAGGTATGAAGATAATAATATATGCATAATCACTTCCTTCAACCCTGGTTTTCCCTCTCTCAAAATCAGCTGCCCTTGACAAGTCTACATTTTTGGAAGATACAACAGTAAAATCCAGTAAACGTGATGTACAGCCACATATTAAAATTGCAAGCAACAAGATTAATACTCTTGATAATGTTTTCATAGTATAATATTTTAGAGTTAATAGGTAATATTTACTATACAAATTTAAAAATTGGTTTGATAAAAGCAAATTATTTTAACCATTTCAGACTTCCCCGTATAAATCATATTCATCAGCAGCATAAATCCTGACCGTATAAAACTTGCCGGTTTCAAGCCGGGTGTTTTTTGAGCGGACAAGTATTTCGTCATCTACTTCGGGTGAGTCGAATTCTGACCTGCAAATATAGTAAACCCCTTCCCTTCTATCAACAATTACTTTAAGTAACTGTCCTATCTTATTATTATTTAATAACTTGGAAATAGCCATCTGTTCTTCCATAATTATATCTGCGCGTTGCCTTTTGACATGTTCAGGGATTGCGTTTTTAAGGTTGGCTGCCGACCAGGTGCCCTCTTCCTCTGAATAAGCAAATACACCAAGCCTGTCAAATTTTACATCTCTTACAAATTTCCTCAGTTCTTCAAATTCTTTTTTCCCTTCCCCGGGAAAACCTGTCATCACTGTTGTTCTTAGCGCTATGCCCGGTATTTCATCCCGGATAAATCCAATAAGGTCATATATCTGCCTTTTGTTTACCCCTCGCTTCATGTTTCTGAGAATTTTATCATTAATGTGCTGGAAAGGGATATCGAGGTACCTGCATATGTTTTTCCTTTCCCTGATTACACTGACCACACTCCTGGGAAAGTTAGCCGGATAGGCATAGTGCAGCCTTATCCATTCTATACCTTTAATATCTGAAAGATACTTCAGCACGTCTGCCAGTTTCTGCCTGCCGTACAGGTCTATGCCATAGTATGTCAGGTCCTGTGCAATAAGTATCAGTTCTTTCACTCCTTTGGCGGACAGTGATTCTGCTTCAGCTACCAGTGTTTCAATGGATTTTGATTTATGCATGCCCCTCATAAGAGGTATTGCACAAAAGGAGCAGGATCGATCGCATCCTTCCGAGATTTTGAAATATGCGTAATGTGAAGGGGTTGTTAAAAGTCTTTCTCCGGCCAGTTCCTTTTTATAATCGGCACCTATTTCACTCAGTATGGAATGTATATCTTCAGTTCCGAAGTACCTGTCAACACCTTGAATGCTTGCTTTAAGTTCTTGCTTATATCTCTCGGATAGACAACCCATTACGTAAAGATGTCTTATTAGTCCTTCCTCTTTGGCTTTAACGAACAGGAGTATGGTGTCAATAGATTCCTGCTTGGCGTCTTTAATGAAGCCGCATGTATTGATGATCGCTGTTTTTGATTTTTCAGGAGGGGAATCGAAAATAACACGGATGTTATTTGCTTCAAGCTGCTTCATAAGGAACTCCGAGTCTACAACGTTTTTTGAGCAGCCAAGTGTAACTATGTTGACAGTATTCCTGGTTTTGATAATATTAAACTATTTGGTGAATAAAGAGTCCACAAATTCATGTTTATCAAATATTTGTAGATCTTCAAGTTTTTCTCCAATGCCTATATATTTGACAGGCACCTTAAACTGGTCCGATATACCGATAATGACCCCTCCCTTTGCTGTGCCATCAAGTTTGGTTATTGCAAGTGCGTTAACCTGGATTGTGTTTGTAAATTGCCTGGCCTGTTCGAATGCATTCTGTCCCGTTGATCCGTCAAGGATAAGTAATACTTCGTGGGGTGAGTCTGGTATCACTTTCTGCATTACCCTTTTTATCTTGGCAAGCTCATTCATGAGGTTTACACGGTTATGGAGCCTTCCCGCAGTGTCTATTATCACGACATCGACGTTATTTGCCATGGCGGATGATATAGTATCATATGCCACCGAGGCTGGGTCGGAATTCATTTTTTGTTTTACCACGGGCACCCCTGCTCTTTCTGCCCAAATGGTGAGCTGGTCTATTGCCGCGGCCCTGAATGTGTCTGCTGCTCCGATTAAAACGGACTTTCCGGCTTCCTTAAAGTGGTATGCGAGCTTTCCTATTGTTGTGGTTTTTCCTACCCCGTTCACGCCCACAACCATAATAACATAGGGTTTATGGCCCAGGTCAGATGAGAAATCATTAAATTCTCCCGCGGTATTCTCTTCCAGAAGTCCGGCTATCTCTTCCCTCAGTATGACGCTCAGCTCCGCCGTTCCCAGGTATTTGTCCCTCGCAACCCTCTGCTCTATGCGCTCAATGACTTTAAGTGTTGTGTCAACACCGACGTCGGAAGTAACAAGCACTTCCTCAAGGTTATCCAGTACCTCTGCGTCAACGGTGGATTTCCCCACAACAGCCCGTGATAGTTTCTTAAAAACACTCTCCTTGGTCTTCTCGAGGCCCCTGTTTAGTTCTTCTTTTCTGGATTTTGAAAATATGTTAAGTGGAGACATCTGCTTATTATTAAGGGTAAATAAAAAAAAAGCCTTCTTTTGACAAAGAAAGCTTACAACAGTGAATTACGGATCAGTATATCAGTTCTGTGTGAAAAAATCCTTAATATGCTCATTATTTACCATCTCTTCTTTAAAGGAATAGCCTCCTGTCTTCTCGTTTTTCACTATCTTGATGCACAAAGTGAAATTCCTGCCTACACCTGTCCTTAATGTTGATACTACTTTCTTTGCCATTGTCCTCTCTATTTAATTTCTTTATGAATTGTAACTTTCTTAAGTATAGGATTGTATTTCTTCAATTCAAGCCTTTCAGGATCATTTTTCCTGTTCTTTGTAGTAATATATCTTGAAGTGCCGGGCAATCCGCTTTTCTTATGCTCGGTGCATTCAAGTATTACCTGTACCCTGTTTCCTTTTTTTGCCATAGCATTTAGTATTTATCTATAAATCCGTTTTTTTTGGCTTCTTCCAGGGCCTTTTTAAGTCCCTTTTTATTTATCAGCCTTATCCCGGCTGCTGATATTCTGAGCTTCACCCACCGGTCTTCTTCCTCCAGATAAAACCTCCTGTCAAAAAGATTGGGATAAAACTTTCTTTTTGTCTTTTTATTTGAATGGGAAACATTGTTCCCCGATATCACCCTTTTTCCCGTTATCTGACAAACTCTCGACATTTTCTATGTTTTTATCGTTTCTGAAAAATCAGTTCGCAAAGTACGTTAATTTTATTCAAATTTTCAAATTATTTTTATTAATTATTCAATATGAGTTTTCTAAGCATATTAAGGGACGAAATAGAAGCTTTCAGTATGTTTCTTCCCCTCTGTTTTCCCAGATTGTATTTCCTCGCGATAACTTTGTCTTCGGAAGCCACGCAAATCCACGTTGTGCCGACCGGTTTTTTGCTTGTACCTCCGGTGGGACCGGCAATTCCGGATGTGGCAACAGCATAGTCAGTATTATAGATTTTTCTGATGTTCACTGCCATTGCCCTGACCACCTCTTCACTCACAGCACCGTGGTTTTCAATTGTATCTTCGCTCACTCCCAGTATTCCGGTTTTTATTTCGTTGGAGTAGGCAATTACAGATCCTTTAAAATAAAGTGAGCTGCCGGCAACTGATGTTATAAGTTCCGATATCTTCCCCCCGGTGCAGCTCTCGGCCACCGCCACTGTCTGTTTTCGTTTTACAAGCAATTTGCCAACCGTCTCTTCAAGTATGTCATCATCATAGCCAAACACATCATCCCCTATAAGCGAAATAAGCTTATCTGACTGCTGTTCTATTTCTTTCCTGACTTTTTCCCTGCTGATGCCGGTTCCGCTTATACGCAGCCTCAAAATGCCCGGTGAGGGCAGGTATGCAAGCTTCAGCATGGGAGGCAATCCCTCTTCCCAGTCTTTTATTTTGTCGGCCATTATTGATTCGGCCACTCCGGATATAAGAATTGTCTTATGGATGATTGCAGGGAGACTGAATCTTTCCTTTAGCGCGGGTATTATGTCGTTTGTTATCATAGCATTCATTTCATATGATACTCCGGGCAGGGATATAAATATCTTTCCCTTGTCTTCGAACCACATCCCCGATGCCGATCCGTAATTATTGATAATGATTTTACAGTTATCCGGCAGCTCGGCCTGTTTCATGTTCCTCTCGCTGATTTTCCCGGGGAGGTGGGAAATAAGTTTTTTGATATGTTCCAGCACGTCTTTATTAAGCACGAGGTGTGACTTGAAATATCCGGCAAGGGTAATTTTTGTAATATCATCCCCTGTGGGTCCCAGTCCACCAGTCATGATTATTATATCCGCTGTTTTTCTTGCGATATTAAGTGCGCCTGTGATACTTTCCTTTTTATCAGGCACGGATGTAATTTTCAAAACTTCGATGCCGGCTTCATTCAGGCTGGTTGCAATAAATGCGGAGTTCGTATCAATAACCTGTCCTATTATTATTTCGTCTCCTATGGTTATAATTTCAGATGTCATTTTTTTGTAATATATTTATAATATATTTGAGAAAGTAAAAGCCTAATATACTCACTTATGAAAAAAAGCAAAAAGAAAAAAAGAGGTTATTTCAACCAGAAACTAGTTAAAAAAACAGCTTTTTATATAATCATATCCTGTATTGTTCTGAGCGTCGTAATAAGCAATCTTAGGGTGTGGCAGGTCATGGATCCTGTAATCTTCTGGCAGCTGCTTATATCCTTTGCCATCCTTGCTGTGGGCAGCGCATTGTTTGCAATTGTCAACGGAATTTTCCGCGCCAAAAAAAAGTAACCTGAGCGGTAAACGGGGTTCGAACCCGCGACCTTGAGCTTGGGAAGCTCACGCTCTACCGGCTGAGCTACTACCGCATGTGAGAGGGACAGTGCCCATATTTTTCGTATTCAAATTTAAGAATAATTAATAAAAAAACATGGGCGCTGTCCCCAATTTTTTGAGCCTTCTAGGGGATTTGAACCCCTGACCTGTTGTTTACGAAACAACCGCTCTGACCAGCTGAGCTAAGAAGGCCTGAGTGCCCTTATCCTTTGCAGGAGCGTTGGGTGCGAATAGTGAAAAAATACGTACACCGGGTGCGGTGTAAGGTTACTGAGGTTCTTTGATGACAGTTTTTTAAGCGCCTTAATTAGTGCTTCGCCATTGTAATTTTCCTTTGTAAACCTGTCAGCCGTATATTCGTTTTTCCTTGAGAAAACATTTGTTGCCAGTCCGATTACCGTTGAAATCGGACTATACAGTATCCCAAAGGATATAAGTCCCAGGTGGAAACTTGCAATATCCGACCCCAGGGCTTTTGATAAATGCGGATTATCCACAAAGAGAGAAAATATGAACAGTGTTACACCGGTCTGGATTATGCTTAGGATAACGCCAATAATGATATGTTTCTTCTTAAAATGGCCTATCTCATGCGCCAGCACGGCAACGATTTCTTTAATCCCGAGGTCTTTAATAAGGGTATCAAAAAGTACAATACGCTTCTTCGGTCCCAGTCCGCTGAAATAGGCATTAGCCTTGGTGGAGCGCTTGGAACCATCAATAACAAAAATGCTGGCAAGTTTGAATCCAACCTTATGACTGAATTTGTGTATGGCATCACGCAGCTCTCCCTCTTCCAGGGGTGTTTGTTTATTGAACAGGGGAACAATAAGTGTGGAGTGAAACATGGCCATGAAGATCGAAAAAAGGCTAACTGCAATCCATGCGTAAACCCAGAACATTGTTCCCGTAATTTTGTAAAACCATACCACCAGTGCCAGCAATCCCCCGCCGATTATCAGTGCCAGCAACCAGCCTTTTATCTTGTCCAGTATAAATGTCCGCACCGTTGTTTTATTAAATCCGAATTTCTCCTCTATAACAAAAGTATCGTATATGGAAAAAGGAATATTTATAATGTCCGAAGCGAACATCAGTATACCGAAAAAAAGCAGCGCAAGCAATATAGGATTCCCTGTATATTCTCTTAAAATGTTATCCACAAAGCTGAAGCCACCAAGAAAAAGCATAAGCAGGATAACGACAAGGCTGAACGTGCTAGTTATCCATCCTAACCTGTCATTGGCCCTTTTGTACTGCTGCGACTTCCTGTACTGCCCGGGATCATAAACATCCGACACCGCCCGGGGAAGCTTTGTACTCCACTTTGTTGAGTTAAGTATTGTAAGGATCCGTTCCAGCAGGTAGCCGAAGATCACTATAGACACTATTATGATAAAAACACTGTTATACACTCCGGTTTCTCATTTTAAGGATGCAAAAATAGGAATAAAATGGGAAATTAACAGAACGGCCGTCATCAATTATTATGCATCTGCCTGTCAAGTTTCTCACTGTCAATTAAACGTTTTTCAAGTTTTTTAATATAGGTGGCTGTTGCAGGATGAGCATGGAGGTGGGCTGACTTCCGGGCCCATTCGAGGGCCAGAGCGGGTTTATCCTCCATCTCACAGGCCAGGGCCATATTAAAGCAGGCCCGTGAAGCAAGCATCTTATCCTTGCTTTCAGTTAAGCCTCTCCACAGTTCGATAGCATCACTCCACCGGTTACTTCTTATATAATCGTCAGCATCACGCAGGTGCCTGTTTCCCGAGGAGTAATATGAGCGTTCAATATTATCTTTCCACGAGGGGGCAATCCTCTGTCCGTATCTGTTCCCTGCCCAGTAGAACGACTCGCCTATAAGGACATGCGATTCGGCGAATTTCCTGAAAGCACTTTGGTAGTTTAAATCATAGCTGGTCCATACCAGTGTGTCAACCAGAGTATATTCGTCGGCAATCTCAAACACGCGCGCAGCATATATTTTCCACACAGAAAGATTAATAATGCCGTATATAACAATGTATCCAAAGTTGAACAGGCTGCTGATATCAAGAAAGTCTGTCAGATAAAAGTATTCAAGCCTAATCAGCGCATCGGTGCTGTCCTGATGGCATATCCTCACCACGTCGTTCCATGTAAGCGAGTCAGCCCCGGAAGTCTTCACCGCCCCGGAACTCTTTGCATATGATGAATCATGGACAACTATCCTGTCAAAACGCGGTGAATTCGTTAATGCATCTGAGAGTCCGTTCAGATATTCAACTGACTGCCCATAATAGTTAACGTCGGATTTAAGCCTTATATTATCAAGTGAGTCAACCTCGCCCTTAACAGGACGGTCAGCAAGCGGTCCCAGACAGATTGAAATGTTACTGATTTCCTGCGGCAGGGTCACATCAGCAGGCTCAAGGACACTTAAATAGTATGGAGATAAGTTATAGCATGATGAGAGTCCACTTAAAACAAAAACCAGTAAACCGGAAATTTTTAAAGGCCCCCTTTTCATAATCAGTCCTGCAGCTGTTTATCCAGGCGCCCCTGGTCATAGAGCCTGGTTTTCAGTACTTCTATGTATCTTCTGGCCCTTTTGTTCCCGTAATTAGTATACGACTTCTCGGCCCAGCTTATTGCGGTCTCAAGGTCGCCGTTCATCTCGTTGGCCAGGGCTATGTTGTAACATGCATAGCCGGCTATGTCAGGATCAGAAGAGTTTGCTACATCTTCCCATATCGCCGCTGCCTCTGTCCACCTGCCCTGCTTGGCGTACCTTGCAGCTGTCTCCAGCTGTTCGTTGCCCTTTGAATAGAAGTCCCTTGTCACTCTTATCCATATAGGTGATATGCGTGCTGCATACTGCTGTCCGGCATAATACCCGGCATCTTCTATTATCCGGCTTTTAGGGGGAAGGTTTCTTCTGGCCGCCTCTTTTGTAGGTCCACGGGCGTCCCATGATATGCGGTCAACATAAACATTCTCGTCAATTATTGATTGTCTTGACGCATTGTATATACGCCAGCCTGACTGTATATCCATATCCAGCTCAGCTTCAAATTCAATGACCCTTACTTTCCGGCCGTCTTCCTCCCTTGTATATTCATGCCGGTCAAAGTCTATATATGAGTCTGAATCGAATGTCTCAAGAGTGATAAGTGCATCAACGTGATACCTGTCACATAATTCACTCACATACTGCCATTCCAGCGGTGCAGGGAAGGCTCCTGTTCCTGTGCCCCTTATATCGATATCGGTAGGCCTAACTGCCTTAAACCTGGGTGAGTTATTAAGCAGGTCGACTATGCCGTATATGCACTTTTCAGAGCCGAGTCTGTCGTTGAATATACCTTCTCCTGTAAGAAGGCCTTCAATAATATTGCCGGCTTTTTCACCTTTATCAGGAAGGCTCCTGTTAAGCACGGCAACTGTTTTTATCTCATTGGGCACATCGATGTGTGCAGGTTTCAAAACATCGACCGTCATATATGATGTTTTGCATGATATTAGCAGAAGTGCTGATACAAGTGGGATAGACACTTTATAAAGTACATTTTTTATCATGATTTCCGGTTTTTTTATAGAGTATAAAATTAATACGGTTTCCGAAGCAAAAATTATGCCGCTATGTTTTCATACCCCCGCACACACCCAATACCTGTCCGTTTACATAAGATGAAAGGTCCGATGCCAGGAAAAGCACGGCATTGGCAACGTCTTCGGGTGTACCTCCCCTTTTGAGCGGAATTTGTTCCACCCATTGTTTCCTGACCTCTTCGGACAGCTTGTCTGTCATTTCGGTTATAATGAAACCGGGTGCCACGGCATTACAACGTATGTTTCTCGAACCGAGCTCACGTGCAACGGACTTAGTGAAGCCAATTATCCCTGCCTTTGATGCCGCATAATTTGCCTGTCCCGCATTACCCGACACACCGACCACGGATGTAATGTTAACTATTGAACCTGATTTCTGTCTCAGCATCGCCATCTGTATAGCCTTTGTAAAGTTAAATACCGATTTGAGGTTAACTGTTATTACCTTGTCCCATTGATCCTCCGTCATCCTCATGAGGAGAGTGTCCATTGTTATGCCTGCATTGTTCACAAGTATATCCACCGTACCAAAGTCTTTCAGTATATCGTTGACAACTTTCTGGGTATCATCAAATTTACTTGCGTCAGAGGCATATGCTTTGCCCTTGACTTTAAGGTCATTTATAGTCTTTTCCACTTCCCTGGCATTGTCATCTATGGCAAGGTCAGTGAAAGCAATATTGGCGCCTTCCTGTGCAAGCTTAATAGCTATTGCCCTTCCGATACCCCTTGCAGCACCGGTAACGATTGCAGTTTTTCCTTTTAATAAACTCATGATCTATTATTTTAGGTGTTGGTTTTATTCCTGTTTGTTCCGGACAAATATATTAAAAGTTACTTCAAATAAGTCAGAAACTTTCAAAATTGAATCCGGTTATAATCCTTTACCCGGGCGGTGAATTCCAGTCCGGTATCGCCCCGGCCAACGCCTCAGCCATTGTTGCCCCGATATCCGTTAGTAATCTGGCAGTCCGGATACCGCACTCGTTGAATATCCTGATCTTTGCCTCGGCCGTATCGTCCTTCCCTCCTATTATAGCCCCCGCATGTCCCATCCTCCGCCCCCTGGGCGCTGTCAGTCCGGCCACAAATGCCGTCACGGGCTTTGTGCCATGCTCTTTTATCCATCTTGCAGCCTCTGCCTCCATGTTGCCACCTATTTCACCTATTATCACTATACCTTTCGTTTCGCCGTCCTCCATGAAGAGTTTTACAGTATCGAGAATGGAAGTCCCTATAACAGGGTCACCCCCTATACCGATACATGTTGACTGTCCGAGTCCGGCCGCGGTAATCTGGTCCACCGCTTCATAGGTTAGTGTTCCTGAGCGGGAGACTATGCCTATTGTTCCTTTCCTGTGGATGGATCCCGGCATTATGCCCGCCTTTGATTCTCCGGGAGTGATGATGCCCGGACAATTGGGACCTATGAGCCTTGAATTTTTGTTCTGCAGGATTGCCTTCACCTTCACCATATCGGCCACCGGTATACCTTCGGTTACGCAAACGATAAGTATAATGCCAGCGTCGGCAGCTTCAAGGATCGCACCTGCGGCGAATGGAGCCGGAACGAATATGACCGAAGTATCTGCGCCTGTTGCTTCCACAGCTTCCTTTACAGTATTAAAAACAGGTCTTTCGAGGTGTATATAGCCGCCTTTACCGGGAGTTACCCCTCCCGCGATATTAGTGCCGTATTCGATCATTTCCCTTGAATGGAATGTCCCTTCTTTTCCGGTAAATCCCTGCACTATAACCTTTGAATTATTGTTAAGCAGGATACTCAAAATAAATCTCTTTTTAAGTCAGTAAGATAACAAAAAAACTTAACTTTGAATGATATTTACGCAACCGTTAGGCTATATAATTCATCATGAAAGAAAATTCTAAAAATTAGTTGCTATGAAAAAGATATTTACGCTTGCCATTCTCTGGTTGATAATTCTCACAGGTTACGCTAAATCTTACAGTGATTCGCTATGGTGTCCTCCCTGGTTTTATTTTTATATAACAGGCATTACTCCTGACGGCGATTCAACGATAGTCCAGTTTCACGCCGATTGTGACAGTTTCATGAATGTCGCACATGTCTGGCATTTTGGAGATTCGACTGTTGGTTACGGACTCAATCCTGTGCACCATTTTTCAAATGTGCATCCTGTCTACCAGGTATGCCACGAAGTTACTATGGAACAGGAAACGGAGTACTACTGTGAAGAAGTAAATGTTGTGCAGTCTTCGCTATACTGTAGTGCTGATTTCAGGGCTGAGGAAAACACGATGGTTAACTGCAATTGTCCGGGAGTCTTTGATTTCTTTGATGAGTCCGTTGGTGACATCGAAGCATGGACATGGGATTTTGGTGACGGCAGCGGGTCCTCGGAGCAGAACCCGACCCATATGTATGAAAAAAGCGGAATATTTGATGTCAGTCTTTCAATAGAAACAAATAACGGATGCCAGTCATATGCCCACCAGTTTATTGTTGTGGGGCAACCGGATTGTAACATTGAAATATCGTACGACATTCTCGAATCATTTCCACCCCAGTACCAGTTCTACTCTGATGTTTATGATCCGAGGCTTGTCTATAGTTACATTCCTCCGGATTCGGACTCATCGTGGCATGAACTTATTGTTTACAACTGGGATTTTGGTGACGGCGAGACTTCCGGCGATCCGTTCCCGAGACACAGGTACGATACATCAGGCGAATATACTGTATGCCTTAATGTTGAATACAGCAACGGCACCGAATGCGAAGCATGCATAACGGATTACTTTGAAGGGGGGCAAATTGACCAGTGCATCTTCACAGGAACATTCTACAAGTCAAACAAGATGTGTGACCATGACTTTATCATAGATGACTGGGGACAGGTTCTGGCCATACAAATGATGATTCCCGGGATTACCCTGGCTAACAATACAAGAATAAGGTTCGGATACGAGTATACTTATGACACCCTGTGGAATTGCTATGAGGATGCCGAAGCTGTAATAGTTACGTGTGTTGATGTTCTCGAACCTTCCTGTGAACTTACGGGAACGGTGAGGGATTATACCGGACTTGACGGATGCGGATTTGTAATTGAACTGGATAACGGTGAAATTCTGGAGCCTGCTATTATTGACACTCCCTTTGTGTTCAGGGATTACCAGCGTGTAAGGTTGTCGTATAATCCGCTGATTGACGCAATAAGTATTTGCATGGTAGGTACTATTGCAGAGATAACATGCATTGAAGAAATTGGAAACGACACGATCTGGCCGCCTCCCTATTGTGAGGAACAGATAATACTGAGTACATCCTATACTATCAACGACGGAGGGTGCGGAGGTTCTGCAAGAATTGATTTTATAACACCCTGCGACGCATGGATTTACAGGTATATGTATGATTACAGCATACTGTGGTCAACAGGTGAAACATCGCAGAGTGTATACGGATTATGTCCAAACAATCTCTACCTTGTCAGTGTTACCCGGTCTGACGGCTTGACTTACAATACTGCATTCAGCTTCTTCCAGCTTAATAATATCATACCTGCATGGAGCTATTATAATGATGTAAACACATATTATTTTAACCTGCCTGTAACTGACGATTATACAGTAGAATGGAAGTTCGATAATGAGACATCGGTATATGGCACGGATATCTCATACATATTTGCCCAGGGCGGGACACATACGGTTGACATTAATGTATGGAACAGCTCGGGTGACAAGATATATAACCAGACTATAATTATTTCCGTAGTAACAGGTATTAAGGACAACACCTGCAGCAAGCTCAGGGTTTACCCGTTGCCTGCAGGGGATATGCTTAATATTGAGTTCGAATCACCTGCCAGCTTTGAAACAGCAGTCCGTATTTACAATATAGCCGGACAATTCATATATGAAAAAGAAGCCGGTCTGGTTTGCGGCACCAATCACCTGAGCCTTGATATTTCGGACTTGAAACCGGGTGTATACCTGCTAACTATAAAAACACCGCAAGGTATTTTAAGGCATAAGATTAATAAATAACTTGCTTTTTCATAATGGTTCCCAATAGGCCCCGGTACTTTGCCGGGGTTTTTTTATTTCAGAATGCATGCGATTCAGAATCAGTAACCCGAAACAACCTTCAGGTAACATTATCATAAATTGATTATTTTTACTGTCTAATTGCAATAAAATCAAAAAAACTCCGGATTGTGCCGAACGAAGATACCATATGTGCAATCTCCTCTCCCCCCGGCAGCGGTGCTATAGCTATAATAAGGCTGAGCGGTGAGGATGCCATACCCATAGCCGAAAAGGTTTTTCAGCCATCAAAAAAAGGCAAAATACTGGGCAAGCAGAAAGCCAATACTGTCCATCACGGGCTTATCAAAGAGAATGATGCCATTATCGACGATGTCATGCTGAGCATCTTCAGGGCACCTAATTCTTACACAGGCGAAGATGTTGTCGAGATATCATGCCATGGTTCGTTATACATCCAAAAGAAGACACTCGAGATACTAACCGGCAGCGGTGCCAGGCTGGCTAAACCCGGCGAGTTCACAATGAGGGCTTTCCTGAACGGCAAGATGGACCTCTCCCAGGCAGAGGCAGTAGCAGACCTTATTGCAGGCTCATCGAGGGCAGCACATGATGTGGCAATAAACCAGATGAGGGGAGGCTTCAGGGACCTTATAAAAAACCTGCGGGACCAGCTCCTGAATTTCACTTCGCTTATGGAGCTTGAGCTGGACTTCAGCGAGGAGGATGTGGAATTTGCAAACAGGAAGCAGTTGAAGTCACTGGTGGACAAAATTGAAAAGTTATTGAAACAGTTGACAAACTCATTTGTTCTGGGCAATGTTATAAAGAACGGAGTGCCTGTAGCAATAATCGGCAGGACCAATTCCGGGAAGTCCACTTTACTTAACCGCCTGCTCAGGGAAGACAGGGCTATAGTATCGGATATACCGGGTACAACAAGGGATTATATAGAAGACATAATATCTCTCGAAGGCACACATTTCAGGTTTATTGATACGGCCGGACTAAGGGATGCAGGAGACAATATAGAATTGCTTGGCATAGAAAAAACATACGAGAAGCTTAACCAGGCAAGCATTGTACTGTTGATTATAGATGTCAAGGAGTCGCCGGACTCCATAAAGAAAACAGTCACTGAAATCCAGTCTCATATAAAGGGAAAGGACAAGCATCTTGTTGTTGTCCTGAACAAGACCGACCTGACTGATACCAGGCAGGTAACCGAAATGAAAAAGTTGCTGGATTCAGTCCTGACGGATAAAGATTACTGCGTAGCTATATCTGCAAAGCATGGCAGGAATATAAGCAAGCTGGAGGACTATCTGAAGGAAGCAGTGAATCTTGACAGGTATAACAGGAACGATGTAATAATAACAAACGCAAGGCATTTTGAAGCCCTCAGAAATGCTCATCAGTCTATTCTGAGGGTCCAACAGAGTTTCAGGGATGATCTTTCGGGAGATCTCATCGCAATGGATCTGAGGCATGTCTTACACTCACTGGGTGAGATAACCGGCGAAATAACCACAGATGAGATTCTGGGAAATATTTTTAGGAATTTCTGTATTGGCAAATAACGTATTTCCCATAATCAAGTTTGACACAATGCTTAAAAATAAAATTTGGGAATACTTTTGTTTAAAGAATCGTATATGACTATTTTGCTTTTATAGATAAATTGCAATAAACAGATATTCCAAATCTGAATCCATTCCATTCTGGTTTTATTGCCTCCCTGCCATCAAATTCGTATAATCTAACTTTTTGATATTTGCCTCTATAGAACTCCTGTTTTCCAAATTGAATTAAATATCCTCCACTTATACCTACACCAATGAATTTATATCTGTATACAAAATTAAAACCTGGCTCAAAATAATTGTTATGAGCTTTAAAATCATAGGTATCATTTACCAATTCCATTTCCATGGCATTTAAATACTCCGTGATTTTCAATTTTGAAGATAAAAGCCCCAGGACGGAATATGCTGCAAATTGAAAATTATAAAGGTGCAAAAGATTGACATCAACACAAATACCCGGGGAATATGATTTTACTTTCATATCGAAACGGTATTCACCCGAATAATCTGCTGCTGAAACTCTTGACCCTGTTGATTGATATAAATATACTAATCCGATGCCAAAACCTTTAAATTTCATACCGAATGACGGACGATAATACCAGTATTCAGGGAAGTTTGATACCAGTTTTGTATCAAAAGCTAAAAGCTCAGGCAAAGCATAGTTCAGGTTTTTCAATCCGCTCATTGAATATGTCCCGATACCTGTTTGAAATCCGAACGATAAATCTTTTGAATTACTGTTATTCACTGTTATGACAATTAAAACAACAATTTGAAATATCCTTCGCATTACTGATATCAATTAAGAAAATAGATTATTCCCTTTGCACTAACAATTGTATTATCAATCAGGAAACAAGCTTCCGCATCATTGTCAGGTTCAAAGTTAACCGGGATATCCTTTAACAAAGAACCGTCCGACAAGCTGCGTATGTATAAATGACCTTCACTATATGTCAAGATTTCCTGATTATAGTAGTTTATATCTAAAACATCATAATCTGGTAGTGAGAACTCATATATGATTGAAAAGTTATCGCACTGTCTTACAGAAAAACTTAAACCATCCCAAAAAACTGCACGATTTGTATCGAATGGATCAAACTCATAAAACGGGTTAGTAATATTCTGTGACTCACTCCAAATATTGATGAGTGTTGAATCTTTAAATTGAACTAATCGTAATGAGTCATCTCTGAGAAATATGTAGTCACTATTTGAAGAGATTCGTAATCCCATTTTGCCATTAAATTGTGCCAGCAATACATCACTGTTGAAATCATATATATAAAGTTTATTCCACCTGTTATTAATAATCCCTATTCCGTTATCAGAAATCGGGATCGCAGGAAAATAATAAACATCTGTGAGATGCTTAAGATTTCTTACCGAATAATCATCAAAATTATCTGAACTTATCAATATCACATCTTCATCACAATTAACGTATGCTGTCAAATATTTCCCTGATGGAGAAGCTCTCAACATGCTAAAACCCGTTGGACATTCAGGTGCAACATACCCTAAACTTCCGGTAACCTGTTTTTTTGAAACTGAATAGCGGATTATACTATCCTGGTTTGAAACATAAACAAATTCGTCATCTTTTACCTGGTAAATTCTGTAGTCAATATTTTCATTATTACATAAAAAAGAATAACCCTGTATAAAACTGAATTCTGATTTAAACATATAATATTGGCTGGATTCATATAATAGATTATTCCACTTAGGTATTACTCTTAGAATAACTTTTACATTATCGCCAAAAAGAGCATTAATGATGTTATGTACTGTATCAGCAGGACCATTTATTGATTCGGTTTTATCATGGATTCTGCCATAGCTAACGTACTGAGTAATAACATATGAGTCAATAGCTTTATAAAATTTATTTTTTTGCCATTTTACAATACTCTGGTTTGTTTCTGTTATATAATAAAGCATATCAGGAATACAGTCCGGTAACTCAATATTTCCCCATTCCAGTATCTTTCCGTTCTGCAAACTTGCTTCAACAGCATATCCTCCTCCTTCTCCAACATATGAACTATCAATGAATTCTGAAGCAGTTAATCTTTTTATTTCTGTTTGAGCACCGGATTCATCACATCTGTATAGAATATATTCTTCAAAGTTTGATGCTACACATTCATTCCATGACAGTTTTAGAAAGCCATTATAAACAGCTGACTCCATTGTATATGAGAATTGTTTAGCAACAATTATTGTCCATGTTTTAGAAAATATAAAGGCTTCCATTCCGATATGATCAGCAATACTGCCAGTACCCGAAGCAGTGTATATTTCAATAAGTAAAGTATGAGTCCCGGATTCCAGATCATTATAAGGTAAATCAAATATTCCACTATCTGAATAAACAGTTTTTTGTTTTATACTATCGATATAGAATATAATTGCTTTAATTTCCTGCGGAGTGCTAATAAATCTAAAATTAACCGCCATATCTGAATACAGATAGATTGTATCATTATTAAGATTCAACTCAACTATTTGGATTTCAGGGGGTGCAACGTATTTGTTGGCCTGACGCTGATAAACCTCCGTCGGTTCATATTCACAGGAATGAAATATAAATGCAACCAGGACCGGTAATATAAGTTCTATTTTAATATTATCCACATACATTTTTGTTTAACGGATAATTAAATGCTGTAACGCCCTTTTAAAAAGTATTTTGCAATAAGAATAAAGCACAAATTAGAAATTTATTTTCAAATAACAAACAGCTTTATGTGAAATGGTGTAAAGTATGAAATGTTAGATATTTAAATCAACCTTTTATAATAATTCCTCATCTAGTAGTTATAGTATTGTAATATATCCTTAATTACCTGATATATGAGAACTTTTTTCAATATTTTCCTGTTAATAATATTGATATCGTGTGAAAAGGATAATGAAAAAAATAGCTCCTACCTTATCGGGAAATGGAACTGGACACAATGCATACCAAGTCAGTTTGACTGCATGGAGCAACCATCTGATGTATTAAAACGTTCTATTCTTTTTCTAAGGTTAAAAAATGACAGCTTATCTTTTATCACCTATAGAAATGACACAGCTATTAAGGCAGGACAAACAAAATTAAACCAGGAAGATATGGATTCGTGGATAATATATGATGACATTGTATTTGGCAAGGATAGCATAATATATTCTGGTAAAGAATACATTTTGGAAAAAATTAATAATATTTGTGTTTGGATCAGGCTGGGTAATACAAGATCAAGCCTTGTTTATGAATATAAAAAAGAATAATTGCTACCAGTTTAAACATTTGATCTTCCACCTGCCAATTTTTAATTTTCACTCAACCTTTCAACATATTTTTCATCTATAATACATAAAATCCGTTATTCTATTGCATAGAATTTTTGAAACATCCTGTAATGAAAGCAAGATTAATATTTAAGATTACAGTTTTAGCAATTACATTATTTTTAATGTGCAATTCCTGTGAAAAACCTAAAGTTGATAACCAGGATACTATATGCGGAACAAAAGACCCTCTGCAGGAACTTGAATGGTTGAAAAACCTGACGAATGGACAGGGGAATGGGGCCAGAAGAGAAATATATCTTTTTACATATAAGGGAGAAAAGGTATTCTTTATTGACAACTGTGTAAAATGCCCCGATG
>Ga0315548_1001523_pt1 | contig 19372 bp, 16 predicted proteins | sample SalMarSW160110MG_2_FD_202540 | JGI IMG/M metagenome (GOLD analysis project Ga0315548, IMG submission 202540) | Salt marsh sediment microbial communities from the Plum Island Ecosystem LTER, Massachusetts, United States - Salt Marsh Sediment SW1601-110 ...
TTCGGATCACCAACAAGAGCGCAGCCTTGTCCGCCCAATTCTTTCAGCGAGGACAAGCCTTTGTTTATAAGCGATTTCCCAATACCTTGCTTCTGGTATTCTGGTAACACAGAAATCGGACCCAGTGTGTACCAGTCTTTTGTTCCGTCAGAAATTGTTACTGGCGAAAAAGCAATATGCCCAACAACACGCTCATCAATTTCCGCCACAAGAGAAATAGTCAGTACATCCGCTGACCGTAATGCTTTTATTATGAGATGCTCTGTTTGATTGCTGATAGCGAGAGTTTTGAAAGCCTCTATTGTGACTTCGGTTATTGCCTCAATATCTGCAGCCGTTTCTTTTCTTATGATCACTTCAACCTCCTATTTGTTTAGGCCGTTTATCGTATTCTTATGGCTAACATAATTTATATGTACTAACATTAATCATAAATATTCCATTGTAAGCCTATAAACTGATTTCAAAATTTCTAGTCAACTCCATATATACATCAGTATTATAAAAATATATCTATTTTTGTCAACATAAATATTTCTTTAGATTAGTGTGTATCCGTGTAAATCCATAGCAATTCCAGGCATCAGATACCAGGTCTTAGGTTTTAGTTAAAAAAAATAAAATCCTTTTAAATTTGCGTTCATCTGCGTCCTATTATTTTGTTGGTGTAGTGGGATTGACAAGTGATTGTAATTATCTAAATTGTTGATATGAAAGTATCTTTTAACACATTAGGGTGTAAAATTAATCAATTTTACACCAATTGTTTAAAGCAAAAACACATTAAGGAAGGCAATGAAGTGGTTTCTCTTGAAGAAAAACCAGATATTGCCTATATAAACACCTGCGCGGTTACCGCGAGAGCAGGCGCGGAAAGCAGAAAGCTATACAGGAAAGCAAAAAGGAACGCAAACGAAGTAAGAATACTCGGATGCCAGGCAAAACTTTTCCCGGAAGAATTTAAAGAAAAATATTATACCGATGAAAACGATTTAATCGAAAAAGAGTACGAAACTATTAGCAGCAGAACCCGCCCCTATCTACCAATACAATTCGGTTGTAATAACTTCTGTTCTTATTGCATAGTACCTTACGCGAGAGGGAAAAGCTATTCTCTATCGAACATAAAAATTATCGAAAACGTCAAAAAATTAATAAAAAATGGATACAAAGAGATAGTTTTAACAGGAATTCACATCGGAAATTATCGATACAAAAAAATTGGCTTGAAAGAACTCTTAAAAGAGCTTCTTCTTTTTGATATCAGGATCAGATTGACTTCCATAATGCCTGATTGTTTTGATAAAGATTTCATTCAATTATTTAATAATAAAAACCTTATGCCGCATGCACATATCTCTCAGCAATCTGGAAGTAATAAAATTCTAAAAAAAATGCAAAGAAAATACACAAGAGAAAAAACACTGTGGGTCGCGGAGAAACTAAGAAAAATGAGAGAAGATATCCGTCTGGCGGGGGATTTTATAGTCGGATTCCCGGGTGAAACAAAAAAAGATTTCGAAGATACAGTAAATTTGGTAGAAAAAGCGAATTTTAGCCATCTTCATATTTTCAGGTATTCGCCGAGACCATACACTCTTGCCTCCCTTTACCCCAACAAAGTTCATGATTACACAAAAAAAGAACGGGCTAATATACTTAAAGATTTAGGAAAATTAAAACGGGAAAAGTTCGTCAAAGAAAATATTGGCAAAGTTTACAGAGTCATAATCGAAGGAAGAAGCCAACTGGGAGAAAAATGGTCAACAGGAATAACCCCAAATTATATAAAAGTTCATTTCACAGCCAATGGCAGAAGACAGGGCATAATACCCGTTAAAATATATAAAATAGAAAAAGGACTTGTTTATGGTAAAACAACAGAATAAATTTTACATACGAACTTATGGATGCCAGATGAACAAATATGATTCTGATATTATTAGAACACTTTTATTAAAGGAAAACTTTAAAGAAGTTTCCGATATTGAGAAAGCTGATTTTATATTTTTTAATACCTGCGCGGTAAGAAAGAATGCGGAAAAACGAATAATAGGAAGATTGGATTCTCTTAAAAGTTTAAAAGCGGAGAAACCGGAAATATCTGTTTCTGTTCTCGGTTGTGTAGCTAAATACAAACAGGGGCTTACAAATCATCCGGTGGTCGATTTTGTTGCTCCTCCCGATTCATATCGTTCACTTATAAGCGCAATAAAGAAAAATAGAATCGGACTCATACCAGAAAATCCGTGCGAACAATACTCCGATATATTTACTTCTACAAGAAAAACCAACGCTTATTTATCGATTACACGAGGCTGTAATCGCTTTTGTTCATATTGTATTGTCCCCTACTTAAGAAGTAAACTCAGATCCCGTCCGGTGGACGATATCTTGAGGGAAGCTGAAAAACTAGTAGAAGAAGGGTCAAATGAGATTACTCTTCTGGGTCAAAATGTTAACGCGTATTTTTATAAAGGCGTAGATTTTCCTGATATCTTAAAAAGAGTAAGCAAAACAAAAGGGCTTAAACTCCTCAGCTTTCTAACCTCTCACCCGGCGGATTTACCTGATAACTTATTTCAGGTGATGGCAGAATCCTCTTTAATTACCAAATATCTTCATCTTCCTATACAATCAGGCTCAGATAAAATACTAAAAAAAATGATGCGTGGATATTCGTATCCTCATTATTTAAATTTAATTGAGAAAGCAAAAGATTTAATGCCAGGTTTAACTCTCACTACAGATATTATTGTCGGTTTTCCTGGAGAAACGGATAGAGACTTTCAGGATACGATAAAAGCAGTCAAAGACATTCGTTTCGATTTTGCGTATATGTTTGCTTATTCAAAAAGAAATGGTACTCTTGCATCTCTTCTCCCCGACCAGGTAAAAGACATAGTAAAAAAAGAAAGGCTGCGGCTTTTAATAAATGCTCAAAATAAAATCACAAAAGAAAAAGCAGAAGAACTGATAGGTAATGAAGAAAGGGTTTTGACAATCAACAAAGCAAAAGATGGTAAAAAATTGGGAAAAACTAAAAACGGAAAATTAGTCGTAATTCCCGGGGTTGCTAAAATCGGATTTGAATATATCATCAATATATATAAAATTAAAGGATGGGTCCCAGTAGGGAAAATAAAAAAGGAGGTAGTTGGATGACTTTAATAATATCTTTGCTTTCAGGTATATTATTAATTTTCGGTATCATAATTGGTACCCAAAATGGTAATACAATGGTCGATTTTCATCTACTTAAATGGCACTTCGAAGACATTCCCTTGACTTTACTGGTAATAGAATCGGTTCTTATCGGTTTCTTTATTACAATAATCTTAGCAGGAATAAACACAATAAAACTGAAATTACAAACAAGAGAAATAATAAAGGAAAATAAAAATCTACAGAAAGAAATTAAAGCTTTAAAAAGTTTACCTTTTGAAGAAGGAGAAGGAGAAGGTATACCGGATCTTGCCGAACCAGATGAAGATGAAGACACAGAAGAAGAACAAGAGGAGGAGGAAGACATAGCATGAACTTGCTGATATACATCGTTCTTTTTTTCGTTCTAATCTGGCTGGGTTTATCGATATTCTCAAAAATGTCCGAAAGACTGAAAGGCGAAAGTCATCCCACTTCCTACATAAAAGGTCTGGAAGCAATGATTGAAGGAGATAAAGACAAAGCAATAAAATTGTTCAGAGATGTTTTGGAAAAAGATCCCTCTAATATAGAAGGTTATCTTTATACGGGTAATCTGTTAAGGGAAAAAGGAGAAATAGTAAGGTCAATAAAAATACACAAGAATCTTCTTGTAAATCCATTGCTTACCAATGAACAGAAAAACAGATTGAAAGAAGCCTTGGCGGAAGATCACCTACAGAATAAAGATTGGGCAAAAGCACTCCCAATGCTCGAAACAATATACCATACAAATCCAAAAAACACTATAATATCAAATAAATTAATGTTTGTTTATGAAAAATTAGAAAAATGGGATAAAGCTTTTAATATAGCAAAAAAATTCTTCGACCAGAAAGAGCTTGCCAATTACGCGACTAATCTTGTAACAGAAGTATCCCAAAAAAATTCCAAAAAAGCGGCAAAGTTTATTTCAATAGGTGAAAAAGGAAATGTTTCCTATGCGTATTATTTGCACGGTAAACTTTTGATTTCACAGGGGGACGAAAGCGGAGGAATTGAACTTATTAAAAAAAGTATATCGATCGACCCGGGTAAAGCTTTTTTATATCTGCCTCTACTGGAAGAATATATGTTTGAAGAAGGGCAGTTCGGAGTTCTTGAACCATATTTAAAAAGTAAATTTGAAGAAAATTCTGATAATATATATATACTTAGTTCATATATTTCTATATTGAAGAAAAGAGGACAATTAGAAAAAGCAAACGAAATCCTCGAGGATTCTATAAAAAACTTTGATTTAAACGATTATAACACTCTTTTATCTATAGCCATCATTTCTAATGAGATAGATAGTGATTTGCTCTCTCCGTATCTTACGAAAATTAAAAATAAAATGGAAAAGAATCAATTATTTCAATGTTCTAAATGCGCCAGTGAAACTGATAAATTTAGCTGGAAATGCAGCAACTGCAGGGCTTTTGGGACATTGGAATTAAGCACGTATTGAAAACAAACATATGTTCCTCCTTGTTTTAATATTTATCAGCGTGGGAACTCCTCTAAAAGAGAAATATCAAGAAGCCTTAAAGATAAGAGATCCTTACAAAGCAGTTGAATGTTACAGGCAAATCATAAAAGAGTCACCCAAAAGTCCTTACGCGGATTCTTCCCTTTTCCGAATCGGTATGCTTTATTACCTTTTAGGTGATTTCGAAAAGACCATAGATCATTTTGAATTAATATTTAAGAAAGGTACAAAATCCGCAATGTTTATCAAAACATGTTATTGGTTAAAATATTGTTACGGAAATGTGGGAGATTCAACAAAATCAAAAAAAATGGAAGCGATTATCCTGAAATTAACTGCAAAAGAGGAAGATGAAGAATCCCAAATCGGCACAAAAGACATTCCCGAAAATCCTATAAATAAAGAAGAAAATAGTATCGAAAAAACAAAAATAGAACCTGAAACAACAGAAAAAAGGACCGGATACTATACAATACAGATTGGAGCCTACGAAGACAAGAAATGGCTCGAATATTTTCTCGCAAAACTTAAAGAAAATAATGTAGAATATTTTGTGAAAGAAGCAGGCAGTTATTCAAAAATCTATTCCGGAAAATTCGAGAACCGCAGCGAAGTCGAGAAATATCTTGAAGATCTAAAAAATAAAGGTTTTCACGGTTTTGTAGCTTTTGACTCCACTCCTTAAACAATATCTCCGAATAAAAAAGAAATATCAAGATTCAGTTCTATTATTCCACATAGGTGATTTTTACGAAACTTTTTATGACGACGCAAAGATAGCTTCTGAAATTCTAGATATCACTCTAACTTCAAAACCTATGGGAAAGGGTGTAAGAGCCCCACTGGCTGGCATACCTATTAAAGCGGCAGATACGTATATAGACAAACTGGTTCGTTCAGGTCAAAAAGTGGCTATCTGTGAACAAATAAGCGATCCAAAAACTTCTAAAGGTCTCGTAGAGCGTGAAGTTACCGAAGTTATAACTTCCGGCACTGTAATGCGTCCTTCTCTCTTAAATGAAACTGATAACAATTACCTTGTTTCAGTTATAAAGAACGAAAATACATACGGAATCGCTTTTTCTGATATTTCCACAGGTGAATTTCAATCAGGAGAAGTAAAAAATTTGAACGACGAATTAAGTCGTCTCTCGCCCAAAGAATTAATAATTCCGGAAGGAATGCAAATCGACTTCCAGGAACCTATCCCGGTTACAAAAATTGAATCTTACAGATTTGATCCGGATTTTTCTTTAGAACTTATTAAATCCCATTTTGGTATTTTGAAGATAGATTCTTTTGGTTTTTCGGAAACTTCTCCCGCTATTCGTTCTGCCGGAGCACTGCTTTCTTATATAACCGAGAATCAAAAAAGCACATTAAAGCACATCAAAAAAATATCACGCTTTAATCCCGAAAATGGTATGGTGCTGGACGGAGCCACAATAAAAAACCTCGAATTGATAAAGAAAATTAATGGTGATCGTAAAGGAGCTCTTTTAGATACTATCGACAGGACATCAACCGCAATGGGAAGCCGTCTCTTAAAAAAATGGTTATTATTCCCTTCTACAGATAAAAGAGAAATAGAAAAGAAGTTCGATGGTATTGAGGAATTGATTTTCAGGAGAGATATCTTGAAAAAAATCCGCGAAAAACTCTCAGGAATTTACGATATCGAAAGAATCAACGGACGTATATCCGCGTCAAGAGCTACTCCCCGTGATCTTATCTCTTTAAAGATATCACTTTCTCTCGCGGAAGAATTAAAGAAAATTATTTCTGGGCTAAAGGTTTCTATATTTAAAAAACAAGTAAAAAAAATAAAAGACTTAAAGAAAACAATTAATTTAATCGATACTTCTATTATAGAAGATCCTCCTGTAAAAATAAGTGATTCGGGAATTTTTAAAAAAGGTTACAGTTCAGAATTGGACAAAATAAGGGCAATTGCGAAAGAAGGTAAGAATTGGGTTTTAAAGTACGAAGAAGAACAAAGAAAAGTAACCGGTATAAATAAGCTAAAAGTAGGATATAACTCCGTTTTCGGATACTATATAGAAATCACCAAGGCAAAACTTAAGGAAGTACCTGAAAATTATATAAAAAAGCAAACCCTAACTAATTCTGAGCGATTTATAACAGAAGAATTAAAAGATTTTGAATCGAAGATATTAACCGCGGAAGAAAGACAAAATGAAATTGAAAAAGAACTATTTGAAGATTTAATTGAAAGATTACAAGTATATACTAGCGAATTTGAACAAACAGCAAATACCGTTTCCGTAACCGACATAATAGCCGGTTTTACCGAACTTGCTCTGACAAATAACTACTGCCGCCCAAAAATATCAACAGATAAAGGTATTAAAATAGAAGAAGGAAGACACCCGGTTGTTGAGAAGATACTAAAAGAAGGGGAATTTATACCAAACAAAGTTAATTTAAACGAAAAAGAAACCATAATTATTTTAACAGGCCCTAATATGGCCGGAAAGTCCACATATCTCCGTCAAATTGCTCTTATAACAATCATGGCTCAGATTGGTTCATACGTACCCGCAAAAAGCGCGGATATAGGGATAACAGACAGTATATTCACGCGTATCGGAGCCTCTGATGACCTGGCACGTGGAGTTTCGACTTTTCTCGCGGAAATGAATGAAACCGCAAACATATTAAACAATGTAACAAACAGAAGTCTTGTGCTTCTTGATGAAGTGGGGCGAGGAACAAGCACTTACGATGGACTCTCAATTGCCTGGTCTGTAATAGAATATCTTAATTCTGTACCAGAAAAACCTATGGTTCTTTTTGCGACTCATTATCATGAATTGACAGAATTAGAAGAATTTTATGATACAGTAGTAAATTACAATGTTTCGGTAAAAGAAACAGAAAAAGAAGTTATTTTCTTAAGAAACGTAAAAAAAGGGTCTTCCGACAGAAGTTATGGTATTGAAGTCGCGAAACTCGCGGGATTACCTGAGAGCGTAATCTCTAGAGCAAAAGATTTACTCGCAGATTTAAGGGATGACGACAGGGTCATAAGAAAACATCCTCCGAAAACAAGACAAAATTCCCTTTTTCAAATTGAAAATATTTTATTGGAGAGAGTAAGATCCCTCGACCCGGATAATATGTCTCCTAAAGAAGCCCTTAATGCTCTATATGAATTAAAAAAAGAAATCAAAGAATAGAGCTATCCACTGATTTTCCTTGAAATGCATTAAAATATCTCTATTTTAGTATTCTAACCCCGAAAACACATAAACCACCATCCAAAAAAAACATAAAGAGTATATAGGGCTTAATTTTTGTTTTAATATAGAATTTAGAAATTGGAAAACAAGTTAAATTGGCAAATTATTGAATGGTTAAATCGTCTTCCCCACACCTTATTTATTTTCTCCTATTTCACAATTTTTCAATTTAACTATTTGACGTAGATTCGAAGAATCTACAACTTATACAATAAGGAAACCCTATGAGACGCCAACATATCTTTATGGACATTTACCGCATAGTCAACTAAAAATCGCAATCTTTCTATTCCAAAACCTGCAGTTAACTGATTACTATTAACAAAACCAGCTCTAAGATCCAACCATTCATTCATACCAACTTCAAGTCCCAAATGATGATTGAAGCCATAATCATCCTGAATAAGATCAACTTCCATAAGAACTGGTGTTTTTCCTATCTTTTTATTAAATCCAAGACCTATTTGGTAAGAAGGCGCGATATGTTCGGTTCTTCCGTCCCAAAATATAGGAGAAGTTGTAATATCCTTTATTGCTGCTCCGATCGAATATTCTTCCATCTGGTATATAACCCCTAAATCCGCTCCGGCTCCGACCGCGACCGCGTCGTGAATTTTCCGATAAATAAACTTAAGACCCATTCCTACAGAAAGATTTCCTACCCACCTCGAATATGTAGTAAAAACCGCTCCTTCACGTGAAGAAAAACTACTAATTAAATCATCATAAAACGGCTCTCCGGGGTCAGGTACTCCGTCACCATCCTGGTCACCCCAGGCATTTCTAGTATCGCTGATATCTCCTACTGAATGAAATACAAAGTGTAAACCGAAACCATATTGACCCTGTTGCAGATTAAGTCCTCCGCTTACAACATTAGCAAGATCTCCAAACATCTTCGAACCCGTAAAAGAAACGAATGGCTCAAGAATTAGAGCGGAAGCAGGATTCTTGTATCCATTGGAAGGATAGGCTAAACCGGTAGAACCTCTTCCCAAGCTTCCGGCATCAATTCCTACCAGAAATACTTCTCCCTCAAAAAGAGCTAAAAGTAGTAGAAGCATTATTCCTCTTCTTTCTTTTTCCTCTGCGCCATAATTTCCTGGGCAACCTCTTCAGGAACTCTCTCATAAAAGGCAAATTCCGCAGAATAAGTTCCTGTTCCCTGTGTTAAAGAACGTAATCTGGAAGAATATTTGAACATTTCTTTTTCAGGAACATAAGCGTTGATTACTTGGAACTTACCCTTCGCGTCAATACCGAGTATTCTCCCTCTTTTCGAATTCAAATCACCCATTACATCACCAGTATATTCATCGGTTATAACAGTTTGAACCTTAAGTATAGGCTCCAATAAAAAAGGAGAAGCCTTCAAAAGAGCTTCCTTTAAAGCTATTGAACCCGCTCTTCTAAAAGCGTTGTCTGAAGAATCAACCGGATGATAAGAACCGTCATAAACCGTAGCCTTACAGTCAATAACATTATAACCAGCTAATATTCCGACACTTAATGCTTCGTTTACACCCGTTTCAACAGACGGAACATATTTGCTGGGAATGCTCCCTCCTTTAATTTCATTTGCGAATTCGGTTCCCGCTCCTCTTTCAAGTGGCTCTACTTTAAGGAAAACTTCGCCATACTGTCCTCGACCGCCAGTCTGTTTTTTGAATTTTGCCTGTCCGGCAGCTTGCTTACTTATCGTTTCCCTGTAATGAACACCCGGCTTACTTTCTATAAGACTAACACCAAAATTATCCTCAAGCCAAAATTTAACAAACTGCAAGTGCTGCTCACCCATAGTTTTTAAAATCAATTGTTTTGTTTCTGAATCAAAGCTATAATTTAAAGTAGGATCTGATTTTTTGAGTTTAGATAACCCCTTGGATATCTTATCGTTATCTTTTTCGGTTTCCCCCTCAATGGCTATTTTTGCCACTGGGTTTGGAAATTCAGCCTTATCTAACTTGACAGGATCACCAGGATCTGCCAGAGTATCGCCCGCAGAAGTATTTTTTAATTTGACCAAAGCACCTATCGAACCCGCGCTAAGTTCATCCACCTGTTCCCTCTCATCCCCTTTTAAAACAAACAGTTGGTTTATTTTTTCTTCAGTATCGGTTGAAGTATTAATCAAAGTATCACCCGACTTAATTTTGCCTCTCCAGACTTTTATTAAATTCAATTCCCCAACGTGTGTCTCAACTTTAGTTTTAAATGAAAAAGCCACGGTTGGACCGTCAATTGATTCAATTTTGGAAGGAAGTTTTGCCTCGGAAGGTGTGGGAAAAATCTTTTTGATGTACTCAAGAAGGCAATCGATACCCAGAAGAGAAATAGAATCCCCGGTTATTAAGGGATAGAGTTTCCCTGTTAGAAATCCTCTTTTTAAGCCATTCTTTAAATCTTCATTTGTGATTTCTTTTTCTTCAATAAATTTTTCCATAAGCTCTTCGTCTACTTCCGCAAGCGCTTCAATCAATTTTTCTCTATATTGTTTTATTTCTTTTTCAAACTCTGAAGGAATATCCTTTGCACCCTCCGGCAAATGAATCTTCATCTGCAGGGTATCTGCAACTCCGACTAATTTATTATCTTTGAATAATGGAATAACAAGCGGTAGTAATCCGCTTTTTATCTCATCTCTTATTTCGTTTAAAACCCCCTCAAAATTAACCCCTTCTTTACCTATTTTGCTTACATAAAATAAAGCGGGGATTCCTCTTTCTTTAGCATATTCGATCACCTGTCCTGTTGTAAAAGACATTCCCGAAGTACCATCCACAACTATAACCACTGAATCGCAAACACTTAGACCAGCAATCCTTTCTCCCTGAAAATCGAGATATCCGGGAGTATCTATTAAGTCTATTTCCACGCCATCATACTCGAATGTAGACACGGCAAGGCTAACCGAATACTTTCTTTCTTTTTCATACTTCATATTATCAAAAATTGAAGTCCCGTTATCAATAGAGCCTAATCTGTTGGTAATTCCGGTTTTATATAATATTGCTTCACCCAATGCTGTTTTACCCGAATTTGCGTGTCCCGCAATACAAATATTTCTTCTGTCCATCAACTTTCCTCCTTTACTGAAACCTGAATCGTTTTCTTAAGCAAACTTACTTTTTTCTAACTTTTATTAAACCTGATTGAATTAATCCATACAAAATTTTAGCAAGATCAAAAGTTTTCATTTTAAGCTCTTCCGAGATTTCTTTTATCGTTCTTTCTCCGTTGATTATGGAAAGCGCTTTCCACTCAAGAGGTCTTAATTCGATATCGCTAATATCCGGCTCTTCAACAAAATCAACAACTAATTCAACTGAAGGTATAACATCCTCCATTTTATTCCATTCATCGATCTGTCTGGCAGCCTCCAGAATGACATTGTTAACAGGAAGATTTATTGTAATTTTCTCCGTTTTTTCTCCCATTATAAACTCAAACGTACCGCTATCCCACTTTAGAAAGGAATTTATTGCGTCAGTACCTTCATGTTTACCTGTTTCAGCATGTTTTATATTACCATGCTCGAAAAAAATAACCCCAACTTCATTGTTACCAGACAAGTGAAGAGCTCCCTCTTTACCCCCCATCTGTATAAATTGGAATATGTCATTCAATTCGAAATCTTTAAGGTCGCCTCTTAACGCCATTATTCTACATAAACACCCATTTGCGCAAATTTTTCAATTCTCTTGTCTATAAGAACATCTTTTGGAATATTTTTTAACTCATTATAAGTGTTAAGTATAGTTTCTCCCACTAAACGCGCGGCTTCCTCGTAATCACTGTGGGCACCCCCCTCAGGTTCTTTAATTATACCATCAATAATTTTAAATTTTCTTAAATCCTCTGCCGTTATTTTTAACGATTCCGCAGCTTCTTTCCGGTATTTCTGGTCTCTAAAAATAATAGAAGCACACCCTTCTGGAGAAATAACGGAATAAACCGCGTACTCCTGCATATATACCTTATCGCCAACCCCTATAGCTAAGGCGCCACCACTTCCTCCCTCACCGGTAATTATTACAATTACTGGTACCGGAATAACAGCAATTTCCTTAATATTCTCTGCTATTGCTAAAGCTTGCCCTCTTTCTTCCGCTCCTATACCGGGATAAGCTCCGGCTGTATCTATAAAACAAACTACAGGTAGGTTAAATTTTCCTGCTAATTTCATCACACGGAGAGCCTTACGGTACCCCTCGGGGTGAGCACTTCCAAAATTTCTCTTAACTTTTTCAGCTGTTTTTCTTCCCTTTTCGTGCCCGACTACAACAAAAGAAACCCCTTCCAAACTTCCTATTCCGCTCACTATAGCCGCGTCATCCGCGAATTTTCTATCTCCGTGGATTTCTAGCCAATCAGAAAATAAGTGTTTTACATAATCGTTTGTATAGGGTCTCCCCGGATGCCGTGCCATTTCAACTCTTTGCCAGGGTGTTAGCGAAGAAAATATCTCTTTTCTCGCTTTATCTAATTTAGTGTTTAATTTTTCTAATTCAATCTCATATTTTCCGGTTAAATTCCCATTGAGAGATTTTAACTCATCGATTCTTTCACGTAACTCAATTATTGGTTCTTCAAAATCTAAATATTTAGTCATTATAAACCTATAGAAATCGTAAAAAGATGTGAACCTTCAATATCTATAACCGTTGGAGCAAAGGAATAATCGAAACACATATTGTTTTTATGTAATCCAAAACCAAAGGAATACATTTCCAAAGGATTCTTGGCTTTTCTACCGGCACGGATAGAAAAGTAGTCCGTTATTTTATATTCAGCACCAATACTATACTGAAGCTTTGTATTTAATGGTTTATTTACTGAAAAACCAATAAATAAAGGGTTAAAATTCCCTTTAAGTCCGAGATGCCACGTAACAGGCAAACGAAACTCTTCATCTGAACCTTCCGGACCATATTTTGGACCTAAGTGAAGAAAAGATAAATCGAATCTAAAATCTTTGTCTTTAAAAGCTTTAAAACTCCTGCTCATCCCCAAATCAAAAGAATAAGTCGAATAGGAAACTTCAAAGATTCTTTCCCTTAGAGTTCTAATTGTCCCTCCGATATTTAAATTTCCAAAACTTCTTCCGTAAGTTATACCTAAAATAATATCATCCCCTGAATATACTCCCAAAGGATCTCCCGGAGAATCATCTTGTAATTCCATATCTCCGGAATAAAACCCCAAAAAAGAAAATCCAAAAGCATTACTGCCATTTCTCGTAGTAAAGCCAACAAAATTTGTATTCATATCCAAAAATAGCTTTTTATAAGCAAAGGTGAAGTTGTGCGTATTATCTGATTCATTCGAAGAATACATAATTTCAGAAGGATTAGTAAATAAAGAATGAGTTCCTCCATCCCAACTGTTACCTGCTGTTCCATTAGTCTTTGCGTGCATATCCAATTGAAGTATTTCAAACCCTGTAGGTCCTCCTGTATTATTCAGACTTTCCCAGAAATCAGAAATATCATTTCCAAGATCCCCGAAAGAATATGATAAAAATATTAATATCAACATATTAATCTCCAATATGGGAGATTAACAAAGTTTAGTTTATTGTCAAGTAAAAAAATCATATTTTCACTCCTTTTAAGATTAGATTTCTCGCGATGTGACGATTCGAAGTCCAATCCGGCGTTATCAATCTATCCTCATCGGCATACCCGGAAAAACGATGTATAACAATATTTTCAGTTAAATTATCTAAAAATTCCCTTGCTATTTCCGCGTAATCTTCGCACTTCTCAAAAATTTCAATATTGCCGTTTTTGAATTCACGGGCAAAAGGAGTATTCTCTACAATATATAAATGATGTAGTTTTATGCCATCTATTCCCCATTCGGAAATAGTTTTAGCTGTCTCTATCATATCCTGTTTGGTTTCACCAGGTAAACCCAAAATAACATGCGCAACGACTTCAATACCTGCTTTCTGTTTTAACATTTGCACCGCTCTTTTGCTATCTAAAACGGTATGTTTTCTGCCCGAAAAATCTAGGGATCGTTGATGAACCGATTGAATCCCTAATTCAACAATTGTGTAATATTGATTTGCAATTTCGTATAAAAGACTTACATTTTCTTCGTTTACACAATCGGGTCTTGTGGATACTGAAATACCAACTACACCCTCATGAGTAAACACGGAGAAATATTTTTTTCGTAAAATATCAACAGGCGCGTAAGTACTTGTATAAGACTGAAAATAAGCAATAAATTTATTTATACCCTTTTTTTTCAATCTCGATATACCTTTTTCAATTTGTACTGAAATATCATTGGTTAATTCATTATTATGGATTATCGAACCTTCTTCATCGCAAAAATAACAACCAGTATAACCCTTAGTTCCATCTCTTGTGGGGCAGGTAAAACCACCATCAATACTAATTCTGTAAACTTTCTCCCCAAATTTTTCTTTCCAGTATTCTCCGACTGTACGGTTATTAAACATTATCAAGATTAAATAATTTTTCCTAAAGTTTTTACTAAATTCGGATCATATATAGATTTATTTTTTGATTCTATTTCTTTCATGATCTCTTTTTTACTTTTACCTTGCGAATTAAGCTTGTCTATTTCATTAGCAACACGAATAACCCTGGAACCAATAGGAATAGTCTCTCCTTTTTGTCCGTCCGGCTTTCCTGAACCATCATAATTCTCATACAAATGTTCGAGTATGTTCCTGCTTTTCTTTAAAAATTTTAAAGGGCTTATTATCTTTGCGCTTAACCCTTCAGAGCTTATCTCTTCATCTTTTCCTAATTTACCGAGGTCGTGAAGAAGTGCGGCGAATCTAATATTATTTATTTCTCCTTTATGTAAACCTAATGTATTTGCGATTTGTATAGAAAGTTTACTTACTCTTTCACTGTGAGCTTTTAACTCGGGATCCACCGATTCTTCCACCTTTATAAAAGAAAGTACTGCTTCAATATAACTTGCTTTTAGAGTATCATTTAACATACCGGTATATAAACAAATCGAAAGATTACTGGTTATAGTCTGTATGAGATCGGGAGATATTTCTTTTTTCGCTTTCTTTATTGCCAGTACGCCTAAGATGTCATTCATATAATTCAATGGAGAACAAATATATTCATCAGTTTCCCAGGGACCCTTATTATTTACAAGTCCAAATGGTTCTTCCCCTTCCTTTACTTCATCTCCGTAAGATAAATCGACTTCTCCTCCAATTGAATGTACACTGTACTTACCGGCTTCTGATTCTTTTAGTATAAGTATTACTCCATCCGAAGCAGTAAGTTCCATAACTGCTTCCGGTATTCTTTCGATTAATCCGGCAAGATCACTATATTCTAAAAGAGATAGAGAAAATTTATTTAACAAGGATAGTTCTTTAACTTTATTCTTTAATCTTTGGTCAACATGTGATTTTGCTTCCTGGAGTTCCAAATTTGCTTCTTCTAACGCCATATTCGCGTCAGATATTTCCAGCATCAATTTCTTTTTTTCCAGAAGTAAATGCCTTCTATCCAGAGCGTTTTTTATAAGATTTTGCAATTGATTTCGTGATGGTAAAGGTTTTTGTATATAATCATAAGCTTTTTCTCTAACTGATTTGATGGCTGTCTCAATAGAGGCGTGCGCGGTCATCATTATTACCTGAACTTCATTATCTTGTTCTTTTAAAGCGGTTAAAACTTCTGTCCCCGGATGATCGGGCAATTTAAGATCAAGAAGAACTACATCAGGTTTAAAATTCATAGCTGTACTTATACCGTCGGAAGCATTATAAGCTTTTTTTATTTCATAAAAATCTTTTTCATTGTCGCCAAACTCAGAAAGCATAGCTTCTATAACTTCAACTAAATTTTTTTCATCATCTATTATAAGTATTTTTTCGGGCATTAGTTATTCCTTTGGTAAAGTTATTGTAAAACAGGCGCCTTTTTCTTCATTTTTAACTTTGATTGTTCCGTGATGATTCTGAATTATCCTGTTAACGATCGACAAACCTAAACCGGTTCCTTTACTCTTTGTAGTAAAAAATGGAATGAATAATTTAGAAATAATATCTTTGGGTATGCCTCCCCCATCATCTTTCACCTGCATTATCATGTTTTTTTTACCTCTTCTAATACTGATTTCAATATTCCCATTCTCTACTATGGCTTCCATAGCATTCAAAAATAAATTATTTAAGACAGTAATGATTTTATCTCTATCAACGTAACAGGTAAGATTTCCCTTTAAATTATTTTTTACATGTATGTTTTTCTCCGCTATTTCCTGCCCAAACATCAATAGTATTTCACCAATTAACCCTTTCAGATTCACTTTTGATTTCATTAAATCCTTATCTGAAGCGTAAAGCGTCATATCATTTACTATTCTTTCGAGACGTTTTATTTCTTGTAAAACTATTGCCTGAAACCTATAATCATTGCTATTTTTTCCACCTTTAAAGGATAAAGATTCGATACCAGCTTTAATAGAAGCAAGCGGGTTTCTAATTTCATGTGCTAATCCTGCAACCATTTCACCGAGAGCTGCAAGGCGATCTTTTCTCCTCAATTCTTCTTCCATTTCACGAATTTCTGTTATATCCCTTAAAATAATCGAAGAACCCATAATGCTACCTGAAACGTCAAAAACGGGAGAAGCGCTAAAACCTATCAGCGAGCGTCTTAATTCAACCACACTTCTTTCGACATGCTCTCCTTTAAAAACTTTATCAAAAACACTTTTTTCAGCATTCTTAAAAACTTCTTCTATATCTTTGAATTCTATATCCTCGCCAAAAAGTTTTTTTGCCTCGGGATTGGCTTCGATTATTGTTTTATTTTTATCTATCAAGATTAATCCTGTTGGTAAAGATTCAAGAAGTCTTGTTATATTAAAATCTTTAATCTTCATCCTGTCCATTTCCGGTACGCTGCATTTTTTTGAATTTTTCGAGAGCTTTTTGGTCACCTATAACAATTAAAGTATCGCCTTCTTTTATTTTTTCATCCGAAGAAGGTACGACAATTAAGTCTTCAACAACTTCAGCGGCATTCTTTTCCTTAACTTTTCTTTTTATGGCAATTAAATTTAAACCGTATTTATTGCGCAGAGAAAGCCCTTTAGGTGTTTTACCAACAAAAGGATCTGGTGTATCCGATTCCATTATGCCAACTTTATCATTTAATTGAAGATAATTTATTATTGATGGGTTAACAAGCTGATCGGCGAGTTTTTTTGCCATTTCCTCTTCAGGGTAGATAATTCTATCAGCTCCGATTTTTTCGAGAATTTCCCCCTGAGACGAAGAAGAAGCTTTGGTTACAATCCAATCTATTCCCAATTCTTTTAAGTGAAGAGTCACTAAAAATGAAGCTTCAAGGTCTTCTCCGATAGAGACGATAGCAGCATCAGCGGAAGAAACTCCAGCCTCTTCTAAAGGTTTCTTATCTCTTCCGTCAGCTATTATAACGTCTATCGCAAACTCAGACGCTAATTCAACCTTTTTCTCGTCTTTATCTATAGCAGTAACCTGACAGCCTCTTTTAAGAAGCTCAGAGGCAACCGTTAGCCCAAAAGTACCCAAACCAACAACTACAAAATACTGTCTCTTTTCAGTTTTTCCGATCATCCTATTTGCACCTTTGCGAGAGGATATTGAAAACTTTCACTCTTTCTCTTCAAAACCGTAGCAACAAGAGTAAGAGGTCCAATTCTTCCCGCTAACATTGTTATTATTATTATTAATTTACCCAGAACAGTAAAGTCATGAGAAAGTGATAGCATCGGATTCGTGCAAGATCCCATAGATAACCCAACAGTACCAAACGCAGAAACCTCTTCAAACACTACAGGCAATATCCCAACTTTATTGATTATACTTCTTTCCGTAAAACTTAAAAGACCAATCATACTTATTATTAATATTAACGAAATAAGAAAAAGAGTCAATGCTTTGTTTACCTGTTCTTCGGGAATCCGACGTTTCTCGATATTAACCGATTTTAAACCCCTTAACCTCGAAGTAAAAAAAATGCCAATTATTATAAAGGTTGTCGTTTTTATTCCACCCCCAGTACCTCCCGGGGAAGCTCCTATGAACATAAGAAACACTATTATCAAAAGAGTAGTCGGAAGCAAACCTCCAATATTTATTAACGAAAAACCGGCTGTCCTGGGTGTAGCCGCAGTAAAGAATGATATAATAAATTTATCTCCTATGTTATTTCCCGACAAAATGTTTCCGTATTCTAACGAATATACACAGGTAAAACCAAAAATAATTAGGATTATTGTTGAATAAATAACTATTCTGGAATGTTCAGTAAGATATCTCTTTTCTCCCCTTAAACGTTCTATCACATCAATAAGGACTACAAAACCAAGCCCTCCGGCAATAAAGAGAAAAGCAGCGGTTAAACCTATAATAGGCGTATTAGTAAAATCTGTAAGATTTCCTGAAAAAGAACTGAAACCGGCGTTACAAAAGGCACTCACGGAGTGAAAAATCGCGTGTGCCACTGCTTCATTAGTACTGAAAACTTCTTTAAATCCCAATAAAAATAGAATGAAACCCACCATCTCAAAAATAAAAGTAGTCAGGACAACTAATCTTAAAAATGTTAGAGAATTATTTCGATTAAATAAACCGAATTCTTGTTGAACCACAATATTTTGTCTTTTATCTGGTTTGATTGCAAATATTGTCATAAATAAACTGGCGACAGCCATGTACCCCATTCCTCCGATTTGAATCAAAAATAAGATTATAGATTTACCGGTAAAAGTAAAATCTAAAGCAGTATCCTTAACAATTAACCCGGTAACGCAAACCGCTGAAGTCGAAGTGAATACTGAATCTATAAAAGAAATGCCCCTATTAGCTATTGGGAATTTTAGAAAAATCGCGCCCAATAAAATTATCGTAATATAAACAAAAGATATAGACTTAAAAGGAGACCATCTATTCATTTTCTTAAAGGAAATTTTACCTTATAAATTATACTATCCTGCCTTATTGAGCCTTTTTCTTTTTACGAAATATCTGGGGAGGAGTGCGTTTAGTAATAGTAGATTTAGTAATGCGGCAACCTTCAATATTGTTCATCTGAGGCAAATTAAACATTAAATCAAGCATCAGTTCTTCAATTATTCCCCTTAACGCCCTGGCTCCGGTTTTCATTTTTGAAGCTCTCCTGGAAATTTCATTTAAAGCAGGACGAGTGAAAGTTAATTCTATCCCATCCCAATTCAAAAGTTGTTTATATTGCTTAACTAAAGCATTATTAGGCTTACACAAAATATCGGTAAGATCTGAAATAGAAAGCCTGTTCAGAGTAGCAATTACAGGAAGTCTTCCGACAAGCTCGGGAATTAAACCATAATGCATAAGATCGTGGGGCTCGATATTTTCTAATACATCTTTAGAGTCGTTAAATTTATC
>Ga0315548_1001524_pt1 | contig 19369 bp, 16 predicted proteins | sample SalMarSW160110MG_2_FD_202540 | JGI IMG/M metagenome (GOLD analysis project Ga0315548, IMG submission 202540) | Salt marsh sediment microbial communities from the Plum Island Ecosystem LTER, Massachusetts, United States - Salt Marsh Sediment SW1601-110 ...
CTACCACGACGAACGTCTCAAGTTGTATGCAGGGCCTGAAAGATGAGTAATCAACTTGAGACGTTCGTCGTGGTAGCGGGCATAGAGTTCATCGCCGACCTGACGTTGACGTGTGGTGCATTTTTCGAGGAGTGAGTCTGCACGCGGTGTTGGGGGTATCAGGCCGCCTTTTTCGAGGAGGTAGTAAAATTGGAGGAATTTTTCTTTTTTGCGAAGGTCCTGCAACGTAAAAAGTTCATAAACTCTTGGAGTGTGGTTGCGGTGATACAAGCGAAAGCTGACGTAATTGCAAACGATACCCCATGGACATTCAGGTAATGCGTTGAGGTAATCCCAGCACTGCTGGACGGGCGTTCGGCCATTGAAACGGTCTTTGTCAACATTTACTTTGGGGCCTTTAAGCTCTATCGCGGCATGGATTTGTGGTTTTTTATGAGAGCCGAAGATACCAACGGCGGCGTCTGCCTGGCCTCCATTGACGAAGTATTTTTGCTGAAAGTTCCAGTTTTCCTTATTGTCTGCGAAGAGAATATAGCTGAGCGCTTCGCCGAAGACTTCCTTGCAGAACTCGCCTTCAATAGAGGTTTCTTTCATTTGGTCGAGCTTGCCGCTGGATTCGATGTCGGCCCACTTGCAGATTATTTCGTATGCATGGTCTTGTTCGGGGCCTTTTAGGCGATGGTCGTTCGCTTCCCTCTCCAATAAAGCAGGCAGGAACAGGGGACGTGAGCGTCGGTTCTCGCCGTAACGTGCCTTATTATGTTCCGGGAATAAACCTTCTTGCTTTGCAGCCATTATCTACTTTATGCCAAAGAAGAATTTGAACTCGTAAACATTCCTATTTTACTCAAAAACCAGTAAGAAACAATCAAAAAAGATCGTTGCGGAGGTGAGTGATAAACAGAACCCCGCAATAAATAAGGAGGTGATTTCGCACCTCGTGAAGCCCATGCATACATCCATTTACCTCTAAAATGTGAAACTTAACTGGCATAAACAGCCGATATTTGATAAAGCAATAGAGATTTTCAAAGGAAAGGACAATATGGCGTCTGACAAACTAAAAATCCTCAAAAGGCCGAATTTGCGTAATCCCCGGCTATTACTGGGCCTTTCCGGCTGGATGGACGGCGGTAATGTCTCGACGGGAACCGTAAAGTGTCTTATTGATAAGCTCGGCTCCGAAAGCTTTGCCGAGATAAGCCCCGAGGGATTCTATATATGCAGCTTCCCCGGCTCAATGGAGATAACAGCGCTATTTCGCCCTCACGCGATAGTTCAAGACGGCCTGATAAAGTCTTTCGAGATTCCTAAAAATGAGTTTTTCTACAGCGAAGACAGTAATCTAATATTGTTTTCGGGCAAAGAACCGAACCTGCGGTGGGAGGACTTTTCTGATTGTATTTTCAGCTTGTGCAAAGAGTTCGGCGTTAAAGAGATTTATTTTATAGGCAGTATTTCCGGCCTGGTGCCCCATACTCGTGAGCCGTGGCTTTTTTGCTCGGTTTCGGATGTGGAAATCAAAGAGAAACTGCAGCATTACGGCATAAAGTTCACGGACTACGAAGGCCCCGCCAGCTTCATTACATACCTGATGACCAACTGTAATGCACACGGTATAAGCATTGCGAGCATTGTGGCGACTGTCCCGGCGTATGTGCACGGCCAGAATCCAAAGTGTATAGAAGCAGTTATCAGACGGCTGGGCGGGATTCTGGAGCTGCATATAGAGCACGATGACCTGATGACCATCAGCGATGAGTTCGAAAAGAGATTAAGCGAGGCCGTGGAAGAACAGCCGGAATTAGCCGGTGCCATCGATAAGCTGGAAGAAGACTACGACAATGAGATTTTTGACAGCGAAATGGGGGACTTAAAAATGTGGCTACAACAACAAGGAATAAGGTTAGATTGAAAAAGCCCAGCCATAAAAACCGCTGATTAGCCAATTCAAATTAGCAACACCTACAACAGGAAACTAACCCGGATTTTCCAAAGCCACAGAGAACAATACTTAGACCAAAGACTCAAGACCAAAGACTCAAGACCAAAGACCCAAGACGAATTTAGCCACAGATTCCTTCGACTTGGTTCGACCCTTTCGACTCCTTCGATTGCACTCCCTTCGACAGGCTCAGGGCAGGCAGGACAGGTCCGCTCAAGACGGGCTCGCTCACCACAGGTCGCTCAGTTCAAGAGCGGCAGGGGTAAACAAAACCCCATGGTAAATTGGGGGGTTTATAGCAGGGGGAATCAAAAGACCGATAAAAATAAAAAAAATTCAAAAAAAATGTTGATTGTCGTTTAATTAATCAGATAATCATACTAAAAGAATTGATATTCCAGTGCTTAGCACCGTTGATTACCCAAAGCAATCAGGGCATTTTTGACTAAGGAGAGTTTACAATGCCCGGCACAATCACGGATGATAAAAGTGCAATTGCTCACGCCAGCAATGTAGCACCACCAAAGTACAGAGCACGGTTCAAAAACTTAGCGTCAGAAGCTGCGGACTTCGGCCTACGGAAACTTGTAATCGGCGGATTGGCTGCTCTGTTATCAATTTGCCCAGCCGGTATAGCCGAAGCAAAGTATGTCAATTTAGATGGTGTCCAACCTGCGTGCATTACGTGCCCGGATGCTTCCCGGTTTCTTGATTTAAACGGACTCGTCAACAGTATGTATTCAGGCAGTCCCAAGCAATTCATAACCGGCAGGTATGACGGCTGCGGCTGGTATCGTCATCCTAATACAGGAGATTACCTTGATAAATGGTGGTATTATAATTTAGATGAGGGACAATATTATTATCTTGATAGAACGCAATACAAACTGCTGGGTGGAGCAAGCTATATACTGGGGCATCCATGCTATCCAAAGCTGTTTGAAAGAAGTTCGGAGCAGGCAGTTGGATTTACAAACAGAAGGAGAATATATATACCCTGGTATGATTGCTGCTGGGATTATCTGACCGTAAGTAAGTCGGGACTACGGCAGGGCCTTTGCCCAGACAAGCCGGTTTCGTTAGGCAATATATGCATCGGGCTAATGCCAATCGACAAGTATGTTATCTGGCATAGCTGCTTTCAACCGGGTGACAATATTGGAAAATTGCGGTACAGCTATTTAGATAAAGGGCGATATTACATCCTTGATGAAATACAATACAAGTGGATCGGAGGATTGGCCTATGAGTTTGAAAGGCCTTATTCCCGGCTGCTCAGAGGTTTCAAAAAAGAAGGCATTGTAGCAAATACATCTTCTATTCCGGAACCCGCTACAATCGGAATTCTTGGGTTAGGAGCTTTGGGGATTTTGATTTTAAGAAACGAAAGAAGGGCCTAACTCGTCGCTTATGACCCGAGGTACGGAGGGAGTTTTGAGTTCCAAGTGTTGAGCTGGGTGGAAAAACCCGTAAAACCACAAGCTAAAAGGTCTGAAGTTTAAAAAGCGGGCGAAGGGATTCGAACCCTCGACGTCCAGCTTGGGAAGCTGACATTCTACCACTGAATTACGCCCGCAAAAAAACTGCCTAACACCTTATTGTATAAGAATTATCGAGATATTGTCAAATCCTTTTGTTGTCTGCTGCTCACTCTATTTCTTTTTTCCGGGCAAGATTCCTTCTGGCTGTTTCATTAAATTCACCAACAAGCAAGTAACGCCGGACAGCCAACCCATCGGGATTGTAATGAAGAACGCTTATAACATCACCCGCTTTTTTGACACACTCAAAAAACGCGGAAAGTTTATCTTTCGGAAGCTGGGTTACGCCCGGATTGAAGTAGCCAGGCCCCTCAATGTGGGGCTTCTGAGGATTAAATGCCTCATATCCGCTTAATGGAAGAATAACAGGGACTGTCTTATGCGAAGAAGCAATTATGATAAACGATAACAGGTCAATCCTAGGAAGCTCGGTCACAGCTTCCGACCCAACAAGATAAGTACCCTTCCCAGTAGAAATAATCCACTTGTTTTCGTCGGGCCAAAATACATAATCGGACACCTCACCACCAACACTTCGATGTGCCTGTTCAAAGCTGAACTCAGGTTGTCTCAAGGATACAGAACACAAGGCCCTTTGAGTTGCCATCGATATACTTTCTATTTTCGGAGCAATAACAACTTCCCAGTCAACCTCTTTTTCAGAGTTCGATAACGCATCAATATCGCTGTATCGCTTAAACATCCGTTTGAGGTCAAACTCTCCTTCTCGATATGTATTAAAATAAAGATATTTACCAGCCTGGGTCTTAGTTAGGCGCTGATAAGCAATTTTGATTGGGAGTTTTTTTTCTCTTAAAATGCACCAGCGAAGAACCTCCAATGATTTGCCGGGGGCGATTAGCCCAAAAGCAAATACTGGGTCACTCAACATCTGTTGCATTGTATTATACTCCCACGTATCGTCCAGTTCCTTGTAATTCGTCGAACCATATTGCGGGCCGTGCCACTTATCGGTATCAGGAAGCTGTCCAAGGACACTTACGCTGCGAACTACAATAAAATCATCTGTTTTATTCTCGAGAAGCAAAATCACACGAGCCGGCGCTCGCTGCAGGAACAGGTGCTCCTCTCCCGGCGGTCGTGTCATTTCCTGTTTCACTAAAATTGACAGAGGCCCTTCTGCCGGCTGAGGCGGCAAATCACCCTTTTCAAAGGAAGGTGTAAAGATGAAATGTTTTTCAGGAATTGTGCCGAATTTGTTAAGCTTGGATTCTTTGCCGGCAAACCACATATACGAGTCAAAGGTATAAAGCTGTGATTTCTGTTCTGCCTTAAAGAATTGAAAAGTGATTCGCTCACACAGCCACCCGCCATCTCCGGTTACGCGCACTACAATTGAACTTATCTTCTCAAGAGGCATATCAAATTCCAGCTCAAAGTTGTCAGTAGCACCAACCTTGAAACCTCCCTGAGGGACAAGCTCCTTTTCATAGTTCGAATCTCCATTTAGTGAAAGGTAAGCTTGTATCTTACCAGCCTCCTGCAGCGTTATACCCTCTCCTGTGATGGTAGTGACTTTTAAGGTAAAAGAGGTATCTGATTTTTTCTCCTTCCCCTCTATAGCATCGCCCACCTCTTTTTCTAAAATTTCTGAAAATGTTGTAAACTGTGCCTGAGCGGAAAAGCAACTCAATAAAATCACAACAACGATGATTTGTGCTCGTCTTAACAACCCCATGATTTTCTCCTTTATGGGAAACTAAGATTCCACCGCTAAATTACGTCCGCAAAAAACCATTGCAACAAGTCAATTTTACAGAAATCGTCAGGCGATTGTCAAATCCTTTTCTATTTATCAGCTCTGTGCAACCTTAAATAAATTTTCGACCATCTACAAGCCAAAAGAAGGCATTGCCGAATAATGTCTTATAAAATACCCGCCTACCAGAGCCGAGTTGTGATTTTTAACGGGATTTCACAAGGTAAAGGCTTTGCCATCAGAGCAGCGTTAACAACGAAAAAAGGCTGGATTTTTCGGCTCTTTTCTGCTATAATGAATAAAACTGGGTTATTCTAATCTTCTGGAGGCAGGTTGTTGAAAATGAGGAGGATTTTGCTGATAGCGGTATTCGTTTTGTGCTCAACTCAGGTTTGGGCACGGACAATATCTGTACCCTTCGAGTACCCCAGTATCCAATCAGCAATTAACGATGCCAATGACGATGATGTGATTATTGTCGACCCGAATACGTATCGTGAGAACATTAGCTTTCGCGGCAAGGCAATCACCGTAACTTCGCTCGACCCGAATGACCCCAATGTTGTCGCTTCTACGGTTATTGACGGCAGCGAACCGGCTGATAGCAACTTCGCCTCAGTAGTAACCTTTAATAGCGGAGAAGACAATAACACGGTGCTGAGCGGATTTACGATAACCGGTGGCACGGGCTCGTGGCTGCTGGTATCCTGGGAATACAAGGGCCTGCAGTGGAATCGCTGCGGAGGCGGCGTAATCTGCTACAATATGTCGGAACCGACAATCAGTAAGAACGTTTTTATTGGAAACTCCGCCGGCCAGGGCGGCGGTATTTACATCTACGGCGACCCCGTCAATCCAAATGACCCGAGCAACCCAGCCACTCACGTCAGCCCGGTCATTACTGACAACAGCTTTATTGAAAATTCCGCCATTACAGAACACGGGTTCGCACCTCCCGATACTAATTACCCAAACAACGACCACGGCGACGGCGGCGCTATTGTCGGCTTTCAGGGCTGCGACGCGATTATAACCGGCAACTTCATCGAGAATAACCACGCAGACTATTACGGCGGTGGAATACATTGTCGTCAGTGGAGTAATGGATATGTTGAGAATAACCAGATTATAAGCAATACTTCGGCACTTGGGGCCGGCGTGCACATAACATATACCTCAAGCCCAACTGTTAGAGACAATCTGATTCAAGCCAATACGGCGGGCAGCTTAGGCGGCGGAGGGATATATGTCTATTATCTTTCCACACCGTTGATAGAACGAAACACCATCACCGAAAATACGTCGAGCAACGGAGCAGGGATAGGAGTGTACTCTAATAGCTTGCCAACCATTCGCAATAACCTGATTTACAAAAACCTCGCCGGCGCAGGCATGCGCATCGTTGGCTCGGACCCGGTAATTGCCCACAATACAATAACACATAATGCCAAAAGCGGAATAGATTGCGAATCCAATAGCAACCCTGCCATTGAGCACAACATCATCACATCCAACGAAGACGGATGGGGAATATGGGTACACCAGGATAATTCTATTGTAATAAGATACAATAATCTCTGGGGGAACAGCTTGGGGACGTGCGGGCCTGCCATACCAGACCAAACAGGAATTAATGGCAACATCTGTGTTTGGCCACAGTTTGTTAATCCAGACAGCAATGATTATCACTTAAACTATGACAGCGGATGTATAAACGCAGGCGACCCGAATTACGAAGCTGAAGCCGGGGAAACAGATTTCGAGGGCGACCCACGCATTATCGGTGGCAGGATAGACATTGGCGCAGATGAATATGCATTTGGTGAGATTTCGGACTTTAGCGGCGACGGGATTGTCAATTTTAATGACTTTGCCATCCTGGCTTATTACTGGGTTGATTCCTTATGTACAGACCCCGACTGGTGCGAAGGATGCGATTACGACCAGAGCAGCACGGTTGACATCGAAGACCTAAAAACATTCGCAGAAAACTGGCTCTGGCAGTCCAACTGAAAAGTCGGACAACAAGGTACCGCCATTGTTAAATACTTCGCCCGGATAACCCTCACAGGTGCTTCCGGGCTTATTGGGATGATGCAAACACACCAACAGAGCCAAATGATGATTCAACGGCATCGCCCTTTTCTCATTGGCCACGGCCTTTTGTGCAAATCATCGTCCTATAAGATATTGCCCTAACTTAAGCGGTGGTCTGTGTAAGCCGATAAAACAAATGCGCCGACAGTTCGTCGCTCCGTCGCTGAAGCTATGGAGCGTAGGCGACTGGTCTGCAATAAACCAAATGAAGTAACAGTCGTGACTACGGCCTGTCTCGGCTTGGCCATCCAGCTACGGCGAAGGTCTCCGCCGAGACGAGAGCCAAGACGGGCAGGGCCTCTGCCCTGACGAGAGATGAAAAAAGCGTTTTCACTTGTTGAGCTGATGATAGTGGTAGCCGTTCTTGGGATTCTGGCAGCCATTGTTGTGCCGCAGTTTCAGTCACACGCCACACAGGCCAAAGAATCTACTGTTAAAAGCAATCTGCGCGTATTGCGAAGTGCAATCGAGCTATACGCAGTTCAGCACAACGGCGTGCCTCCGGGATACCCTGATGGAGATATAACAGCGGCGCCATCAGCCCCGACGTTCGTGGCGCAATTAACGCAAGCATCCAATGAATCGGGTCAAACAGCCGCTGCCGGTACAGCGGGGTACAAATTAGGGCCATACATTCGCAGATTTCCTAAAAACCCCTTTAACGATGCATCAACCGTGAGAATGGTGGGTAACAGTGAAGAATTTCCGGCCAATGCAACCGGTAATTTTGCTTACCTCTATAAGCCGGTAACACAAACGATTAAGCTCGACTGGGGTGGAACTGATAAAGATGGTATTCGATACTATGATTACTAATATCGCAAACCGAAGTTATTCGATGTCGTTGACGTCTGTCCTGGCGAAGATTAGCTTCTCTGGATTTGCATTTATGTCGTCGATAGGTGGCGGGTCTGCACCCTCAAGCCAGCAATAATTACGCCAGGAAACCGTCCAGGTCCTGCCGTCCTCAGAAACCGGCCCATCGAAGTAATCTTCCATTCGGCCTTTGAGGTCGCCATGGGGAAGGCGCATAAGAAATGCGTCGAGAAATATCTTCACTCTTAAATGGCGGTTGGTGGGATTATATTTTGCCTCGCAGGGCCCCATCGCAAAATATGCGAATGTGTTGGGGTCAGGCCCATCTTCATATATCCCGCCTTCTTCCATCTTTACAGGCCCTGCGAGCATGTGCACCAGTCTTAAAATAGTGCCATCGCGTTCAAATTTGAACGCCCAGTTATTCTTGTCGGCTTGCCAGACACCAACCAGGAAATCAGGGAATTCGTTCTTCTGACCTGCCGATGGTGGTGGATTTGACGTTCTGAGGTTCTGCTGGCCACAGCCAGCAAATAGAAATATTACAAACAGGCAGCTTAAAACTGATAATACTCTTTTCATAGTTTTGTTCTCCAACCAATCGCTAAGCTAAAGTGGTATTTTACAGGCAAAGGTGCCAGTTTGCAAGAAAAAAAGAGGCAGGTCAACAAGACCTGCCTCTTTTATGAACTACTTCTGTTGGCTCAAGGCCAGCGTCTATTTACGACGACGCAGCAAAAGACCTCCAAGACCAAGCAGCAGCATTGATGCCGGCTCAGGAACCTGGTTGATAATTACCGTATCCCATGTGCCAGAAACCACTGCATCATCATCGAGCATAAACAAACTCACATAGGTCAGGCCGTTCTCAGACTCACAGTGGAACGCAATCCCATCATAGATAGTACCTACGGGGATTGCTTCGCCGAACGTGTATATATAACCCCACACGCCGTTTTCGCCCACGGGCAGCCCTCCAACACCGCCGCCAACAGCATCCTGTTCGATACCAATCACCCAGTCATCATGTGAAATCGCAACGTAGCCGTCTGAGATGATAGCACAATCAGTGTAACAAACCAAGGCCCATTGGCCTTCTCCTTCACCACCTGAGACAATTGGGATATCGGTCCCGATGTCCAGAACGATGGTATCACTCGGACATATTTCTATATAATCAAGGTCGTAATCGCCGTTGATCGAAATCTGCAGTGCTGCGCTGGCAATAGAGGTCAATCCAAGAACCAACACTAAAGCTAACAATTTCTTCATCACAATCTCCTTTCAAAAATACTCGAATGCTTCATTACATTCGCAATTCCCTACTCCTATTAACATTAAACTCTCCTAATTTTAAAGAACTCATCAAAGTCTTACACTTTGTCTCCTGGCAGACTTACGGAGGTGTTGTCCAGAAGTTATATGGACCTGTTATAATTGGCGCCTCGTCGCATGGCGGCACCCCTGGGTCCTTCACGAAGAAATACGTTCTGAAGATAGTCAGGTCCTTTGACTGGACACGCCACAACGTAGTCTTTACATGGTTAAGGTCGGCACAGATACCATTTGGTATCGCGGCCAACTCAGGATCCTTCTGGAAAAATGCCGCCCTGAAGATAGTCAGGTCCTTTGACTGAACGCGCCATAACGTAGTCTTCTGGCCGTTTATATCACCACGGCACTGGTACTGGTAGCACCAGCAATCAGGTTTACCCCAGTCGTCCCAATCCGATTTCTCTTTTGTACCGGCATTACCGCCAATCAAGCAGTCATTCTGCAGGATTACCCAGCAGCCATTCAAAGCTACACTGGGCGTTTCATCGGGGTCTTCCATCACTATGCCGCCGCGATAAGTGTCCTCCTCAGCAAGATTCACATAGCACTCTCCGCTGACATTAAAGCTACAGAGCGTACCGCTTTGTGAGGGGGCGTTATTAGAGTCATTGACATCGTACAGCGAGCCCATCTCGATAACAATACTGGAAGAGCCCAACTGTCCCGGATTATCGGGAGGGGTATTCGGAGCGACCGGCGTACCGTAATCATTGACATCGCCACTATCGTTGATGTCAATGGTGCCGGGGAATATCCCGTAGCCCTTCAAAGCCACAGTACTCTCACCTTCATGGTTAGGTGTGAGAATATCAATGGTAACCCCGTCATTGACTTCGACAGCCAAAGCAAACGCCCTCGGCAGATTCCCATCTGTAACATACGTGATGGTAACCTCGTTCGTATCACCCACCTGCGTAGCTGTGACAGTAACATTTGCTGCCCAGGCTGGTGCTGCAAACAAAAGAACTGCCAGGATTAAACTAACCTTTCTCATAGTACAACCTTCCTTTCTTTTCCTCTTCGCAGAACCACACACTCTGCACTATCTTGGCTTATACATCCTGCACCAAAACAATTTACCTTTTGGCACGCTCGTTCAGTTTCTGGTACTTAAACACAAACACTTTAACTGCTGAACTAAGCGCTCCCGGTCAGCAGGAATAACCAGGTAAATAGAACAAACTGTTTTACCCCAGTTTCCTCCTTTCCCGCCGGTTGGCGAAAATGCGTGCCAAAATACTACTGTAGGCACAGGTTCGTGTTGGTGAAGAATTACTTTATAATAGCACAAACATCCGGGAAAAGTCAAGCAAAATTGCAAAAAATCTCTAAAAATCTCTAAAATTTTTTAAAATCAACCCTGCCTTCATTTGTTTGGTGTCTGTTTACATAAGTACGGGTAAAAACAACACTTACAAACTATTCCCTCAAGATACAACAGGAACATACCACGAATTTGCGAGTAAATCAAGGAAAGAGAGGCGGAAGAGAGAAAAAAAACAAAATTTTGTATGTTAATTTGGGTAGTTCGGTGTCTTAAGCTGTTTTACCGGCAAAACAGAATAATCCAGACACCAACACCCGCTTTTTCCAAAATAATTTTTTTTATCGATTTTCCAGTTCATATCATATAGCAATTTTAGCATCTCTTTGTTATTTTCTGTTTATGTACAACCTTTTGAAAGGCCGACTCATAGCTGTACGATTATGCCTTCTCGCAGCAACTTTGGCGTTGATTGCAATCGGAATAACAACAATTTATGCGGTCGGCCATCCGGCAGAAGCCAGTCCGGCCAGCCAAACCGAAGATTTTAGCAACCTGTGGAAAAAACAGCTTATATTCGCCGCGATTGGAGTGATTGGTTTCATAGCAGCTAATATGGTTAACTACCGCCGGTTCGGAGCGGTAAGCTACTGGATATATGCCGTTGTGCTACTGCTTCTGGGCCTGTTACTGGTCAGCAGGTATGTAATAGAGCTTCCTTTCGTGCCGGAAATTAATGGCGCACATAGATGGATTAGATTGAAGATAGCAGGCTGGAATCTTCCCGCTATACAGCCATCGGAAATCTGCAAGCTGGCATATATCCTGGCGTTGTCATGGTACCTTCGCTACCGCAGTAATTACCGTAACTTTAGAGCCCTGATTGGGCCTTTTGCCCTAACGGTTCTTCCGATGATACTAATTTTGCTCGAACCGGACCTCGGTACTGTAATGCTGATGATGCCAATTTTGCTGACCATGTTGTTTATGGCCGGGGCAAAAGTAAAACACCTGGTGATTATATTAATTTTGGCATTTTTGGTAAGCCCGCTGCTATGGCACAAGATGAGGCCTTACCAGAGAACCAGAATAAGCAGTGTGCTGCTGCAAAACAGCTGGATTCGCAACAAAGCCGAGCAATACCCGACTCTGGGCAAAATTCTTGTTGGCAGAAAATTCAGCTCAAAGCAATGGAAGAACGACTGGGGCTATCATTTGATTCGCTCAAAACACGCGGTTGCCTCCGGCGGAACGAATCACGCGAAAGGATATGGCTTTCGACAAGGACCATTTATCAAATACAATTTTCTTCCTGCAAGGCACAACGACTTCATATTCGCTATTATCGCGCACCAATGGGGCGTATGGGGCTGTCTCGGATTGTTAACACTTTTCGTTATTATTATCAGCTGTGGATTGGAAATCGCTGTCAGCAATACAGACCCGTTCGGCAGATTACTTGCGGTCGGTATAACAGCAATGTTTACAATTCAGGTCATCGTCAATGTCTGTATGACAATGGGCCTGATGCCGATTACAGGCCTGACTTTGCCATTAGTAAGCTACGGCGGCTCGAGCCTGCTGGTCAGTATGGCTTCTATAGGATTGTTAAATAATGTGGGGCGGTGCAGACCATTTAGCGTGGCGCCAAAAGTGTAAAGTGTCTAAAAACGGAAATATTAGAAATCAAATATCAAAATGTAAAATTTAAGGAAGTCATCGCCGCTTTGCGGCGATTCCACAATTTTGATTTTTAATCTTTGATTTTTGCATTCTTTTCAGCTTACTTTGAGGAACTAATGATAAAGGGCTTTAGACAAATTGCTTCTCTTACGGCGGTCAGCAGGATATTCGGATTCGCGCGGGACATAGCATACAGCCATTTCTTCGGCGCCAGCGCCCTGCTGGATGCGTGGGCCATTGCGTTTAAGATTCCCAATCTTGCCAGGAGATTGTTCGGTGAAGGAGCAGCATCGGCTTCATTGATTCCGGTATACAGCGAAGAACTCACAAAAAGACCCGAAGAGGCAAAACACCTGATTAATACCGTAGTAACCGTAGTATTTGTGCTGTTGGCAGTGATAGTTTTGATTGGCCAGGGAGCTATTTGGGCCTATTACAAATTCTTCAGCCCTACCAGCGAGACCAAGCTGATTTTATCCCTGATGTCAATTATGCTGCCCTACATGCTTCTGGTTTGTGTAGTAGCGATATTGGCTGGTACTCTCAATGTGCACAAACACTTTGCAACACCGGCTGCCGCCCCGATAGTGCTGAACATTTTCATCATCGCAAGTTTACTGCTAACCGGCTGGGCATTTCAAATCAAGCCGCAACAACAGGTCTTTTTCGTGGCTGTTGCTGTAGTCATTGCCGGGATTATGCAGATTGCGATACAGATTCCGCCGCTTCGTTCCGTCGGTGTTTCTATAAGGCCGGCGTGGCGGATTCATTCAGATAGCTTTAGAAAAATCATAATCCTGATGGGGCCGATGATATTGGGCCTGACGGTAACGCAGATAAATACCCTGGCCGACGACCTTATTGCGTGGTGGTTTTCCAGCTCAGCAGAAAAAGGGATGTCTTTCATACTGCTGGGTAAAGAAATAGCATATCCCCTGGCACGTGGCTCAGTATCACATCTATATTATGCCCAACGGCTATATCAACTGCCGTTAGGCGTGTTTGGAATATCACTGGCTACAGCAATTTTTCCGGTGATGAGCTCCTACGCAGCAAAGAAAGATTTCACAGGGCTATGCAGGACGGTCTCAAAAGGTCTACGCAGTTCTATCTTTATCGCGATACCTGCGGCCATAGGACTAATAGTGATAGCCAGGCCATTAATTTCGCTTGCTTTTGAGCATGGGCAATTCGGCCAGGTCCGTGACGACACTTCATTGGTTGCCTGGACACTGCTATTTTATGCGCTGGGATTGTGCGGCTATTTTGCCCAGCAGGTTGCCACCCGTGCATTTTACTCGATGCAGGACTCTCATACACCAATGCGAAGCGCAATGATAGCGGTTGGTCTGAATATTGTTTTGAACCTGACTCTCATCTGGCCCCTGGGAACAGGAGGATTAGCGCTTTCGACAGCAATTTGCTCATATTTGCAGGTTGTGATAATGGTTGTTATTTTTCATCGGTCTCTGCGAAAGCAAGGATTAAGCTCACATATATTAGAGGGACTGGTCCGGACATTAGTTAAAACAATTGCAGCGACACTATGTATGTCAGGCACAATAATAATTGCACTTTGGCTGTCAAAAAACTGGGCTGATATATTCAAATTGCTTCTGATTATTCCTTCGGCGGCAGTCGTGTATCTGCTATCAGCAAAATTATTACACATTGAGGTACTGTCTTTGGTGACAGGCAGCACAGAGAGAAACAGAAAAAGTAATAATTGATTTGATAACAAAATGCGTTTTTTATACAATTCAATACTTGACAGCCAAAAGCCAAGGTGATATAAAAGTTAAGCGCAAAAAAGGGTGGTTAGACGATAAAAAATACGGAACTTCAATTAGCATTTTATATCTAAAGCAACAGGTAATATCCGCCCGATAATATGTTAAGGCCCCCCTGTTTTCTTGCCTGCACCCGTCGGGTAGCCGCAGGCACGGGTGCGAAAGCAAGAAGGGGGATGTAGTTTTACCCCGTTAGAAGACCTTGTCGTTAACAGGACAGGTGCTTTTGGTGTTTTACTTCTAACGGGGCTTACTGGAGAGTAAAATGCTTAAAGCCAAGTCTTTTTTAATTTTCCCAGTATTTATTTTTCTCTGTCTGACTTGCCAGGCCCAAAGCTCAACCAAACAAATAACTCACCTCGGCGACCCGTCCTGGCAACCCAGCTTCGCCGGCGGTGAGAACCAGCCGGTGCCAGAAGCGCCGAGCCGCAACTGGACAGATTCAGCAGAGAAGAGAATAGACTTTGGGACATTGAGTGATTCATCGCCCCCTGTCATTTCAGCTACGAGCTTACAGTTATTTTCACCATCTGTCGGCCAAAGATTTTGCGAAATAGCTTATGAGCTGGCCAATTCTAAAAACACAGGAGCGGCCGAGGCCGAACAGGCAACTATACTCTTAAACGCCGCTATGAACTTAGGCAGCAAAGACAGCTATCTCCGTCCGCTGCTGCTAAAGCTTGCCAGTCAACATTCAAGGCCAGATTACGCAGAGGTGATTTTTTATACACTTGAGAATTACGTAACCGAATCTGCTGACCTTGACGTGGTAAGAACGGCAATCCGATATTTACTCGAAGAATTAAACACTCGTAAGGAGCGAGAGATACTTCTTAAAAGACTGTTAAAGAGCATTGGCAGTAAGAACATTGTTATACGCTCTGATTTGGAATGTTTAGTTGGCATGTTGATGGCAGAAAAGGCCGATTTAAAATCTTCCAAATACTACCTTATAAAGGCCTATAGCAGCAATGAATATAATAAGCTGGCCTTTGCAAAGCTGATTGAACTTATACCTGATGAGATTAACCCTGCCATATATTTTGGAAATCTAAAGCTAATACTACGCGAAAATCCATTGGATATTGATGCTGCCATTGCCTTTGCGCGATATGCTGAGCAGCTACAGCTCTATGATACAGCAGCGAAGACCTACGAATACTGCGCCCAAGTCTTCCGTTATCTTTATCCATCCGAACCACTGCCCGCTCGTATTTATATCCCCTGGGTTGTCAGCTACTACAACACCGAACACGATAAGGACAAATGCCTGCAAATTGCATCCGAGCTTCGGCAGGAAGGCCAATTTGACCTGATTCTCGAAGCTATAGCCGGAAAAGCAGCCCTAAAAACTGGCAATACTAAAGAAGCAGCTGAAATATTCCAGGCAGCCGAATACAAAGCACAACAGCTGTTCGAACAAGGCCCACAACAGTACAAAAATAAACCGGATATATTAGAGAGCTATTCCCAGCAAGTCAGGCCCGCACAATTTGCATGGTTTTACTGCTTTGTCCTGCCGAACCCGTCCAAAGCCCTGTCATGGGCCAATAAAGCCTACGCAACTGAAGCCGAAACGCCTGCGACAGCTGCTCTTTTGGCTTATTCGCTTGTAATGAATCGACAAATCGAATGGGCCAAGCCGCTTTTAGAGAATTATCAACACAACCAAATCGCAGATTTAACGCTTGCTCAAGTTCAGTTAGCACAAGGACAAAGAACCTCAGCAATCAAAACACTTAATTCCGCAATCGCCAAAGACCCCGGGTCTCTGGCGGCAGAACAGGCTAAAGAGCTTCTTGCCGAGCAAGGAGTAGATTATGTCCCGCCGATTGACTCTGATAGCATACTGACTGCGTTAAAAGAGACCTTCGGCGAAATGCTCGTCCCGGCATTTGTTAAACCAGAAGATGCAATTTCAGTTCAGTTTAACACGCAGGGAAATAACTTTTACTACGGCGGCAAAATCGAAGGGGCTATTGCGATAACAAACACTTCTTCTGAGCCACTGGTGATTAGTGACTATGGACTATTTCAGAACAATATCAGGATTGATGCCGATGTTAGCGGTGATATCAGGAAAAAGATACCGAATTTGGTATCTACCAAGATACGTACCGCATTACTTGTCGAGCCCGGCGGCAGTATCGTTAGCCCTTTGCAGCTTGTTACGGGTGAACTGAAAGATATTCTGCTTGCCCATCCTCAAGCATTTTTAGATATAGAATTTACACTTTATATCGACCCTGTAACGACTGAAAATGGAAAAATAAGCAACCGTCTCACCCAAATAAAGCCAGTTAAGATATCCGTACACCGGCCAGGCATCGAACTGACCAGCAAATATCTGCGAAGCCGGTTTGCTTTAATCACAAGGGGTAATGCCGGCCAAAAAATCAAAACCGCCGAGCTTTTTACCGGCCTGCTAATGGAACAACAAGCGCTGGCTAATAGTAAGCCAACTTATAGATACCTATATGCCGACTGGATGCCGCCAATGCTCAGGTCTGCATTGATACATGAATACGGATTGCTACGTAACCCTGCTGATGACGAGTGGACAGTTAAGGTGCATAGTATGGCTGACATGCTCTCACTGTCATTAGACCAGGAACTGACAAATGCAGTGGCGGATAATTTGAATAACCCTAAATGGCCAGTCCGTATGATGGCTCTTTATCTGCTGGCTAAAACGCCAGGCAACAAATTCAGTAAAGTCCTGGATTGGGCGGCTAAATACGATTCAAATCAGTTCGTTCGCGATATGGCAATCGCCTTAGGTGTCCGCCTTCGGCGGGAAGCGAAAGATATGCAACCAAGCAACAGGCCGGCATCAAACGAGCTTGAGACGCTATTACCTATTAAATAATAATGACAAAACCGGCACTGACAGCTCTTCATCTCCATACGAGTGTCCGAAAATTTACGTTGTAATATCAGTATAGTTTTGTAACATTTTGCCTTTTACTGGTAAGTTTTAATATACTTTTTGAAAGGGTTTGGCGAATGCCGGCTAAAATAGATGAAGGAAAATGCAACGGCTGTAAATCGTGCGTGGAAGAATGCCCGAGCGAGGCAATCAAAATGGTTGATGGCAAGGCAGTAGTCGATGCCGAGAGCTGCGTTGAGTGCGGGGTTTGCGTGGATGCTTGCCCCGAAGAAGCAATTAGTATGGAATAATCAAAACTAAAAAGTTAAAAATAAAAAATTAAAATTGCGGAGTTGCCACTTTGCAGCAACGACTTCCTTATTTTTGCATTTTGATATTTAATTTTTGCATTTTTTCTTGGCCCCATCGTCTAGGTAGGTCTAGGACACCGGGTTTTCAACCCGGCAACAGGGGTTCGAATCCCCTTGGGGCTATTCGATTTACGATTGACGATTTTCAATTTCCGACTTGATACCTCCGGGTCACCCAACGCGGCAATCCGCCGTAGCTTTAGCGAAGTAGAACAGCGAAGGAGGGGCGAGTGTTGTGTGTCTCAACCGGTTGCAAGCCGGTCGTCCCGAAATTGCCTTTTAATACAGATATTTTACTAAAAGCCCGCATAATCAGCAAGAACTGACTATGTTTTGTTTGACTGTCAGCAGGAAAGATGTATAATCAGGTGTTGTTTAATCCACCTTGCAGGAGAAGAAAACGCTCTACCTAAAGGAGTAATGATGGGAAAAACACTAAAGACTTCGGCTGAGGGCAGGAAATGCATGTTTCCGCACTGCAAGTGTATCTTGAGTATCTATAACCATGAGGATTACTGTCATATACATCGGGATAAGGTGTCTCAGGAGCAAAAACTTAAGATTTTAACTCATTCTGATGCATAAACCGATACTATGTAGTACCTTTTCGCTATCAGAAAGACTAAACTGGCCCCTTTCCACCCACTATATTTAAACCGCCGCAGGCAAATTCGAACTTATCCCGGCGTAGCTGAAAGCGAAGCCGGATCCCCTTGAGGCTATTGTGATTAAACCGCCATACCGGATACGACCGTCTCAAAAACCATATTGCCGTCAACAACCCCCTGGATGCTTGCGCTATATTTTCTGCCCTTTTTGAATTTTGTGATATGACCGAGCAAATATAATCGTTGTCCCGGCTCGACAGTAGAACGAAACTTCGCTGAATCTATGCTGGCAAAGCCGATAAAGGCCGACTCTCCATAAATATGTTTTACAAAAAAGCTCAATAGCTGTGCTGCCGCCTCGACCATTATCACGCCGGGCATCAACGGCCGAGACGGAATGTGCCCGCGAATCCAAAATTCGTTCTCGGTGACATCTTTATAGCCCAGAACTAAGAACTTGTCCTTATCATACCAAAGAACGCCGTCGAGCTGCTGCATCTCAAACCGCTGGGGATTAATCTTACCAATGGCTTGCCTGTCAAAAACAGGTTTGGCCATCAGGTCTATTGGCGATAAATCAAACAACAATGGTGGCGGCATAATCAACCTTCCCGCCGTGTCGCGGACACGTCGCGACAGGGATATGCAAATTTTCCGCGCCGTTGTATCATACCTGGTCTTGCGCAATAAGAGCATAGCTTGCTTCTACAGTGACAGAAGCATTACGCACGACACAATGCCAAAGCAGCGCTTGTAAGTACCTGTGATAATTTAATCGGCTGATCTGATTTCAAGAATGCGGCTGCGAACATTTTGAGCAGCTTGCTTGACCTTCTGCATTTGTTTGCGTACTCTCGTACCTGCTGCTTTATTTCCGCCGCTGGCTTTGTCGATGTCAGCTTCAATTTCAGCAACCATTGCTTTGAGGTCTTCATACTCTTGCATTAAAGTGAACCTCCATATCCACGAGTTAAAATTGCTATTTTTAAGCTTAAAATCGCTAAAAACTTAACTGCCTGCTGGCGGTTTGTCAAAGAAAATCGCATTCTTTTGCAAAAAAACAGTATTTTTTTGGCGAAAAGGCAGGAAGACACAAATATTCGGCCAATTTTTATTCTCATAAGTTCCGCATTTAGCGTGACTTACAGTTCCTTGCAGCCATTTTTGATTTTTCCTATTACGAATGGAGTTTTTTTGTCAATTCTGCAATTCTCTGGCCCCGACGTACGCACTGGCTCCTCACTCTTTGGTCAGGTTTGCCAATGGAGACCGGCCCATAGTGGTCACCACTTGGGTCACCCTGTATAATCATACCGCTGATGAGCATCGC
>Ga0315548_1001527_pt1 | contig 19338 bp, 16 predicted proteins | sample SalMarSW160110MG_2_FD_202540 | JGI IMG/M metagenome (GOLD analysis project Ga0315548, IMG submission 202540) | Salt marsh sediment microbial communities from the Plum Island Ecosystem LTER, Massachusetts, United States - Salt Marsh Sediment SW1601-110 ...
GCGGATTACCCTGTCTGCTGATGAAGAACCGTATTAATATGGTGGGCGAAGGGGGACTTGAACCCCCATGTCCTTACGAACACTAAGTCCTGAACCTAGCGCGTCTACCAATTCCGCCATTCGCCCAGCGCGGGGTAATTTCTCCGATATTTCCTGCTACTAAGCTATTAAAATTATAATGTATATAAATATCCAGCTTAGTAGTTTTAGTCATCTTACCCTCAGAATCAATTTCTATTCTATCTATTAATTTTGATATTATTCTCTTCCAGTCAATATCATCTAACTTGGTTATACCTAATTTTATATTACTTAAAAAGTTCTTTAAACTATTTATCCTCTTCTCTCGCAGTTTCTCTAATTTTTCCTTATTCCTCAATTCAAATATTAAACCATCAATTACTTTTAACTCTCTTTCTTTTTTCTTCAATTTCCCAGCAATATCTTTTTTCCTAATTGATTCAGGTATATCCTCGTTTAAATATAACTCCAAGAGTCTATCAATATCCCTAGTGATTTTATCCTTTTTATTTTCAAATTCAATAGTTTTAAAGTCATTATTTAGATTTTTTTTATTTCTATTTAACATATACTTCTTGATATTATCAGGATTCAGTAGAAAATATTTTATATCATCTTTTATTAAGCCTTCTATTAATTCCTTTCTAACTGCTGCACTGCTACATGGCCTATTGGTTACTTCCTTCTTCTTACCTAAATCACCATAGTAAAAAACAACACCTTTCTTTGTAGGGTATCTTTGTCCACAATAAGGATATCTGCATTTATGACAAAACAATCTTCCAGTTAGAATATACATTGCTTTTACTTTGTTATTATAATCACTTCTATTAGCTATTAGTTGCTTTTTTGCTTTAAGGAATATTCTTTTGGAGATTATCGGTTCTTTCTTAATAATAACCGGTTTTACAAAATCAAACTTACTGTTCTTTGCATAAACATACTCATCTTTATAATAAAGATCATTCGAAACAACACTTTTTACGTTGTTTCTTGTCCATTTATTTTCATATATTCTATTATATTTTTTAGATCTTAGAACTCTCCCAAGTTTTTTAAGTCTAGTTGGAATCCCTTGAGCATTTAAAACATCCGGTAGCTTGTAACACGACCAGCCATGATTTGCAATTAAATCAAATATTTGTCTTACAACTTTGGCTTCCTCTTCGTCTATAACCAATTTATCTTCATCATCCAATTTGTATCCATAGGGCAAGCTATTTCCACCAGAGGGAAACTTACCCTGCTTAGCTTTCTGATACCTTCCTCTAGCTGATCGTTCAGCAATAACTTTTAGTTCCCTCTTACTGAAAATCCCCTGGATATCAGACATAAAATCATCATCTTTATTGTTAAGGTCAAGTACAGTATTTTGAAGCATGAGCTTTACATTATTGTATTGAAATACTTCTTTTAATACCTGCAGGTCTTTAACGCTTCTTGATAATCTGTCCTGGTCTACCACAAGAACCCTGTTGTATAAACCATTGCTGCAACCTTTGAGCAACTCTTTAAGCTGTGGCCTTTCCTTTATGGTTTCACCGGAAATTCCAAGATCTTTGTAAAGATCATAATCCCAGTTATTTCTCTTACATATATTTTCCAGTATATTAATCTGTTCTGGTATACTGTACTTATCATCTTTAGCCTGTTTATTACTTGATACCCTTACATAGCAAGCAACTTTTTCTACTTTATTCATTGCTGATATTTCTAAAATGATATTTTATTTTATTATATATAATTAAGTATCTTTTACCAATAATTCACTATCCAATTTCAATAAAATCAATTCATAAATATCAAAGAATATTTTATCACTACTTCCCTCTTCATCATAAACTCTTATTATCTTATTAATTTCTTTCTTCATTAGAAATTATTTTTTTAAAACATTCAACCTTTACATTTTAATAATATCTATCAAGTAAAGGAATTTAACAATAACATAATGTTGCTTTTACAACAATAGCCTATTAAGAATTCTGGCTATTTTTCTGAATTTAACAACCTGAAATTTTTAAATTAATTCTTTTTTTAGGTATGATATAAACCGATAATAACCGCTTGTAATCTATATTTCTTGCTAAATTAATTGTCTTTAAGTTCGATAGAAACATAATGCCTAGTTAACAAAATTGTTAACTTTACTTTTTCATGATATCTCACGAAATTGTTATAGTTATAAAATATATATAAATAGCTTTAGTAACATTAAATACATGATATATAAATAATTTTCATAAAACTAAAAAATTAAAAGATGAAGTATTCTAATAAATCTTTTCCTAAAGCCCTAAAAGAAATAATGAAGAAAAAAGATATAATACACAGAAAATTGGCAGCCAAAACCAATTTCTGTTTTAGTTATTTCTGTGTTCTTAAAAAAAGAAAAGGACATCCACCTGTAGAAACTATTAAAAAAATTGCTAAAGGATTGGAAATCCCTCCAGAATACTTCCTAGAATACAGAATTGATAAGTTAGAAAAACTTCTTATAAGCAACCCAAATATAACCGATTGTGTTCTTGATTTTGCTGAAGATCTAGTTGAAAATGGTAATTTAAAAGTTAATGATTAAAAAAAGAATTTTTAAAATATCACCCCAGTACTTCTTGGGCTACTTAAAACCTGACAAAATATAATTTTCTAGAATTTAGAATATTCTTTAGGCATTTCTACGATTAATTTTCCTGAAGGATCATATATTTTCTCTGGAAACGAATGACTGATGAAATTATTAAATTTTAAATTTATTACGTTAAATTTCTGTCTTTCTTTATCAAAACAAGCACTTTTTAAATCTTTTATTGGCTTTAAGTTAACAATCCCCTGTTCATATGGAGGAGTGATTAAAAATGGACTGATATTAAATAAATCTTTGATAGTCCTTAGTACCGGAGCAAAATCATTATCACCTGACATCAGAAAACACCTGTCATATCTTTTCAAATAAGCGTCTTTTAAAAGGGAAAGAGAAATATTTACATCTGTTTGTTTTTCTTCTCTTATAATAAAATATTTATTGCCTTTAAAATTACAACCTTTTACCCTGCATAATTTTCTTTTCCTACTAAAATAACCTTTTATTATTTTAATCCCCTGGGATTCTAATGCCGTAATATATTTATTATGCCTTTTAACAGCATCCAAACCAAAATCCTGTGTTATTGCAGTAAAGAAACATATATCAGATATTTCCTCGTAAGGTTTCAAGAGAGATTTAAAAAGACTTCTATAGTTTAACCATTTATAGCAGATTCCAGTCTTTTTCTGGTATTCATTTATACGGTGGTAAATATTAAAACCGTCAATATAAAGGCTTACTTTAGATTTTCTCATACTACTTTATTTAAAAAAATACCCCTGGCCGTAACATTGTTACCCAGGGGGTCCTATGATTCATCACCATAGGGATGTATCACTATTATATAAAATTTATACAGACTTTGTCAAAACCATCTATCATTATAATGACTAAAATCCCCTGTGTAGTAACCAGTAAAAATCTCTTACGATATAAACTGTTACCTCATCTTCAATCTCCACTCCACTTTCGTAATGAGCTATAAATTTAAATGTACATTCACTATCATGAAAGTTTATAAAAGACTCATCCCAGATATATCCTTCCCACCTACTGCCTGAAGAATGGGTAAGATCAGTTTCAAATTCTGTACCCACAAGTTCCACATGCATTGAACCCGGTTCGAAATCCCCTGTAGCATATGCATTTAATATAAACTTCTCACCATTAAAGAACACCTCATATGCCCTTGGGTTATCCTCGATTCCGGTCTTAGACAAGTTATAATTTATTCTATTTTCATCCCACTGAAGCGTATGTAAAACTCTACCCTCAAGATTTATATCCACCTCAACCCAGTGTCCTTCTTCTACCCAGATATCTTCATATTCCCAATGAGATGTATCTATCCAATCAGTAGTGGTGTAGTAATGCCAATACCCCTGGGATACTGTATAGGAAGTATCCACCCAGACTTTAGTAGTATAATATTCCCAGTTACCTTGAGTTACAGTATAAGAAGTATCAACCCATCTCCTGTCAGTTCTGGTTTCCCAGTGAGAAGTATCGACATAATAAGAATCAGTATAGCTTTGCCAGTATCCAGAACTTACCCATACCTGGTAAGATTCTCGTACACTTTCCTGAACATAGTTACATACATATCTGATTGCATAAACTCTGCCACCATAGGACGGCCGATAATCTATTACATATTTATAATACTTATACCTTTTTCCGTTAATTACTCCCGAATAGTACCCTGCATATTTGGCAAAAGATGAGTAAACACTCCAGCCGTAGCTATCAGTACCGTATATAAATATCTTATTTGTAGGCACCCACTCATCTACATACCTGTACCTTGTTTCCCAGTGAGAAGTATCTACCCACCTTTGTGCAGTATAGTAATTCCAGTAGCCACTTGTAACCCATTCCCTGTAAGTATAATCCTCCCAGTATCCTTGATTTACTGTATAGGAAGTATCTATCCACCTTCTCTGTTGCTCTTCTTTCCAGTATCCCTGGTTCACCGTATAGGAAGTATCTATCCATTCCTGTCTTGGAGTTACCTGCCAGTAGCCTCCTTCTATATATTCAGTAGGTCTTGTTTCCCAGTGAGAAGTATCAACCCAGAATTTCTGTATCTCTGCAGTTAGATCTGCTGGCATTATAAAAACTGCCAACATGAATATAATTAAAAATGCAAATACTTTTAATTTAACTGGTCTTACAGGTTTCATAATAAATACCTCCTACTCCGCAAAGAAGTTAAGCACTTTATATTCTTCACCGGTGTAGTAATCTTCGTACTTACTGTCCTGTACTCTTATATATTTCCCTACCAGGTTTTCTAAATCCTCTGTGCCGCCAAGGTCTTTAAAATCTAAGGTTAAGTGGTCGCAGACAAAATATTCCACACTTGTATCAACTTCTGTGTTGTAACTACTGAGGTCAAGAATAATCTGGTAATCACTAACTTCCTCGCAAAAATAACTTCCATTTTTAGATTCTTTATCTACTGTAAAATAAACTTTGTTATCCTTAATTTTTTCTACTGTTCCTTTATATAAATGATCATGTATTGTTTTAGGTTCTGCTGTATCTTCATACATCACTACTTCCTCACCTGTTTCCTCATCTTTTACAACTATCTTTCTCATCTCAACCACTATTTCATTACCATCTTTATCTATAAATATTTCCTTAATTAGTTCAGATTCATCAGTCTTGGCTGAAGACTCAATCTTTATTTTCTGTTGGTTAATCTTATTTTCTATTCTTCCAACCAGGTCGAATTTAATTACAAGAAATATACCAATCACTATAATTATTATTAGAATTATGTTGATTATTTTTCTTCTTTTCATATAAGCTTTCCTTTACAATTACTATCTTTTAAATTAAGAGTTATAATTCAAAGATTTGTATAAATATATCATAATGTTGACTAAACAACAAATATAAAAAATAAACCCTAGCTTCTTTAAAAATTCCATTTTTAAATTATTTATTTTAACCTCTACTCGGAGAACATCACTGTATAAACACGAAACATTTAAAATAATACACGCAGTAGCTGTATTTACTTTGTTCTAAATATCAAGAAGGTGCAACTCGGTCGCTCAACAACAGATATGCTGCATCTTTTTATTTCTGGGGGTAATCACAAATTGTCGATAATATCATTACTGTCTCAAATAATAAGGGTAGGACTAGCAAAATAACCACCTGTGCCAATACTCGGTATTGGCTTGGCCCGAAGCGGGAAAAAGGTGTTTTGGTTCATTTTCATTCTGTAGATTTGAGTTCTTTTATACTTTTTTTACAGTGGACCAATATGCTTATATAGATCATAAAGCGAAGTTACAATATTATTTTTTAAGCTAATTCTCACAAGCAAGCTGAGTGTTCACACAAATACCAGCCAGACTAAAAGGGATTTTGCTACTAAACTGAGGATTGTCTATTTTGCGTCAGATACAACAAATTGTTCTGCTAATTTCTTAAAACTCATATTAAACTTTACAGCCTCATGTGGAATTAGCATATATTTCCATGGTTTCTTGCCATTATCCATTGCAAAACGTGTAGCATGTTCACAGTAATACAGTGCCGCGCTCGCCTTTTCTTTAACATCATCAGATGTCATATCCTTTTGCATCTTCGTTTCAACAACATATATTACCTCAGACGTTTCAACCACAAAATCTGGATTATATCGTTTTGAATTATGCGCCCACCATATTTCAAACTGCCCCTCAGCTGGTCTAAGCCATTTTTCCACATTTACATCTTTTTCCAAAATAATCGCAAAATCTTTTTCTGTTTTTGAATCAAATTTATATTTATCATGGCATGCTTTTTTAAAACCAACAAATACCTTACTTGGAATTAATGAAGCTGGTTCAATTGTTTCCGTATATGGGTAGACAGAATCAGCTGTATACTTGGAAAAATTATGGTCTTTAAGTTCAACAAAGGGCAAAACTAAAGTATATTCATATTTTGGAACTTCATAATAAAAATTATCCATCATTTGAACATAAATAAATCGTGCTATTTCTCGTTTATTGTATTGCACAACATTAATAACCTCATCTTCCGTAGCTAAGTATGATTTAAAATGGGTAATAGCTTGCACAGCTAATTTGAATAACAAGTCAGCTTGTTTATCATAATCAATTTCGGGAAGATGTATTAATTCATTTACAATTACATTATCTAAGCTATCCGGAATAATTCGACCTATGCCACAGATGTAACTTACTCCATCTTCCTGTTCTCTTAAACGCTTTACTAAAATTTCCTCTGAAACCGGCTGATAGTTAAGAATACTTACATCTAAATCGAAATCATTGAATCCCGATTTCACCTCATCTGATTGCTGAACAACCATTCTAGGGATTTCTATTATCTGTTTAATAAATTGAGTTACTACCCGCTCATACACCGCTTTAGCTTCGGAAATACGTTGCTCAACAAATAAATCCTGCTGAGGCAAGCTATATAACTTTTCTCTATACTTGCTAATAAAAATCTCTTTTGCTTCTGTACTTTTAAGCTCTTGGACACTTTTAACATCATTATTCATAGCTGGCAATAAATCAGTTACATCCTGTTCAACCTGCAGAGTACTATAAGCTTTTTTTCTTTCTTCAACATTGTCAATTCTATTTATTTCATCTTTACGCTTAATCAACTCCTGTTTCCATGGTGATGTCGAATTGACAACTTCTTTTTCCTTTCCAAGTTCTTCAAAGTCAACCACTATAATATTTTTCTGTTTAATGATAGAATCCGGTTTATTTGCTTCATCAATAATCTCCTGAAATCTGTCATGTGCTACAATAGTTAGTGTGTCAATCTTATTATTGCCAGTGCGCACCCCATAAGGCAAACGCAATCCCCGCCCAATTGTCTGTTCCCTAAGTGTGGTCGAAGCAGCTGTTCTTAAAGGAATTATTGTATATAAATTGGTAACATCCCAGCCTTCTTTTAGCATATTTACATGAACGACAATTTCAATTTTATTCCGTATGTTTTCAAGCGAAAGCAAACACTGAATATTCTCTTCTTTTTCAGATCCTCTCTGGTTTGAATGTATTTCCATAACCTTATCCACATAACGTCCCTTGAAGAAGGATTCCGACTGAATTAATCTCTTTATTCTACTTGCATGGTCTGTATCTTTAGCTACAATTAAAACAAAAGGTTTTACAATTTCACATTTGGAATCTCGGGCATATATATCTAACGCCACCTTCGTATCTTCATGAATACGGATACCATCTTCTATCTTTATTAAATCAATCTCTTCGGAAGATAAATTTGAAGGATTAAAATCTTTCCTTGTGGCTACTGCAGGCTCTTTAACAAATCCATCCTCAATCGCACATGCTAAAGAATACTCATATACAACATTCTTAAACCTTATTGCTTTTCCCGCACGTTCAACTTGTGGAGTTGCAGTTAGTTCAAGACCAAACATAGGATTCAATTCATTAATAACTTGCATTCCTCTATCAGCTCGATAATGATGCGATTCATCCATTAGTAAAACAAGATCATCAAGTTTAGATAAGTAATTAAAGTAAGATTCGCCAAGATACTCAGAAAGCCTTTTAATACGAGGTTCTGATCCTCTACGTGTTTCAGCATTTATTTTTGAAATATTAAAAACATTTATTTTAACATCTGAATGAAATAATATCATTTGTGAAGCTTGTAGATAGTTATCTCCTGTAATTACTTGAGGGGGATTTTGAGCAAACTCACCAATACCTTTAAAAACATATTTAGGATGTGTCTGATTGGAAAAATCTTCTATAAGCTTATTATAAATTGTAAGATTCGGCGCAAGTACAAAGAAATTCTTAATTCCCTTAGCTAAATACAAATATGCTATAAAGGCTCCCATTAATCGAGTTTTCCCCACTCCTGTTGCAAGAGCGAAACAAATGGACACAAAATCTCTTTCAAAATCAGAACAGGTAGGATAACTTTTATTAACTATAGATAAAGCCTCGGAAATATCTTGATCCTTACTTAATCCCAGATTTTCAATAATGTCATATAAAATTTCTAAACTTTCTTTCTGAGGATCCCTCAAACTTAACCTATTCGAAATCATCTGAGTTATTTTATTCACTTATACTCCTCTTAAAATAATGAAGGCTCATCGTTTTTTTTCTTCTTTTCCCTTTGATTATTATTATTTTCATACTCTACAGGTTCAAAATCTTGATCATCTTCATCACGAGGTATATCTACAATATTCAAGCTATAATCTTCTTTACCAAATTCACAACGTCCTAAAAGTATATTTGGTATTTTTTTAATAGATATATTTGGATATTTATTTTCGCATACTTTTTGATAGGATTTACAACATATAAGCAGACTTTCGCCAGTTTTCATTTCCCCTATTATTCTATCAATTAAAGCTACCGTTACCATTTGTGTGGTAGTAAAGATAAAATCTTTTTCCGTAGACTGACCTTGTTTCCAATAAAATTCATCACTAGGAGAATATTTAAATCCTTCGTGCTTTGCCATGGCTGAAGCAAGCATATCCGCTTTATACTGTTTACTAATCACCCAATTATTATATTTATCTTTTTTCAGCAGGCTCGGAGCCAGTTCATAAAACTTAAATCCGCCTCCGCCTTTCCAGTCAACAGATTTTGAAATACCTCCCTGATCTGTTCCATCACATACTTTCTGTAATCTTGGTAAACAATGTGAATAACAATGATCTCCAAGTTCAATGCCTATCCAATAACGCCCCATTTTATGAGCAACAGCCGCAGTTGTACCAGAGCCAAGAAATGAATCGAGTACAATATCACCAATATTACTAGCTAAAGTTATTATCCTATGTAAAAGACGTTCTGGCTTAGGAGTAGGAAATATGTTTTTGGGATTTAGTATCTTGACTTCCCGTTTTCCTTCTTGATTATGCCCAACTTCTTCACTAGACCACCATGTATCACCTTTTCTTCCCTCTTGCACTTCAGATAAAAACCGTTTTTTCCTTGGAAACGCATCTCCATTTTTTCCAAACCAAATTCTATTATCAGCAATCATTTCCTCCAAATTTTCCTTTGTATAAACCCAATGTTTTCCTTTGGGGACATTAAATATTTTTCCAGTAGGTCCTTTAACATCAAAATATCCATTAGCACGTTCTTCATTTGCAACTAAATCACCTGATTGCCAAGGTCCTCTAAAATCATTATCTATATTCTTGTATCGTTTATTCATTGCTTCTGTTCTTGGAAGTAAATTAAATTTTACACAATCGATATTCTTTGCGTATACAAGAATATAATCATGATTAACTGAAAGATGTCTGGCATCATTCTTAACACTATGGATTTTTTGCCACAGAACACTAGCAACAAAATTATTCCTTCCAAAAATCTCATCACATAAAACTTTTAAGTAGTGGCATTCATCGTCATCAATTGAAATCCAAATACTACCATCATTTGAGAGTAAAACTTGAAGTAACTCTAATCTTGGTCTCATAAGTGAAAGCCAGAGTGAATGCTCCAAACCATCATCGTAATGTTCAAAAGCATTACCAGTGTTATATGGCGGATCAATATAAATACATTTAACTTTACCTGCAAAATCCTGCTCAAGCGCTTTAAGAGCAAGTAGGTTATCACCGTGAATAAGCATGTTATGTGTACTTTTAGCACCATATGATTTATCCGGATCTTCTATTAAAATTCTTGGTTCAAGCCTGGGTTCATCTTCTTTCCCAACCCATGTTAATTCAAGTTTTTGTTTTCTCTGCATCTATTCCTCCATTTACAAAACATCAGGGTAGTTTTAAAGGATACAACTTTAACTCTCCGCAATGACATTCCCAATGTGATCCTGATTTGTTCTTATTCGGAAAAGATCCGCAATTATCACATAAAATAAGATTCGCAAGATCAATTACTTTTGTTCCAAAATCTCGAACATCATTATCAGATAATAAACTGCCAGTTTTACTATAATGACACCCTACTTCATTTCTAACAAAAGTAGAATTTTGTAAGTCATCCATATTTTTTTTCAAATCATATGAAGAGCTATTTTTAATCACTTTTAATTTATCCCTCATATGCATATTCGCATTAAACAATTCACTAAGGGTATATTTATTTAGGGATTTTCGTGGAACGTTCAAAGAATATTTAAGCGCAATTTCATCCAATATATGCTCTAATAATATTCCAGCTTTTGAAGAAACCTTTTGTCGATCAAAGACAGTTTCGTTTAAAGAGTCTTGTATTTCTTCAACGTAAAATTTTGTTCTGGTGTGACGTACACCTGTTTCTGATGTCCAGGGTAACAACTCAATCAACTGTATATCATGGGTTTGTTGTATAGGCATTCGATACTGGTCTCTCCATGGTCGGTAGTGAGTTGAAACAATTATTTGACCAAATCTTTTTACTTCATCTTCAAGCATGTTTATAAACCTGGACATATGTTGCTGATCAACTGAAGTAAAAACATCATCCATAAGTAAAATACCATCGTTACATTTATTCTGAGCTAGTGATAAAAAAATACATACGCCAAGCACATCTAAATGTGATTCACTGTAATAAGCTTGAGGGGGCACAGAGTTGCCTTGAAATTCACCATCTAACTCAAGAGATTCAGCTTTTTTAGGATCAAGATAGAATTTAACTGCACCAATTCCTTCATTTGGGTGTACTTTGGAATACATTCGTTCAACGGAATCAGATATCGTATTCAGAACCACATCAACATTTTTCTTCCTGACATCTTCTAACTCATCAAGCAATTGTTTAATCTTTGACGTTTTCTTCTCACTTCTTTCAGATTCTTCCTTTTTCTCGCAATAAGTCTTATAAGTGCGCTGTACAAGGTCAAGCTGAATAAACTCCTTTTGTTTTTCATGGGAAGTTTGTTCCAAGAAAGGTATTTGCTCTATAACTGTCTTGACATCTTTAACCTTATCTTGCTCTGTCTGATTAAATAGAGATTGGATTTCACAAAGTAAAGTACTTATAGAAGTCTCTGAGCTTTCTATTTGTGACATTTGATTATCTTTTTTTCTTTTCAAAGTATTAATATCATTCTGAATCTTTTTTAAATCTTTCATTTGATTAATACGTTCACCTATTTTTTTTAGTAGCTTATTACGATCTATTCCAGATGAACATACAGGACATTCTGAAAGAGCAGTTTGGGCTTCAATATAATCTTTTGCCTTCTCAAGTAAAGAAACGAGCCCCTGTTTCCCAGATTCATTCTTTAATATAGCCTGCAATTTCCTTTTATTTGCATCAAGACACTCCTGTGTTTCTGTAGCTGCACTTTTTAACCCATCAAGTATTTCAATTTTAGCTTTTAAGTCCTGTGATTTTTTACATTTATTTTCCCAGCAACTTTTTTCCTTCTCTAGTACATTTTTCACCACTAATGATCTCTCATTTGCCCAAACCAGAGGATCCTTATTTTCATCGCCCGTAATAGTCCAATCGTTTCTTATATCCATTTCTGCCTGCTGATAGGCCTTGATACTATCCTCATAGTTTTGCTTATTATTTTTATAAGCTAGTCTAAGGGTGTCTTCTAAATTTTTTGTTTTTGGATAAGACACCATATTTCTGATTTCATCAAACCTTTCCTTTGGTTGACCTGTAACAATTTTCAAGATAGAATCTCTTCGCAATATTTCTACACGAGGTAAAGTTCCTGAAACTGTAACAACCCCACCACTACTTAACGTAGCTGAACAATTATTGCCATCCTCTGTAGCCACTACAACTTTTAAGTCATTTAATTTCGATGAAATAGAGTTAACATATTTATACTTATTTTTAGTAACGCTTTTGTTTTTTAGAGAAACACCAGAGGATTGATTACATGCAAAATCTATAGCATCTAAGATTGTTGTTTTTCCGGTTCCATTCTCTCCGAATATTACAACCATATTTTTTTGACAATCAAAATCTATTATTGTCTCGTCCGTTGCTCCTCGGAATTTAATCAATTTTAATTGTTTTATCTTATTTACCATTTACATATCCTTCTCAGGCGGGAAACAATCCTTATCGACCAATAATCCCCAATCTTCTTCTGAAATATTTTGCCTACTAATAAGCCTTTCTAAATCTTCAAAAGAATCTTTGGAAAGAATATTCTTAGCTCTAATCTTTGCTAAAAATTCTTCAATTATTTTTTCATCCAATGTCTTGTCACTCATAATCTTACCATTTTCTTTTTATATCCATGAAAATGTTTTAAGGCGATTTCTTGGAATCGTATATTTTAAAGTTTCCGCCTTACTTTTTACATGCAATTCTGTTCCTTTTGACCAAAACACAATCACGTTAATCGACTCAGCTTTACGTAACAAACCCAAAGCATGAACATCCTCCATCTCTAATGTACATATTTCCTGATCTGCGCAAACCAAACATACTAAAATACTTCCGGGAGTATTGCGTATACGGTTAATATCATCTGCAGAAAAAGTAAAGCTTGAAGAAAATCCATTTCTTGTTTTTCTTACAGCTGCAGTTGATTTAATCATTACACGATATGAAAAGTGGTTATCTGAAACTTCATATTCACTCCATCCATGTTGTTCATTACGTTCAAATAGCTTAAGACTTATTCCCTTACTTCGTACAATCTGTGATAAAACTGTTCCATGATAAAGCTCAAATTTTAATATCGGCACCTTACTCCCTTCATTAGATTACTTTCCATCGTACCTTCATTAATTCATCAACAGTTGTCTTTTGTTTTAACCGTTCTTCTATCGTTTCAATCAAAATTTCTTTTCTATCCTCTACGATATCCTGCTCCTTAAAAAGCAGAGCACGTTTTTCTTTTCGCCTCTTTTCAAGATCCTTAATATGTCTTTGGGCTTTTAATTTATCGTTCAACAATGGGATTTTCTTTGCTTCCCGTTTTAATTGTTTAATCTCTCTATCAAGAGTTTTTATTTCTGTCTCAAGCCCTTTTTTTAGGTCATCGGCCCATTTATCAAGTTTTGTAATTTCATCGTCAAAAAATAAACTATTACGATCTTCAATATCCTGAATAATTTCATCTCTTTCCATTTTAAATTCATTTTTCCAACTATCTCCAATATCTATATTAACATTCTCGTTTGTAATTTCACCTGGGACTGAAAATAAACGAAAACACTGATCCTTAGATAACCGTTTTCCTGAATCTTTATATCCAAGGAAAACAATATGATTTTCTACCTCCAAAGCTTCTACAGTTATCTGATACACAAATAAACACCCAGAGGACCCGACAAGATCTTTTATAATTGTAATTTGTTTTCCCCAACCTGAATAATTAAAAGTTATTTCAGCAGGAGCTAAGACTTCCTTTTTGGATTTTTTAATAATTTCTTTTGCAATAGGGTGACCAAGTCTATAAATATGTTCTTTGGAAGTATCAATATTTCGCGCTATACGGTAAGGACCAATTGGCAAGTCTCCTAAGTGTTGAAAAGGATTTTGCTTTAAAAAAAATGCATATTCATCCTGCTGAAACTCTGCACACTCTGCAAGTGCGTATCTGGTAATATCCCATAACCATTGTTCATATTTATTAAGATAAAGTCTACCTTCATCTCTACTTATACGTAATTTCTCGTGTACCTCTTCATCCAGATTCTCAAATACTTTTTGCCTAGTTGCCTTCATGCGTTCATTAATTTTTTCTTCTAATTCCGATCGAAGAATGGAAAATTCCTGTTCAATTTCCTCGGTACGTCTGCATTTTTGATAAATATCCGATATTCTTTTTTCAAAATCAATACCCGACTCTATAACACCAAGAACATCATCACTGGCACCAAAAACACCATTAAATAATTTAAACTTCTCATCCAAAAGTTCATAAACTCTTTGATCTGCCGCGTTTTTCTTGTTTAAAAAATTCACAACTACAACATCATGTTTTTGCCCGTATCGATGGCATCTCCCAATACGCTGCTCTATCCGTTGTGGATTCCATGGAAGATCGTAATTTACAACTAGGGAACAAAATTGAAGATTTACACCTTCTGCCGCAGATTCAGTGGCTATCATTATTTCAACTTCATCCTTAAAACAATCCACCAACGATGCCCTTTTATCTGAAGTAGCTGATCCTGAAACTCTATCTGTTCCCTTATATTTAGCAAGCCATTCTTTATATACTTCTTTAGCGTGCTCACCATTATTTGTACCATTAAATAAAACAATCTTACCAGCATACTCACTTTCTGATAAGAGATGGTATAAATATTCTTGTGTCCTTCTGGACTCTGTAAAAATTAACGCCTTTTTTTGTGCTCCCAGTTCCTTTGCTTTTTTAAATCCCATTTTAAGAGCTTGAATAAGGACTTTGCCTTTAGCATCATGTGTTATACTCTCGGCAAGTTTTACAAACTCCTTTAAATCTTTGATTTCATTTTCAACTGCTTCGACTTCATATTCACTTAAAAGGTCATCTTCTTTGTTCTCATCTTCTTCCCATTCATCCTCGATTTCGGATAATTCTTCATAATCTTCTGCTATTTTTTCTTTAAGTGACTTTTTTATCTCTTTGTCTTTTTTTAGAGTACGTTCGAGCCTTTCGATCAAGGATCGTAGTGTTTTTGAAATAGCATATGCTGATGACGCTAGTAGTTTTCTTAGTATAAGTGTGATTAGTTGCCTTTGACTAGTAGGGAGTCCATATAAAGTATCTCTTCGTAAATAATCTGATACATATTCATACAGCCTTTGTTCATCCTTACCGGGAATAAATTCCTGTACCAATGCAAGGCGGTTAGTATATTGAATATATTCCAATACTTGCCTGCGCAGAGTTCTTCGGCAAATAGGCTTTATCCTTTCTTTTAGATCAGAGAAAACATCTTTATCAGTCATGCGAACAAATTGTTCTTTATAGCTTTTTATATCTCCAAAGATGTGCTCATCAATAAAACTGACAAGTCCATATAATTCCATAAGTGAATTTTGTAGAGGTGTTGCGGTTAAAAGAATTTTATTATTAACAGATTCAATAGATAACCTAATAGTTTTTGCAATTTTATTATCAGTTCTATAAACATTTCGTAATCTATGTGCTTCATCAATAATAACCAAATCCCAATTAATCATACGAATATATTCTTCTTTATTCCGTGCAAAGTGATATGAGCAGATTGCAATATTTTCTTTAAGATTAAAAGGATTAATCTTACCTTGTTTTATTGCTTTATTAAAAGATGGTGTTTCTAGGATTACAGAAGGAAGAAAAAATTTATCCACAAGCTCCTGCATCCACTGCTTTCTTAATGATGAAGGGACAATAATAAGAATTTTTCTTCTCCCTTCAGCCCATTTCTGCGAAAGAACGATTCCAGCTTCAATAGTTTTACCTAAACCAACTTCATCAGCTAAAATAACACCTTTTGAAAAGGGAGAATGAAATGCAAAAAGAGCAGCATCAACTTGATGGGGATTAAGATCAACCTGAGCATCTGCAAGAGATACCATAAGCTTTTGTATGCTATCCGATGGACATTTCTTTGTTAATTCATGGGCAAAATATTTTGCATGATATTTTGTTATCATTTATTTTCCTTCCACAATGGAGAATTTTCCCAGTTCTTCGATAATCCCATTACTTTATAAAACTTTGGAATATCAATAGGACTATCCAACAAGTCTTTTATCTTATTTTGCCAATCTATTATAATTTCTTTTTCTATCGGTATTTTATTCATAAGATTATTGATTGCGAAAATAACCGAACCTATGCGTTTTGTATTCACAGTTTGCCAATAATCTTTTTTAGGAACTACCATAGCAATAGACAACTGTCTATTCCAGATCCTGCTATGGTGAGCGCAAATATTTCGTGTATAGGTAAAAGTATGAAGCCATGAAGATAGCACAGAAGAATGAAACCCAATTCTTTTAGCTATAGCTATTTGTTCAGGACGAAGTAAATTATGATACAATTGAGATAAGATACCAAAGGACATAACCTCAACTGCCATCCATATGGGAATCTGTGGAAATCCTTTGTACTTATTTTTATAGTGTTCAATAAACGTTTCTTTTGACCTATCAGTTTCTTTATGAGTCTTAGCAAGCCATTCAGAATGCCTCTTTTTATTGAAAAATATTTTATCTTCTTCATGTGCAAAGGGACCATATTTGTTTGCAAGATAATAAGAAATAGCTGTGCGAATGGATATTTCTACAACCTCAAGTGCTTCATCAATTAAAAAACGCAGCCGGCGGTCAAATTCGTAAAGTTCTCGGATTCGTTCAAAAGTAACACCGGAATGGAATTGATGTCGTTTTATTTCAAATGGAAGGCAATAGGCACTCAGTCTATAATAATTAACTTGACTTAAAAACTTTTCAGCCTTTTTACGATCATAAACTACGAGACCGCGGCTGATAAGCAGATCGACTTGTTTACCACAGGAAAGTGGGGATTTACTATACTCTTCCATAACACCCCCATATAAAAGAAAAAACTCGCCCAAAATGCGCATTAGCCCGAAAGCCAAGAGGCGTGGCGAGTATGTTAATTATAATGTATCTTATACTTTTAAAGAATTCAAGCTTTTTTCTAAATTTTCCTAGCATTTATTACCTCTAGTAATTTCTACGATTTTTTATAAAATCTTCCAGATCCTCTGGTTTTATTTTCCACTGTCCAATCTTTACTGCCTTAATTTCCTTTCTGGCAATAAGATCACGTACCCATTCTTCTGTTATATCAAGTCTTTTTGCTACTTCGGGTACAGTAAGATATTTTCTAAGGTCTTCCATAACTACACCTCATATAGGTTTCATGAATATAATATAAATCCCTTTGAATCCATATAAATCCATATTTTAGTCCTCGATTTAGTCTCGGTCAAGCAAACGATTTATCATATAACGATTAATTATCTTTATCTATCTAGAGATAGTGGATTTTGGTGATTATCACTAACAGAAGTGCTCCAGGATTTGTGAATCTTTTTACACTCAGAAAAAGACTTATAAGTTTTTCTTTTTACAAGAATGAATTGTATTGGGTAATAATATGGGAATAGTTTGAATAACAGAGTTTTGCTTAAGAGAGAGGATTAGAGCTAAAATTTTATTTAAAATATTTTTAAACAAAAAATATAAATAATTACTACTTTTTATAAAATTTACATAAACTTGCCTAGATCTAATCACACACTAATAAACTGTAAATGATAATAAGTCTAACAACTCCGAACATAGCCCAAATGAAAAATCTATAATTTTTATAAAAAATGCTTCTCTAAGCTTATTTTCATATTAAAACTTTTAACAACTGAAGGGTTTTAGTATTTTTTAAAAAGGCTATTTTTAAAAGGCTCGGATTTAGCATAAATGGAGTTAGTCTGTAAGCCGAGCTTCATTCTAAATAATATGTAATCTTAAAATATAATGTGCCTCTTAGTTGCTACCATTTATGTTTCCTCCCATTCATGTGATGCACTCCTTATAATATCCGGCAGAGTATCCAAGAATTTTAATCTAAACCTCCCGGGTCCGGCATTAACGGTTACTATTACTATGGGATCAGAAACAACCGTATTATACGTGGTCCAGTCATCCTTGTGCAGATCACCGTAGACAAAAGCTTCTTCCCTTTCCAGGCTTCCATTTGCATAAACCTTACAGATGCCTGAATCATCATAAAAATAAACCTTGTATTCTACATTTTCAGACCAGTAAGAATTATCTACAGGAGCCATATTGCTATCTACCGAAAGAAGGCTAGTAATCTGTTCTCTTATAGCCCTAATACCTTCTTCTGTATTAAAAGTGGTATATCCTTCCGAATACTCTTCCCTGTCAAAAAAAGAAGCCCCGGTAGCTGAAAGCTCCTCACATACGTATTTTAACCTGTAGCTGTTCCTCTGGGCCTGCCTGTAATCCTGGGTAAATACAACTGTAAAGGAATAAAGAATAACTACAGCAACAGTTATTACAAAGACTTTCACTCCACCGCCTCGCTTAGAACATAGCCTTCCATAATATAACTGGCCCTGTTGTCCTCGTCTTCTATTCCTAAAAACTTACCCAGGTTTACTACCCTCTTTATCGGTATTCCGATCCTGTAGTTTATAGCCTCCCTGGCGTCAAATTCAAACCTCTTATATTTCATGGAAGTGGTTACCTCTATTATTATTTCATCCTCGCTTACATCCGGAAATTCAGATAAGATATCACTTTTTAACTGAGAGATATTGGATTCCGTAAACCGGCCATCAGTACGTGCCTTCTGGCATGCACCGTAGACTATCTCATCGAACCTTTCTATCTTATGGGAATTTACTATATCCTGTACGTTCTGCAGGGGAAATACCATAAGCAGAATTACAGCCGCAATGGTTACTATAAAGGTTTTCATAAGCTATTTGCCCTTAAAACAATAAGTTTTTTAAGGAATTGTCTGAAGCTGCTCTATCCCATGGTTTAGAAGCCTTGATGCCTGGGAGTAAAGCGAATTCTCACCCGGACCAAGGATCAGCCCCCAGATTAGGACTCCCAAAATTACCGTAGCCATTATTACAATAAACGTCTTCATGCAAACCCCTTTCCTTTTTCTAAAAAGATAATAAATTATAAGACGCAAAAACATCGGTTAAAACCACCACTAAAAAGTTTAAAAGTACTACAACTGCAGATATTATGGCCAGTATATAGATAAGGTTTCCGTTTCTCTCATTTATCCTTTCCCTTGTAGTAATCCTTTCTGTTTTTATATTG
>Ga0315548_1001530_pt1 | contig 19326 bp, 11 predicted proteins | sample SalMarSW160110MG_2_FD_202540 | JGI IMG/M metagenome (GOLD analysis project Ga0315548, IMG submission 202540) | Salt marsh sediment microbial communities from the Plum Island Ecosystem LTER, Massachusetts, United States - Salt Marsh Sediment SW1601-110 ...
TTTGGGTCGGACCTGAGAAAAATAATCAACAACAACCAGGTGGCCGATGACTACACGTTCGAAGAGCTCTATGACTCGACACAAACCAAGGCCAAGCAGATTGCGGAAAAGAACAAGTTCTTCCTCGCAGGCACATACCAGTCCTCATCAAGCTCCGAGATACAGCTTAATGCCATGAACATACCGCGCGGGTCGGTGAAAGTGACGGCAGGAGGCATACAGCTGCAGGAAGGTGTCGACTATACCGTCGACTACGTGCTGGGGAGGGTTAAAATATTAAACCAGGGATACCTCGAGTCGGGAACACCCCTCAGGGTATCACTGGAAAGTAATGCCCTGTTTAACCTCCAGACCAAAACCCTTGTCGGCACGCATCTGGACTATAAGATATCCGACAACTTCAATATCGGAGGAACACTCCTGAACCTTACCGAGCGCCCCCTGACACAAAAAGTCAATATGGGCGAGGAACCCATATCAAACACTATATGGGGATTGAACACCAGCTACCGCACTGAATCGCACCTGTTAACAAGCCTTATAGATAAGCTCCCCCTCATAGAGACAAAGGAGGTTTCCAATATAGTGCTCGATGCCGAGTTTGCACATCTCATTCCCGGACAGGCAAGTGCAATAGGTAAGGGAGGTGTTGCATATATAGATGACTTTGAAGGTACGGAGACCACCATTGAGATGAAAAGCCTCGCAGCATGGGTCATGTCAAGTGCTCCACGCGGACAAGGCCTCTTCCCCGAAGCTGACCTGAACGATGACCTGCGCTATGGCTATAACCGCGCGAAAATTGCATGGTACGTCATTGATCCCCTGTTTACCAGGAAGACGGGCAGAACACCCAAGCACCTTACCGATGACGACGTTGAAGGCCCCTTTGTCAGGGAAGTGAAGGAGACAGAAATATATACCCAGAAAGAGAGCGGCACAGGCTTCGACAGTCCCATTTCCATACTTAACGTAGCCTTTTATCCCCAGGAGAAAGGGCCCTACAACTATGATACGGACATCAACAGCGAGGGTAAGCTTAATAACCCCCGCAACAGGTGGGGCGGAATAATGAGAGAAATACAAACCAGTGACTTTGAGACATCAAACGTCGAATATATTGAATTCTGGCTTATGGATCCCTATGTACTGGACTCAACAAGTTCGGGGGGTGACCTTTATTTTAACCTCGGTGAAATATCGGAAGATATCCTGAGAGACTCAAGAAAGACTTTTGAAAACGGACTGCCCATATCGGCTACCGACACGCTGACACTTGTCGACTACACCGTGTGGGGCAGGATACCACGCACCCAGTCCATTGTCAATGCTTTCAATACCGATCCCGACACACGCGAATACCAGGATGTGGGACTGGACGGACTGGGAGACGATGCTGAACGTGCCTATTTCAACAGTTATGTTGAACAGGTCAGGAATACTTTCGGAGAGCAGTCAACCGCCTATAAGAATGTATATGAAGACCCGTCAAGTGACGACTTCCACTATTACCTCGGCACCGACTTCGATGATATGGAACTGGGGGTAATAAACAGGTATAAGGATTATAACGGACTGGAAGGGAACTCCCCTCCTACCGAAGGTGAGTTTGCGGCAGCAAGCACCATGCCAAGCGCCGAAGATATTAACAGGGACAACACACTGAACGAAACGGAAACATATTTTCAGTATAAGGTTGAGCTGCGGCCCGAAGCACTTAATACAAGCAACCCGTACATCACGGACATTGTCAATTCAAAAAATGTGAACTGGTACCAGTTCCGCATACCTATAAACGACTTTGAACGTAAGATAGGCAACATCGAAGACTTCAAGTCAATACGTTTCATGCGAATGTTCCTCACAGATTTTGAAGATTCCGTGATCCTGAGGTTCGCCGAGCTGCATCTTATCAGAAGCGAGTGGCGCAAATATAAATTCAATATCAGCGAAGGAGGAGCTTCAATAACGCAGCAGATTGATCCGGGAAGCTTTGAAATATCAGCAGTTAATATTGAAGAGAATTCCGCAAAGGAGCCCGTCAACTACGTCCTCCCCCCCGGCATAACAAGAGTCATAGACCCCAGCCAGCCACAGGTGGCACAGCTGAACGAGCAGTCCATTGTATTTAAGGTCAATGACCTGCCCGACGGTGATGCACGGGTGGCATACAAGAACGTGGAGCTTGACCTGAGGCAATACAAAAAACTGAGGATGTTCGTCCATGCCGAGGCATTGATGAATGGAGACCTTAATGATCATGATCTTTCTGCTTTCATAAGGATAGGATCGGACTACAAGGATAATTTCTACGAGTACGAAGTGCCCCTCGTGCTGACACCGCACAGGAACAACTACGACAATGATGACGATGCAGACAGGGAAATTGTATGGCCTGACGACAACGTTTTTGAAATTGACCTTGAGAAGTTTGTGGAACTTAAAAAAGAAAGGGACCAGGCGATAGAAGAAAATGGCATGCTGTACAGCAAGATGCGTATATACGGCAAGTTCGACGACAAGAACAAGATAAAGGTCAGGGGCACCCCCAACCTAAGCAATATCAGGACAATAATGATAGGTGTACGTAATCCGGGTGACGCCGACAACCAGTATCCCAATGACGGATTGCAGAAAAGCGCTGAAATATGGTTCAATGAGCTCAGGCTGACAGATTTCAACAACAAGGGCGGATGGGCAGCAAATGCAAGGATGCAGACCAAGCTGGCTGACCTGGGAACACTGTCGGTGGCAGGGAGCACCATACAACCGGGATTCGGAGGTATTGAACAGAAAGTCGAACAAAGAAAGAAAGAAGAGGTGCTGCAGTATGATATATCTTCAAATTTAGAACTGGGAAAGCTCCTGCCCGAGAAGTCGGATGTATCGGTTCCAATGTTTATAGGTGTTTCAAAGTCCATTGTAAATCCCGAATACTACCCCAAGGAACCTGACAGGCTGCTGAAAGAGGTGCTGCAGGAAGCTGATTCAAAAGAAGAGAAGAAGGATATTAAGGAAGTTTCGCAGGATGTGGTGGACAGGAAAAGTATAAACTTTACCAACGTGAGGATAAATAAGGACGTGAAAAAATTTAAAGTTATATCACCCGCCAACCTCTCGGTCAGTTTAGCATACAGCGAAGAGGAGGCGCACAGCTACAGCGTTGAAAAAGACAATACCATAAGGTACAGGGCGGCCCTTAACTATACCTACAGCGCCAGGCCGTTAAGTATAACACCCTTCAGAAAATCCAAAAAACTGAAGTCCCCTTACCTGAAAATTATTAAAGACTTTAACTTCAGTCCCGTGCCCTCGAACTTTACTTTCCGCACAGACTTTGACAGGAATTACAACGAAGTGAAGCTGAGGAATGTTTTTGAGGATATTCAAATAAAAATTGACTCCACAGTAAATAAGGATTTCCTGTGGAACAGGTTTTATGATATAAGGTGGGATCTTACCAGGTCACTGAAATTTGACTTCTCGGCAACAAATGTTGCCCGCATTGATGAGATGCCCGGGGCATATGACTGGTTCAGGCCGGGCGATAATAAAGAATGGTCCGACTCAATATGGACCAACATCTTAAATGGAGGTACCAACACCAATTATGACCATGTCTTTAATATAACTTACTCGGTGCCGTTCAACAAATTTCCGGTGGTGGACTGGATAACGGCATCGGTACGCTATAATGCAAAAATGGGATGGGACAGGGGGCCTTTCTATGATGGTGGCTACAGGCTCGGCCATAACCTGAGCAACTCCAATACCATACAGATAAACAACCAGTACAGCACAAACAAACTGTTTAACAAGATTGGCATAATCAAGCGGATAAATACCAAATACAGCGGCTCACGTAAATCCGACACAAACAAAAGGACAAAGAAGGTTAACTTCTCGCGCAGGACATTCCTTAAGGCCAATACCCCGAAAAGTATAGTACATAAGCTCGGCACCAAAGATATTGTTGTTAATGTTATTGATCCCGGGGGAAATGAAGTGGATGTCAGAGTGGAAATAGTCAGCGAAAATAAAATCCTTATTACTGCCGAAGCTGATTATAGCGGTGTTACGGTGAACATTGAAGGCATAGTCCCGTTAGGAGAAAATCCGTTTATATTTATTGCCGAAAACTCACTGAGATTCATAACAGGATTAAAGAACATATCGATCTCCTACTCTCAGTCCGGTGGCACATATCTCATGGGATACCTGCCGCAGACCGATCTTTTTGGTATGAACACGGGCAAGGTTAACAGCAGCTTCACCAATGCCCCCGGTTTTCCCTTTATCCTGGGATACCAGGATGAAAACTTCGTACGTAACATGAACGAAGACTGGCTGACAAAAGACCCTGCATTCAGCAATCCCTATACAATGACAAAATCGGAGAACTTCACGATACGCAGCACCTTTGAGCCGTTCAGGGGATTCAGGATAGACCTTACCGCTACACGCACATACGCTGAGAATATGTCAGAGTACTTTATATATGAAACCGACAGCTTCAGGTTCGACAACCGCATGACTACAGGAAACTATTCAATATCATTTATCAGCATAGGCTCTGCCTTTGAATCAATAAGCAGTGATAACAATTACTACTCAGACCATTTCGAAAATTTTAAGAAGTACCGTAAGATCATCGCAAACCGCCTCTTCGAAAAGAGAATAGAGGAGTCAGCTGTTGGCTTTAATCCGTCAATGCAACAGGTTTCAGAAGAAGGGTATCCTTACGGATACGGACCAACATCGTCGGAGGTACTTATTCCGGCCTTCCTGGCTGCCTATGGTAACAAGAATCCAAGAAATGTCACGCTTGAAACATTTCCCGGACTGCTAAGCATGCTGCCCAACTGGAAGATAACCTTTGACGGACTTTCAAGAATAGAGTTTTTTAAGAAGTACTTTAAATCAATAGATATAAGCCATTCATACCGGTCAACATATAATGTAGGCGATTTTACCACCAACTTTAACTATGTTGAAGAGACAAGCGGACTGGACTTTATCAAAGACTATCAGAACAACTTTATTCCCATGTTTCAGATTAATACCGTTTCAATAAGGGAAGATTTCACTCCCCTTATAAACTTCGATATGACATGGCAGAACAGCCTTATTACGCGTTTTGAGATTAAAAAGTCAAGGACCCTGGCACTGAGCCTCTCGAATAACCAGCTTACGGAGACCCGCAACGGCGAGTTTGTCATCGGTGCAGGATACAGGTTTAAGGAGGTACCACTGGATATCAGCGGCCGCAAATACGAGAGTGACCTTAATATCAGGTTTGACCTGTCGGTGAGGGACAACAAGACACTTATCAGGCATCTCGCAGAGCTGTCCGAAGATGAGGTTGACCAGATAACAACCGGACAGAGGGTGATAAAGATTAGTACTACGGCAGATTATGCACTGAGCACTAGGTTTAATATCCAGTTTTTCTTTGACCGGACACTCAACAAACCATATACCTCCCGCTCATTTCTCACAGCTGACACCAATGTGGGCTTCAGCATAAGGTTTACCCTCGCGCAATAGAGCGCGCAATAGAGCGCGCAATAGAGGGACAGCGCCCATGTTTTTGGGGACTGTCCTTTTTTTAAAAAAAATTCGCATATATATTTTTGAATAACATAAAAAAATATAAATTTTGCCTGTTCACTAATCATTAATATTACTTGTTATGAATATACCTGAAAATCTGAGGTACACAAAAGACCACGAGTGGATACGCATTGAAGATAAAGCAGCCTTTGTCGGAATTACCGATTATGCACAGGGGGAACTTGGAGATATTGTTTTTATCGAAATAGAAACCCTTGGACAACATCTTGAAAAAGAAGAAGTATTCGGGACAATTGAAGCAGTGAAAACGGTATCTGACCTGTTTATGCCCGCATCGGGAAAGGTTATAGAAATAAATGATAAACTGGAGGACCACCCCGAACTGGTGAATAAGGACCCCTATGGCGAGGGATGGCTCATTAAGGTGGAGTTAGATGATGAAAATCAGGTAAATAGCCTGCACGATGCACAGTCCTATAAAAAAATGATCGAAGTATAAAAAGGCTTATTCCCCCCGGCTGCCCGCTTATCACAATATTCCCATGTGAATAATTTAACAGGTATTGTTAATAAGTTGAAAATATTTTAATAAAAATAACCTTCCTGACATAGTATTTTCGAAAGCTGTATTCTAAGCCTTATCCAATATGATCAGCATTATTTATTATGATGACTATGTTATTGTGTCAGTCAGAAATCTGAAAAGAATTGATTTCCTTGTGATTGAAAAGTTAAAGAACCATCTCCTGCAGATTTTGGAGAACACTGCGACTGATATTTATGTAGACCTTAAGGAGATAAAATTCATTGACAGCAATTCATTTGCAGGTTTTAAATATGTCAGTGAAATTGCGAGGCGGAATAATACAGAACTGTATTTTCTGAATGTTTCCAATGAATTGTCGGAGCTTTTTAGTCTTGCTGACGAAAATAATGATCTCAGGATCTGCTCTGAGAGTGAAGTCGGAAAGATGCGCGTTTTAGTGTAACAATTCTCCCTGCCATCATCGGTTATTATCTATCATGAGGCTGACATTACCCGGATGCCCTTCGTCAGATATGCCCTCTATAGTTATGTTGTACTTTGTTATGCCTGCGGGAACACGAAAATATACTTCGGCCCTGCCTGCCGTGTCTGTATTGATAACCGGCTTCCAGTATATTGCTGAGTATTCAGTAATTCCTTCGCTGCTTTCATCAAGCACTTCATACCTTGGCTGGTAAAATTCCCTGGGCGTATAATACCCCAGCATAGTAAATTCAATAATCCCCTTTTTCATGAAGGTGCCTCTCTTGGTATAAATGGCTATTACTCCATTTGCTCCCCTGTTGCCATATATGGCAGTACTTGGCCCCTTAAGGATCTCTATTCTGTCAATATCTTCGACCGGTATGGAAAGCACTGAAGTTACATCTGCTGCCGGTATGCCGTCAATAAGGTAAAGGGGCTCCGTGCTTCCATATAAAGTACTGATGCCTCTAATAATCACGTTGTTGCCAGTAACGTTTACCCCGGGGACCCTCCCTTTTATAACCTGCAGGGCATCGGAATAGCCGCTGGGAATATCTTCGGAATTTATCACATAGTCCGGTTCACCGTGTATGCTCGTCATCCTGTTCTTTTCCCACTCCTCCCTTTCCTGTTCAAGCAAAGCTTTCTTATATTCAATATTCATCTGCCTCCTGTAAGCTTTATTGTCTCTTTCCGAGACCGTTGTTAACATATTTTCCCCATAGAACTTATTTATATCTGAGGTTTCGGCCTCGGGCAGCACTATTATCAGGTTTTTTCTTTTGCTGGGGCGCCGTGCTTCAATTTTGGCATTAATAGTATCATAGTATATAAGGTTATCAAACTGAAAATAACCCTTTTCATCTGTTAGGTCATAGTACTCATCATTATACCTGTCAAGAACCGTAAGTCTCACGTCACATTTCTTAAGCGGAAATTTAAATAAGTCGCCGGTAATCTGCCCGCCAATAGTAATGTCATTCTCCACAGGATGCTTAAATTCAGGGATTTCATCACTCATCACATCCTGCCACGTAAACCTTCTCCATCCCTGGGTCAGCATCAGCTTATCAAGTGCCTCCTTTTCTTTTTCCGTGCCGCTGCTGAAATAATAAGCTGGATTTTCAATATACCCTTTAAGATCTGATGTCAGTAACAGGTTGCTGAGAATATTGGTTTCATCCACGTCCTGCCGCGATGATTCTGCGTTGAGAACTGACAGTGACACATTTGCCTGCAACGGATTACCGGCGGCATCATTAATGTCAATCAGCAGCCTGACGGAATCACTGGTAAGCGGATTGACAAACTGCGGGAATGCATTAATAATCATATTATCATTGTGATTGACAAACACGAGGCGCTCTGCCACGGGCTCATACCTGTAGGACATTAATGTCAGCTGTATCACACCTGTAGGAAATACGCTTTTATCTATCATGACCCTTGCATGCTCACCGGACATATCCGTCACTTCCGAAAAATATATCTTACCCCTTGCCTGTCCTATTAAAAAGAATTCATTGGCCGTGCGGTCCTTAGTCGCCGGCCTGTTGGAATACAGGTCAACATATATGCGGTCTTCACCCGAATTGTCAACAGCCATGACAATACCCCTTTCCAGGGCTTCGGGAAGTTCAACCTTAATCTCCCTGCCCTCGCCGGAACGCACCAGGGCATAATATTTCATGTCCGCATCAGGCTTAAGGCGAAAGCTTCCCATACCATTATGGACACTGCTGAAGGATACAACCTTATTCCTGTCCGAATCATATATCTCTCCGCTGACATCGATACCACGGCCTGACTTGTTTATTGCCTTGAAGCCCACCACACTCTCAATGCCACCTACCAGGCTGCCCCCCTCAGGTAAAAACTGGATATCGAAATATTTCGATTTTTTTAAATCCTTCCTTATAATATTGCGGTTAATCCTTGCCTGCCTCCCCGAAATATATTTTTTGTAACCGGGATTGCTAACCATGAAATTGCGGGTGAAATAAAAATCAGGATCAAAATTCCTCATCCAGTTAGTATATGATCTTATCTGGTACAAACCCTCGCTAACAGTATCCCTCAGCATAAAATCACCATAGCCGGAGCCGTTCACAAGCCTTATCCTCTTCATGCCGACAACAATCTTTTTAGAATTTATTAACTCAACATAAAGATTGGTGCTGGTCCTGTCAGGCTGATGTGTTACGCCATCCACAAGGTATGCTTTGAACCATATTATTTCCCCCGCCTTATAGCTGGAATTGTTCAGGTGCAGGTAAACCTTCTGCTGATGGACTGCCGACGAGTATCTTTCCATCGAAGACCTTATATTGTCCAGGTACTTGCTGTCCTCCCCATCCCCGGTGTTAGCCATCGAAAGAGGTATATATGACAAAAAAAGCAATACCGGCATATATAGTCTTCTCAAAAACATAATATATTTATTAATTCAAACAAGTTCGGAAATTATATTAACATTGTCAATGTCTTTTCAGATATAATTTGCCTCATTAATGTGACGTGTAAAAAACGTCTTACCCTATATAAAAACTTAACAAAGGATTCTTATATTTTGTTTATTTTCCAAAAAGTGCGCAATTTTATGTTTTAAATGGCCTATAATATTAATACCTAAAAATATGTCAGGACATAGTAAATGGTCAACAATAAAAAGAAAGAAGGGAGCCAATGACGCAAAGAAAGGAAAGATATTTTCCAAGATAGTAAAGGAAATACAGGTTTCTGTCAGGGAAGGGGGCAACGACACTGACAGCAATCCCCGCCTGAGACTGGCCATCCAGAATGCCAAGGGAGTAAATATGCCTAAGGAAAATGTTGAGAGGGCCATAAAGAAGGCGAGCAGTGAAGGGGCTTCACTGCAGGAGGTTACATATGAAGGCTACGGCCCCTCGGGCATAGGTATATTCATTGAATGCCTTACCGACAATAACCTGAGAACAGTAAGTAACATCAGGGCCACGTTTAATAAGCGGGGTGGCAACCTGGGGACCAACGGATCATTAAGCTTCCTTTTTGAAAGAAAAGGTGTATTTACCGTCAACAAAGGAGACAGCAATCCCGAAGAATTTATGCTTGAGATAATTGACGCGGGAGTGGAAGATTGTGAACTGGAGGATGACGTTTATATAATAACCACATCACTCGAAGATTTCGGGAACGTCCAGAAGAAGCTCGACGAAATGGGCATGAACATCGAAAATGCACAGCTGCAGCGCATACCTAAAAGCACTACCAGGCTCGAAGCCGACGCTGCGAGGAAGGTATTGAAGCTAATTGAAGACTTTGAGGAGCTGGACGATGTTCAGAACATCTACCATAATCTTGAAGTTACTGACGAGGTTGCTGAAATAATGCAGGAGTGATTAATTTCAATTTTGGGCTGATTTTTTTTGAAAAATAAATTTTATAAGTATATTTGTGCCTCAATTAATCGGATAAATGAAATTAACTGGTATCATACTCACTATTATTCTACTTGGTCTTCTTAGAATGCCAACGTGAGGATGGTACGTATTATAATAATATAGTAAGAGGCCATTCTCAACGTGAGAATGGCCTCTTCGCTTTAAGTATGTTTAATATTAAATCTTGAAATCATGAGCGAAAAATTGTTTGTTTTTGACACAACACTCAGGGACGGTGAACAGGTGCCCGGCTGCCAGTTAAACACAGTTGAAAAAATTGAAGTAGCCAAGGCCCTTGAGTCCCTAGGAGTTGATATCATCGAAGCAGGCTTCCCTATATCGAGCCCCGGTGACTTTAAGTCAGTTGAAGAGATATCCAAATCCGTCAGCAGTCCGGTTATATGCGCCCTAACAAGGGCAGTTGAAAAAGATATAGATGTTGCCGCCGATTCGCTCAAATTTGCCAGGAGAAAAAGAATCCATACAGGAATAGGTACTTCATATTACCATATTAACTATAAGTTAAACTCAAATGAGGAAGAGATAATTGAAAGGGCGGCGGCAGCTGTAAAATATGCAAAGAAATATGTTGAGGATGTTGAATTCTATGCCGAAGATGCGGGACGCACCGAGGACGAATACCTTGCCAGGGTTATCGAAGCAGTAATAAAAGCAGGTGCCACGGTAGTAAATATTCCCGATACCACGGGTTATTGCCTGCCTGAAGAATTTGGCAAGAAGATCAGGTACCTTAAGGAAAATGTAAAAAACATTGATAAGGTAACGATTTCTACACATTGCCACAACGACCTGGGAATGGCTACAGCAAATACAATTTCCGGGGTGATAAATGGTGCACGCCAGGTAGAGGTTACCGTTAACGGCATAGGAGAACGTGCCGGCAATACCAGCCTCGAGGAGGTAGTAATGATTCTTAAAAGCAGGAAGCATCTTGGCATTGAAACGAGTATAGTGACCAAGAATATATACAATACAAGCAGGCTTGTGTCGAGCCTTATGAACATGCCTGTGCAGCCAAACAAGGCAATAGTCGGAAGGAACGCATTTGCTCATTCCTCAGGCATACACCAGGACGGGGTACTGAAGAAAAGGGAAAACTACGAAATTATTGATCCTGTTGAGGTGGGCATAAGCGAATCATCAATAAATCTTACTGCAAGAAGCGGGCGTGCAGCACTGAAACACAGGCTGACAAAGCTGGGGTATGATATTAAGAAAAATGAGCTTGACAAAATATATGTAAAATTCCTTGAACTTGCTGACAGGAAAAAAGATATTAAAGATGACGACCTTGAGGCTCTTATTGGCAAGTCCGAAGCCAGGCAGGACCAGGTTATCAAACTCGAGAGGCTGCAGGTATTATGCGGCAAGACAGCTATACCCACAGCCACGGTAACGCTGAATTTTAACGGTGAGTCGTTTACCGAAACCTCCTCGGGGAACGGACCCGTGGATGCGGCATTTGATGCCATACGTAAACTTATACACCAGAGGTTCCGCCTTGAAGAATTTCTTGTGCAGGCCATTACAAGGGGCAGTGACGACGTCGGCAAGGTGCACATCCAGATAGAGAGCAAAGGAAATTACTATTACGGATTTTCGGGGAACACCGATATTATCACTGCTTCGGTTGAAGCACTGCTGGATGCCATAAATAAGATTGTATAACCGTTAAAACTTTAACACATTGAAAAACAAAACATTATTCGACAAAATATGGGAAGCCCACGTAGTAAGAGAAATTGAAGGCGGACCAAGCGTATTGTATATTGACAGGCATTTAATACATGAAGTGACAAGCCCCCAGGCGTTTGCGGGACTTGATGCCAGAGGCATCAAAGTGTTCCGGCCGCAGAAAACCTTTGCCACTCCCGACCATAATGTGCCCACAATAAACCAGCATCTCACAATTAAGGATGAACTGTCAAGGTCACAGGTTGAAAAACTTGCAAAAAATGCTGCTGAACACGGGGTAACGCTATACGAATTGAATCATCCCTACCAGGGTATAGTGCATGTTATAGGACCCGAGCTGGGTATTACACAGCCCGGGATGACCATTGTATGCGGAGACAGCCATACAGCAACGCACGGCGCTTTTGGGAGCATTGCCTTCGGTATAGGCACAAGCGAAGTTGAAATGGTACTGGCCACCCAATGCATACTCCAGTCCAGGCCAAAAAAAATGAGAATAACAGTTGACGGTAAGACAGGCAAGGGAGTGACGGCAAAAGATATTATACTCTATATAATATCAAGATTATCTGCCGGCGGTGCCACCGGATACTTCGTCGAGTATGCCGGTGAGGCTATTACCTCATTAAGCATGGAAGGACGCATGACAATTTGCAATATGAGCATAGAGATGGGTGCCAGGGGGGGACTGATAGCACCGGACGGTACTACATTCGAATACGTTAAAAAAAGGGAGTTTGCCCCCAGGGGCGACGAATGGAAGAAGAAGATGGAATACTGGAAAACCCTTTATTCAGATGAGGGCGCCGTGTTTGACAAGGAAATACGGTTTGATGCAGCTGACATTGAACCTATGATCACCTACGGAACAAATCCGGGTATGGGCATGGGAATTACGGAAAAAGTGCCCGGTGTTGGTGACATACCTGAGAATAACAGGCACTCCTTTACCAAGGCACTAAAGTATATGGACTTCAAACCCGGAAAATCACTGCTGGGCAGGCAGGTGGATTATGTTTTTGTCGGCAGCTGCACGAACGGGCGCATCGAGGACTTAAAGGCCTTTGCGGAATTTGTGAAAGGCAAAAAGAAAGACCCCGGTGTAACGGTATGGATCGTTCCGGGCTCAAAACAAGTAGAAAGGGAAGCCTTTGAGCAAGGAATAGTAAAGACCCTTACTGAAGCAGGCTTTGAATTGAGACAGCCCGGCTGCTCGGCCTGCCTGGCGATGAACGATGATAAGGTGCCTGAAGGTAAATACGCGGTCTCCACTTCCAACAGGAATTTTGAAGGGCGCCAGGGACCGGGAGCAAGAACCATACTTGCAAGCACACTTACTGCCGCTGCAGCAGCAGTAACCGGGAAAATAACAGACCCGCGGGATTTTTTATAATTATTAATATAATTTAATCACCATACAATGACAGAAAAGTTTGTAACATTTAAATCTACATGTGTTCCTCTTCAAATTGAAAATGTTGACACGGACCAGATAATTCCTGCAAGATACCTTAAAGCTATAACAAAGGAAGGATTTGGAGATAACCTTTTCAGAGACTGGAGATACGACAGGAATAATAATCCGGTCAAGGATTTTGTATTGAATAATCCGGCTTACTCGGGAACAATACTCGTTACAGGCAGGAACTTCGGCAGCGGCTCAAGCCGTGAGCATGCAGCATGGGCTGTCCGCGGCTATGGTTTTAAAGCAGTGGTGTCAAGCTTCTTTGCCGATATTTTCAAAAACAATGCATTGAATAACGGACTTCTGCCCGTACAGGTGACGGAAGCATTCCTTGCTAAACTCTTCAAACTTATCCGGTCTGACCCCGGAACAGAAGTAGAGGTCAACCTTGAAAAACAGGAAATAAAAATCCTGTTAACAGGTGAAACAGAAAAATTCGAAATCAATCCTTATAAAAAGAAATGCCTTATCAACGGATATGATGACATAGATTATTTATTAAGCATTAAAGACAGGATCGAATTCTTTGAGAAAAACCGAACAATAGCATATGAATAGCAGTTATAATATAAAATAATCAACTAATTTTGAAATTAAATACAGGGCTATGAAAATCATAATAATGGATACCACCCTGAGAGACGGAGAACAGACATCAGGAGTATCCTTTACAGATGAAGAAAAGCTGGGTATAGCAAAGCTATTGCTGGAGGAGCTGAAGGTCGACCGCCTCGAGGTGGCCTCGGCACGCGTATCCGAAGGAGAACTGGAGGCAGTGAGGAAGATAATACGATGGGCCACGTCAAAGAACCTCCTTGACAGAATAGAAGTGCTTGCATTTGTTGATGGTAACACTTCAATTGACTGGATAAAAGATGCCGGGGCCAAAGTAATGAATCTCCTCACAAAAGGTTCTTACAGGCATGTCACGGAACAGCTTGGCAAGACTCCCGAAGAGCACGTAAAAGACATAAAATACTCCATTGGCTATGCTCTGCAAAACGGACTGAAGGTGAACATATACCTTGAAGACTGGTCCAATGGCATGCGCAGCTCCAGGGATTATGTTTTCTTTATGCTCGATTCGCTGAAAAAAGAAAAAGTCGACAGGTTCATGCTGCCCGACACGCTGGGTATACTAAATCCGGATGAGACATACGAATACTGTAAACTGATAAAAGATAAATACCCGAAACTCAGGTTTGACTTTCATGCACACAACGATTATGACCTGGGAACGGCAAACGTATATTCGGCAATAAAGGCGGGCATCACGGGAATACACACAACAGTAAACGGACTCGGGGAGAGGGCCGGAAATGTACCTCTTTCAAGTGTTATAGGCGTTGTTAAAGACCATCTTAAATGCAGGATGAGTATCAAAGAATCAAAACTGAACCTTGTAAGCAAAGTGGTCGAGTCCTTCTCGGGCATTAGAATACCCCCCAACAAACCTCTGATCGGGGAGTCTGTGTTCACGCAGACCTGCGGTGTTCATGCCGATGGTGACCAGAAAAGCCAGCTTTATTTTAATGACCTCCTGCCCGAAAGGTTTGGCAGGAAAAGAACCTACGCCCTGGGAAAAACATCGGGAAAGGCAAATATAAAGCAAAACCTTGAAGAGCTGGGTATAGACCTCGATGATGAGTCAATGAGGAAGATAACGGACAGGGTAATTGAACTGGGAGATAAAAAGGAAACAGTTACCAGGGAAGACCTGCCCTATATAATATCTGACGTGCTTAAGAGCAAATATATAAATGAAAAAATACAGATTAAGAACTTTTCGCTATCCACGTCAAACGGACTGAAACCTGTGGCTACACTAAAGATAAAAATAAACGATAATGAATATGAAGAAACGGCGAATGGGGACGGACAGTATGATGCTTTTGTAAGAGCACTGAGAAAAATATACAAAAAACTTGATAAAATATTTCCCAAGCTGATGGACTATTCTGTATCAATACCTCCCGGAGGGAAGACCGATGCGCTGGTGCAGACTGTTATAACATGGGATATGCAAAACGGGAAGGAATTCCGCACAAGGGGACTGGACTCAGACCAGACAGTGGCAGCAATAAAGGCAACGCTCAAAATGCTTAATATCATTGAGAACAGTACTCTTTGATCACATTTGGCAATCTGAAAATAAATATTTAAACTTGTCGGCTTTTAGAACAGGTAATAATTAATAATAATAGTATAAAAAGCATAAGAATGACGAAAAAAAATTATAATATCGCTGTACTGCCCGGCGATGGAACCGGACCCGAAGTAGTTAATGAAGGGATCAAGGTGCTTAAGGCAGCTGAAAATAAGTTTGGAATAAAGTTTAACTTCGAATGGTACGACTTCGGGGGTGAGCGTTACCTGAAAACAGGTGAAGTACTTCCTGATTCTGCTGTCGATGAGCTGAGAAAATTTGATGCCATATTCCTGGGAGCTATAGGCCATCCTGATGTTAAACCCGGGATACTGGAAAAAGGAATACTCCTCAAGCTACGCTTCGACCTTGACCAGTATATCAACCTGAGGCCTGTAAAACTCTATCCTGGTGTGCCGACACCCCTTAAAGATAAAGGTCCCGAACATATTGACTATGTGGTGGTGCGCGAAAACGTGGGCGGACTGTATACCGGCATCGGCGGATTTACTATGAAGGGCACCAAAGATGAAGTGGCAGTGCAAAGCATGGTATATAACAGGATGCAGGTTGAGCGTTGCCTGCGCTATGCCTTTGAATACACGCGCAAAAGAGCCAGAAGAAATACCCTTGCACTTAGCGGCAAGACGAATGTGCTTACCTATGTATACGACCTGTGGGAGAGAGCATTTCACGAGATTGGAGAAAAGGACTATCCCGACATAAGAAGAGAATATTACCACGTTGATGCTACCTGCATGTGGATGGTGAAAAATCCGGAGTGGTTCGATGTCATAGTAACAGGAAATATGTTCGGCGATATTATAACCGACCTCGGTGCAATAACACAGGGAGGTATGGGTATTGCTGCAGGAGGTAATATAAATCCCAGCGGGGTGAGTATGTTTGAACCCATAGGAGGCTCAGCTCCGAAATATACCGGTAAGAACATTATTAATCCACTCGCATCGATATGCTGCGGGATAATGATGCTTGAGCACCTCGATGAGAATGAGGCGGCCAACGCCATTGAAAAATCGGTGATGAACGTTACTGCAAATAAAATCAAAGATATGGGCGCCGGTAAGATGGGATATACTACAAGCGAGGTAGGCGATATGGTGGCTGAAGGGATTTAGGACCAGACCCACCAGGGAGCACTGATAAAGTCCCCGTAGACCAGCAAATCAAAAACCGCATGCCCTGCAATCGGCGCGACAATATTGTCTGAATATTCCTTTATCAGGCTGAAAATAAATCCGCCGAAAATTGTCCATTTCACCAGGAACAGTATATCTGGTTCGTAACCTGACTGATGTGCGAGAATAAAGGAGCATTTATATAGCGCATGCGCGAGGGTAGCAAATATAATTGAGACCATTATACCAATCCTTCGTGTATGGCCCTGAATAAACCCCCTGAAAACAAGTTCTTCGGTCGCCCCTATAAGCAATGCCGGTATAACAAAATATGTCAGCCTGTCAGGTATCGGCAAATCATGCTTATGCCTCCTGAACACCACAGCTATCAATATTCCGAATAAAAGAGAAATGGTTATATAAACGATTGTAGTACCTGAGATTTTGCCAAATCCGAATAATTGCCGCAGATCTTTCAGCGTACGTGCATTGATATTTATTATTATGGCGGCTATAACAAGTCCGGTTACCGATAATATAAAAGGGACAGCCTTGTCGTGTGAAAAAACGGCAAAAACCACTATCCCGGCAACACATATTAATGATTCAACAAGTACTTTGAATTTGGACTTTGTCTTTGCCGCGGTTTCCATATTAATGTGCCGATATCTGATCTTTATACCTTTGCGACTCCGGATCTTTGCCGTTTGTAAAACATAAATGTTAATCCGGTTAAAAAAACCACTGGGATTATCAGCAGCAGCCACCCCGAACCAAGGCATAATGCCACTGAAGGTACAATAACACAGTTGGGCAGTTTTTCCCGGATCTTCTCTAACTGTGGCGAATCATTATAAATACTGTCTGGCAGTGAAAGGTACTTCAGCCTTTTTAAATCATATATGGTATTAATATCCAGGTCCGTATCAAAATAAGAGAGGCATGACAGCTTTTTATTCCTGGCAAACGGACCCATGTCATTAATATACGAGCATCCTACCAGTTCTATCGACTCTATATCATCATGGTTTTCTGCAAATGATGCAAACTCATTCTTTGTAACAAGCGGATTAAAAGATATTGAGCGAAGGGAGGTCAGGTCACCAAGGACATTGATATCCGTGAGGCTGCTGCAACTTATAAGGCCCAATTGCTCGAGTCCTGACATACTCTTCAGGGCGCTGATATCGGAAAGCGAATCACATTCCAGCAGGCTCAGCCGGGTGAGATTCTTCAGGTTGACCAGGAATGCGACATCCTTTATCCCTGACCTGATTATTGTCAGTGACTTCAGTCCTGAATTATCCAATAGTGGTTTATTATTTGCAGGCTGGTATAAATTGAGAAGTATAAGGTTTTCAAGAGATGATAACTTTGATAAATCTTTCATATCCCATATTTCCGCACTTATATACAATAATTCAATGTTCTTTTCGCTGCCTATTCCTTTCCTCGTTTTTTCATCCAGTACAATGCCGGGTGCAATGATCCAGGAGGGATTAAAAAGCTTCAGCACATCGGTGAAGTCACTGATATCCTCATCGACAAACAATCCAATATCAGGCTTGACAGCAGCGATTTTTTTTAAATAGGGCAGGTGCGACTGTGAATAATTGCCTGTAAATGCAAGGTAACGCAGATCACTGATATCCTTTGAGTCAATATTTTCGAGCCAGTCCATGACCATTTCCTCATCCGATATTTCGATAGCTATAATTTTACCGTTCAAATAAAGCAAAAAATCATCAGTATAAAACTCGAGGAAGTTGCCGTCGGACTTATCATACCTGTAAAAAGGCAAATTGCTGTTTTCTGTAAACAGGTACAGCAAATCACCATCGTATAGAGGCAATGCAGAGGTGCTGTCCGTTGAGGGACCGGCAATAAAGGAGAATTCTGATTTTGGAAAATTTGTATATGCATTGCACCCTTTAAGTTTTACGATCCTGTATTGCTCGTCCCGGTAACTTTTGCTGATGTAACTGCCTGTGGCGCCGGCGAGGGTTATCACGATTAATATTAACAATACCTTTTTCATTTTAATTCATAGTTAAATGAATACTTAATAAAAAACTAAATTATTAAATAAAAGCATATCTCCCAGAAATTCAGAATATTATTTATGCATTTTCCGGATATTTATTCTTTCCTGGCTGCTGTCCAATGACTTTTTATGCTTCCAATTATGTACAAATTATTTTTGTAGATAGGAAAAAAATATGATAAATTTGCACCTGCTTAAGCAGGCGGAAATAGCTCAGTTGGTAGAGCACGACCTTGCCAAGGTCGGGGTCGCGGGTCCGAGTCCCGTTTTCCGCTCTAATGTCTACCTGCCCGGGTGGCGGAACTGGTAGACGCGCTGGACTTAAAATCCAGTGGCCTATTAATGGCTGTGCGGGTTCAAGTCCCGCTCCGGGTACAAAGAGGGACAGCGCCCATATTTTTATGGGCTCTGAGCCCGCTAACCAGGCCCTTTACGTGCAAAACTTAAAGGGCTTTTCTGTTTTTATTAAGATTAAAATAAATAACGCAACCAGATTATAAATTTGCTTTTTCATTAGAATAGTGTTGGCAATAGTTCTTTATTATTTTTTCACTACTTCTCTACCAAATGGGGTTAATGCCAAACCTGCTAGCTTAAAATGTTGTTTTGCAAATGGAATACCAATAATTGTTATTGCAAATAAAATTCCGAAAATCACATGAGATAAACTTATCCAAATACCTCCAATTAAAATCCAAATTAGATTCATAATGGTTGATAAACAGCCTGAAGCTCTTTCATTAACACGAATTTCCTTACCAAATGGCCATAACGCTAAACTTGCTAATTTTAAAGTTTGTATGCCAAA
>Ga0315548_1001531_pt1 | contig 19314 bp, 12 predicted proteins | sample SalMarSW160110MG_2_FD_202540 | JGI IMG/M metagenome (GOLD analysis project Ga0315548, IMG submission 202540) | Salt marsh sediment microbial communities from the Plum Island Ecosystem LTER, Massachusetts, United States - Salt Marsh Sediment SW1601-110 ...
CCAGAGATTCGGGATACCACTTCCCCAGATCATATTCGTTTCCTCCAGCGGATCAATTTTCGTTATCGCAGGCTGCCCGTCAAAATTTCTATTTCGATAGAACTCCAACTTCAAACCCGGTTTACCGTCGACACTCGCGATATTTGACGACAAGGGATAGATCAGACCGCCCTTTTCGACCAGATTACAGCCAGGCTCATAATCTACCTCCACATCCTTGCCTACCTTATTTTTGATCCCCTGCAGCGGAGTAACATAGCGCGAAGGCTTGCCATGGTAATTACCTAACAACATTCGATAGGAATCGGCAGTCGGTCCAATGACGGCGATCTTCTTTACCTTATTGCTCAGTGGTAAAAGATTATTTTCATTTTTTAAAAGAACGATTGACTCCCGGGCAGACCGAATGGACAGCTGCCGATGTTCCGGTGAGTCGTTCTCTTGAATAGGTATCTGGGTATATTGCACTAACTCCGGCGGATCAAACATCCCCAATTTAAAGCGAGCGGTAAAAAGCCGTTTGACCGCCACGTCAATCTCATCTTCCGTAATTAGCCCTTTTTCCACCGCCTCCATTAGGGCATTATTGTACACTTGCCCGCAATTCAAGTCGGTTCCGGATTTAACCGCCAAGGCGGCAGCTTCTGCCATACTTTTCACCATCCGATGATTGGCATAAATGTCGTTAATTGCGCCACAATCGGATACTACATAGCCCTTAAAGCCCCACTCCTCACGCAAAATCCCATGCAATAACTTGGGTGCACCGCAACAAGCCTCACCCACATACCGATTGTAGGCACACATTACCGAAAAAGCACCCCCTTCCCTGACACAAGCCTCGAATGCCGGTAAATAGGTATCGTACAGATCACGATCATCAATAACTGCATTAAAAACATGCCGCTCCGGTTCAGGACCACTGTGAACAGCATAATGCTTCGGAGTTGATATTACCTTGAAATATTTTGGATCATTACCCTGCAAGCCTTTGACAAATGCCACGCCCATTCGACCGGTAAGATATGGATCCTCACCATAGGTTTCCTGACCACGCCCCCAGCGCGGATCGCGAAAAATATTAATATTAGGACTCCAAAATGTCAGTCCTCTAAAAATATACCGGTCGCCTTTCTGGAGAAAATCGTGATGTTTGGCGCGGGCTTCAGTCGAAATTACATCGGCAACCCGAAACATCAAGTCCGTATCCCAGGTTGCTGCCAACCCGATCGCCTGCGGAAAAACTGTGGCGATACCGGCGTTGGCTACGCCGTGCAAACATTCATTCCACCAATCGTATGCGGGTACCTCCAGGCGCGGAATGGCGGCGGCATGGTTAACCATTTGCGAAACCTTTTCCGCTAAAGTCATCCGGGATACTAAATTATCGACCCGAGTTTCTACCGGCAGATCAGGATTGAGGTAAGCGGGAACTTGTTCAGCCTCCTTAGCAAAAATAAGGAAACCGCAAAAGCACAAGATTATAAAAACAATTCGCATAATCCAACTCCCTTCTTACTATGCTCGTAAATATATAAAAAAGCGCTTTTAAATCACAAACTACACAGGATCATAACCAGTAGTCATAAGGTCCCAAAATCCTCCATATCATATCAACAAAGCGATAGTTTTTGAATAATGATTGCTTTTAAGGTGCAAAATAACTAATAGCTTGCAAAATTTTGTCCAGCACTAAACTCTGTGGCAAACAATCAAAACATTAATTTTGTTACTTGTTCTGAATTTCGCTTAAGAATCTGTGCAACCTGTCTCTGGCAAACTGCATCTCCGGTTTATTCTGGAAATCAGACAACAGCCTGCGGCGAATACCGCTACTATCATCCTGGATGTTCAAACTGAAAATTTGTCCACTGCGATTGACCTGAGCAATCCGCCAACTCTGATGTTTCCCAGCCCAGACTCCTTGCCAGCGTAAATAAAGCCTGCGACTGTAAGTTGTTTCCAGTTCCCATGATGCTGAATCGGTTAAATTTTGAAACTGGGATTTGGGCTTGGTATTTGTTTCAAACTCCATTTTTACCTTTTCTTCGATTTTTTACATATAAGAATTAAACCTTGTTCTACAAATAACACGAACAAACTATTCGTATCTTCCGTTTAATGGGGAATTTATTGTTCGGTGTTGCAACATCAAAAGGTCTAAAGATTTCGATTAATTTTAATTAATTCTAACATGTAGAGCAACAATTTTATTAACTTTTTAAAAATCTGCCCCCGCCCTAATTTGAATGCCAAAGAATTACAGAATCAAATAACAATCATACGGCTGCTAGCTTGATTCACAAACATAAGATTCAAGTTCACTCATTTCAACCAGCTATTTGATCAACAAACATTTGTTCGCCTGACTAAAGTCATCAGTCTGAATCCGATAGATGTATAAACCAGATGGATAAACTGAAGCGTTCCATTGTAAGTAGTGAATTCCCGCTTCCTGTTTTTGATCAACCAGATTCTCAACCAAATGACCGGAAGCATCATAAACCGCAACTTTCACTAATGAAGCCCGAGGTAAGTCGTATTTAATTGTGGTAGTCGGATTAAATGGATTAGGATAATTTTGATCCAGACTATATGCCTGGGGGATGCCATTTTCTCTATTTTTTTCCGTTGCACTCAAACTTACTCCTGCCATCAATTTCACTTCATTTAAATAAATCTGTTTGGCTGGTTCGGAAAAATTGTAATAATTATAAACAAGATCAGGAAGGTCAGGATCAATTTTCACATTATCATTACCATTCCCAATAAAAGTGCGTGGTCCTGCGGGCATGTCTACCGAGCCGCTATAAAACTCCACACCAGCTTGAAACCGTACAAACTGGACGGTATTGTCATCACCGACAACCAGGCATTCCCCATTACCCGGACTTTGAGTATTAAGAACATCATACTGATTAGTACACCACAAAAGATCTCCCGTATACTGACCGGCAAATACGGGATCATCCGCTACAAGGATAGTGGCGTACAATCCTTCAAATTCATTAAAATGCAGGCACTCATCACAGTTAAACCAATTTAACCTGCTCGAACGGGCAGCCCATAATTGTAATAATAAAACCGGCGCTGTAATGGCATTCCAAGCCTCTCGATTAGGCGGTTGAAAATCGGTACTGGCACCTGAACGTCCAATGATGACCAGATCAGCATTATTAAGCGTATCCAGAGTAGCTTGAGAAGCCGATCCTAATGCAGTGTTATAAAAAGTGACCACATTGAAACCGAGAGCTTCCAGGTCATCAATAAATGGTTTGTCGGAATGCTCGCCTGTTGCAACATCAATCTTCTCCGGCTGACTGACGAAGACAATAGTTTTCTCCTGGGCACTTCCGGTGACCATCGACCCGATTAAAAGAATCGCACAAAGCAGCCGGTCAATCATCTTCTTCTTCATAATTCCCTCCTTTTTTAAATTGTGATTGACAATCACCCTCTTGAATTTAATTTTAATCTGATCCATATTCGGTTTTAACGACTCCCCGTGAATATTCCCGGAGATGAGTCGGTGACATTCCGGTTCTCCTTTTGAAGAATTTCGAAAAATAAAATTGCGATTCGAAACCGGTAATCATTGCAATTTCCTTCACCGAAAGTGAGGTATTCAGCAATAAATCCCGGGCTTTGTTCAATTTCAATTGCAGAAAATATTGCGCCGGGGCCAGATTGGTATAATGCCGAAACATGCGGCGGAACCAGGAATATCCAACTCCCAATTCGGATACCAACTCCTCCATATTCATCTGTTTATCAATCCGATCAGCCATACAGACTTTGGCGCGAGATATAATACTTTCAATCTCTTTCCCACTGAATTTTTTCGATCTTTCGAGGGCAAGCACCAGGGCAATTATCTGATAAGTCAAAGCGGCAATGATCTCCTTAAAACCAACCTTCTCAATCTCCATTAGCTCCAAAACTTGCTGATACAATCTGATAATTTCCTCTTTTAGACCAATCTCGATTACCGGCTTTTCTGGCGAAAGGATTCCATTCTCTCTGAATTTCTCCGGTTGAGTTCCGTTGAAAGAGATCCAGTGCTCTTTCCAACCGGTTTGTTGATTGGGCATATAGCGATGCCAAACGCCAGGAAAAAGAAAAATGATATTGCCCTCTTCAATCTTCTTCTTGCCACTAATTTTAGATTCAAATACTCCCCTGCCACGAGTGATGTAGAGAATCTGAAATTCCGGCAGGATACGACCATGCCGCCAATCAAACATGTACGTATCGGGATGCTTCGCCGGAGGATAAGGAGTGTTGGGTGGAATATCGGCATTACCACTGCCGGTCACATACAATCCCCAAAGTTTATCAACCTCTGAAATGGTCAGATAACTAAAAACTGAGTATTTTGCATGGATCATATTGCCCCTTCAACCTTGTGTCAAATTATACAAATTAAAATCCAAATAATCCATGTTATTTTTCAGCTAAACTTTTAAAAATAGACTTAAATGGAGAATAATGATTTCAAGAGAGAACAAAATCAAAAGCCGACTGAGTGAAATCCAGGATGCTTCTCGATACAATATTAAATACTTTAAATTATAGGAAGGAGGTGAATGCCCAAAAAGGCATTGCCATAATTGATACAAACTTTTAACCGGTTTTTTAAAAGGAGAATTGTAATGTCAAAAATCACAAAATCCTTAGGCTATGTGCTTCTATGCGCTCTGTTGATAATTGGTTTAAGTAGCTATGCTCAAGAAGCTAAATTTGTACAACAGAGCGAAAATGGTCTGGTATGTATGGAAGCGGAGAATTATTCGGGAATTGACAATCCTATTGATGATTCCTATTGGTTACTAGTTACTGAGCCTGATGGTTATTCCGGGACCGGGGCGATGCAAGCCCAGCCAATTGATCCAAATTTTACACGACACAAAACCTTAGACGATGCCAAAAGTTTTGCTCCGTATATGAGCTATACGGTCAACTTTGTAGCCACCGGCACACACTATGTCTGGGCACGTACCGTCCATACCGACGGATATGACGATTCTGCCTGGATGGGCTTAGACTATGAAATAGTCGGAGGAACTGGTGATACACCAGCACCAATCCAGTATAATACAGATGAACAAGAACAGGTAGATTGGTATTGGATCAGTCATTTAATGAATGACAATAGTGATCGTGCAACTATTGAGGTTGAGTCAGCCGGAGTCCATACTTTCAACTTGTACATGCGTGAACAAGCTCTGAGAGTTGACAAAATTGTACTTACCACCAACGTGGATTACTTACCTGATGCCGAAGCTAACGAGGGACCGGCAGAAACTCTAGCCGGCGGATCAGGCGTGGAATTAGCCGATGCCGTGGTTGCCCGGTCACTGAAGCTAGATCAGAACTATCCCAATCCTTTCAACCCGGTTACCTCAATCAGATACTCACTTCCCGAGGCTCAAATCGTAACGCTGAAAATCTTCGACCTGAACGGTAAAGCAGTTGATGTTTTGGTCAATGAATTTCAGACTGCGGGAAGACATAAAGTGCAATGGGTAGCGGAAGGATTTCCAAGTGGAATTTACTTCTATCAGATTCAAGCCGGTGCATTTTCGGAAACGAAAAAACTGATCTTACAAAAGTAGTTTGCACTGCATTAAATAATTGATCGTAAAAAGAGCACCCTGGCGGGTTTCAGCAATTGAAATTCAGCTGAACCCGAGCAGGGTGCTTTTACATTCTATTTCAGAATTCTAACGCAGCTTTGATAAATTCCCTGAAAAGCGGGTGGGCTTGATCGGGCTTAGATTTGAATTCAGGGTGAAATTGTACTGCAATAAAGTAAGGATGATTCTTTAATTCGATCATTTCAACCAAATCTTTCTTGGGATATATTCCCGAAAAGATCATTCCGGCTTGCTCCAGTAGTTCGCGATATTGGTTATTAAATTCATATCTGTGCCGGTGTCGTTCCTGAATTAAAGTTTTGCCATATACTCCAAATGCCAAGGTATTCTGCTTAATCCGACAAGGATATGCACCCAGTCGCATCGTGCCCCCTAGATTTTTTACCTCTTTCTGTTCGGCTAATAAACTGATGACCGGATTTTTTGTTTTGGGATTAAACTCAGTCGAGTTGGCATCTTTGAGGCCACAGACATTACGGCTAAATTCAATCACGGCGCATTGCATCCCCAGACACAAGCCTAAAAACGGAATCTTATTTTCACGTGCAAATTTAATGGCTTTGATCTTGCCCTCGATTCCGCGATAACCAAAACCTCCTGGCACAAGAATTCCCGAGACACCTTTTAGAAATTTTTCCGATCCTTTCTTTTGGAGATCCTCTGAATCTACTTTTCTGATTTCGACTCTTGCATCATTATAAATACCCGCATGAATCAAGGACTCATAAATAGATTTATAGGCATCCTGTAAAGCAATATATTTACCCACCAGGGCAATCGTAACTTTATTCTTTGGCTTAAGTGCTCTTTCAACTACATTCTCTTCCCAATCCTTCAAATCGGAAAATCTACAGATCAACTTAAAATGACTTAAGATGATTTCATCGAGGATCTGGTTCTTGAAAATGAGGGGTATCTGATAAATGGACTCGACATCTCTGGCTTCGATCACCGCCTCCTTGCGGACATTGCAAAACAGCGATATTTTTTCTTTTAATTCATTCACCAGTGTCTTTTCCGTCCGGCAGATTAAAATATCCGGCTGGATCCCGATCTCGCGCAATTTACCGACGCTGTGCTGGGTGGGTTTGGTCTTGATTTCATCGGCAACTTTGATAAAAGGAACCAGGGTCAGGTGGATGTAAAGCACATTGTCATAACCGATATCCAAGCGGAATTGCCTTGCTGCTTCCAAAAACGGCTGACTTTCAATATCACCCACCGTACCACCGATTTCGATAAGCACAATGTCTGCACCGGATACCATAGCAACCTTAGCAAATCTTTCCTTAATCTCATTCGTAATATGGGGAATTACCTGGATTGTCTTGCCTAAATAATCCCCGTGTCTCTCCTTAGAAATTACCGCATTATAGATTTGTCCGGTGGTAACGTTATTGAATTTCGTCATCTTGGCATGGACAAATCTTTCGTAATGGCCGAGGTCTAAATCGGTTTCTGCTCCGTCATTAGTCACATAGACTTCACCGTGTTGATACGGGTTCATCGTGCCGGGGTCAACATTAATATAGGGATCCAATTTCATAATTGTAATCTTTAATCCCCGCGATTCCAGAATCTTACCGATTGAAGCGCAAGCTATGCCCTTCCCCAGACTCGATATCACACCGCCAGTTACAAATACGTATTTTGTCATAATAAATATTACCCTTACCTATGTAGCTCCAAATTAATTACCAATTCTCCATTTTAAAGTATCGGCCTGATTTATCCTAAAAGTACCAGATATACTAATTGATCCGCCGATGGTAATCATTGAATGGAAAATAACTTACTAAATCAATATCCTCACTTATAATAGCAATCCTAAAGTGATAAATTCCTTCCACGGGAGAATAATATACCGAAGAGCGTACTTTTTTCAAATTCTATTCTTTGATGTTGAAACAATCACCTAATTCACTCTAAGCCATTCATCAATAGCACGCGCAGCCTGTCTGCCGCTATTAATTGCATGTACAACTAGTGAAGAACCATTAACGGTATCTCCGGCAGCAAATATTTTCGGCTGACTACTTTTAAAATTATTGACTTCCACATTGCCCTGATTGTCGAGCTGCAGATTCAGACTTTTAACGAGTCCCTCATAGGCAACATGCTCAAAACCAAGTGCCAAAATTACAAGGTCAGCCGCAATGATAAAATCAGTTCCAGGCAGCTCTTTGTTATACCAGTGCTTACCGTTTTTAAGCCATTCAACCGAACAGCAATTGATGGAAGCTACATTTATTCCGACACCGGTGAAGCTTTTTGTCTTTACGTTCCAGATTCGATTGCAACCTTCTTCATCGGAAGACGATATTCTCATTATGCGCGGCCAGTTTGGCCAAGGGGTATCCAGTGGTCGGGAGAGTGGCGGCTGGGGTAGAATCTCAAGCTGATAAACTTCTTTGGCTCCCTGCCTCTTGGCGGTCCCTACGCAATCACTTCCGGTATCACCGCCTCCTATCACAACGACAACTTTGCCTTTCGCAGTGAATAAAGATGAGCCTTTCGGCGGCTTTTTACCATCGTTAAGAATATTTTGGGCCTTCAGGTAATCCAGTGCGAACACTATGTTCTCGAATCCCCTTCCACTTACCGGCAGGTCTCTGGGCTGACCGGCGCCAGCTGCCAGACAGATACAATCGAACATTTTGTATAGATATCGAACAGAAACATCTTCACCAGCAGTTACGTCAGTCTGAAATTCAACACCTTCGGCAGTGAGTTGATCCAATCTGCGGTCAATAATCCATTTTCCTAGCTTGAAATCTGGAATACCATATCGCAGCAGACCGCCGAGTTTATCATCTTTTTCAAAAACGACAACGCTGTGACCGGCTCTCGCCAGTTGCTGAGCAGCGGCCAGACCTGCAGGACCTGAACCAATGATTGCAACCCGCTTACCGGTCTTTTTATTCGCTGGCAGAGGCTTTATCCAACCCTCGGCAAATCCCCGCTCCACAATTTCAAGCTCAATCTTCCTTATCATGACCGGTTCGTCGTTGATGTTCAAGGTACAGGCAGTCTCGCAGGTTGCCGGACAAAGCCTGCCGGTAAACTCCGGAAAATTATTCGTTGAATGCAGCAGCCGACACGCCTGTTGCCACTCACCTTTATAAATCAAGTCGTTAACATCAGGAATAAAATTACCCAATGGACATCCAAAGGAATGACAAAATGGAACACCGCATTCCATACATCTCGCAGCCTGCTGCTGGAGTTGGTCAGGTATAATAGGCAGCTCAAACTCGTCAAAATCCTTGATGCGCTGCTCTACCGGCCGGTGCAGTATGTTCTGACGTTTATATTTTAAGAAACCTTTAATTTCCCCCATAAAATACCTCTTCAGTTGCAGGAGTAGTTTCCGTATGCCTTTGCTCTCCTGCACGCATTTTTTCGAGAGCCTTGCGATACTCGATTGGGAAAACTTTAACGAAATGGCCAATCATTTCAGACCAGGAATTCAGGATGCGTCTTGCCTGGCTGCTGTTGGTCCAATATAAATGTCTCTCGATCAAATCATAGAGAAAGTCTATATCCTGCTGATGCCAGACACTCTCGAGTTCAACCATATCCAGATTACAGAGAGTATCGAAAAGCTGCATTTCATCGAGGACATAAGCAACGCCACCACTCATACCCGCAGCGAAATTACAGCCGGTCTTTCCGATAACAACAACCGTTCCTCTTGTCATATATTCACAACCGTGGTCACCTACGCCCTCAACAACGGCAATTGCACCGCTGTTGCGGACTGCAAATCGCTCGCCGGCAATGCCATTAATAAACACCTCTCCGGAAGTTGCCCCATAAAGAACCGTATTGCCGACAATAATATTCTCATGCGCCACCAGAGGAGAATTTTCCGCCGTTTTAACAATAATCCTTCCCCCGGAAAGTCCCTTTCCTAGATAATCGTTACTGTCGCCAATCAGTTTCAACGTCATTCCGGCAGCAAGGAAAGCGCCAAAACTTTGTCCTGCAGAACCGCGAAAAACAATTTCGATTGTATTATCCGGCAAACCACCGGGACCCCATTTGCTCACAATCCGACTACTGAGAACCGCACCGACCGTTCGATTGGTATTAAAAATCGGCATTTCGATAGAAATCTTTTCTTTCTTCTCAATTGCACCTGAAATCTTTTTCAAAATTTGCCAATCAATATGGTTGGCAATCTTATCCGAAGAATTGCCGTTATACCGGACAACACTGCCCTTAGAAGTTTGAGGCTGATAAAATATTGCGCTAAGGTCGAGCTGCCTCGCTTTATAATGCTCGATACTATTACGAATATTGAGCCGCTCGGTTCTTCCAATCATTTCATCAAAATTTCTAAATCCAAGCTGCGCCATAATTTGCCGGACTTCTCCGGCAACAAACAGCATAAACCGCTGGACATATTCGGGCTTGCCTGCAAATCTTTTTCGCAATTGTGGGTCCTGTGTTCCGATCCCAAACGGACAGATCCCTTCGTGACATTTTCGCAGGAGGACACAACCCAGAGACACCAGCGCAGCAGTACCAAAACCGAATCTGTCTGCCCCAAGCATAGCGCCAACAACAACATCTCTACCTGTTCGCATCTGGCCATCAACCTGAACTCTGATACGGTCACGCAGACCGTTCATAACTAGGACCTGCTGGGTTTCAGCAAGACCGAGCTCCCAGGGACAACCGGTATGTTTTATAGAAGAAAGCGGACTTGCGCCTGTGCCGCCATCGAAGCCACAGATAACCACCTCATCTGCGCCGCCTTTGGCAACTCCGGCAGCGATAGTACCGACACCAACTTCCGCAACAAGCTTGACCGATACCTTGATACCGGGATTGGCACACTTCAGGTCATAAATAAGCTGAGCAAGGTCTTCGATGGAATATATGTCGTGGTGAGGTGGCGGCGAGATAAGTGTTACACCCGGCGTAGAATATCTCAGTGTAGCAATTTCATCAGTTACCTTATGTCCGGGCAACTGTCCACCTTCACCGGGTTTGGCTCCCTGAGCAATCTTGATTTGAATCTCTTTAGCATTTATAAGATAATTTATAGTAACACCGAACCTGCCACTGGCAACCTGCTTAATTCCGCAATTCTTCGAGTCTCCATTCTCTTGAGGACTATAACGTGCTGGATCTTCGCCGCCTTCGCCGGTATTGCTCATCGCCCCAAGCCGATTCATCGCGACAGCCAGACATTCGTGGGCTTCTTTGCTTATTGAGCCGTGACTCATAGCACCGGTGCAAAATCTTTTCACGATACTTTCTGCAGGCTCGACATCTTCAATCGGTATTGATTGACCCGGAACAAACTCAAAAAGACCACGGAGCGTATAAAAATTGTTAGCCTGTTCATTGACGGCTTTTGCATACTGCTCATATGCGTTTGCATCATTCAACATCACGGCCTGCTGAAGTCTTGAGATAGTGACCGGATTCCAAAGATGCCTTTCCCCGTTTCTTCTCAAACGATACTCACCGCCAAATTCCAGTTCGAGCACTCCGATAGGGCGCTGCACAAAAGCCGTCCGATGTCTGGTAATTACCTCTTGTGCGACCTCTTCAAGACCAATGCCGCCGATGCGCGATATTGTGCCCGAAAAGAATTTAACAATAAATTCATGGTTCAGTCCAATTGCCTCGAAAAGCTGCGCACTGGTATAGCTGCGAAGCGTCGAGATACCCATCTTGCTCATGGTTTTAAGAATGCCTTTTTTTACCGCAGCAATATAATTATCAGCTATCTGGACTGTCTCCATTCTTGATGGTAAATCCCCACTTCTATGCATTTCATCAAGTGCCTCGAAAGCCAGATAGGGATTCACCGCATTGGCCCCAAAGCCACACAAAAGACAGAAGTGCATAACCTCACGCGGCTCGGCACTTTCGATAATTAAACCGGCTTCGCCGCGCAAACCGCAGTCGAGCAGATTATGATGAACAGCCGAAACAGCTAATAATGAAGGAATAGGCGCTTTTGTCGCTGAAACTCCACGGTCGCTGACAATAATCAACGATGCTTCATCTTCAATCGCTCGTTTTGCCGAATCAATTAATTGCTCAAGACCTTTTTGAAGGGCAACACCTGGATTTTCAGAATCAGCCTCAAACAAGGCCAATACAGTTGCAACTTTAAAGTCGTCCCTATTGACCATTCGCAGCTGCTGGAGGTCTTCATTTGTAAGTAGCGGATGAGGCAGCTTCAACTGCCGGCAGTGCTGCGGCGTCTCCTCCAGCAAATTCCTTTTCTTACCAGTAAAAATCATCAAGCTCATAACCAGCCCCTCGCGCAGAGGGTCAATGGCAGGATTGGTAACCTGGGCAAAAAGCTGTTTGAAATAATCGAATAATAATCGCGGTCTGTCCGATAGTACGGCAAGCGGCGTATCTATCCCCATCGATCCAACGGGCTCCTGACCGTTAAGCGCCATCGGGGTCAAAATCAGTTTCAATTCCTCACGGGTGTAGCCGAAGACCTTCATTCTTTGAAAGATAGTTTCCGGGTCGCTTTTAACCAGTTTGGGCGAGTCAAACATTCCACGCAGCTCTATCCGATTCTCCTCAAGCCATCGGCGATATGGTCTATGCCGGGCAATTTTGCTTTTGATTTCATTGTCTGTTACCATTCGTCCTTCGACGGTATCCACCAGGAACATCCGACCAGGCTGAAGACGCCCTTTCTGGCTTATTTTCTCGGGCGGGAAATTAACAACACCGGTCTCGCTTGCCATAATTGCAATGCCATCGGTTGTGACAAGGTAACGGCAGGGCCTCAATCCGTTGCGGTCGAGTGTGCCGCCAACCAGACGACCATCCGTAAATACCATTGCCGCCGGACCATCCCAGGGCTCCATGATCGCGGCGTGGTATTCGTAAAATGCCCGCTTATCGGTACTGATATGATAAGAAGAGCCAAAGGCCTCCGGAATCATCATCATCATCGCATGAGGTATATTTCTGCCGGTGCGAACGAGCAGCTCAAGGGCATTATCGAAACATTCGGAATCACTCCCGGTTGGAGTTAAAATAGGAAACAGCTCATTCATATCACAATCAAACAATTCACTGGCCATCTTCGGCTGACGCGCAAGCATCTGATTGCGGTTCCCGCTGAGGGTATTAATCTCGCCATTATGAGCTATGTAGCGAAACGGTTGGGCGAGCCGCCAGTTCGGAAATGTATTTGTGCTGTAGCGCTGATGCAAAATTGCTAAGGCCGATTTAACCCGCTGATCAGCAAGATCGGGATAATAAGCAAAAAGCTGCCAGGCCATAAACATCCCTTTGTAGCAGATTGTCCTCGATGAGAGTGACACAATATAGAAATCCTCAGCCTGTTTGCCTAAGGTTTCCCGAACAATTTTCTCCGCCTTTTTTCTGGCCAGATATAAACCTATCTCAAAAGCATCATCTTCACGCCCATTTCCATCAACAAATATCTGCCTAATAGACGGCTCAGCAGCAAGCGCAATCTCCCCTAAACAGTCATTTGATACCGGTACGTCTCTATAACCCAGCACCTTCATGCTATAATGTTCGATTGCCTTTTCCAGTATTTTGTCACAGCGGTCCCGAATATCCGGCGATTTTTTAGAACCGAATACAATCCCAACTGCATATTTTTCTGGTCCCGGTATGGAGAATCCAAGTTTTCGGGTCTCTTCGGCAAAAAAATCATGGGGAATCTGGAAGAGAATACCGGCACCATCACCGGTCAGCTGATCTGCCGAGGCAGCACCGCGATGCTGAAGGTTGAGCAGTATTTCCTTACCGTATTCGATAATGGAATGGTCGCGCTCTCCGGAAATATTTACAACTGCACCAATACCGCAGGCATCATGCTCATAACGCTTTTCATAGAGACCCGGATTTTCATAAGATTCTGACATTTTCTCAAACCTAAAAGATTGACTCAATAATGGTTTTTCTGACCGGTCCCGTTAAAAAAGAAAAATCGGATGCGAATCAGGATTTTTACCGAAGAAGGTTACATCCTCGATCTTTTCAACAAATTTGCCTTTTGTTAATGCAAATAGAGTTCGCTCTATGCCAATCCCACCGCCAAATGTATCCGGAAACAGGTAGTTGCCATTTTCATCTTTCTGTGCAACAGCCATCAGGAACGGACCATAACCGCCAAGCTCATTGATGTTCTCAATCTCGCCATTGAACATCTTTGGTCGGACGGATAAAACATTATTATCTATGAGCCGCTCAACAATCGGCTCATACAGCCATTCTCTGATAGCACCCGATAAGATTTCATAAGCATCGCCGTATTTGCCGGTTTTACGCTGAATGGACTGAGCACACATATCATAGTTATAAACCATACCTGACGTAAAATCTGCAAGCGGTATTTTCGAACCATCGGGCTTTAAATACGGATAGATGAGGTCATAGTTCTCCCGCAAAAGGCCTGTTATCCAGAAAAACTGAGAATCAGCTTGCTGACTGAGTTTCGATTCGAATCCCCTTGCCCCATACCTTGCCACGGCCTCATCCTTCTTAAACCGCGGGAAAGGTGATCGGGGGACTTCAATGGCGATATCGAGAGCCTTGAGGTTCTCTTCATTTTTCTCTGCAACAGCCTTCATTGAGTAAATAATTAGCCGCTCGAAGAAATTAAGGGCGTTTTCCAGATCCTCTCTAAGTATTTTCTGAACCTTTTCGGTATTATTAAGGTACTCATCGAGGGTAATGCCACGGTTTCTTCGCAGCTCCATATCCATTTGAGAGAAATCGCAGATATATTTGCCCCGCTGTTGTCCTGTGGCGCTTTCAATTTCCAGGCGAATGTTCGGGCTATCAACAAAAATGCCCTTGAATTTCGGATTCATACAAGCCAGAAATTTGGAGTAGATCATTGAATGAGTCAGCTTGTATTCATGTCCCTTGTAGCTGATTGAGGGTACATGTTCGACATCATGGGCAAGCGGATCAGTGACCGGGCTCATGGACACCTTCTCCAAATTGAAAAGACCATTGTCAGTTAAAAAATTGTGCATGGCATTGACAAAAGTAGTCCGAATTGCCGAGGCGTGATACAGAATCTCGCCACTCCACTTTGCCATGTAATTTCGCCGAATGAAATCGTCGAATGATTGTCCGTTTTCTTTTAGTGCCGCCTGAAAACTATAAAGGCTCTGCGCTATTGGTTCTTCTTTACTTAACATTGTATTTCCCCTTCTCCATAAAAAATGAACTTTTTCTCTTCCACATTCATCGATTTGCCGATAGGAACTTTAGCTGGTTCTTCGGATTATTCGATAGGAATAGCATTCGAGGAAAGTTGATAACTTCTCTAGTACCGCGGAATTACGTCGGACACTAATTTCCAGGCAAAAAAACCGGATACACTGATAGGGAATCTTCATTAATCATGTGGAGCAGCTATCTATTTCTCTTTGGTAACTGCGTCAGTGAAACTTGACTTAATAACCTCGATTTGCTCTATACTTTCGCTAAAATATCCACTACATTCTTCGAACTCTTCACATTGCCAAACAGGGAATCTTCTCGGAAAAGTACAGGTTTTATCGTTAACACAGTTTGTGCATAATCCTTTTTTTTGCATAACACTTTGATCCTCCAAATTAGTCCTTACTTAAAAGGATATTAGAGAGCTATCGCTTCAGTCGCCTGGAGGTTTAATCGAACGTATTGCGAACCATTTAAAATTTGCTCTACCTCTTCCTTATCACAATCCATGACATAAGGAATACCGGATACATCGGCGGCCTCGCGGGTAAGAGCTAAGATGTCATCTCTTGTGATATGTTTAAGCGCAAATTTTCTTGCCCCGGCCATGAGCTGCTTAAGGCCAGTCGCCAAGCGATCATAATAAGTGTACATTCCAATTGCACCTATCGGAATATCCTGAAAATCTTTCCCGTATTTCGCTTTCAAGCTTTCAGCGGCAACAAAAACCTGCTCGATGGTATCACCGAATTTCTTATAATCCTGAGGGACCTTGCCCTCTTTTACCAATTTACCAACCGTCTTCGCTGCCATTGCTGCGGCAAATGTTGCTCTTCCCATACAGATTGCCTTAACATAAGGTGCAGCCAAGGCTATGGCTTTAAAGATATGGTCTTCGAGGCTGAAACCTCCAGCGATTGCTACCGGTGGAATATATCTACCCTGGGCTTCAATTTTTCTTAACATCTGATACAGTAAACACTCCAATTCCATGGTTGGTATGCCCCATTCATTCATCATGCGCCAGGGTGACATGCCCGTTCCGCCACCGGCACCATCTACGGTCAGCAGGTCAATCTTAGCCTGCGAGGCGCATTTAACTGCTCTGGCCAAATCTGCAGGTCGGTAAGCTCCGGTTTTTAAGGTGACATATTTATAGCCTAAGCGTCTTAACCGAGCTACCTCCTGGTAAAACGCTTCTTCCTCTACCATTCCCAGCCGCGAGTGTCTTTCAAATTCCTTAATTGCTCCCTCTTCATAGGCTTTCTGGATTACGGGATTTTCAGGATCAGGATAAACTAAATAGCCCCTTCTTTTCAACTCTAAAGCCCGCTCAATTGAGGGTAATTTCACTTCACCACCAATGTCTTTGGCTCCCTGACCCCACTTGGGCTCGATTGCCTCGACGCCTAGTTCGATGGCATATTCCGGAACACCCAGCCTTCCATCTTCGACATTGTATTGCACAACAATTGTCCCATGACCATTGTGCCACCTCTTGTAGCTATTGATCCGACGCTCAAATTCGGGAGACCTGATTACTCTGCCATTTTTTATTTCCGCTTCATGGTCCATCCCGCAAACATTTTCTCCCACTACAACTACTGTCCCGCAGATAGCCGCGCCCACGGCATTCTCTGCCCAGTTGATTCTGGCGACATCGGTTGAACCCAAGGCTCCGGTAAAGAATGGCACATCGAGTTTAACCTTATGTTTACCACCAATTTCAGCAGATACATCCACTGCTGGAAAGAGAGCAGCATCAGAATCGGCCTCGACTCCGACTGCTCCGACACACGTTCCCTGAATATTGAAATGCGAAAAATCCAGGGGATAATTTTTCTCCGAACCGGCAACTACCTGGCCATAAGGCTGAGGATAAATCAGCTCTCTCCCTCTGATTGCTGATTTTCCCACTTCACAAAAACCCGTGCAACCGTCCAAACACACCACACATAATCCAGAGCAGGGAGATGGATTGGTCCTGTTTTTCGTATTCGTGGCAGGACTCGCATTCGGCTTACTAAAAGACATCTTTCTCCTCCTTTTTTAATCGTTCTTTTACTACTCAAAAAACACAATAATCCACACCTCACACTGCTCTGTGTGCATAACATTAAGCTCTAAAAATTAGATCAACATAATTTATAGAGCTTTACTTTGTTCTTTTCTTTATCTCCGTTGATAAAATGATGGCTTCGGCGACTTCACGCATGGTCTTACGATGATCCATGCTACATTTGCGAATTTGCAAATAAGCCTCTTCTTCGGTGAGATTTTCTTCTCTCATCAAAATTCCTTTAGCCCGTTCGACTATTTTCCGCGCCTCCAATTCTTCTTGAATTACCCTGCTTTTCACCATCAATTCCGTATTTTCAATCGCCACCGCGGCCTGGTTGGCAATAGAGGTCAACACCTCAATTTCGGTTTCGCTAAAATCATGGGGCGCAGAAGTATAACAATTAATCACTCCGATAACTTTGCCCTTCACGGCTAAAGGAACACATAAAAGCGAACAGAGACCCTCTTTTTGAGCAATATTTTTGTATTTATACTCATCTTCTTTGGAAACGTCCTTGACTACTATTGGCTTATTTTCTTTGGCTACCTTTCCGGCAATCCCCTCACCGAGCTTCAAAGCCGGTTTCTGATTATAATCCTCACTAATACTTTGCGTTGCTTTAATCACCAGTGCATTTTTGCGCTCATCAATTAACATCAATGAGCAAATATTAGAACTCATGATCTCTGCAGTAACGGCTACAATTAGCCGTAGAATATCTTCTAAGTAAATATCTGAAACGATGGCTTTACTGATTTTTGTCAAGGCTTTCAACTGCTCTTCGAAAGGCATGTTCTGCATAGCATATTTTCCCTCGTTCTATTCAAAAAAATCTCTACTCAGTCGGTATTCGGACATAAGTTAACCTTCCCATACCTAATAAAAAAAGCGTTCCTCCTGAACGCAACTTTGTCCAAATTTTAAACACTAACCTTGTGCTTGTGGTTAAATATATTACTCACTTCTATACTTGTCAAGTATATTTTTTCATGCCGAAAAGTAAAAAAAACATCACTAAAAAATAGAAAAGCCTGGAATTCCAGGCTTTTTTAAGACAAATTAGGCTATACAAACTAAATAAAAACTTTTACTTCCCAATAATACCGTATTTTGACAATGATATTCTGCCGATAGAAGAGCTATACGGCCTCAATCGTTGACGGCGGCTTAGGTGCAATATTATAGGTAACACTAACAACACCGGGCACTTCGCGGATAATCTCCTGCGCCAGTTGTTCCAGAATTTCAAACGGTAGCCGGTTAGGCGTGGCGATGCGCGCATCAACACTGTCCCAGCAGCGTACTTCAATCTGCTGGCCGAAATCGCGTCGGCCATCGCGCATTCCGGTCACCCGGTCTTCGTGCAAGATAGCCAAATATTGAAAAGCGCCGTAGCCCGAAAGCATTTGCTCCACTATCCGTGTTGCTTTGCGAACTGTTTCAATACGCTCCGGTGTGGCTTCACCTATCACCCGGGCGGCAAGTGCCGGTCCGGGAAAGGGGATGCGCTGAAAAATGGCAGCCGGCAGCCCCAATGCTTGTCCCACCTTTCTCACCCCGCCTTTACGCAGTTGAATAAGCGGCTCCAGGATGTGGTAGCCGAATGTCTTCTGCGGGTCAATCCCCAGCTGTTCGAAAACATTATGCTGTCGCTTGATCCCGGCCACGGTCTCATCAACATCGGTCAAGATCGTTCCCTGGAGCAAATACTTCGCCCCCCTCTCCCTGACAAGACGCCCAAAGACATCACGGTAGAAGGTTTGAGTAATTGCCTCACGCTTTGCTTCGGGATCGGTAATACCCTTAAGAGCTGCAAAAAACTCAGCCCGTGCCTCGACAACTTCGACCTTGACGCCGAGAGTGTGAAATAAATTGACAACCTGCTCAGCTTCACCCGCACGCATCAGACCATTCTCAATAAAAACCGTCCTCAAATGTTCACCCAAAGCCCGATGTCCCAACAGGGTAACGGTGGAAGAATCTACCCCGCCAGAGAGAGCATTGATTGCCCACCCATCACCCACGACGCGTCTGATTTCCCCAACCTTTTCACTGATAAAGCGCTCCGTGTCTAATTCTTGTGCGATAATTTCCTTAATCATGCCATCCTCTCCGTTAATGTATTAATTAGTTTGACAATACCCAATCAGTCACTGGCAGCATTAAGATATCTAAAGAAAGCTTCGTTAACCCAGACAGCAGTGATAGAAATCATTGAATCTGGCAACTCTTTCTTGAACCATTCCACTTTTTCCGGGGCTTCCTCTTCCTTAACATAAGAATGAACAATGTGGGTTTCGTCCCGAATACTGATATCTGAGATGCGGATGTACCCCTCTACCGGTACATCCAACCGATACAGGGGTTCATACCATGCTCCAAACAGGACTT
>Ga0315548_1001533_pt1 | contig 19295 bp, 16 predicted proteins | sample SalMarSW160110MG_2_FD_202540 | JGI IMG/M metagenome (GOLD analysis project Ga0315548, IMG submission 202540) | Salt marsh sediment microbial communities from the Plum Island Ecosystem LTER, Massachusetts, United States - Salt Marsh Sediment SW1601-110 ...
CGGCGGGGCTCGGCCTGGAGGTCATCGCCCTGTCCGACCACGACTCTATTGACGGAATAGCACCGGCCCTTGAGGAAGCCCGGAAGCTAAACCAGCTTCAGTTTATCCCTGCCGTGGAAATAAGCACGGACGTTCCCAGCGGTGAGGTTCATATCCTCGGCTATTTCATCGATTACACCAGCGAGGAGTTCACCGCCGCGCTGGGGCGGTTTCGCAGTTCCCGGGAAAGGCGGGCGCAGGGAATGATAGCCAGGCTCGCCGAGCTCGGCATCCACATAAGCTGGGAACGTGTCAGAGAAATCGCCGGCAGCGGTTCCGTTGGCCGACCCCACATCGCGCGGGCGATGCTGGAGAAGAAATATATAAGTACCATAAAGGAAGCCTTTGATAAATATATTGCGCGCGACGGCCCGGCCTATGTGGAGCGGGAAAAGTTGACCCCGGCGGAGGCGGTGCGGCTGATAGTGCGCAACCGTGGCGTGGCCGTGATGGCGCACCCATTTACCGTCCCGGAACCGGAGGCGATGATTGCGGGACTGAAAGCCGCCGGGATGGCGGGCATTGAAGCCTATTACAATGGTTATGCCAGTGAAGAGATTGGCACCCTTCTTGCCCTGGCCAGAAACCACGGGCTGATTGTTACCGGTGGCAGCGATTATCACGGCCTGGATGAGAGCAATGAGACCCTGCTGGGTGGGGTGGATGTGCCCATGGAGGCGGTAAACAGATTGATTGCACGGGCCGAGCCAAAAATGTTAAAGTTGGCCTATTTAAAGTAAGTCATACCTGTGGAGAGCCTATGGCTATCTGGTTTGCCTTAATACTGGCGGCCTACCTTCTGGGTTCAGTCCCGGCCGCATATCTCGCGGCCAAGCTAGCCCGTGGCATAGACATCAGGCAGCATGGCACGGGTCAATTGGGCGGCGGCAACCTCTGGCGGGTGACCTCCTGGAAGCTCGGCATTTCAGTCGGCATTTTTGACGCGGGCAAGGGTATGTTGATGGTCTGGGTGGCGCAGAGCCTGGGGATGAGCGTGCCCCAGCAGCTGGTGGTGGGTGCGGCGGCGGTCATAGGGCACAACTGGTCCGCCTTTCTCCGCTTCAGTGGCGGCCGGGGTGTCGCCACCACCATGGGAATCGTCTTTATCCTCCCGTTTATCGACAAGATGACGCCCTGGCCGACAATCGCCTGTCTTGGCTGCCTCGCCGCTGGCACCATCATATTGCGAAGCTCACCGCTGCCGGTGCTGGCCAGCGTTACTTCGTTGCCCATCGTCAGCGCCATTTACGAGCCGGTGACGACCACGCTGGGGTTCCTGGCCCTCTTTTTGATAATTGTGCTAAAACGCCTGGTGGCGCCAAGGGCGGCGGAGGCAACTACAGTCAGCAAAAAAAGGGTGCTGTTGAACCGTCTGCTTTTCGACCGGGATATAATGGACCGGAAAGCCTGGATGTATCGCCTCTCTTTCAAAGCGAAGGACATAGAGGAATTAGGCGACGAGATTGACTGATGAAGTGCGCGGCTCATCCCGGAGTGGAAACGAACCTGAGATGCGGTAAGTGCGGCAAGCCGATATGCCCCAAATGCATGGTGCAGACGCCGGTGGGTGCCCGGTGTCCGGAATGTGCCAGGTTATATAAATTGCCCACGTACCGGGTCTCCACCGTATACTATCTGCGGGCTATCGGCACGGCCCTGGGTATGGCGCTGGTCACCGGCGTGCTCTGGGGAGTAATCAATCAATTTTTACCATTCTTCTATCTGAACCTGCTGCTCGGTGCCGGAGTCGGCTACGCCATCGGTGAGGTGGTGGGCCTGGCCGTCAACCGGAAACGCGGCTGGGGGCTGGCGGCAGTGGCCGGCACGGGCGTGGTTATCAGCTATCTGGTCAGCATCCTGCTGTTCTTCGGCCTTCCTTTCGGTCTGTTCCATATAATTTTTGACCTCATATCGCTGGCGATTGGCATTTTCGTTGCCGTTACCCGTCTGCGCTGATAAATATGCTACTTTAGAAGGAGATATATGGAGCCAACGCGAGAGGTATTCTGGAACATACAGCTTGGCGTTATTATAGATGTGCTGGCGGCGGTGGCGGTCGGCATTTTCATTTACGCATTCTACCGCCGGGTGAGGCTCTGGCGAATAGGCCGGCCGGATAACCGTCTTCATCCTCTGGGAGGAAGAATATGGGCATTTTTCAAATACAAGATATTTCACCTCCTGCTGCACGGCAAATTTTTCGGCGTGACCAGGGGGCTGCATTTCCGGGAATTATATCCGGGAACCATTCATTTCCTCATTTTTTCGGGTTGTCTTGTACTGTTCATCGGGACGGTGACGGTCGCCGCCAGCCATTACCTTTATGATTTTCTGCACGGCGGTGTTTATCTTGGTCTCTCACTGGCCCTCGATGTCTTTGGCATATTGCTCATCGTCGGCATCATTCTGGCCATGTTCCGGCGCTACGTTCAGAGGCCAGACCGGCTGGATAACCGGACGGAAGACCTGGTTGCCCTGCTGCTCCTTCTCGTTATAGCGGTCAGCGGCTTTATCATTGAAGGGTTGCGCATTGCCGCCACCGAGCTGAAGGCCAGCCCGGAATGGGCACCGTGGTCGCCCGGTGGTTACCTGCTGGCCCTGGGCTTCAGCGGACTGGGTCAGCCGGCATTGCTTCTGTGGCACCAGATTATCTGGTGGCTGCATTCTTTGCTGGTGCTGGGCGCAATAATCTATGTTTCGCTGCGCTGGAACCGTCTGTGGCACATCATCGTTTCGCCAATCAACGTCTTTTTCCGCAGCCTTGGGCCAAGGGGCGCTCTGGCGGCGATTGACCTGGAAGCGGCGGAGACCTTCGGCGTCGACCGCATCCAGAATTTCAGCTGGAAACACCTGCTGGACCTCGACGCCTGCACGCGCTGCGGACGCTGCCAGGATAACTGCCCCGCTTACCTCAGCGGCAAGCCCCTCAGCCCGAAAAAAATAATACAGGACCTGAAAGCGCATTTGCTGGAGCAGGCGCCGGCCTTACGGAAACGAAAGGCTGAGAAAGAAAATACGGAAGATAATGGGCGGATGATTGGTGGGGTGATAGGCGAGGACGAAATCTGGAACTGCACCACCTGTTATGCCTGCCAGGAGGTCTGTCCGGTATACGTTGAGCCCATGGTCAAGCTCATCGAGATGAGGAGAAACCTGGTCATGGAGCGGGCATCCGTTCCCGAGACCGGTGAAGGCGCCCTGAAATGCCTTGAGGCCAGGGGGCACCCGTGGCGGGGGACGACACTGAGCCGGACTGACTGGGCAGAGGGGCTTGAGGTCAAAACGCTGGCCGACGATAGTGGCGTTGACATACTGTTCTGGGTCGGCTGCACCGAGGCCCTGGAGGAAAGAAGCACCCGGGTGGCTCAGGCTATCGCCAGTATCCTGAAAATGGCCGGTGTCAGCTTCGGCATATTGGGCGCTGAAGAGGCGTGCTGTGGCGACCCGGCGCGCCGGCTGGGCAACGAATACCTCTTCCAGATGCAGGTGCAGCGGAACATCGAACTGCTGCATAACTACGGAATCAAGAGGATAGTTACCGGCTGCCCCCACTGCTACAACACGCTGAAACATGAGTATCCGCAGTTCGGCGGCGATTTCGAGGTCCTCCATCACACCGAATTTATGGCCAGCCTTATCAGGGAAGGCAGACTGCCGGGCATCGGGGGAGTGACTGGCCTGGTTACCTACCATGATTCGTGCTATCTGGGACGGTACAACGGTATCTTTGAAGCACCGCGGCAGATTTTGCGCCGGCTGAATGGCGTGAGGCTGGTGGAGATGGAGCGCAATATGGAGTATAGCTTCTGCTGCGGCGCTGGCGGCGGGCATCTCTGGCTGGAAGAGCAGAAGGCGGGCGAGAGAATCAATGAAATGCGCGCCGAGCAGGCGCTGTCGACAAAGGCCGGGTTCATCGCCACGGCCTGCCCCTACTGCCTGCAGATGTTAGAGGACGGGATACAGACCAGAGGGGCAGGGGAATCGGTCAGGGTCATGGACATCGCTGAGCTGGTCATGAAGGCGATATCCTGACGTTTGACGGCACATGGAGAATACTGGTAATTTATATGAGACTGACACTCTGAGCAGGAGGTAAGACATGCGCAAAGTTGCGGTAGTTGGCGTGGGGGAAACGAAGTTCAGCGGTCCGCAGGAAAGGACGAGTGTTGAGCTCTTTGCCGAGGCGGCTACAGATGCGCTTGCGGAATCAAACCTGAAACCGGAAGACATTCAGGCCCTTTTCCTGGGCAACGTGCTGGGGGACTTTTCCGAAGGGCAGGGCTCGATGCAGGCCTTTGCCGCGGAAAATATCGGCTGCTTTAACGTGCCGGCAAATCGCTATGAAGGTGCCTGTGCTTCGGCGAGCATGGCGGTACGTGATGCCTGGATGTGGGTCGCCTCCGGGTTCTATGACGTGGTCCTGACCGGTGGTGTGGAGCGGGCGGCCACCATGGGAACGCCTCTGGCCACGCGCACCTTTGCCATGTTCAGTGATTCGCGCTACGAGTTCCCCTCCGGCATCACCTTCCCGGCGGTCTTCGCCATGCTGGCTCATCTCTATTCGGCCAGGTATGGCGTACCGCTGCCCAGGCTGAAAGAGCAGATGGCCGCCGTGTCCGTGCAGTCCTATAAACATGGCATGTTCAACCCTCAGGCCCACCTGCGCAAGGAAGTAAATATGGAGGCGGTGCTGAGTTCATTCATGGTGAGCACGCCGATTCAGCTGCATGACTGCTGCCCGTTTTCCGATGGTGCCGCCGCCCTGGTGCTGGCTACGGAAGAGGTTGCCAGGAAGCTGACCAGCAAGCCGGTGTTCGTTGTTGGCACCGGGCAGGCCTCTAATGGGCCTCTGGCCAACCAGCAGGAGTACCTTCCCAGGCTCAGGGCCAGGGAATTATCGGCGAAGCAGGCCTATGACATGGCCGGGCTCAAACCTGAGGATATCGATATCTGCGAGCTGCACGACTGCTTCAGCATCGCCAGCCTCATTGCGGCGGAAAGCCTGGGATTTTTCGATTACGGTACGTCTGGTGAGGCTTGGGTGAAGGGTGAGGCCGATATCGGCGGCAGGGTTGCCATCAACCCTTCCGGCGGGCTGAAATCAAAGGGGCATCCCATCGGCGCCACCGGTGCCGGCCAGGTCTATGAGATAGCCAGGCAGCTCAGAGGGGAGGTGGAGCCGGAACGGCAGGTGGAGGGGGCCAAAATCGGCCTGACCGATACTTTGGGCGGGGACGGCTGCACGCTGGTCAACATGATTCTCCAGCGGGGCTGGTAATAAAAGTCGTTTTATGCTTGGAGGCAAGGATGGAATATAAGCTCACCTTTAAAGAGTATAGCGAAGCGCTGAAGCAGAAAAAGCTGCTGGGATTGAAGTGTAAAGGCTGCGGCACCATAACCGTGCCACCCAAGATGGTGTGCCGTAGGTGCGCCAGCCCGGAACTTGAAGTCCTGGAACTCAAAGGCACCGGCAGTATACAGACCTTTACCACCTGCAACGTTGCTTCCGAAGGGCGCGAGGGAGAAGTGCCCTATATCATTCTGCTGGTTGAGCTTGATGAAGGCCCCTGGCTCATGGGCAATCTGATTGGCGTTGACCCGGAGAAGGCGACGATGGAAGCGCTTATGGGCAAACGGGTCAAAATGACCGAGACCAGAATTTTCCCCGGGGATAAGTACTCGGCAGGAGAGGGCGCCAGCCCGACCTTTGTCCTGGAAACTTAAAAGCCTCCGAATTCCTGAGTGGGTTTTTTATATCTCCTTCATCAGCTGCCGGGCTATGGTCATCCGCTGCATCTCAGAGGTGCCCTCGTAGATTTCGGTGATTTTGGCGTCTCTCAGATAGCGTTCCAGCGGGTATTCCTTGACGTAGCCGTAGCCACCGAATATCTGTACGGCTTTATTGGTCACAAAAGAAGAGGTCTCCGCGGCATAGACTTTGGCCATAGACGCCTCTTTGATGAATGGCTGCCCCTGGTCCTGCAGGTAGGTGGCGCGGTAGACAAGCAGGCGGGCGGCGTCAATCTGCGTGGCCATATCGGCCAGCATCCACTGGATGGCCTGAAAGTTGATTATCGGCTGGCTGAACTGCTGTCGCTCTTTGGCATACGCCAGGGCGCGGTCAAAGGCACCCTGGGCGATGCCCAGCGCCTGAGCAGCGACCACCACCCGGCTGGCGTCAATGGTGTTGATGGCGAGTCTGAATCCATCGCCTTCGTTGCCGAGGCGATTTTCCTCGGGCACAAAACAGTCTTCAAAAACCAGTTCCACGGTTGACGAGCCCCGTATGCCCATCTTGCGCTCGTGTTTGCCCACGGAGAAACCGGGGGTATCTTTTTCCACGATAAAAGCGGTTACGCCCTTGTGGCGCAGTGCTTTATCAGTGGCGGTGAAGACGAGGACAATGCCGGCTTCGGCACCGTTGGTGGTGAAAATCTTGGTTCCATTAAGGACGTACCCGTTATCCCTGCGGGTGGCGGTGGTTTCAAGGGCAGCGGGGTCACTGCCCGCCCCCGCCTCCGTCAGCGCGAAGGCACCGAGCATTTCGCCGCTGGCGATGGGAGGTACAAAACGTTTTTTCTGCTCTTCATTGCCATGCATATAGATTGGTACACCAACCAGGCCGGAGCTGGCCAGGAGAATGGCGCCGGTGGCGGCACAGACGCGGCTGATCTCTTCGATGACCAGGCAGAACTCGGTGGCACCGCCGCCGCTTCCACCGTACTCTTCAGGAAAACCGACGCCGGGCAGCCCGAGACCGGCCATCTTCGGGATGCTTTCCGCGGGGAATCTTGACTCTTCATCTATCTGGGCGGCGATTGGCTCCAGCTCTTTACTGGCGAAATCGGCGACCATTGCCTTGAGCATCTTCTGTTCTTCGGTGAGGGAAAAATCCATCTCTACCTCCTAATGAGACCGCTTGCCGGTGGACTCCGTTATGGTATTATGCCTTTTTACGGCCATGTTCACGGCTATTTCCCATCTGGCCAAGGTCGCTGACCAGGCGACGAACCAGTTGCCGGGCGGCCTCCTGGGGATTTGTTTTCCCCTTGACCAGGCCATCAATAAGCCTGGCCAGGTAGTCACCATGGTCGATACCGGCGATGCTGTCTCTGACGAATCTCTCTACCGTTTCCATCAGTTCCAGTTTCAGTCTACCCTGCTTCCGTTTCTTCAGCTCACCGGTTTTATTCAGGTATTCCCGGTGCCTTGCTATTTCGGCCGCCAGTTCCTGTGTACCCTTGTCGTGGATGGCTTCGGTAAGGATGATGCCGGGCTGCCATTCGTCGGGAGGCCAGTCCCTCATCGAGAGCATTGTCTGGAGGTCGGCTTTGACGATGTCGGCGCTGCCCTTGTCCGCCTTGTTGATGACAAAGATATCGGTGGCTTCCAGGATGCCCGCTTTCATCATCTGAATGGCGTCTCCCGCCCCCGGCGTCATGACGAACAGCGTGGTATCGGCCACTCTGGTGATATCTATTTCTATCTGCCCGGAGCCTACGGTCTCCACCAGAATGATATCTTTTCCCATCGCGTCCATGATGTGAATTGTCCCGATGGTAGCCTTGGCCAGACCGCCCTGCAGACCACGCGTCGCCAGGCTCCGAATGAAAACGTCCCTGTCCTCGCCGTATTTCTGCATCCTGATGCGGTCGCCCAGCAGTGCCCCGCCGGTGAAGGCGCTCGTCGGGTCAATGGCGATGACGCCGATGGTCAGGTGCTCCTTGCGGAAGTAGCCGATGAGGTTGCCGGTCAGCGTGCTCTTGCCGGCGCCCGGTGCCCCGGTGACGCCGATGATATACGCTTTTCCGATATGGGGATAGATGCGGTTCATTTCCTCGAAGGCGCCGGGCACTTCGTCGGCGATGCCGCTGATGAGCTTGGCGGCGGCAATGGTATCTCCGGACAGCACCTTGCTGGCAAGTTCCGACTTCATTACCAGAGTATCAATCAGAGTAGGATTCAGGAGCCACTAAATTATAGTTGAAGAGCGATATCAATTCAACCGTTCTTTTTTTCGGCGAGCTTCTGCACTATCCTAGTCATGGCTTCTCCGGCCCTGGCCCTGATGAGTATGCTCGCCTGCTGGTCCATCGGGGTTTGGCTCAGGTTTACGATGACCAGTCTGGCGCCGGAATCGGCGGCATGGGCCGGTATCTGTGCCGCCGGATAGACCACCAGGCTTGAGCCGACGACGATAAAAAGGTCGCACTGCTCGGCACGGCGTGCCGCCTCTGAGAATACGGCATCCGGCAGCATTTCGCCGAAAAGGACGATATCCGGTTTCAGTATGCCGTGGCATGCCTCGCAGTCAGGGACTTCCTCACCGGCATACAGTCTCTCTTTAATCTCTGCCATGGGGTATCTCCGACCGCACTGCAGGCAGACCACCCGGCGCATGCTGCCGTGCAGCTCAAACACTTTATCATCGGGGACGCCGGCTGCCTGGTGCAGGCTGTCCACATTCTGAGTAATCACGCAGTCGATTTTATTTAACCTGTCCAGTTCGGCAATGGCGTGGTGGGCGGGATTTGGCTGCACCGTCTCCGTCAGGCGCTCTTTCCAGAGCAACTGCCACTGCTTTCGTCTGGCGGCGGCATCGCTGATGAATTTCTGGTAGGTGAAATCGTCAGGGTCAAAGCGGTCCCAGATACCGCCCGGGCTGCGGAAATCCGGTATGCCCGATTCGGTGCTGACGCCGGCACCGGTAAACACCACGGTTCTCTCCGACCTGGCTATCAGGTCAGCCGCCCTGTCGGCCAGGTGGTCCAGCGCCTTGTCGTCCACCGGTTTGTCCCTCTTGAATAACATGGCAGCGGCACTAATCAGATGACGCGCGTGTTTTTATTATTTTAGCATTCAGCTTATCCGCATTTCTCGGCGCGGCGAGCCAGAACGAGATGCAGGCGATGGCGAAGGCACCCATGCAGAGGAAAAAGGCGCTGGTATAGCTGCCGGTGATATCGTGAATGTAGCCGCCCAGCCACGGCCCAATAACCCCCCCGATGCCCATACCGGTAAGCAGTATGCCGGCAATGGCGCCGAAGTGCCTCCCGTGGAAGATGTCAGCCGCACCGGCGGTCATGGTGGGGGTGAAAAAGCCGCCTCCGTAGCCAAAGCATATGGCGTATATATAGAGAAGCCACGGCTGGGAGGTGTCCTTCGCCGAGACCAGAGCCATAAGGGCGATAATCATCAGCGTGCTGGCGAGCGTAATCGTTATCTCCCGGCCGATACGGTCTGATATGCCGCAGGAAAGATTTCCCCCGATCAGGCTGAAGCCGTAAAGGGCAAAGATTGAGGCGGCAAAGGTGCTGCTGTAGCCAACGTCTTCGGCAAACTTGACCTGATGGGTGATAACCAGATAGGTGCCGATTCCCCAGAAGAGAAAGTAAGCCAGCATCAGCAGCCAGAGCTGGTAGGTACCGAGCGCCTGCCTGAGCGTCCAGTGGTGCGTTAGGGATTTACTGGCCTGAGATACCTCAGGTGCTTCATCAGTGGCCATTGCCAGTTCCCCCGCTCCGTAGGGTATAAGCCCCCTGCTTTCCGGCCTGAAATGGAAGAAGAGGAGGTAGAGCGGTAAAAGTATTGCCCAGAGCGTGCCCGCCAGCACAAAGTAGGCGTGGCGCCAGCCCAGCTGCGATATGGCGAACTCGGCGTACAGGCCGTAGGTGAAACTGAGGCCGGCTCCTATCTGTGCCAGTCCCATGGCCAGCCCTCGCTTCCGGGAAAACCAGTTGGCCAGCGCCGGACCCAGCAGAGGCCAGCCGGCGAAGGCCATGCCGATTGCTGCCACAAAGCCAAGAAGCAAATAGAAGTGCCACAGCTCCCGGGCAAAGGCGCAGCCCACCGTTGCCAGACCCAGAACGATGAGGCCGATGGGCATGACACGATGTGGCTTCCAGCGGTCTCCGAGGCTGCCGGCGATGGGTGCCAGAGAACCATATACCAGTAGATTCAGAGAAAGCATGAAGGCAGTGCTGCCGCGGCTCCAGCCGAACTCTTCCAGAATAGACGGGAAAAAGACGGGGAAGGAATGCCTGATGCCATAGATGAGCGTCATGCTGATGATGACGATGCCCACAATTATCCATGCGTAAGAAAGCCCGGAGCGCCTGACTGCCATCGGCCCATATTAACCCGCTCAGACAGTAAGCGTCAAGCTAACCAGACTTGATAAAATGCGCTGCTTCCAGTATAGTTTAACGGATGCACTCTTTAATGACGACGGAAGTGAAAATAGTCATTGCGCCTGATACCTTGTCCCTGCTGACCCGAATTCATCACTCTCTTGCTGAACGGGGGATAGCTGCATATCTTGCTGGCGGCATGGTGCGCGACCTGCTGCTCGGGCGGGAAACCGAAGACATTGACCTTGCCGTGGCTCACGATGCGCTCGAGGTGGCCTCCAGACTGGCTGCCGGCCTGGGTGGCAGGTACATCTCTCTGGACGAGGAGAACGGCGTGGGCCGGGTGGTGCTTGACGTGGCGGGTAGAAAGTGGGAGCTTGATTTTACCACCATCGAGGGCAGCATTGAGCAGGACTTGGCACGGCGGGACTTCACTATAGACGCGATGGCGATTAAGCTGGAGGAGATTATCCGTAATCCGCAATCGCCGGCGCTCATCGACCCGTTTCACGGGCAGCAGGACCTCAGCCGTGGCGTTATCAGGGTGGTAAGCGAGTCGGCCTTTCCCGCCGACCCGGCGCGCCTGCTGCGGGCGGTTCGCCTGGCGGCCGAGCTTTCCTTTGCCATACATGAAGATACGGAGGCGCTCGTCCGGGAATATGCCCATCGGATAAGCGATGTGGCCGGTGAGCGGGTGAGGGAAGAGCTGCTTCGGCTGCTGGTTTTGCCGCGCGGCGGGCAGCACCTAGATTATCTTGAAGAGCTGGGCCTGCTGGGTGAGCTATTCCCTGAGCTGGCGCAGACAAAAGGGGTTACGCAGCCCAGGGAGCATTACTGGGACGTCTTTGAGCACTCAATGCGTACGGTGAAAGCGGTCGATTTTCTGCTCCGCGAAGGAGACTGGGAGTACGCCGGCCGGGAAGTCCTGGAAGCCGTTCCATGGTCGGAGGAACTGACAGGGCACTTCTCGCGAGAGGTCGGATACGGCAGCACCAGGAAGTCGCTGCTGCGACTGGCGGCGCTGCTGCACGATATCGCCAAACCGCAGACCAGAACGGTTGAGGAGAGCGGACGGATGCGCTTTCTCGGTCATGCCAGTGAAGGTGCCCTCGCCGTGACTGGCATTATGGAGAGGCTGAGGTTCAGCACCAGGGAGATAAAGCTGGTGGAGTTGTTGGTGAGGTATCACCTCCGGCCAACGCAGATGAGCCATGAAGGACTGCCGACCAGCCGGGCCATTTACCGCTACTTCCGCGATACCGGAGAAGCCGGGATTGACATCCTTTTCCTCAGTCTGGCCGACCATCTGGCCACGCGGGGAAAGCATCTGGACCTGGCTCACTGGCGGGAACATGCGGAACTTATAGGTTATGTGCTGGCCAGGCATACGGAAGAAGAGAAGCTGGCAGCGCCGCCGAAGCTCGTCGATGGTCACGATTTAATCGATTTATTCGGACTCATTCCGGGGCCGCGCTTCACGGAATTGCTCGAAGCGGTGCGTGAGGCACAGGCGGCAGGGGAAGTGACCACGCGGGAGGAAGCCTTGGACTATATTAAGCATACTTTAAATATCCATTTGCCTAAAAAATGAGCGACTTTATAGAGCAATGACAACGAGAAACCTGGTTACCCTGTCCATAGTCATGGCCCTTTTCGCCTTTGCCATCATTGCCCTCATCTATCCGCTGTGGGGCCGGGAGGCAATGCGCCTGGGCCTTGACCTGCGTGGCGGCATCCACATGGTCTATCTGGCTGACTTCTCGGATGTTGAGCCGGGGAAGGAGGGCGAGGCCATTGACGGTGCCCTTGCCGTCATCGAGCGGCGAATCAATATCCTCGGCGTGAGCGAGCCGGTGATACAGAAGCAGGGTGGCGACCGTATCATCGTGGAGCTGCCGGGCATCAGCGAGGCTGATAAGGCCAAGAGGCTCATCGGACAGACAGCGCTCATCGAATTCCGCGAGCTTAAAGTCAAAGATGGGGAGGAGGAATGGGTGCCGGCAACGGCCGTCATCGGCGGACAGGAAAAGGAACTGAATAGCTCCTACTTCAGGGAGAATACGTATATTAGGACTGGTGACTTCGGTGAGGTACTGCTCATTTTTGAGTGGAACAGCGAGGGGAGGAAAATCTCCGAGGAAGTCACCGGCAGGCTTATCGGGGAGCCGCTGGGCATTTACCTGAGCGGGGAGCCACTGCTCGGCGATGACGGCGAGCCCATTGCCCCCATCGTCCGCACCAAGATTTCGGAAAGCGGGCAGATTGAAGGTCTGAGCCTGAACGAGGCGCAGGAAATGTCCCTGCTGCTCAATGCCGGGCGCATTCCGCTGCCGCTGACCCCGATTTACGACCAGACGGTCTCCCCCATTCTGGGCGCCGATTTCATTGATATGAGCGTAAAGGCGGGCATCATCGGCATCATTCTGGTGATGCTCTTCATGATGGCATACTACCGCGTTTCCGGCTTTCTGGCCTGCCTTGCCCTGGTCTTTTACGGCGTTATCGTGCTGACCGTATTCAAGCTCTGGCCGGTCACCCTGACCCTGGCCGGTTTGGGCGGCTTTATTCTCTCCATCGGCATGGCGGTGGATGCCAATGTGCTCATCTTCGAGCGGATGAAGGAGGAGATACGCACCGGGCGAACGCTCGGGGCGGCCATCGAAGCCGGTTTCAACCGCGCCTGGAATGCCATCCGGGACAGCAATATCACCACCATCATCGTCTGCATCATTCTCATCTGGGTGGGCAACAGCATCGTCGGTGGCGCACCGGTAGCCGGCTTCGCCGTGACCCTGCTCATCGGTGTTCTGGTGAGCATGTTCTCCGCCATCGTGGTGACCCGCACCCTGCTGCGCCTGTTCGTCGGCGGTCCGCTGTCCAAGAAAACGCATCTTTTCAGCGTATGGGTGAGCAAAAAAAATGTTTGATATCGTCGGCAGAAGGTTTCAGTTCTTTCTGATCTCCGGGGCGGTTATCCTCCTCGGGATTATCTCCCTGCTGACCGTTGGCCTGAAAACGGGGATAGAGTTCAGCAGCGGCTCGCTGCTCACCGTTGACTTTGAGCAGGACGTGGCGCAGGACGAGCTGAAGTCGGCGCTGGCTGACCTGGGTCATGTCAACGTGATTATCCAGCGTACCGGCACCGGCGACTACCTGATACGCACTGAGGAATTAAGCACGGAGGGCAAGGCGGCGCTGGAAGCCGGCCTTGAGGCAAGGTTTGGCGAGCTCACCGAGCCGGAGTTCTCCTCGGTGTCGCCAATGATAGCCACCGAAACGGTCAGGACGGCGATTATCGCCGTGGCGGTGGCGGCGCTGGGCATCCTGCTCTACGTTACCTGGGCGTTCCGCCGCATGCCCAAGCCCTTCCATTACGGTACCTGTGCCATCATCGCCCTGATACATGATGCGCTGGTGGCGCTGGGAGTTTTCTCCATTCTCGGCGGCATACTGAACTGGCAGGTCAACATGATGTTCATCACCGGCATTCTGGCGGTGATTGGCTACAGCGTGAACAACACCGTGGTCATCTTTGACCGTATACGGGAAAATATACGGCTGGACGTAAACACCAGCTTTGAGACGGTGGTCAACAACAGCCTTGTTGAAACCCTCGGCCGTTCCATCAATACCAGCCTCACCACGTTGATTGTCGTCCTGGCGCTGCTGTTCTTCGTCGGCGCCACCATTCAGAACCTGGTCGCCGTCCTCATAATCGGCATCATTGCCGGAACATTCAGCTCCGTCTGCATCGCCCCCACGCTCCTGGTGGTCTGGGACAAGGGGGAGTGGCGGCGGTTCATCAGCTGGCTGCCTTTCGCTCGGGCGAAAGCGGTCAAATAGGTGAGGGAAGATGTTTGCCACTAAAAGCGGCGCCGCCAAGATTTCTCTCGGTGCCGTCGTCGGGCTGATAGCCTTCAAGGTGGTGGTGGGGGTCATCACGGGGAGCATCAGTGTTCTGGCCCAGGCAGCGGATAGTTTTCTCGACTTATTCGCTATCAGCATTACCTTTCTGGCCGTGGTGGTCGCTACCAGGCCCGCCGATGAGGAGCACCCGTTTGGCCATGGCAAGGTGGAGAATATCGCAGCCGTGGTGCAGGCGGTGCTGATTTTTGCTGCCGGTGGCCTGATTATATATTCAGCGATAAGTCGCATTATCACCGGGGCAACCCTGGAATTAACCGAAGCCGGCATAGGCGTAATGCTGGTTTCCATTATAGTCAGCATTTTCCTGTCAAGGCACCTGTTGAAAGTAGCAAAGGCCGCCGATTCGGTGGCTTTCGAGGCCAATGCCCGCAATATTGCGGCGGATATTTATTCCGCTGCCGGGGTACTGGTGGGGCTGGTGGTTATCCGTTTCACCGGCTTCGCCGTCATTGACCCGATAATTGCGCTGCTGGTTTCTCTGGTCATTTTCAAGTCAGCTTATGACGTAATGAAAAAGTCATTCGGCGGGCTGATGGACGTCAGGTTGCCGGAAACCGAGGAGAAGGTCATCAGAGACGCCATTATGGAGCACGTTGGCGAGCTGGTTGAGTTTCACCAGCTCCGGACGCGAAAGGCAGGAAGCCAGCGTTACATTGACCTGCACCTGGTCATGCCGAAAGAAACCAGCCTGGAAGATGCCCACAGGATGTGCGACCACCTGGAGCAGGACATCAAAAATAAGCTGCCTCAGGCCAGCGTGACCATTCATGTGGAGCCCTGTAACGAGGAATGTGAACAATGCCCTCTCCCGCCGGATTTACGCGGGGATAAGTCTTAAGGCAGGCTATGTACGCCTGGTGCGGAATGCAGTTACGACTATTGAGAGTCAGATGACATGGGCCACGGCCGGGGTCTGGAAGTCAGCAGGAATATATGATTAGAAGCACTATGCCGGCACAAAACATGACTGCGGAAACTCCGAGCAGTACATATAGCAGTTGCAGGCGTTTCATAACCTAAATTTAATGGTATCAGATATATTTGTCAATGCCGCAAATGTGAGTTGGACCCCCGGGCTGAAGAATGCAGTCACGACAATTGAGAGGGTGGTGGCGTTGAGTTAGTCGGTGGATGGGGTGGACAGTCTGTCTAGCGGAGAATCCTGATGATAATCAGCAAAATCGGGGGAATCAGTAAAGACGAAAATAGAATTACCGCCAGGCTTGCCCCGGCAAGCGCTGCTATCAGGGCAATTATATTAGCGGCAATTGCATAAAATATAAAATCCTTCATCATCTTACCAATTACAATATTACTCTATTGCCACTGCGAATACTAAGGCTCACCATAAGAATCTGAATCGCTTCAGGCAATCTTGTGCGTTTCTTTTATCGTCCGGATAAGGTCGGTGATGTCCGGTGCCGCCCAGCGGTGCTCCGGCTGCCCCAGCGGGTCTTCAAATTCAGTCTTACCCAGAAGTACGTCGAAGGTCGCCTTCACCGATGTCGCCAGCGCTTTCAGGTTATAGCCACCTTCCAGGGTAAGTACGATTTTGCCCTCGCAGAGCTCGTCAGCCAGGTTTTTAATGAACCGCGCCATCTCCGCGAAGCCGGTGGTGCTGACTTCCATCATGGCCAGGCGGTCTTTCCAGTGCGGGTCATAGCCGGCGGACACCAGAATGAGTTCAGGACGGAAGCGTCTGGTCACCGGCATGATGATTTGCTCAAAGACCTGCCGGTATTCACCATCGCCGGAGCCGCTGGGCAGGGGGATATTGACCTTGCTGCCCGCAGCCGGGCCGCTGCCGGTCTCGCCGATGGTCCCGGTGCCCGGATAGTGGGGGTACTGGTGGGCCGAAACGTAGAGAACCTGCGGGCTGCCGTAAAAAGCTTCCTGAGTGCCGTTGCCGTGATGCACATCGAAATCGATGATGGCGACCTTTTCGATTTTGTGCTTCTTCAGGGCATGCCGGGCGGCGATGGCGATGTTGTTGAAAAGGCAGAAGCCCATGGCTGCCATTGCCGTGGCGTGGTGGCCGGGGGGTCTGACCAGGGCGAAGGCGCTGTTCACCTGGCTGCTGATGACGGCGTCGGTGGCCTCGATGACGCCGCCGACGGCGTACAGCGCGGCATCATAGGAGTCCGGCGACATCACCGTGTCGGCGTCAAGCCAGCCGCCGCCCCTCACCGCCGCGTCCTGAATACGTGAGACGTATGATGCCTGATGGACATAGGTCAGTTCCTCGACGGTGGCCGGGCGGGGCTTGATGGGCGTTAACTGCTCTGTGAGCCTGGTTTCCTCAAGGTGGGCCATGATGGCCTCGAGGCGCTGGGCGTTTTCCGGATGGTAGCCGGTTTCATGTTTCAGGTAGACCTCATCGTAGACATAACCTACTTTCATCGTTAACCTCTAATCACCAGTTGAATGCCAGATACTAAAAACCAGACGCCAAAGCCAGCAAGCAACAGGCTGCAGGCAATGAAGAGCCACTCCTGCAAACGCTGCCCCCAGAAAGAATGGGTGCGGTAAATCACGTTGGAGACGATGGTGAGCCAGACCAGGTCGCACAGCCAGTGCACGATGGTGAAGATAATCAGACCTATCGTGCCGAACTCGAGGATGCGCATGATGAGCATGCTGCCGATGGTCGCCCACCAGACCAGGAAGAAGGGGTTGAAGCCGCTGGTCAGGATGCCGGCGGTGAAGGCGTTGTAGGATAGGTCTTTCCCTTTCCTGACCACCTCGGCCCGGGCGCGAAACATGCTTATCCCCAGCCAGATAATCATGCCGCTGCCGGCTATGCTCAGCACCAGCCGCACGATGTCGTTCTGAAAGAACTGGGCGAAGCCGAAGTAGATGAGCAGGATTAAAGGCACTTCAATCACGGCGTGCCCGAGTGATACCCAGACTCCCGCCCACGGTGACTTGTAGCTTTTCGCCAGCGTGACGGCGAACATGGGGCCGGGCATCATAACCCCGGAGAAGGAAATGACGATAACGCTCACCAGGATTGGAAGCATGGGCACCTCTTTCCTATCATATCACACTCGTGCGTTCGGTGTCTCACTGGCTTGAGTTCGTTCCAGTGATGGATTATACTTTGCCGTAGAAGGAGAAGGGGTGTCACTGGATTTAGTCAAGCTCGCTTCGCAGGCAACCACCATGGTGGCCCGACTGAAGGAAGGTCGCGCCGAAAGGCAGCAGCGACTTCACTACGCGCGGCAGATTTTCGGCGACGAAGCGGTTGACCTTGAAAAACTGAAAAGGAAAATTGCCGCCAGCCGGACCACCTGGCTGGTGGCGGAACTGGTCGACGGGCTTTCAACACGATGCCCGGCGCCCCCCACCCCCGCCGAATTCAGCGTGCTCGCCACCGATGGCTCCCACATTGACGTTGACCGGCACCGTTCCACGCGGTGCTACCTGATAAACATCGGCTCCGTTGCCCTCAGGTATGGCCATGAACCGGATGCTGTCCTGGATAGCGTCCCGCACCTCTACGCTGAAGATGAAGACCTGGTGCTCAAGCCCGCGGCCGCGGCCGGCCGTGAGCAGATGGTCGAGGGCACGCTGCTCGGCATCAAGCGTGCCGTTGAGGAGTGCCGCCACCTGTCTATGCTGGCGGCGGAACAGCCGCCGGGCAGCGCAACGCTGGCGCTGCTCGATGGCTCTTTAATTCTCTGGGGGCTGGAAGCGTATCCCGACTTCGTCACCGGGGCGCTGCTGGACAATGGTTTTCTGCTCTGCCTTGAAGAAATGAGAAGGCAAAACAGGGATAAGAAGCTGGCGCTGGCCAGCTATATCAGCTTCCCGCGCAGCACCGACGTGGTCAACGTGCTGCGGGTGGCGATATGCCCGCATGAAGTGGCCGACTGCGACCGCTTCTGCCCACCGGGGAAAGACCGGGACTGCGAAGGCGTGGCCGGAGTCACCGACCGGGAACTTTTCATGGATGTGCTGGCGCCGGGAGAGCGGTCAGCCCTATTTATCAGCCCATCTAAAATAACGAAGGAGCGCTACGGGGAGCACCGCATTTATTTCTTTTACCTGCGGCTTGAGGAAGAGGTGGCGCGGGTGGAGATGCCGCGCTGGGCCGCGGAGAGCGATGAACTGTTGAACATCGTTCACTCTCTGCTTCTCGACCAGTGCCAGCGAGGGCAGGGCTACCCGGTGGCCTTGAGCGAAGCCCACGAGCAGGCGGTGGTCACCGGCGCTGACCGCACCGAGTTCTGGCAGCTCGTTGAGTCCTTATGTGTGGAGGAAAAAATCCCCACCCTCACCTCCGCCAAGAGCTTCAGCAAGCGGACGAGATGGGTGTAAAATTATTGGAGGAGAGAAAGACGTTGCGCGCAAGAGGCACTGCAGTGGTGATAAGGGGAGGAAAAGCTTTACTGGTAAGAGATAGAGGGAAACATCATTTTTCTCTGCCAGGAGGCGCGGTAAAAAAAGGTGAACCAGCAGTGAGCGCTGCTGCGAGGGAATTATATGAGGAATTAGGGCTACATGTCGTTAGCGCGAAACGATTACGAGGACGTGATTTTCGAGGTTCAGTTAGCGAGCATAAAGTATGTCTAATTGAGGTGAGTGGCGAACCTTATTTAAAGAGTCATGAAATTGATAAATTCCTTTGGTGGGATATGAAAGATGATGTTCCTGTTTATGCACACGTTAAGAACATATTGATGAAGATAAATGAGGGAGGCACAAATGGGCAGTAAGGGCAGAAAAAACGTAAAGAAACCCAAGCAGCAGAAGGACAAGAAGGGGAAGTAAGAAACGGTAGCATAAGAGAGATTTGACCTCTCCCTTTCCTGAAGGGAGATTGAGAGGGATTTCAAATCCCCCTTTTTCCCCCTTTTCCAAAGGGGGAATAGAGTACCACAGGAGGTGAGACTAATAAACTCTAGTTTAACAGACAGAGTTGGCGAGATAATCGAGGCCAGCACCTCGGACTTCGTGGCACAGTGCTACGAGCTCTATGAGCTTCCGCCTCTGGGCAGCCTGGTGAAAACGAAAAACGGTGAGCTGGACATCTACGGCATCGTCTGTCACGCCACCACCGGCAGCCTGGAGCCGGGGAGGAGGCCCATCGCCCGCGGTAAAGACGAAGAAAGCGAGGAGGCCATCTACCAGTCCAGCCCCCAGCTCTCCAAGCTGCTCCGCAGCGAGTTCAGCGCGCTGGTGGTGGGGCACAGGGAA